>Ga0272448_1002696_pt1 | contig 21852 bp, 21 predicted proteins | sample YNPCB0191_FD_202220 | JGI IMG/M metagenome (GOLD analysis project Ga0272448, IMG submission 202220) | Hot spring sediment microbial communities from Yellowstone National Park, WY, United States - YNP-CB-019-1 | ecosystem: Environmental > Aquatic > Thermal springs > Hot (42-90C) > Sediment... | reverse complement strand
GCTCGGTCGCTCCGAGTTCTACACGGCATACACCCCTTACCAACCTGAGATCAGCCAGGGGACGTTGCAGACGATCTTTGAGTATCAGAGCATGATCTGCGGGCTCACGGGCATGGATGTCTCCAACGCCTCGCACTATGACGGCGCTACGGCGATGGCTGAGGCGGTGATCATGGCCATGAGCGTGACGCGCGGCAAGCGGCGCAAGGCTGTGCTGGCGCCGACCATCCACCCCGAGTACCGGCAGGTTGTGCGCACGTACACGCAGGGCATGGAAGCCCGGATCGTCGGCGACGAGGATGCCGGGGCGGGCATTGAGGCGTTGCTGAAGCACCTCGACGAAGAGACGGCCTGCGTTATCGTGCAGGTGCCCGATTTCTTCGGGGCACTGGAATCGCCCAAGGCGCTGGCGGCGCTGGCCGATGCCGCCCACAAGGTGGGGGCGCTGTTTGTGGTGGCGGCCGACCCCATCTCTCTGGGCATGCTCAAGCCGCCCGCGGCGTACGGCGCCGACATCGTCGTGGGCGAAGGCCAGCCCCTGGGCATCCCGGTGAGCTTTGGGGGGCCGTACCTGGGCTTTTTCGCCTGCCGTGAGGAGTACGTGCGCCGCATGGCCGGGCGCCTGGTGGGCGAGACCGTCGATGGGCAGGGGCGGCGCGGCTATGTGCTGACCCTGGCGACCCGCGAGCAGCACATCCGTCGCGAGCGGGCCACTTCCAACATCTGCTCCAACGAAGCGCTCTGCGCGTTGGCGGCCGGGGTCTATCTGGCGGCGCTCGGCAAGAGCGGGCTGCGCAAGGTGGCCGGGCTGTGCTACCACAAGGCGCACTATGCTGCCGATGCCATCGACAGCGTGCCCGGCTTTGAGGTGCAGCGAGACAAGCCCTTCTTCAAAGAGTTCGTCGTGCGCTGCCCCAGGCCGGCAGCGGAGGTGAACGACCTGCTCCTCGACTGGGAGATCATCGGCGGCTACGATCTGGGGCGTGTGGATGTGCGCCTGGCCGACCGCATGCTCGTGTGCGTGACCGAGATGAACACCCGCCAGGAGATCGACGACCTGGCAGCCGCGCTGCGGGCCATCGCGGAAGGAGGCGCAGAATGAGTGAGCCGTTGATCTTTGAGCTAAGCCGGCCCGGGCGGAGCGCGTGTTTCCTGCCCGACATGGATGTGCCGCAATCGGACTTGCCCGAGGAGTGGCTGCGGGGCGATGACCTCCTGCTCCCCGAGGTCAGCGAGGTGGACCTGGTGCGCCACTACGTGCGGCTGTCGCAGCTCAACTATGGCGTGGATGTGGGCTTTTACCCCTTGGGCTCCTGCACCATGAAGTACAACCCCAAGGTGAATGAGGACGCCTGCCGGCTGCCCGGGTTCACAGCGACGCATCCCTACCAGCCTGAGGACACGGTACAGGGCAACCTGCGGTTGATGTACGAGCTGCAGACGTACCTGCAGGAGATTAGCGGGTTTGCGGCCGTCAGCCTGCAGCCTGCAGCCGGTGCCCATGGCGAGTTCACCGGGGTTCTGATCATGCGTGCCTATCATCTGGCCCGTGGCGACCGGGGGCGCACGCGCATCCTCATCCCCGACTCGGCCCATGGCACGAACCCGGCATCGACCACCATGAGTGGGCTGGAGATGGTGCAGCTCAAGTCGGATGCCAGGGGCAATGTGGACCTTGACGACCTGCGCGCCCACCTGGACGACCATGTCGTCGGCATGATGCTCACCAACCCCAACACGCTGGGCCTCTTTGACGAGCATCTGCAAGAGGTTGTGCGCCTGGTGCATGAGGCGGGCGGCTTGATGTACGGCGATGGCGCAAACCTGAACGCCCTGATGGGGATCGCCAAGCCGGCCGAGCTGGGCTTCGACGTGATGCACTTTAACCTGCACAAGACCTTCTCGACACCCCATGGTGGCGGGGGGCCGGGCTCGGGGCCGGTGGGCGTGACGGCCGAGCTGGCCAGGTTCCTGCCCGGGCCCATCGTCAAGCGGGAGCTTGACGAAGAGCTGTGTGAGCACGGCGACGATGAGGGCCACTGTGACGACTGCTACTACTACGCATTCGAGTGGCCTGAGGCGTCGATCGGGCGGATGATGGCGTTCTACGGCAACTTTGGCGTCATGGTGCGGGCATACACGTACATCCGCATGCTGGGCGCCAAGGGGCTGCGCGAGGCCTCGGAAAGCGCAGTGTTGAACGCCAACTATCTGCAGGCGCGGCTGAAAGGTGTGTATCCGCTGCCGCACGATCGCCCCTGTATGCACGAGTTCGTGCTCGAAGGGCACTGGCCCGACGTGCCTGGGGTGCGGGCGCTCGACATCTCCAAGCGGCTGATGGATTACGGTATGCACCCGCCGACCAACTACTTTCCGCTGATCGTTCCCGAGGCTTTGATGATCGAGCCGACGGAGACCGAGAGCAAGGAGACGCTCGACGCCTTTGTCGATGCGATGCTCAAGATCGCTGAGGAGGCGCGCACGCAGCCCGAGCTGCTCCATGAGGCGCCGCACAACACGCCGGTGGGCCGCCTGGACGAGGTGCGCGCTGCGCGGCAGCCCCGGCTGCGGTGGACGCCGAGCAACGGGTAGAACGGGCCTGCTGGCCATGCGCGTGCATGGCGGAGTGTGGCACACGGGCCTCCCGCAGGCCATGTTCCCCAAGGGGGTGAGGGCCTGCGGGAGGCCTTTATGGTATGGGTTGGCTCCGGCTGCTGTGGCAGCAGGATGCGGGCAGCATTGGGCAGGAGGGAGGAGAGATGAGGCCAGTGCCGGTGGTCTCGGTGGTGGGGCGTTCGAACGTTGGCAAGACGACGTTCCTCGAGAAGCTGATTGCCGAGTTGAAGCGGCGCGGCTACAGGGTTGCCACCGTCAAGCATGATGTGCATGGGTTTGAGATTGACCGCCCGGGGAAGGACACCTGGCGCCATGCCCAGGCCGGCAGCGACCTGGTGGTCATTGCCTCGCCGGATCGGGTGGCGATGATTGCGCGAACGGGCGCCGAGATGGCGCTGGACGATATTGTGGCGCGCTTGCCGCTGGATGTAGACATTGTAGTGACAGAGGGGTACAAGCGGGGCGACAAGCCCAAGATCGAGGTCTCGCGTGCCGCGTGTGGGAGGGAGCTGCTGAGCAGGGAGGAGGAGTTGGTAGCGCTGGTGACCGACGAGCCTTTTGGGGAGATGCAAGTGCCGCAGTACGGGCTGGACGATGCAGCCGGCGTGGTGGACGAGCTGGAGCGGCAGCTCCTACCTTCGCATAGTCACGACCCGCACACAAACACCGGCGCACATGGCAAACAGGAAGAGGGGCTATAGGCTATGCGAAGGGAGCGGCCGCACCCGGCGCTGCGGGCGGCCAAAGTGCGTTGAGGCGGTCGCTGGGTCTGCACTGGGGGCGTGCGGGCCTCAGGGCAATGTGTTCGTTGTGCCCTGGGAGTTGGGTAGGGGCTGTCAACGGATGGTGGGAGCCGATTGAACGGATTAGGCCCACTGCTCGGCCAGGCAATCCGCGCAATCGGTTCCCGAGATCCGTTGACAGCCCCTCGCGACTTGTGTGGCGGCTGGTCTACTGGAGATACTTGCCGATCAGAAGCTGGAGCCGCTGCTTCTGCGCCGCAGGGATCGCGGGGCGCTGGGTGATGAGGGCGTCGCGCAGCGCGAGGGCGCAGGGGCATGGCCGGGCCTTCTGGATGCGGCGCACGGCGGCGCGAATGATGCGCTGGGCGGTGCTGACGTTCCTCTGGAGGTTGCGGACCACGATCTCGGCGGTGACCGGCTCCTCACTGACGTGCCAGACGTCATAGTCGGTGACCATCGCCAGGGTGGCGTAGCAGATCTCTGCCTCGCGCGCCAGCTTGGCCTCGGGAAGCGCCGTCATGCCGATGATGTCGACCCCCCACTGGCGGTAGATGCGCGACTCGGCCTTGGTGGAGAACTGCGGCCCCTCGATGACCACCAGCGTGCCACCATAGTGGACGCGGACGTCGACCGTCTGCGCGGCCTCGTAGAGCACACGGCTGAGCTCGGGGCAGAAGGGGTCTGCAAAGCTGATGTGCACCACCAGCCCGTCGCCGAAGAAGGTCGCCGGCCGGGTGCCTTTGGTGCGGTCAAAGATCTGGTCGGGAATGACCACGTCGAGCGGGGCGATGTCTTCGCGCATGGAGCCGCAGGCGCTCACCGAGATGATGTGCTCTACGCCGAGCGACTTGAGGGCCCAGATGTTCGCCCTCGAGGGCAGCTCCGATGGGGAGATGCGATGGCCGCGCCCATGGCGCGGCAGGAAGGCCACGCGCTCGCTTTCGATCGTGCCAATGGTGATGGTGTCGCTGGGCGGGCCAAAGGGAGTGTCGACGCTGACCTCCTCAATGTCGGTCAGCCCTTCCATCTGGTACAGGCCACTGCCGCCGATTACGCCGACGCGCGCACCGGGCATGTTTGCACCTCCTGGGGTCTGTGTGGGTGGCTCGATGAAGAAGGCCCCTGTCGCTGGGGATGCCCGGCTGCGGCTGCGCCGGGGCCAACGACAAACGGTGCAAGCCCGCTGAAGAGGGCTTGCACCGCACTCTGGCCAGGTGGAGATGGCGGGAATCGAACCCGCGTCCAGAAAGTTCGACCGGCGATATCCTACAAGCTTAGTCGGCCCTTTGGTTTCTCGCCCCGCAGGGCCCCGACCGACGGGATCCCCATGGAGCCAGCCGACCCCGCAGGCTCATCGCCCACGGCTTAGGCCTGTCTATCGGCGTCGGCAGGCCGCACCCCGCTGTCTCTGACGCTCATCCCCAGGCCACCGGGGAGAACCCGGGGCGAGCGTGACCACTCTCGGGTGGTCGGGCGTCGTTTACACTAGGGCTGCTTAGGCAGCCATGGCGTAAGCGTACGCCGGAGTCTGTGCTTTGTTGGCACTTGTGTTTTTGCCCCTGATTTACGAGGGTGAGGCGCCTCGGCTTGCAATCGCGGGCCAGCCCTCCCTGTCGAGACCTGTCATCCCCGCAACCGGTATTGTACCACACACGCGCCACCTTGTCCAGGCCGGTGCGACTGCGAAACCACCACCCAGGGGCTGGGCCGGGAGCGGGCGGAGCTCAGCGCGGCCGGGGCGATGGGGAAGGGGCCGGCCCTGCACGGCAGACGGTGAGGCTGACGTCGTCGACGTACATTGCGGTGAGGGCGCCATCCCCATCGTTATGCGCTTCGAAGTGGATGGTGATGCGCTGGCCCCGGTAGGCATTCAGCGAGTACTCGCGGCGTTGCCAGTTGGGCGCGTCGCTCAGCTCCCACATCAGGGTGTCGTAGCCCCCACCTTGCTTGAGGATGAGCAGATACTGGCCATCGCCGGCGCGGTCGCTCGACGTCAGGTACATCCAGACGGAGAGGCGTACGGACACTGCGTCGGCAGGGATGGTCACCGCCTGGTCGGCCGCAGAGTAGCTGAACACGTCAGGGCCTTCGGTGATACCCAGGCGCAGGGCGCGTTCGCCGCTGTGGACCGGGTTGGTCACATATGCGGCCGGTTTGCTCACGTATCCGGCGGTGTACGCAGTGTTCACGATCTCCCAGGCGCCGCCCGCCTCGAAGCCACCGTCGCGCAGGCCCTCGGCACAAGCGGCAGCGACGACAGGGGTCGCACTGGGCGCCGGGGTGGCCGTCGGCACCGGCGTGCGGCCCGGGATGCGCGTAGCAGTCGCTGCGCCGACCCTCAGCCGGGTGGGCAGGGGAGTGGGCGCCTGCCCCGTCGCGGCGGGCTCGGGCGTGGGCCGGCTCGCCCAGGCTGCTGCCAGACGCAGGGCGAAGCCCAAGAGCAGGTATGCTCCAAGAACCAGAGTTACCAGGAAGAACGTGCTGATCGCCAGCACGCCCCGTGGCCTCGCAGGCCTGGGTTGGGCCGTCACGGTTCAGTCTCCTGCTTTCCAGCTCGGCGAAGGGATGCCATGTTGCCCGGGGTCAGCGAGGCCGCAGGTAGCCAAAGATCTCGGGCGCCAGTTCGAAGCCTCTCTCCTGAAGTCGTTCTGCGAACTTGGGCCGCACCCCGGTGGGCTGCAGGCGGCCAAGCACGCGCCCATCGCGCGTGCCCGTCTCCTCGAACTTGAAGATATCCTGTAGGAGGATGGTGTCGCCCTCCATGCCCGTCACTTCGGAGGCTTGCACCACCTTGCGCGAGCCATCGCGCAAGCGTTGCACATGGATGATCAGGTTGATGGCTGAGGCGATCTGCTCGCGGATGGCTCGCAGGGGCAGGTCCATGCCGGCCATCAACACCATCGTCTCCAGGCGGCGCAGGGTGTCGCGCGGGCTGTTGGAGTGAGCTGTGGTCAGCGAGCCATCGTGGCCGGTGTTCATCGCCTGGAGCATGTCGAGCGCCTCGCCACCGCGCACCTCGCCAACGACGATGCGGTCGGGGCGCATGCGCAGGGCGTTGATGACGAGTTGGCGGATGGTAATCTGCCCCTGCCCCTCCAGGTTGGGCGGGCGAGACTCCAGCGTGACCACGTGCTCCTGGCGCAACTGCAACTCGGCCGCATCCTCGATGGTGATGATGCGCTCGTCGGCCGGCAGGAAGGACGAGAGGATGTTCAGCAGGGTCGTCTTGCCGGCGCCGGTGCCGCCCGAGACCACGATATTCAGGCGCGACTGGACACACATCCTGACAAAGTCGAGGAATTGCGCCGTGCAGGTACCCAGGCGGACCAGGTCCTCCACCCCGAGCGGCACACGGAAGAACTTGCGGATCGTCAGGACCGGCCCCACGAGAGAGAGGGGCGGGATGATGGCGTTGACGCGCGAGCCGTCGGGCAGGCGCGCATCTACCATCGGCGATGCCTCGTCGATGCGCCGGCCCAGGGGGGCGACGATGCGCTCGATGATGCGCATGAGGTGTGCCATGTCGTCGAAGCGATAGGGGGTGAGTTCGATCTTGCCGCCGCGCTCCACATAGATCTTGTTGGGCCCGTTGACCATGATCTCGGTCACCGTCTCGTCGCGCAAGAGGATGTCGAGCGGCCCGTAGCCGAGGATCTCGGCGATCACGCGGTCGAGCAGCCGCTCCCGCTCGTTGCGACCCAGGATCATGCCGCTCTGCAGCAGCACCTCGCCATAGATCTCGCCAATCTTGCGGCGGATTACCTCGGTGTCGGAGAGGTCGCCCTCGCGCAGCTCGGCCACCACGCGGTCGCGCACCTGCGAAACCAGTTGCCGGTGCATGTCGAGCTGCGTTGGCACGACGGGGCGCGGCTCCGCCACAATTCTGGGTTCCGCCGGTGCACCGGAGGTGTTGGGTCGATTCCCTCTCAGCAACATGCTTGTTCTGCCTTTCCGTTAGGGCGGGAAGGGCCCAGGGGATGGGCGCCGTGCGGCGGTAGCAAGACGTTCCATCAGGCCGCGCGGGCACTGTCAGTCGAACGGTATCGTCCTCTAGCCCAAGAGCCCGCTCCAGGACGCCACCAACCACCCGATCGCCAACAGGAGGTAGACCACCAGGTTGGCGACCAGGAGCACGCGCACGAGGCGTGGGCGGAGCACGGCGGGCAGGCGGCTGCCGGCATCGTTGGCCCATGTCTCCTCGGCCGACACGTGCAGCGCCAGCCGCTGGCGCAACGCGCGTACCTCGGGCGAGTCGGCATGGCGCTTGTCTACCTTGGCCAGCGCCTCTGCGGCCTCGTTCCATCGGCCCAACTGCATGGATTCGAGCGCCTGAGCGTAGGCGGGGTCCGTCTCGATCGGCGCCTGAGCCTGGCTGGCGCCAGCAGGTTTCGAGATCACAAAAACGCGCCTCCCTCGTCGCTGGCAACGCTGCCCTTCACCTGCCGCCCAGAGCGGCGCTGATGGCGGGCACTGCCGGCCCGATGACCACTGCCAGGGTGGCGGGCAGGATGAAGAACACCATCGGGAACAGCATCTTCAGCGGGGCCTGGCGGGCCAGCTCCTGGGCCCGTTGCCGCCGGCGCACGCGCATCTCATCGGCCTGGGCATGGAGCGTATCCGCGATGCTGAACCCCAACTGGTCGGCTTGCAGCAGCACCGCCACCAGTGACGATAGCTCCAGTACATCGGTGCGGAACACCATGTTGCGGAGCGCCTCGCGCCAACTGACGCCAATGCCCATCTCGGCCACGGCGCGCCGGAACTCCTGGGCCAGGGCATGCTCCCAATTCTGGCCGACGCGCAGGAACGCACTTTCGACCCCCAGGCCGGCGTCCACGCAGACCGTCAGCATGTCGAGCGCGTCAGGGAGCGCCAGCAGGATTTCCTTGCGGCGGGCGCGCATGCGCCGGTGCAGCCAGAAGGTCGGCGCCTGGAAGAACAGCAGGATGCCGGCGCCGCCCACGATCAGGGAACGGGGGAAGGGCACTGCAGCCAGCGCCAGGAGGCCGACCACGAGCGCTGTTCCGAAGAGCAGGACCAGCAGGCGCAGCCCGAGGAAATCGAGCGCCGTGAGGTCCAGGGGCGAGCCGGCGACCAGGAGCTCGCGGCGCAGGTTCTCGATGTTCCTCTGCGGCGAGAGCCTGCCCAGAAGGCGCAACAGCCGCCTGGCGAGCGGCTCGAGCACGCGCTGCCGGAAGGGGGCCTGCAGCTCGAGCGCGGGCGCTAGAAGCGGCCCGGCGACAACCCTCTCGATGCGCTGGCTATAGTCCTGGCGTCGCTGGACCGTGGCCGCCACCCAGAAGGTGCCGATGGCCAGGGCGATCAACTCTGCAGCAAGCAGCGGCATGAAGGACACAGCCCGTCTCCTTCCGTCATACGTCGAGGCGTGCCATACGACGGGTCAGCAAGAACCCGATGAGTTCCATCGCCAGAATGCCGATGGGGATGAGGCGTGTCAGCCCCGGGCGCAGGAAGCCGCTCATGTACTGCGGGTTCATCAGCGAGATCACGACGGCCAGAAAGATGGGCAGCAGGACGAGCAGGTAGCTGGTGAGGCGCTGCTGGGTCGTCAGCACGCGGATTTCGCCCTGCAGGCGCACGCGCTCGCGCAGCGTCTCGGCGATCTTTTGCAGCACCAGCGACAGGCTGCCGCCCACCTCGTGGCTGATGTTGACGGCGGTGACCACGAGCTGCAGGTCATCGGTCTCCATACGCGCCACCAGGTTGTTGAGCGCCTCGGTCTGGCTCAGGCCAAAGCCCATCTCGCGCAACACGCGGCCAAACTCTTCCGACGCCGGCGGCCCCATCTCCCTGCTGGCCAACTCGAGGGCATTCTGCAGGCCGTGCCCGCTGCGCAGCGAGCCGACGATCAGCACCAGGACGTCGATCAACTGGTCGTGAAAGGCCTTGATGCGCCGGTAGCGGCGGCGCTCCAAAAACGCCCAGGGGAGAGACAGCCCCACGATCGCTCCGGCGATGGCCGACAGGATATGGCCCTGCAGAGCGTAGCCAAGGGCGGTGCCGGCCATCCCGGTGGCCACCACCAGCAGTAGGAACTCGGGGACGGTGGCACGGATGTTGGCCTGCGCCAGGCGCAGCGCCACCCTGCGCGCCAGCGATTGCCCGCTGAGCAGGCGGTCCAAGGTCGCTAACGGCTTGCGCAGGCCACGCTGGCCCTGCTCTTCACGCCTGCGCCGCTCGGCGGCCAGCGCATAGGCCTGCAAGCGTGCCGCCACGTCGGCGGGACGCTCGACGACGGTATAGATGCCGGCAAAGATCGCCAGAACGGCCATCATGGCCAGCATCGCGCTTATGGCTGGGCCCACGGTCTGTGCCCCCTTCCCGTCTAGTTCATGGCCTCCCCGGCGGAACGGCGCAGGTGCCAGGACCCACCGGCCCGGCACCGGCCCTCGCCGATGGGCCCGCGCGATCTCCAATCGCCCTGCCTGCAGACCAGCGCTAGCGCGGGCCGGCTGCCTGCGCGATGCTCCTGGCTGCGGCCGCGATGGAGCGCGCCACTCGGCTGCGGGGATGGCTCGAAACCAGCGGCACGCCCCGATTCGTGCTGTAGGTGATGAGCGAGACGTCGTTGGGGATCTCCACGCTCACCGGCAGGCCCACCGCGCCCTCGACATCGCGCCGCTGCAAGCCGCCACGCAACGGAAAGCGATTCAACACCAGCATCATGCGCTCGCGTGCCAGGCCGAGCTGTCCGGCCTCTTGCACCAGGCGGGTCGCCTCGCGCAGGCCCGTGATCTCGGGGGTCAGTACTATGAGCAGGCGGTCAGCCAACTCGATGGTGGCAGCGAGCACCTCGCGCGGCCACGGCGACACATCCACGACCGTCAGGTCACGCGCCCGGCGTAAGGCCAGAAGGGCTTTGCGCGCCTGTTCTGGCGCGAGCACGCCGCTTCCCTCGGCGCCGGGAAGCAGCGCCTCAACCCCCGACGCATGGGGGGTCAGGATGGTCTCCAGGTCGCCCGGCTCGAGCTCCTCGGCCCGCGCCAAGAGGTCCGTTACCCCCAGGCGGGCCTGCAGGTTGAGCAACACATCGAGGCAGCACGTCTGCGCCAGGTCGGCCAGGGCCACCGTGGCGTGGGTCTGCTGGCGCAGGGCCAGGGCCAGGTTGGCGGCCAGGATGCTGGCGCCAACGCCGCCTTTGGCGCCCAGCACGGCCACAATCGTGCCCGAGCGGCCGCGCTGCAGGTCGAGGGCGGCCTGCAGGCGGGCCACCAGCTCCACCGCATCCGGCGGCTTGACCAAAAAGTCCGAGGCGCCGGCACGCAGGGCCGCCACCCGGTCGGCCACCTGGCCGCTCGTGCTCAGGGCCACAATGGGGATGGCGGCCATCTCGCTGTGCTCGCGCAGCGCCCGGCAGAGGGCGGGGCCATCCATATCGGGGAGCCTCATGTCGGCGACGACCGCGTCGACTCCCTCCAGGCGTACCCGCTCGAGGGCAGCGGCGCCGGTGTGGGCCCAGGCAACGTCCCAATCCTCGGCGCGGAGGATATCGGCCACGGCACCGGCCGCATGGGCGTCGCCATCGACGATGAGGATGCGCACCCGGCGGCCGGAACCGCGGCCACCGGCCGGCGGAGTCTGCTTGCTGCTGGGGAGAGTTGGCATGCTCATGGTGTCGACTTGGCTCGCGTGCGGATCTGGTAGCGCTGCAAGAGATAATCGCCGCTGACCGGGACGACCGTGAAAGGCTCATGTGTGGCTGCCGGGCTGCGCAGGGCCAGGTCGACGGCAGCGCCCAGGTCGCGGAAGTGTTTGATGGTGAGGGCGTCCTGCGGGTCGAGCGCCAGCAGGTAGGCGCGCACCGGCCCCGGCTGGCCGTTCTCGCCGGCCGGCCCGCGGATCACTGCCGCGATGCGCACGTCGGACAGAGCCGTGAAGGTGTTGATGCCGGTAGTGACGTCGATGCCCGACTTGGCGAAATCGTAGGTCAGCAGGATATCCACATAGTCGCCGGGGCGCACGATCTCCAGCGAGCTCAGGAGGTCCGAGGCCGCAAAGGCCACGATCACCTGCTTGGGGTCCATGACAAAGGCGGCATTGGGTCCCACATAGTCGGGCACGATCAGGCGCCGGGCCAGGACCGCCTCGCCCTGGGCGATCGCCGCCGTCGTCAGCTTGCCGATGGCGTCGGCCGGGTCCTTCAGGGCGTCGCTGGGGGCCACATCGGGCGGCAGCTCGCGCACCGTCACATCGGCGGCGGCGATGACCGTGTGCACCGGGATGTCGCGCGCGGCCACGAGCACCTGCACCCCCGGCACCGGGGTCGGCGCCTGCTGGGTGGCCTGCGTGGCCCCCTGCAGGCTGACAAAGACGGCGATGGCTGCGCCGACCGCCAGGAGCAGCCCGCCGGCGAACCACAAGCATCCTCGACGGTTCAAGGTTGTGCCTTCCCTTCTACGACGTCTTCCAGACCCTCTTGTCGGAAGCGCCGGGCGGCGCCTCGGCATCGCGAACAGCACAGGCCCAGCCGCGAGCAGGCAGAGCCGCCTGCGCATTCATCCCGCTGTTTGTACGGCCGTATGCTCTACCGGACCAGCCTGACTATCGACATCCCGTGCTCGGAGCCGAACTCGTCGCTCGCTTCTTGGCCGTCTCCACTCGGGACGTAGTTCGCGAGGAAGTAGCCCGTGATGGTTTTGGGGTCCCCTTGATACTGCACGTCGACGATGTGGAACATCGCGAACCCCACGATGCGATAGTTCATGTTCCCTGTGCCCAGATCCACCCAGCAGGAGTCCTGTGGGGGTGTGCTGCCCTGGGGAGGCCTCTCGCACACTCTGTCGAACAGAGGAACGACCACATCACGGCGCGGGTCGTCCTCAGGCATCTCGTACTTCTTGTAACTGGCATGACAGTCCGCGAGCGCCTGGACTCCTGCATTGGTTAGGCCGGGAGCCGAATTGACCCAGAAGGGTAGGCTGTCCAGCGTCCAGGTAGGGGTTCCTGGGCAGTCAGGGCAGACGAAACAAGTTAGTTCGTCGGCGTTGGAGTTGCCCCCGTCGATGTTGAGCCACCCTCGCGTCTCGGGCGTGCCAAAAGGCTCCGTGGGTTGATCACCGATCCAGATTGTGTAGAGCGTGTTGGTCGCCCACGTAGAGCTCAGGATGGTCAGCGGCAGCATGTTACCGTAGCCCCTCGGCTTGAAGAAAGCTGCGGAAGCCACAGCTGACACTGGCATCTCACGAATCCCGATCACAGACGCAAAGTAAGTGGGCACCGTCTTGCTGACCGCTACCGTCACAGTGTAGGTCTCGGTCTTGGGCACACACGCCGCCGCACCGTTTGCCTGTGCGAACTGCTCGGCAGTTGTCTTGGCCGCGCTGTTACCTTTCCCTAGCGCTAGTGCGCGGGCCCCAGCCAGCGCCGCCGCATCGGCCGCATTCTGCATCTGCCGCCGCTGGGCGTACACATTGCCGCCGTCGATGACCAGGCCCAGGAAGGCGACGAGCAGCACGATCATCACCGCGACGACCGCCAGCGTCTGCCCACGCTCCCTGCGGAGTGAGGGCCCCTTCTGCCCGGAAGCCGCCACCTCAAGTGCCTGTGGCGCATCCATTTATGGTTCCCTCCTCATCTGCGAGCTGCCCCGCAGCACAATGCCGCCCGGGCCGATCCCTGCGGCCTGGGCGATCAGAGCCGTCGCCGGATGGTAGGTACAGACGACCTCGACGCGCACGTGGTCAGTATCGGGCCAGGTGACGCTGACGTCGGACGGGGAGACGGCCACACTGCCGGCCAGCGACTTGTCGACCACCACCGCTTTGGCGGCGTCGGCGATGGTGGCCTGCGGCGTAGCCTTGGGCTGCACGACGGCGTAGCGGGCACCCTCCCGCGCAGCATTGGCCACGACGCTGCGGATATAGACCGCGCGCGAGAGGTCGATGATGCCCAAGAGAAGCAACATGAGGACGACCAGGATGATGGCAAATTCGGCCAGGGCCTGGCCCACAGCGCCGCGCGAGGCTGCCGCAGCCCGGGCGCCGGGCGTGCAACTAACGGCGCGCATGCCTAGTTCCCTCCGGGCAGGATGACCATGCTCGTGCGGGCCTCGATGACCACCGGCTGGGCGCCGAAGAGGTAGGTGGTGGCGAGTTGCATGGAGTAGCGAGCCGTAACGGTGACCGGCTGGCCACCGGTCGCAGCCCCGGCGGTCAGGACCTTGACATCGACGCCGGTCGTCGGCACCCCCTGCGCCGCGATGTCGGCCAGCGTTGCGTCGCGGACCAGGGGTGCCCCGCCGGCGACCTGGGAGGGGTTCGATGCCGCATAGCGCGCGCCCTCACGGGTCGCGTTCGACAGGGTCAGCCAGACCGAGAACACGCGGCCCAGGTCGAGGCAGCCCAATAGGATGAGCACCAATAGGGGCAGAAGGATGGCCAGCTCGGCCACTGCCTGCCCTTGCGGATTGCCTCGCCTCATACGCTCCCTCCACGGCGACATGCTAGAGAATCCCTGCCAGGTTGCCCACAATGCCCTGGTAGAAGGCATCCAGCCGCTGGCCCAGGCCGGTCACCCCCAGGATCAACGCCAAAGCGATCAGGCTGAGGAGCAGGAGGTACTCGACCAGGTCCTGCCCGGCCTCGGACCGCAAAGCGCGGATTGCTGATGACAGGCCCGCGTGACCCATTGCCCATCTCCCTAGAGCGAGGCGCCCGGCGCGCTTGTCTGCTCCTTGCCAGCCGGCCCGGCGACCCCTGGGGGCGGGCGGGGCGGCTGGCCATGCCTCGTGCCTGCCCCGCCCGCCAACGACGACGCCGGGCTCAGTACGTGAGGTTGCTCGTGATCTTGGTGAACACCCCGTTGATCTGGTTTCCCAGCAGCGTAACTGCGCTGATGACCACGATGGCGATGAGCGCGATGAGCAGGGCGTACTCGGCCAGGTCCTGCCCCTTCTCATCCTTGATGACGGTCCGCAGCCAGGTCCGGAAGTACTGTAGCATCGAGAGCCTCCTTGAAGGATACATGGCACGCTTGGCGTGCTGGCGAAACGGACGGGGTTGACCGGGGGCACCAGGGGCGACACGCGCGCGCCCAGGCCAAAGGCAACCCCTTGCCCTGGGCCTGGGCGGCATCAGGCCTGCAAGTGTCTGGAACTGTCGCTGATGTGCACAACAGCGTCTGTTCTGTTACCATTATAGGCGATTTGCTGCCCCTCTGCAACTCTTGTTCGTTCAAAACGGTTACACCAGGGGTTAAATTTGGTCGCAATTGGGTTAGATTCTGACTGTCGGGGCTACTACCCTCTCCCCACGTGGGGGAGAGGGTAGGGTGAGGGGGATTCTGCGCTATGGCAAGCTTTTGTGCGGGCAGGAGGAGGCTCGCTGGGGTCCCCGACTGGGCAGGCGGGCGACACTGCAACCCTCACCCCCCTCTCCCTCCCGAGGGGAGAGGGGGGGGGTGAGGGGGGCTCAGAACTCTTCGGCGCGGCGCTGCACGGCGCGCTCGATGGCGCGCTGCGCCTCGCGCTCGGCGAGGGCTGCGCGCTTGTCGTACTGTTTCTTGCCGCGGGCCAGGGCGATCTCGACCTTGGCGCGGCCGTCCTTGAGGTAGAGCCGGAGGGGGATGATGGTGAAGCCTTTGGCCTGCACGGCCTGGGAGAGCTCGAAGATCTGCTTGCGGTGCAGCAGGAGCTTGCGCTCGCGGCGTGGCTCGTGCTGGGCGTAGCCGGCCATGGCGTAGGGGGCGATGTGGGCGTTGACCAGCCAGGCCTCGCCGCCGCGCACGACGACGTAGGCCTCGCGCAGGCTCACCCGCCCCTCGCGGATCGACTTGATCTCGCTGCCCTGCAGCACCAGGCCCGCCTCGTAGCGCTCCACAATGGTATAGTCGTGGTACGCCTTGCGGTTGACGGCGACATTCTTCTCGGCCACGCAGCCATCGCTCCTTACTGCGGTGTGGGGGTGGGCGCCGCCTGCTGCGCCAGGATGAACTGGAGTGCGCGCTCGAGCACCGCATCGTGAGCCGCCTCGGCAGACCCCTCCGCATCGGCGGGCACGACTATGTCGGGCGTCAGACCTTTGCCGTCGATCTGGTGGCCCTTGGGCGTGTACCAGCGCGCAATCGAGACGCGGACGGCCGAGCCATCGCTCAGGGTGTACGACGCCTGCACGGAGCCTTTCCCAAAGGTGGTGCGGCCGATGAGCGTGCCGCGGCCGGTATCCTGGATGGCGCCGGCAACAATCTCCGAGGCGCTGGCGCTGCCGCCATCGACCAGGACGACCAGGGGCACATCGAGGGCCAGGCCGTTGCCCTCGGCCTTGTACTCGGTGACCTTGCCCTTGCTATCCTTCTCGCTGACGATGACGCCGTCGCGGATGAACTGGCTCGCCACCTGCACGGCGATGTGCAGGTAACCGCCCGGGTTGCCCCGCAGGTCAAAGATGAGCGCCCGGGGGTGGTCCTTCAGGAGGTCTCGCAGAGCGGCCTGCAGGCGGACGGTAGCCTGGTTGTTGAACTCAGTCAGGCGGACATAGGCAATATGGCCGTCCAGCATGCGCGAGCTCACCGTGGGCAGATCGATCTTGTCGCGGGTCACCAGCACCTCGAAGGGCTCGGCCGTCCCCTCGCGGTGGATGCGAAGCCGCACCTGCGTGCCCCCGGGCCCACGGATCAGGCTGATGGCCTGGCTGAGGTCCATGCCCTGCAGCGACTTGCCGTCGACCTCCAGGATGACGTCGTTAGCGCGCAGGCCGGCTTTCGAAGCGGGAGCGCCGTCGATCGTCTCCACGATCACCACCAGACCATCCACCTGGTCCACAGTGGCGCCGATGCCTTCGAAGCTGCCCTCCAGGTCTTCCTCAAAGATCTTGGCCTGGGCGGGCTCCACAAAAGCCGTGTAGGGGTCACCGAGGGAGCGGATGGCGCCGCCGATGGCGCCGTAGACCACCTTCTGAAGGTCCAATGGCTTGTCGTGGTTGAACTCGCGCTCGATGACGCCCCACGCCTCCCAAAAGAGGCGGAAGCGCTGCTGCACGTCATCGGGATCTGCCGCCGCGGGGGCTGTGTGGGACCTGAGGAACCAACCGGCCGCAAAGCCCGTGCCGCCGGATGCCAGCACGATGGCGAGGACCAGGACGACGACCAGCGCCGTCCGCATGCGGTCCTGATTGCTCATTAGGACCTCCACAATGGCCAGACAGAAGCTCGGAAGGGCGGGCGCCGGAAGCACGTGCCCAGCTACCGAGGCTGCGAAAGAGCATGGTGCATTCTAGCACACGCCCCAGAGACTGACAAGTTGCACCAAGGCCTGGGGTCCCGTTCAATCTCGGGTTGCCCTTGGCCGGCCCTTGGGGACAACGGGCAGGGGCGGTTCGGGAACCGCCGGCGTGCCCCGGACGCAGTGCCAACCCCGACGCCGGGTGGCCGGCGCGGTGCGGCGGTCGGCCGTCTATTGCGGGGGGGGCGGGGCGGTTCACGAACGGCTACCGTCCGGGGAAACCCGCGCGACCGCCGGTGAGCCCGAGGCCAAGGCCGTCGGGCTGAGAATACAAAGCCCCACGGGCTGGTCAGCCCCCTTGAGGGGGCTTGGTATTCTCAGTGCGGTGGCTTGAGCCCCGCGGGAGGGGCGCCGGCCGTTGGCGCCAAGTTACGTCGCACAACATGGGTTCGGCAACCGCCCCTGTGCCCCGGACGCGGCGCCAACCCCGACGCCGGGTGGCCGGCGCGGTGCGGCGGTCGGCCGTCTATTGCGGGGGGGCGGGGCGGTTCACGAACCGCCCCTACGAGGTTATGTCAAGCTATGAAACGGGTGGGAGCCGTACTTGCCATAACATGCCTAGTGCGAAGTTGAGTTGCGCGCCGGAGGGCCAGGCCGGAGGGCCGCTTACGGAAAGCTGAGACCCGCGCCATCGTACGGCACGTCGGGCAACGGCGTGGCCCGGATGCGCGCCAGCAACGGCGACGCCTGACGCACGAACAGCCCACACAACGGGTCCTCGTACACCAGCGCCCAGCCAGGCTCGAGCCGCATCAAGTTGAATGTAGGCCATTCCGTCGCCACAAGAGCCATGTCGGTGCCCTCCCCCAGCAGCGTGTCCCACTCCCCCACACCAGACATAAAACGAAGGTTGTCGTGATAGACGCGCTCGGGGTAGACCGTCTCGCGCCGCCCGTCGACCGAGACTCGGACGCGCGGGCCCAGGTGCCAGATGACGTACTCGCCCCAATCAAAGTGGACCGCCAGGTTGCCCCCCACCCCGCTATCGCGCAGCAACGCCACGGCGCGCACGGGCAGCGGGCAGCCCTCGTGCGCGGCGATGGGGATGCCGCCTGCCACCGTATGCGCCGCCAGCGCCAGGAAGGCGAGCGGCGTGACGAGCACCGGGGCCAGAGCCAGGGGCCGCGGGGCCCACGACCCGGCCGGCCGCAGCCTGAGCCACCGTTGAGCCGCATCGCAGATGTGCTCGCCGGCAGAGATGAGCGCGACGACGCCAAAGAGGCCGGTGTGCCGCCGTGCAGAGAGCGGAAGGAGCGCTGCGCAGGCGAGCACGGCGATGAGGGCTGGGCTGCGTCGCCGTCGGCTCCCCAGCAGCCCGGCGAGCGACAGCCCGAGAAGCACCAGGTAGCAGAGACCATCGGCGCTCATGATGGGGAGTGGCTGCCATTCGCTGATCTCAGGTCGGGGCACGGTCGCGGTGCGCAACAAGAAGGCCCACAGCCGGCTGCCGTAGGGGTTGGCCAGGGTGCCCGCCAGGCCCGCGAGGAGCAGCCCGGGCGCTGCCAGCGCGCGAGCGGAGGGGCGCTGCCGCCGCCGCACCCATGTGGCAAGCCAGCCCCCGGCGTGGGCCGCCGCCCACACGAGCACCAGCCCGGCGCCGGCGAGGTAGCCGCCGTGCGAGTTGGCCCAGACGGCGAAGAGGGCCGGTGCTGCCCAAACCCACCGCAGGCGCCCCGACTCCGCCTGGAACATCAGGAGGATGAGGAGCATGGCCAACAGATGGGTGAAGAGCTGCGGCCGCACGGTAGCCAGCTCGCTCCGGAGCGCCGCCATCGCCAACACCGTGAGCGCGCCGGCCAGCGTCGGCGGCGCGCCGCGCCGCAGGAGGTGCCCGTACCCGAGGCCGGCCACGAGCGCCCCCACGGCCGCCTTCAGAGCGACCAGGCCCACCGGCCCGGCCGCAGCAAAGACCAGGTAGAACGCCAGCTCGGCGAGCCACTCATGGTTCACCCACTGCACGGCGGTGGTGAGATAGGAGTAGGGGTCGCTGCGGATGAGCTGGCGCGTCGCCCACAGATCGCCACCAAAGCGCAGGTGGCCCCACAGGTCGGGGTCCGCGATAGTGCGCGCAAAGAGGTAGGCGGCTCCAGTGACGACGAGTGCCCCGACCCAATGGGGCCACGACGCCGCGCTGGGTGTGCGCCGCTGAGCAGCGGCAGCGCACACCACTCCCCTCTTGGCATCACGAGAAGACAAGGTGGCCTCCTCTACGGGCAGCAACGATGGGCTGGCGAGGCGAGCCGTCTCCCGCCGCTGTGATTCGTTAGAGGCTTGCGGCGCACCAGGCAGCGCCAATGAGCGGCGCGTCGGCCCGGGTGATGACGTACACGGGGATACGCTGCACCACATGGGCCAGCCGCCCCTTGTCGTGGAAGGCACGCAGGAAGGTGCCATCCTCCAGTTTGGGCAGGATCTTGGGCGGGATGCCACCGCCCAGGTACACACCGCCGGTGGCCATGAAGGTGAGCGCCAGGTTGCCCGCCTGCGCGCCCATGATCGCGACGAACATGTGCAGCGCCTGCTCGCAGCAGGGGTCGGCTTTGGACAGCGCCAGCGCTGAGATCACTGCGCTGGGGTCACCCGCTGCCAACCGTTCTGCAATGTGGGCGGGCTGCGGGCCGGAGACCTGGCAAAGGAAGCGGTAGATATTGTGCAGGCCTGGGCCGGAGAGGACGCGCTCCCAGCTCACGTGCCCGTACACAGCGCGCAGGTGCTCTAGCAGCCGCGTTTGCAGCGCATCGGCCGGCGCAAAGTCGGTGTGGCCCCCCTCGCTGGCGCCAGGCCGGTAGCGCTCCCCATCCCAGCAGAGGTACCCCTGGCCCAGCCCCGTGCCCGGCGCCAAGAGGGCGATGGCCCCGCCCTGCTGCGGTTCGCCCTCCTGGATGACCGCAAGGTCCTGCGCCTGCAACGCCGGCACGGCGTAGGCCAGCGCGGTGAGGTCGTTGATGAGCCGGACGGGCGCACCCCGCAGCTGCTGCTGCAGGCGCTGTTCGCTCATCCGCCAGGGCAGGTTGGTGATGGTGGCCTCCCCGTTGAGCACGGGCCCGGCCACCCCGAAGCAGGCACACTCGACCGGCGCCTGCACTTCGCCGAGGTAGGCCGCAACAATGGCCTCCAGGCTCTCGTACTGCTGGCTGGGAAAGCTTTGCACCTGCTCGATCTGGGTCACCTGGCCTCCGACGGCGGTGGCCAACGCCAGGCTGGTCTTGGTGCCTCCGATGTCGCCCGCGAGGATCATCCTCTATGGTCTCCACTGTGTTGCCACGGACGGGGCCTACGCCCGCGGCGCAACGGCAGCCTGCCGGTCTCTGATGCAAGCCAGGAGCCCTGCGAAGGAGTCGGCAAAGGCCTGGATGCCCGCGGCCTGCAGCTCGGCGTAGACGCGCTCCATGTCGATATTCAATGCAGAGAGCTGCTCAAAGACCTGATACGCACGCTCCACATTCTCTTCCAGGCTCAGCCGCACGCGGCCATGGTCGCGGAATGCCTCGAGCGTCGCAGGGGGCATGGTGTTGACGGTGTCGGGTCCGATCAGCTCTTCCACATACATCACGTCGCGGTAAGCAGGGTTCTTGGTGCTCGTGCTGGCCCACAAGGGCCGCTGCACTCGTGCTCCTGCCTCTTTCAGCGCCAGGAATCGCGGCTCAGAGAAGATGCGCTTGAAGCGCTGGTAGGCCACCTTGGCGTTGGCGATGGCCGCCTGGCCCAGGAGGCTGCGGAGCTGGGCCTGCCTGGTGGGCTCCCTGGCCTCGCGCAGCGGCCCTTCGAGCAACCGGTCCACCGCAGTGTCGACCCGGCTAACGAAAAAGCTGGCCACCGAGGCCACCCGCTCCAGGGCCATGCCGCGGGCCGCAAGCCGCTCCAGCCCGGCCACATAGGCGCGCGCCACCTGCTCATAGTTCTGGGGGGAAAAGAGCAGGGTGGAATTGACGTTCACTCCGGCGGCGATCAACTGGGTCAGGGCCTCGACCCCCGCAGCCGTGCCCGGCACTTTGATCATCACGTTCGGCCGGTCGACGCTGGCAAAGAGCCTCTGCGCCTCGGCCACCGTGCCATCGACGTCGTGCGCCAGCGTCGGCGACACCTCGATCGAGACATAGCCGTCGCCACCTTGCGCTGCCTCGTAGACAGGGCGCAGGATATCCGCGGCCTCGCGGATATCCTGGGCGGCGATCTCGTCATAGATGGCGATGGTGTCGCGCCCGCTCTGGCTCAGAGCGCGGATCGTGGCATCGTACTCGGCACACGTCTCGATTGCCTTCTGGAAGATGGTGGGGTTAGAGGTGACGCCCTGCACCTCTCCCCGCGCGACGAGTTGCGCCAACTTGCCGCTGGAGAGCAGCGTACGGTCAATGCTGTCGAGCCACACGCTCTGGCCGGCTCGACGCAGCTCTAGCAAGGGGTTCTCAGGCATCTGCAGGCCCTCCTCCCTACGGTGCTGGCCGCCATTATACTATGTGCACGGCGACTGTGGCAAACAGGGTCTCATGATTATGTCCAGTGCGGCTCGACAACGGGCTGGGGAAAGCTGTGGGGCCACCCGCGGGTGGCCCCACAGCTTTCCCCAGCCCACAAGTCAGGGCATGTTCCGCAGGCTTTGTGTCCCCCCACCCCCCTCACTGCGGATCGGCCGGCGAGGCTTCGAGCTGCTGCAGTTCCCGCCGGGCACGCTCCGCATAGACCGAGCCGGGCATGAGAGCGACCGTCTCGCGCAGGAGGGCGCGGCCCCGCTGCGGATCCCCCGCCCGCAGGCAGGCCAGCCCCAGGTTACACCGGCAGGCCGCTTCCAGCCTGGGCCCCAGGCCCCCACCCTGCAGGACGCGATCGAGCACCGCCTGGGCCTCGCTCACCCGGCCACTGTGAAGCAGCGCTGCCCCCTGGTTCGCACGCACAATAGCCCGGTCCAGCGGGTTCCACGCCAGGGCCTGCGCCAGAGCGTACAGGCGTGCGGCGGCCGGGTGGCGGCGCCTGGCGAGGGCATTGGCAAGCTCGACGAGCAGGCGCGCACGCATGGTCAGCAGGTAGAGAGCTACCAGGTAGGCCAGCGGCAGCGGGGCGCGGAGCGCCCAGGCCGCTGCCAACAGGCCCGCTCCCCAGATCAGGGTTTCCCCTGCCTGGCCCCAGGCCAAGGGCTCCCTCCCCAGGACGCTGGGGCCGGAAGCAGCCAACGCATACAGCAGCAAGACGACCACAAGCAAAAGATAGGGGTCCATAGTTCACGCGAACAGGCACGCTGCGGTGCGCTCCAGCATGGGC
>Ga0272448_1002695_pt1 | contig 21868 bp, 28 predicted proteins | sample YNPCB0191_FD_202220 | JGI IMG/M metagenome (GOLD analysis project Ga0272448, IMG submission 202220) | Hot spring sediment microbial communities from Yellowstone National Park, WY, United States - YNP-CB-019-1 | ecosystem: Environmental > Aquatic > Thermal springs > Hot (42-90C) > Sediment... | reverse complement strand
ATCGAATTCGCCCAATATTCCAGAAGCGACATAAAGTATCTTTGGCTTAGATGCCCTAAGAGCACTCATGACATAATTGAAATCCAAGTAGAGGTTAGCACCAAACTGGCCTACGATGGCCTTATCCTGACCCTTCACAACCAAAACAAGGGATATTCCTGTCGAGGCACCCGTGACACGCTGCAGTCTGCCAGTTACACCCCTTGACCTCAGAAACTTTTGAACAAAGTCGCCGAACATGTCATCGCCCACCGCCAAAGCCGTCCTAACTTCACCCTTCTTGAGACCAAGTTGTCTCAAGTCAACAGACACATTAGCAGGATGCCCACCGAGAGACACCTTGATTCCTGGTGGAACTATAACACCTTCACCTGGCCCAGGCAACCTAGGCAGCTCCGTCGCAAGAATGTCTGTGACGACAAAACCGGTAGTCATTATCTTCGCCAATGAAACCACGGTGTAGTCCAATTTATTCTATGCATATTTAAATCTTGTCTCAGACTCCACGTTGAGAGAGCTTATAACAGATTCATTCTATAACCTGATGATGCCCGAACTGAAAGCAAGCTGTTACATATTACATTCGATACAATAGATGGCGATTGTATGGTGCTCCGGCCGGGATTTGAACCCGGGATCTACGGCTCGAAAGGCCGACATGCTTGACCGGACTACACCACCGGAGCACATTTACGACTGGGGTTTCACATTCGTTTATAATGTTTTTGCTTTGAACCTCTTGGACGAAAATTATAATAACATGGTTAACAATTTCGAGAGATGAGAGATTGAAATGGGGCATTCAATATGCCATGTTGAGTTTGCAACGGGCAACATAGAGAAGGCCAGAAGCTTCTATGAAAATGTCTTCGGATGGGAGATCAGCCATATGCCTAATTCAAACTATGCAAGATTCGAACTAGGAAGGGAAGTCAGCGGAGGACTCGTACAGTCAAATATAGTAATTCCACCCTATACGATAGTATACATATCAACCGACGACATAACAGAGACATTAGAGAAGGTAAAAGAGAACGGTGGAAAGGTGATTTTGGATAGGACAGCCGTCGATTCAGAGGCCAAAGGCGGTTGGTTTGCCTTCTTTGCCGACCTAGACGATAATCTGATCGGACTTTACCAGCCTAAGGTTAAGGTTTAAGTCATAGCATGAAAAGAATCTGTCAGATGAAATGAGTCAAAACAGTATTCCCTCAAATCTTCAAACAACAATTGAATCCCTTTAAGATCCAAGCGAGACCGAGGTTCAAAGAAGCTCAACTTCGAATTTTCTGGTAAGACGAAACTTCTTAATCCCTTCAGCCACCTTGGAAACGGTCTTGACATTAGATTATCGATCTGGCCAACGAAATCTTCCACGCCCACTCTCCCCTTAAACAAAGGCCTTATGCCAGGCTTCAGGACAGGAACGACAGCGCACTTGTCAGATAATGGTAGGTTAAAGTAGCATTCAACAGTTTCAGGCATGATCGTCTTACAGAGATCCCTCAAAACGGTCAGTTCGTCGTCTACGAGATACAGACAGTTCTGTTTCCTATTGGTAAACCAATAAGACTTCAGGGATTCGAACCTGCTCTTCAATAACACATTCACCAAACCCCTAGAATAAGTTAATGAGAAATAGGTGTTCTCAAAATGATCTGACAGAATGTTGGAAGACATCGGTCTTCTAACCCTCTTATATGAGTGGATTCTCTCTATGAATTCTACAATCAAAGATTCGATCGGGGAATTAGCTAGAAGTACTCCGCTGCTGTAGATTTTCGCGTACCCCGAACGGTCGCTGGAATAGAGGATAGCGTAGTAGGGTGGATAGCCGGACAGCTCATGAGATAGCCAACTGTGGGCTTCACCCTTGGCAAGCTTAAGCTTCGGTTTAACCGCAAGACTTGATAACTTGAAACCTCTGCCAACGAGAATAAAGACGAGGTCAGAAAACTGCATCTTGGACAACATTGGTAGGCAATAGACTAAGATCTCGGAGCCTCTGTTATCTCTCCTAGAAATTGAGTACAGTCTAAAATGGTTTCTCAAGGCAAATGTTCATCCAATATTAAGGTAGAAAGTGTTGTCTATTATTTAAGACATTAAGACAGCCAAACCGAACATTACCTATTTCTTTTGGAGGCCAGATAACAGCCCTCTTTTGCGGAGCTCAGCACATAATTCACAGAAATATTTTGTCATCTCTAGTGAAGGGTTGTTCAAAACTTCTTCGGCGAAGGAGCGGGCATAATGGTCCATTAAATCGATGTCGAGAAGAGAGTTGATTTTCTTGCTAAATCCCCTCTTCTGTCCCACATACAAGCTTACTGTCGCCTGTGAGACATCTAACAGCTTTGCTACTTCATTCTGGGTCATTCCGCGTTCATTGACCAGAATCTTGACAACCTTAGATCTGAATAGGGGTAACAAATATCTGGAAGAAATTTCGCAAACAGGATGCATAATATCAAAGTGGTAAAAGGGTGAACTGAAGAATATAAACGTTTTCTGTAACGCATGCGTTTTCTACGTATAAAACTGCGAAAGTGAAAAATCTTATATTTACCTAGATAGACCACTGGGGATATGTCTGACGATGAACTGGAGAAGATAATGCAAAAAAAGTATGATGAAATGTTAAGACATGACATAAGAAAAGACGAAATCGAATCTAATGCGGCTGGAAGAACTTTAGTCTATCTGAAAGATGAGGACTTTGACTCGTTCATAAGCGAGAAAAGAGATGTGGCCATAGACTTCTATGCAGACTGGTGCGGACCATGCAAGATAATGTCGCCGATATTCGAAGAAGTGGCGAGAGAGGTATCTTCTAGGGTTGCGTTCGCTAAAGTCAACGTTGACGAAAATCCACGGATATCTGAGAAGTTCTATATCATGGGGGTTCCGACAATCCTCTACTTCAAGAACGGAAAGCTTGCAGACAAGACTGTCGGCTTAATACCTAAGACGGCCTTTAGACAAAAGATCAAAGAAATCTTCGGAGCATAGAACGCGCGGACATTACAACAGAGATATAGCCACTTATGTGTTCAGCAAGTTCTCTAAACCGAGGACTCTAAACATATCAGAAAGTGCGCTCACCCCTATTCCCTCCTTGGCAGCTAAGCCTACTGCTTCAAGAAATAAATCGAGGGCGTCCACTGTATCCACATCATGAAGTAAGTGTTCGAAGAATTTGTCCTTCAAGTTCAAAAATCCAGCGTTAGGCTTAGACATGTTCCCTTTGGTTTTCTTCAAAGCCGCCTGCAAGCCCCTAGCCATGCCTTCAAACTTAAGAAGCTCTTCCAAGTCAAAGTCCACCGCCATCTCCCTGTTCATAGAAAAAAAGTACATTCTCAGCGATTCCGGTGAACATTTATTCAAGAGAGTGTCTACATATATTAGATTTCCTTCTGACTTGGACATCTTCTTGCCTTCGACCATCAAAATACACGTGTGAACCCAATATGGAACATAAGGCTTTATCCCTTCAACAGCCATCCCAAGACATTCGAGACAATCATGATGGGGATAGACCAATTCGACGGCGCCACCATGAAGATCATGGGGGCCCTTAAAGATCTCTTTAGCCATCACCACATCTTGAAGATGCCAGCCTGGCCTACCAACCGCCCAAGGGGAATTCCAGTATGGCCTTTCTCTACACTTGAACCAGAGAAGAAAGTCCAATGGGCCTCCCTTTCCCTCGTAGGAGTCGAGCCTGATGTCAAGAAGCTTTTCGCGGCCAAGGCCAGATACAGGGCCGCCGTCAACCAGTCTGTCTGAATCAAGGAATACATTTCCATCTAGCTCGTATGCTAAGCCTTTTGCCAACAACATTCTAACGGTATCGATGCTCTTTTGTATATAATCTGAAGACCTTGGATAATGATCAGGTGTTGCGATATTTAATCTCTCCAACGTTTCAAGAGTTCTAGCATAGAATCTATCTGAAATGCGTTGGAACGACACACCTTCCCTCTCAGCTCTCTTGAAGACTTCTTCATCTACGTCTGTAAAGTTAAGAGTGAAGTCAACATTGTAACCAGAATGTTTCAGAATCCTAGCGAGCACATCAAAGAAGACAAAAGTTCTTGCGTGACCTACATGTAACCCATCATATACAGTTGGTCCACAGACCTGCATCAGAAGCTTATCGACATGCCTTGGTCTTACTTCAACAATTGACCGAGCGTTCGTCGTATAAAGGTTCATGCACCAAAACTTAAATTTGCCATACTATTTAAGGGATACGTGATATAATGCAAGAAAAAGACAGCAGATGCTATGGAGACTATATTCCATGGGAGAGAAAGCTGAAACCAGAAGACTTGAGAGAGAAAATTGTCTCAATAGGACCTGACGAGGGAATCAGAATAGATGGAGTCTCAACTGAGGGCAACCATGTCAAAGTCTTCATCAATAAGACCGGCTCAGAACACGTCATAACCATAGCATACGACGGTGGCAAAGAAAAGATCTATGTTTACCACAGCGGTCCAGATGCCTATAGACATCTAAAGAATCTGATGGAAGAGATTAAAGAAATAACATTGTACTAAGGAATTCAACGAATCTTCTTTCAATAGAAGAGCGATCTCGTCGCCTCAAGCATTTCTTCATCTAGAGTCTTCAATTTCGATACCGATTCTTCCAAACTTACAGAGACGACACGAGTTCCTTTCAAGGCAACCATCATACCGAACCTTTTTTCCTTGATTAGGTCAACTGCAGCCAAGCCAAAACGGCTTGAGAGAACCCTATCAAAGGCCGTCGGCTGCCCGCCTCTGATGGTGTGACCCAATGAGGTAGCCCTCACATCGTATCCTGTCCTCTTCTCTATTTCCTCAGCCAAGAATTGGCCTATGCCACCAAGTTTGACATGCCCAAAATCATCAACCTTTCCCTCCACAGTGAAGGCTTTAGGAACGTTCTTCAAGACCGCCCCCTCTGCAACCACTATGAGGGCTGCCCTATCTCCCCTTTCTCTCCTCCTTCTCACAAATGATATGACTTCCTCGATGTCAAAAGGCTCTTCAGGAACAAGAATAAGATTTGCGCCTGCTGCAACTCCAGCATAGGCTGCCACCCAGCCAGCATGTCGGCCCATCACTTCAGCTACCATGATCCTGTCATGAGATTCACCGGTTGACATAAGGTTATCGAGTTCATGCATAGCCTCGTTTACAGCCGAATCAAAGCCAAACGTGTAGTCTGTAGCAGACAGGTCGTTGTCCATCGTTTTAGGGACGCCGACAACATTCAATCCCATCCTGTAGAGTTTAGCTGCCGCACCCAAAGTATCGTCACCACCCACGGCAATAAGACCTTCCAACTCAAGTTTCTTTGCATTAGCAATAACCTTCTCTGGGCCACCTGTATACTTAAATGGATTCGTCCTCGAAGTCTTCAATATGGTTCCTCCTAGTCTGTGCACATGAAATAGGTTCTTGAAGGAGAGGATGACTGTATCTGGCTCAAGAAGCCCATTCCATCCATATCGTATGCCTACAACTTCCCAACCATATTCCTCTGAACGCTTTACTATGGCCCTGATTACAGCGTTCAGGCCCGCACAGTCTCCTCCACCAGTAAGCACTCCTATCTTCAACCGTGTCTCACTTATCTAGCTTTTTACTATCTTGATCGCTTCTTCCAAACTCTTTCTTTCTATCACCAAGGACCTTAGTGCGCTCGCCATCTTCAGGGGCTCATCATGTTGCCAGACGTTTCTGCCTACCGCTAAACCGGTGCCTCCAGCGTCCAAGACACCCTTAACATGTTGCAAGAAGATTTCTTCAGTCGGCGCCTTCGGACCACCGGACATCAAGACCCTAGCCTTTCCAGCCGACTTAACTGCCCAACTGAATGTGACAGGATCTCCTGTGTACTTTATTTTTACAGCGTCAGCGCCAAGCTCAAGCCCTAACCGAGCTGCATAAGCAACCACGTCTCTCGCTGTGTCGTCCTTTATGGCTTCCCCCCTTGGATACACCCATACGATTACGGCCAAGTCATGCTTTCTAGCCTCCTCTTGAATTCTTCCAAACTCTTGAAGCATTACGCTTTCGTGGGCACTTCCTGGATATATTGTGTAGCCTACCGCCTTGGCGCCAAGACTTACCGCATATTCTACCGAACAGTTCTGCCTAGAAAGAGGCTCTCCTTTAAGGATGTTCGTCTTTCCATTAACCTTCAAAATGAGTGGCACCTTACCATTATAGTATTTCTCTGCAAGACCTTTCTGAAATACTATTCCATTGAATCTACCCTTTTCAGCTATCTCCATGATGAAATCGGGGTCCACATTCTTTTCGTTGAAGTCTGTCGGACCGTGTTCTATTCCTTGATCATAGGCCAATATCATTGACCTATCTCTCTCTAGAAATCTATCGAAACCCATGTTGTTCCAAGCAGAAGGATAGAGGGAAATATATTAACTTTGTTGTTAGCAGAGATATATCCGACATCTCAGCAGCAAAAAATAGAAATAGACAACTTCTGTCGACGCCAATGCAACTATTTTCTAAGAAAAAGAATGCTTTCAAGCGCCGATCCAATCTTATGCCTCTGATGGTCTGTGACCGTTCTGCGATTAACATGAAGAATCTTTTCTACTGTGAAGCCGATATCTTGTGATATTCCGGATAATATAAGGTGAACAGGTATGATCCTGTCAGGAAAAACCCCTTCACCCACAACCAAAGCTATATTGCCACCATCCTTAAGAACTCTATATCCTTCCAATAGAACCCTTTTCATATCTCTGAAGTATGCTTTTCCAATCGGGGGAACATCCATGTCAGAAAATTCTGTGCCAATATCATTAACATTTAGGCCGATGTACGATCTCAACCCCTTAGCATTCGCAGATCTAATGAAAAGCTCATTCTCAAGAGCGTACACCTTAGCATAATCTATGATATTAAGGTAAGGAGGAGAAGTTATTATGGCGTCAAAGCTCGAGTCTTCAAGGAAATCAAGATTCCTCGCATCACCTTCAACTATCTTGATCAAAGCCTTCCCATCCTTAAACCTCTTTACGTCATTGATCATCTTCTTCACGACTCTCTTAAAAACAGGCCTGAACGGAGGAACATGCTGACGTCGACGTATCTTCAAGACAGCTCCATCTTTGTAGGCATAAGACACATGCTCAGATGAGATCATAAGAGCTAGAATAAAGAAGTTTCTGATAATCGGATCCTCTATCTTGCCAACAACATTTCTGAAGAATAGAATATCTTCGAGAGCATATTTTGTAAAAGATCGCCTCACGAACGAGCTGACATTTGTAACATCTGTGCGAACAAATCTCTCCGCGAAGACATTCCTCGAAGCAGCCTTCAGCTTTTCTACATCATACTCTGCAACCTTAACTTGTGAAACGAAGATAGCCAAGGGCATAACATCAACCCCAACCGAATTTATACCCCTCTCCCTAGATGCCAACAGCGTAGTTCCGACACCACAAAAAGGGTCAAGAATCCATCTATTCTTTCTGATCATAAAATGATCGATCATCATAAGAACAAAGTCCCTTGAGAAACCTTCTTTAAAATGAAACCAATTATACACCGGATACTTCTTATTAGGGATGAAGGTGACAAGCTTGCCTAGTTCAAAATTTTCTGCCTCCAAGACACTGTGCATGTCACGATCGATGTTAGTCTCTACTGCGCTAATTTAACTATTCCCAGAAAGGCCAAGTATACGACTATATCTTAAATCATAAGATCAGCGAGTTGAATCAATCAAACCATGCACTGATTTTCTTATCTGTCATGGAACGTAATAGTGAACGATTAATGACATCATAGAGTATAGAAATGGCGGTGGATTTAGTTTTCATAGAATGTTTAGACATTTTGTCCCGAAGGAAGTCATTGTGGCAGAGATGCACAAGGCTGGATACCAATTGAAGGAGGAGTTTGATTTCTTACCGGAACAGCCTTTTGCCATATTCTCAATGCAACAATAAGGATAAACACAAAAGTGCGGGGGGTGGGATTCGAACCCACGAACCCCTACGGGACAGGAGCCTCAGTCCTGCGCCTTTGACCTAGCTTGGCAACCCCCGCGTGTATCCTATGGTTTGGTTTGGCTGTTCTTAATTTTTTGCCTACCGCTTGATTGTCAGCCTTCAAGTATAATTTAAACCTATGAAGGCTTGTTTAGATAAGCATAGATCTAGGTCAAAAATCTTTTTAATTGGGCTTTAACAATATTGCAGAAATGGGTATGGATAAAGTTAAGGACTTGGGGAAGGAATATCCGAGTGTTCTCGACCGGGCCTATATCCAGTATAAGAGACGCCAAAAAGTTGATGAGATCATGAGTCGAAATATAGTTTCAATAGCACCTGAATCCACTATGGATGGGGCAGCAAAGATAATGGGCGAAAGGCATATCGGAAGTTTGATTGTCACCAAATATGACACCCCTGTCGGCATCGTCACAGAGAGAGACCTATTGAGCAAGGTCATGGCCAAAGGCGCAAACTTGGATGAGGTAACAGTCGAGACGGTGATGTCCTATCCCCTTATCACTATTTGCCAGACAATTAGTGTGAAGGAGGCGGCACAGATCATGATCAAGAAAAAAGGGAGACTGGCAGTTTTCGAGTGTGGTAGACTTGTGGGCATAGTGACTGCTTCAGACCTCATTCGAAGCCTACCTGAATCACCTGAAACAATGCTCAAGGTTGATGACTACATGACAAAAGGCGTCATAAAATGTGATGAGGGAACCCTCATATCGGACGCTGTCAAGATAATGGGGGACAAGCGCATAGGAAGCGTCATCGTCACAAGCAGAGGCTCGCCGAAAGGCATATTCACTGAACGAGACCTGCTTACCGCCATATTGTCGAAAGGCAAGCCCACAGACATACCGATTGGAACGGCATCGTCAACACCTCTAATAACCGCTCCTTCAGGAACAAGTATCCACCGAGCAGCCTATATGATGGCATCAAAGCACATACGAAGATTACCTGTCACAAAGAATACAGAAATCGTGGGAATCATTACAGCACGAGACCTCGTAGAAGCCTATGCAAAATGACACCCACTTTTTCGACAATTATGTAATCATAAGACAATAAGAAGCTCCCATGTTACGAGTCTTAAAGACGTGGGCGAGGAGGTAGAGCCCCGGGCGGGATTCGAACCCGCGACCTATTGCTTTCCCGACCATCGATATACGAGGCAATCGCTCTACCGCTGAGCTACTGGGGCACGTTTCTGCTCTCTAAATTTAAATTATATAAGCTTAGTGCGAGTTCCCACCTAAATCAACCATTCTTCTGATTAGAAGTTCTTTCACGAAAAAATCTTATTTATAACGAGGTCAATAGCATGAGCCAGTCGAAAAATTTGCTAAGAATTTCCAATCTTATGGCACGGTCAGCTACCCCCCGGCTGAAGCTTGTGGGCTTGCAGCTCCCATAAAAAGCGGGGCCTCAATAGGCTGGCTGACGACAGTCCTCGCTCTGATGTTCAGGGCTCCAACATAGTCCGCTGGAGCGGTGTAACCACACGACAGACATCTGAACATGTCCCGTGTCGGCCTGTTCCTTCTGTCTGTGTAATGGCACAGGGGGCACTCCCTTGATGTATTCTCTGGGTCGACCAGAACCACTGGCACTCCTTTCAAGGCCGCTTTGTACTCGATGAGTTTCCTCAATTCGGAGAATGTCCACTTCGAATGTCTGGAACGCTGGCTGTGCCTAACCGTTATCCTCTCTCTGATGCCCTTCAGGTCTTCGAGGGCTATCGCAGAAGAGGTGCCTTTGGCGTAGCCTACAAGTTCCTTAGAGATACAATGGTTCACGTCCCGTTTGAACCTTCTCTCTTTTCCAGAGAGGCTTTTCAAGTGTCTCTTCGCACTTTTCGTGTCTACCGATTGAAGCCTGCTCCTGAGAGACCCATACCTTCTCCTGACCCCTTCGACCCTTTCGGAAGACCAATTCTTCCCAGTCGAATCCGTGGCTATGTTGGCGATACCCATGTCCACCCCAATCATATCATTGGGCTGAAATGGGTCTTGTTCTGATACGTCAACCACCACGTAGAGGAAGAAGCGTCCATTTCGGTAGATGAGGTCTGCCTGACCCCTGATCTTCTTTCCTTCGAGTCTTTCCTTTTGGTATTCTCCAACTCGTAGTCTGAGCCTGAGTCTCCCCCTTCAAAGTCGAGATGGAGGCCCTATCCAGTCCCTTAAAGCTCAGTACCCTTTGATCATAGGTTATGGCGCTCCTTGGTTCAAACTTAGGTGGGGATTCTGGGCGGGCCTTCCATGTTTCTACAACTCTCGATATGGCACATATAGTCATCTGGGCGTTCAGCCCGAACCTCTCCCTCAGTTCTCTGTACGCTTTCTTCTGAAGTTCATATTTGTTCGTGCACTTTCCAAGGGAAGCAAGGTAGGTGCAGGCTGAGTTGAACCTCTCCATTGTTTCGAGGAGTATCCCTTTCTGCTGGTCATCTGTCTCAAGGCCGACTTGTAGGGTTAGGAGCATGTATTGAGCTTATTTCTCAATACACTTGAATATTACGGTCGCAATTCCTCCCGGATAAAAAATGTTTTTTAAGTCACGAAGACCTACGTATAGTCACGCAAAAAATAAGTGACGGCCTAACGAAATATCAAATATATTATAGGAGGCATAGAGAAAAGAGATTACAATTTCAGAACAGTTATTATTTGAAGAACAAAGAAAAGATATTGAAGTGGAAAAGACAGTATCGAGTTAAAAACAGAGACAAGATTAACGAATACAAACACAAAAGGCGAAGACAAGAAAGCCAATTTTGGCATGAAGGAAAGCTTCCTAACGCCGCCAACTTGGCGGAGAAAACCATAATTGGAAAAGTGTTGCCTTCTCTTGGATTTACTGACGTCTTTAAGCCAACTAAAAACCTCTATTTTGATGCTTTAGCTCGGAAAAATGGAGAAATTTACGCAGTTGAAGTTACCATTCATCAACGAAAAACGTTAAAGATTTATAGAAGACAGTTCCTTGAGTTCTTTAAGCTTCCATTACTCGTATTTTTCGTGAAACCAGATTTAACTCAGTGCTTTTTAAACGAACAGAATCCTATGCAATACTTGACGGAATATCACTACAAACAAGGGGAGCGGGTGCAGATATGCTAAAATGCATGGGCTTCCTTGCGACAGAGGGTGAATTCCGATGCTTGATGAATGGAAGGCCATAGAGATAATCGTCGACACAGTTGGTCAACCCAAGAAGCTCTTCTCTCAAATTGGTGATGATGTAGCCTGGACCACTAGGGCGGTTAAGAAAGAAAAGTTCGTGATAAAATGCGATATGCTCGTTGGAAAGACGGATATGCCAAAAGGTATGACGTTTAGACAGGCAGCGAGAAAGAGTGTTGTCGCCTGCGTGAGCGATTTCGTCTGCAAAGGTGTAAAGCCATGGGGCATGCTCATCTCGTTGGGAATGCCGAGGGGTTTTGGCGAAGAAAATGTTCAAGAGCTGGCGAATGGGTTTAAGGATGCAAAGAATGAATACAATATTGAGATTGTCGGCGGAGACACCAATGAAACCTCTGATCTAGTTATAGACTGTATAATGTTCGGATGGGGGCAGCATGTGACAACCAGAGATGGAGCCTATGTAGATGAAATTGTCTATGTTACTGGAGAATTTGGTCTTCCTCCCTTGGGATTAGACATCTTAAGTGGCGTGAGGCAGATAAAGAGTCCCAGGCTTACCGAGAAAGCGGTAAACTCAGTATTGTACCCTAAAGCAAGAATAGACTTTGGACTATCGGCCAACAGCAGAAAACTGATAACTTCATCGATAGACTCAAGTGATGGACTTGCTCTTTCCCTGTATGAGATCGCGCAGCACAGTCACGTGGACATTCACCTTGACGAACTCCCCATGGACGAAACCCTAAGGAACAACAATGAGATTGACGACATAGAAAAAAGGGATTATACCCTCTTTGGAGGAGAAGAATATGAGGTAGTCTTCACAAGCAAGCTCAAAGACGAACCCAAGATAGCCAAGATATCAGAGGAGACAGACACGCCCATTAGGAAGATAGGTCGCACCATAGAAGGCAATGGTAGAGTATACTTTAATGGCGAAATCTTGCCGAGAAAGGGGTGGGTTCACCTCAAATGATCAACGTATGAAGTGAAGAAAAGGGAAAGGTTTTTATCTCATCATTTGAAAGCATATAACGAGACAATATGTCTAAGAATTTCACAACAGGCCAGACTTGGGGCGCCCTAAAAAAGGCGTGGAAAGCTTACAAGATCGCGAAAGTACAGAATGACAAGGCAAAAATGCTTGAATACGCCAAGAGGATAAGGACACTACAGGAAGAACTCAAAGTAGAAAAAGCAAAGTTTCCAGACCTAGGACTAACATAAAGGCGCCACACCTCATTTTTCTTTTTTTAGCCGAAAAAACCTAGAAATACGATAGATGACATCAACCCTCTTAAATGTGTATTCTTCTTTTTAAAAAAAACTTAATTTAAAGGCCTTTAAGTAAGACTTAAGATGGGCTCGTAGCTCAGTATGGACAGAGCACAGGCCCTCTAAGCCTGGGGTCGGGGGTTCAAATCCCCTCGGGCCCGCCAAAAGAAAACAGGTTCAGACTTCGATTAAAAGTATTATGTAAAGGCGCGACTCTTTCATTCCTCTTCTGAAAAGAAGAAACCAGTGTATCTTATGCGAAGATCTTCGCATAAGAGAAATCTAAATAACAACTGAAGATGATAACTATGGTTAAGAGGATCTTGATCAATGAATTGATTGTTCAAACAACGGATGATGTTGCCTATGATTTTATCGAGTTTGCGAAGGTTAACCGTTATGGAATTGAAATAACTTCTTTTGCTCTTCCATGGATACTTGATGGCGATTGGAAACCTGTACTGCAATCTTACAGATTGGCTTTGAAAGATTTTAAGAATGAAGTGGCAATTCACGGAGCCTTCATGGACGTGATTACTGCTAGCAGAGACGCCAAAATGGTCCATGTGGCAAGAGAGCGCATACTGCAGAACATCAAAATCGCAAAGCAGCTTGGAGCTAAAATTGCAACTTTCTGTTCATGTTTTAACCCATACATTGCTAAGAGTTCACCTGGATACGTAGATGGATACAAACGAAGGCAAATCGAGTTTTGGACCGAAATAGCAGAGTTAGCTGATGGTGATTTTCTATTGGTTTTCGAAAATCTATGGGAACCACAGCCTGAGCTCGCAAGAGATTTGCTAGACGGTGTCAACTCTGAAAACTTTAAGGCACTACTCGACATAGGACATGTCAATGTTTTCTCCAAAGTTTCAATTGAACGATGGGTTGAAATCCTTGCAGAACATTTGTTGTATGTTCATTTGAATGACAATCGCGGGGATTTCGACAGCAATCTTGCACCAGGAGAAGGAAGTATTAAATGGGATGAATTTTTTGATGCATTAGAGCGCTATGGGTTAAAACCTCGGATATGTCTTGAAGTTGAGGCTTACGGGAATTACTCAAAGCTTGAGAATATAAAAAGAGCTATAGAGTATCTTAAACAGATGAAGTTCTATCCCTTCTAGTTCGGAGTAAAAGTGATCGATGATAAGAAAACCTGAAGTGCTCGAGCGAAAATTACATTTAATGCCACTGAAGCTTGCAAGTTCTGGATCTTTTTGTAGAAAACATGGGGAATCTAAACGAGGATTTAAAACTACCCGGGCCCGCCTCACCTTGAGTTCAAACGTGAATGTGACCTGTTTATTGTATAGTTGCACGCTATCTCAGATCATTTTGGAATCGCACTGTTATGAGGAGGCCCTTTCTATATCCACACCTCCAATTCCCATTCCAATGATCATTGGAAAATTTCATAATATTATAAAAGGATACTGCGCAAAAACAATTCCACACAGTCCTTGTTGTAGGATAGTAGGAATGGGGTCGGTGGGATTTGAACCCACGTCCGCGTGGGCCCAAGCCACGCAGCGTAGACCAGACTGGCCCACGACCCCGTTAGCTAGGCTAGCATGGTTCTGAGTATATAATTTTTGATTTACAATTAAAGATTTTTTAGTTGAGAAATCATATCTTGATGGTGGCTGACTCTAATGTCTGATGACCTTGTCAACTTCGAAAGTGTCTATTCAGCTCTTGGATCAAACGAACGCCTTTCCATATTACGTGAGCTAAATAAAAGTGGCTCATTATCCTACACCGAACTTAAGAACAATTGTGGTTTTGTTAAGAAAAGAGAGTCTGGGAGGTTCGCTTATCACTTAAGGCTGCTTTCTGCGGTCAACTTGATTTCTCTAAACAAGAACACTCGAAAGTATTCTCTGACACCCTTTGGCAGGGTTGTCCTTACTGTAACGAACGAACTTAAAGATGCTGCACTTCAATCCTCTGGCAAGATTTATGTGAGGACATCAAGACATAAGATAGAAGAATTCGATAGCGACAAGATATATCAGTCTTTGATAAGGGAAGCAAATGTTCCAAGAGATCTAGCCTCAAAGATAACCGCTGAAGCCGAATCAAGGATTAGCAAGCTTGAGAACGTCCATCTGACAGCCCCTCTAATTCGAGAATTAGTTAACTCAATATTAGTGGAGAAAGGCCTTGATGAATATAGAAACAAGCTTACCAGGTTGGGCCTACCGGTGAAAGATGTTACTGAGAGGATTTATCAAATTGGACTGTCTGAGGGAGACGTTCTTTCCCTAAGGCTTGAGGCAGCAGACGCTGTATTCACAGATTATCTACTTTTGACACAGATAGGGCCTGAGGCGTTGGACATGCACCTTGCAGGAGATATAAGCATTGTTGACCCAGGATGCTGGGGTATTATGCCAGATAGTGTCTTCTTCGACGCCCTATCTGTTATTTCATCAGAGATAAAGTTTGGAACCAAGAACCCTTCCATGCCAAGGGTGACAAGAGATGGCGATTCCGATGCAGCGTTGACCAATATGAATCTTATAGTCAAGAAGATGCTGGAAGAGACATCCCATGAAGTTGTTATAGAGAATTTCGTGGAGTTTGCTTCATCATTGAGTGAAACCTATGACAGAGACACACTCGCGAGAAAGATTTATGGCCTAATATCCAATTCGATATCGAACCTGAACCCGATTTCGAGGAACTCCTTAAGCTTTCAAATAAACCTCAAAGATGGGACGAACACCAAGGCCTTGGAAAGCGTCCTACAAGCATACCTTCTATACCTTAAGGGCGCGTTAAAGTCGAAAGTGAAGTTTGTATTCAACATCCATGATAGAGACAAATTCAAAGAAGAACTTGCCAGCCTCTTAAGCCTGATAAACAATGGAGGAAATATAATGATAGTCTCACGGCAAGATAGGCCTATTTCATACCTTGGAATAAGAAAGAACTTTGATGAAGGCGGCATTCTTCCAGCTGGCACAATAGTCTTGCATTCTCTTTCAATAAACATGCCTAGGCTGGTGTATAGTGGTACAGAAGAGTCTTATCTCAAGAGCTTACTGAAGATTAGACTCCAAAAGGCATACGGCATAATGGAGACCCGCAAGAACATACTGATAGACTTAATGGAGAAGAAGCTGCTGTATGTTTTCGAGTATAATGGCGACCTGTTTCCAAAAGATAGTTTTGAGACAGTCCTCAATATGGTTGGATTGGAAGATCTTGTTAGATGTCTTATACCGCAAGATCCAGAAGAACAGAACAAGATGTGGATAAAGCTGATTGATTTCTCTCAAAGAATATTGGAAGAGGGAGTTGGTGGTACCGGCTTAAGAATCTTCCCTTCAGTGTACGTGGACAGCTCATCAGAAAGGTTCTACGAGCTCGACAGAGAACTCTTTCCTAAGATTATCCCCGACAAATCATTGATTAGTGGAAGATATTCTCAGATCCCAGTCATAGGAATAAAAGCTCTAGAAGATGATGAACTGATGAGAAGAATTCAGTCTAGAATCGATAAGACCAGAGGAGGATACCATGCGATCTTGGATCTATCGTCAATCACCGAATTGAAGACAACAGAAGACGTTATTGATCGGGCGCTTTCAAAGCTTAACGTTGTAAAGATAAGAAAGAATCTTGTATCATGCAGCACCTGTAACACAAAAAGCCCACCAGTGTCGAGATGTCCTAAGTGTGGTTCAGCGTCAATACTAAGTCTGCAGACAGATAACTAGAGATCTCTCAAGACATCTATTATTCGTTAGTTATGACCTCCAACTTTCCAAATCGGCCTACATTAAGACGGATTTCGCCTCTGAAACTGTTGATGTAACCATTTTCTACCTTAACTGTGTCATCGACATCTACCTTGTCTATTTGATCATCCCATAAGGTCAACTTTATCTTGCCGGTTTCATCAGCAAGGGTCAGGTCAGCTACACGAGCTTTCTGTCCTGTCCTCAAGGTCACTTCACGTGGCTCAGGCTTTTCAATTATCCTGCCAATAACATCCACCTTTCTCATGCCGTCTCTCAGTTGGGAGATGTTCAAATCATTCACACCCAATCTCCTCAACTTCTATTTAAAAGTTTTATTTCACTTGAATTTCAAGTTCCTTCCAATCTGACGAGAACTTTTATAAATTAAGGTAACATGCTAAAGTCAATCAGCCATGGAGGGAAAGACGAAGTTATCTGGGCAGCTCAGGGGAAATCGTATTATTATCGAAGATTTTGAAAGCGCCCAAGAACTCTATCAGAGTGGCTTTGGCGCAAGAGAAAAGAGGAAGCTGGTTTTGAATCCATATGAAGGATTATACCTGTGCAGTGTGGACAAAGTGGAGGTGATAAGCAAGAGAGAGGCTCTAACCTTTGATCGTCTTATGGAGATCTTTTATAGGAAGGACAAGAACATTCTACCAAGATTTTTGGTGTACAGGGACTTGAGGACTAAAGGGTTCACAATAAAGGAGGGCTTCGGTTTCGGAGTAGATTTCAGAGTCTACGACAAAGGAGATTATGGAACAAAAGCAGCAAGATATGTGGTCTTTGTGTTGAATGAGGGAGGCGACGTCACCCTAAAAAGAGTCTTCGAAGACGTGGCTAATATAAAGAAGATGGGAAAGGATCCTGTCATGGCCGTCGTGGACCGAAGGGGAGAAATAATATATTACCAAGTTTCGGAGGAGTTCTTTGGTGCAAAGGATTAGTCTGAGAGCGTGCTGCAGCATCATAAGGCCTGCCAACAGTATCATGGTTGGTATAGCGGTGATCATCGGCATAATCCTTACCATGCCACAAGCCATCCTATCTTGGAAAGCCGCCTTAGGCTTCCTGACAGGCTTCTTTATTTCAAGCTTTTCCATGATAGTAAATGACATTTATGACGTCGAGGTCGATAGAATAAATCAACTTAAGAGACCTCTTGTAACAGGCCTGTTGAGTATATCTCAAGCTTGGGTCTACGCTATGATGATGCTAACATTTGGGATCGCTTTCTCGCTCTTAACAAGTTTCACTTGCTTTGTCATCGCCGCTCTTTTTGGGTTCATATCTTGGCTGTATAGTCACAACTTGAAAAAGCATGGAATAGTAGGGAACCTGACAGTCGCACTCTCCACATCTATACCCTATGTATACGGCAACATAGTTTCATCTGCCGTGGTGCCCACGATTCAAGCGAACATTCTGCAGACTCCTTCAACTCTAGTGTTCTGGTTCGCAACAGTCTCCTTTTTGGCGGTGACAGGAAGGGAAGTCATAAAAACAATATTGGACACTAAGGGTGACGAAATAAGGGGGGTAAATTCAGTTTCGAGAGCCCTCGGCAATCAGAAGACTTCAATGATAGGTGCGGCCTTCTTTGTATCTGCCGTAACATGCACCTTCATACCATATGTTTTGCGCCAAACAGGTAACGTTTATTTGGCCATGATCTTGGTGCCGGACACATTATTCATCTACCTTTCATACTCTATAATAAGGGATTATTCGAACAAGAACGTGCGCCGCGTTAAGAGGTTGGCATTAGTTGGTATGCTTCTTGGATTCGTGGCATTTATTGCAGAAAAGGTCGTGATCTGATGAAATGACTACAGAAATGTGGACTGAGAAGTACAGAAACATAAGATACAACCAAATTATCGGAAACGAAAACGCGAGAAGAAACTTCTACAGTTGGCTGAAAAATTGGAGGAAAGGTGATAGGGCAGTTCTTATGGTCGGCCAGGCCGGCACCGGCAAGAATACTTCGATATATGCTGCGGCTCGAGAGCTGGGATACTTTGTGATAGAGCTTAACGCAAGCGACGTGAGAACCAAAGAGAGTTTGACCAAGAAACTTGGTGTATCTCTTTATACGTCGAACCTATTTGATGAAAAAAAGCTTGTTCTCTTAGATGAAGTCGATGGAATTTATGGAAGAGAAGATTATGGGGGAACAGAATATGTGAATGAACTCTTAGAAAAGCCACCCTTACCAATAGTATTGACGGCCAACGATTACGACAACGACAATGTGTTGAAACTCTCGAAGAAGACGACAGTCATACACTTCCAAAAGGTTCCATTGAGAATGATAGAGATGTACCTAAAACATATAGCAGAATTGGAGAATAGAAAGGTCAGCCGAAGACTGTTAAGTGAGGTTGCAAAAAAAAGTAGGGGAGACGTTAGAGCTGCAATAAATTTATTACAGAGTGTAATAGATGTACCAGACACCGTCAAGCAGATAAGCTTCCTTAAAGATGCTGTCATCTCGAAAAGGGATGCCATGCTCGCGCTGTTCGGAGAAAAGGATGTGATGGAGGCCTTCCACAAATTTTCTGGGATCGACGCAAATCCCAAAGAAAAAGTGCATATTTTATTTTATTCAATATTAGCGTCTGACCTCAGAAAAGAGCAGAGAAAGGCCGCCTTAAAGGCCATAGCGGACATAGATGTCTTCGAAAGGAGAATAGAAAGTACACAAGAGTGGAGAATGCTTAAGTGGTATGATATGACAATAGTTGGAAAGCTGCACGATTTGGGTCTAAGGCAAAAGGTCAGATATTTTGAAGAAGAGCCGATATGGGAACTAAAACTGAAATATTGGACGGAGCTGAGGATATTCAAGAGTATCAAGGAGAAGGTTAACCAAAGATTCCATGTTTCAGTAGGAGAGTTCGCACTTTACTATTTGCCATGTCTGATAAGCCTAGCAAAGAAAGATAAGGATACGACTTTAGGATATCTAGGACGTTCTGGATTCGACGAAAGCCTGTCCACCTATGTCGAGAAAAAGGTGAGAGCCCAATGAAGATAGTCGAAGGAGAATGGTTTAGATTACCCCACCTAGGAGTCGACAACTTTAGAACTCTAATGTCTCTAGGTGTAAAATATGACCGGGTGAAAGGTATGTTGGTTGACGAAGGGACAAATAAGACCCTCCTTATAGCATTCCTCACAGATGTCTTAGGAGAAGAAGTCCTAATATACAAGAGATGTGCGTTATGCAAGAGCGAAATAGATTGTAGAATATGCGAATATGGAACTGTTTGCGATTATTATAATGCTTCTTCGACATGCCTCTGCAGAGAATGTTTAAAGAGCGAGGAAAGCTATGCCAGATACATTATGTGCTTCTAGCATTGATCTATACAAAATGGTTTTCTCAGGATAACAGCCTTAAGGAAGGCTGATCTTAAAGCATGATAGTCCCTTGTCTCTAAACATCTTCTTGCGTCAACATGATTATCCGACACCATCAAGCAGGGCTTGAAGAAGCCGTCATAAGTGACCCTTAAACGGTTACAGTGTGAACAGAATTCAGTATTTTCTATCGGATGAACAACCTCAACTCTTGTTGAATCCAATTCGAATATCTTCCTTTTATGCATGTCATCCCTATAATATATAGACTTGGACAACTTTGCCAGTTTCTCTTCCAGGGAGTCGATCGGTTCATGATATGTGGTAAAAAGTTTAGATGAGATTCTTACAGGCTCAAGTTCGATGATCTGCAACAAGGTGCCAGATGCAACTGAATAAGCTATCATTGAATCTATCTCTTCCCCATTTATTCCTTTTAGAAGGACCATGTTTATCTTGACAGGATTTAAGCCCACTTCAACCGCTTCCTTTATCCCTTCAAGAACGGGCTCAAGCTCACCTCCAGTGATCCTTTTGAATTTTTCCCTATCCAACGTGGGAAGACTGACATTAACTCTCTTCAATCCAGCCGTCTTGAGCTCAAGAGCGTACTGCTTTAGGAGAGACCCATTTGTAACCATCGATATTTCGATAAACTTTTTCATGGAGTAAAGAGAGTTTACAACTTCAACTATGTCGCTTCTTAGAAGTGGTTCACCGCCTGTAAGTTTGACGGTCTTAACCTCATATGACGCAGCAAGCCTAGCAATCGCCATCAGATCTTGAATCGAGAGCTCCTCGTTATCCTTCTCCTCAATTCCTTCAGAATGGCAATAGAAACACTTCAGATTACACTTAGAAGTTACTGAGATCCTCAGATTATATATTGGGCGATTGAATAGGTCTAGCAGCATCTCTACTCACTAGCATGCTTGACTATATGTGGTAATTCGTCTACGATTATTTCCATTGCCGTCTCTACAGCGTCAGGTGAGCCTGGCATGCAGAACACAGCGCTGCGCGAAATTATTCCCGCACAACTTCTAGACATCAATGCAACACTTTCAGCCTTCAAGAACGTCTTAGATCTAAATAGCTCTCCAAATCCAGGAAGTTCCTTGTCAAACAGGGGATAGAGAGCTTCAATCGTCACATCTGATGACGTCAAGCCAGTACCACCCGTCAAGATAACAACATTGCAGTCTTCCTCATATATCGACCTGAGAGCTTCCATGCGGATCATCTGCACATCATCGGACACTATCTTCCTTGATATTATCTTGTAACCTCTATCAATCAGTCTTTCAACGATCTTTGACCCAGAAATGTCCTCAACCCTATGCCCCTTCGACGCTTCAGCATACCTTGAACTGCTGACGGTGATAACTGAACATTTTATATCTGATGGGGCAGACGCCCTATGCAACTCGTAGCTTTTCATGACCCTTTCATCTTGCTTAATACTCGAACATCCGTTATCATGGTAGTTGGATATTGACCGGCTTCGTCTTTTTCATACCTTTTAACGACATCCCAAATATTCAAAAGGGCATTAAAAACGCCTGCGAGAGCTTCCATCTCAACACCTGTTTTAGAATAGGATTTAACATAAACCCTTACTGTAATTACATTTTCTGATAAATCAAACTTTACCTTAATGTCTTCAATAGGAACAGGATGACAAAATGGGATCAATTCAAATGTCTTCTTGACCGCATTAGTAGCTGAAATTATCGCAATTTGGAGGGGATCACCCTTTTCTACTTTACCTTCCCTTATTATCTTAATAGTTTCCTTTTTAAGAAAAATCTTCCCCTCAGCAAGAGCTTCTCTCTTTATAACCGGCTTCGTAGAAATATCAACCATCCCCAAGTTTTACCCATTCCAAATCACCTATCAATCTAATATAAAAAGAACTCGCTAACGGAAACAGAAAAGCGTTTTATTGATCTTTTAAAGACTTAAAATAATGAGTCTCATAAATTAGTATTACTATTTCTAAAAAAAGTAATACTTATATATTATGTTGGCATTTCCACATTAGATGGTGTATATTTGCACATCCCTGATGGCTTCCTCAGCCCTTCAGTTTTCATAACAACATACATAATAACCATCATTTTTTGGGCAACGTCCTTCAGAAAAATAAAGTTAACCGATAAACAAGTGCCTATTATGGGTCTTTTAACCGCTCTTTTCTTTGCGGCTATGATGATGAATTATCCGATAGTTGGTGGAACAACTGCTCATCTTCTTGGCGGAGCCTCGCTAGGTCTAAT
>Ga0272448_1002694_pt1 | contig 21874 bp, 15 predicted proteins | sample YNPCB0191_FD_202220 | JGI IMG/M metagenome (GOLD analysis project Ga0272448, IMG submission 202220) | Hot spring sediment microbial communities from Yellowstone National Park, WY, United States - YNP-CB-019-1 | ecosystem: Environmental > Aquatic > Thermal springs > Hot (42-90C) > Sediment... | reverse complement strand
GAATAAACAATGGGCGATATTTATAGGTTTATTAATCGTTTTTTTTCTAGAGTTATTTATGGTTATTCCGTGGCAGTTTAATTCTATAAGAGACCTTTCTAAAACAGTAAGAGAAAAAAACCAAGATTTACAGAATTTAGGTTCCGAATATGAGGCAGTGGAGTCCTATAAGAAGCAAGTTGCCGATTTAGATACTAAGGAAAAGAAACTGTATGAAGGAATAAAAAATGAAGACGATATACTTTTTCTTATCGAGAACATTTCTACTATCGCAAAGGAAATAGGTATTAAGATAATGCAGATTAAACCAATAAGAGAGTTGGATGATACCAAAGAATTAGTCAGCTCCGGCGATACTAAATATAGCCAGGTGTTAATTGAAATGAATGCAAAAGCCAAATTCCATAATTTAGCTACCTTCTTGAGTAAAATAGAGAACGACAAAATATTTTATAAAGTAGATACTTTAGAGATAGAAAGCGATGAGAGGGATATAAGTTTTCATCAAGTCAGACTTATGTTTAGGTGCCCTATTAGAACTGTTAGAAAATGAAAAAAAGAATTTCCAAAAATAATATAGCTTTAATCTTTTGGATAATTGCCAACTTGGGTTTTATTGTTTTGATACCTACTTATTTATTGGCAGAAAAAGTTAGTGGAGAAAGCCAAGAAAAACAAGAATCTTCTCAAAGTGAGGCAATTTATAAAGATGAGGGCAAAAGAGACCCTTTTGTTCCTATTGTAACTAAAGATGGAGTCTTAACCCAAATAAGTAAAGATAAAAAAGATACTAATTTTTATTTACAAGGAATATTTTTTGATGAAAATGGCGAATCAGTGGCTTTAATTAATGATCAGATGTTAAGAAAGAACGATATGATTGGTGATTGCAAAATTATATCTATTAAGAAAGATTCGGTAGTTTATACCAAAAATGGAGAATTATTTATTTTAAGTTTATTTGGAGAAGAAGGGGGGCAGAATGTTAAAAAATGAGAGTTTATTAAAGTTGGTCATAATATTTTTATTGTGTTTAGGTTGGTGTTTTGTATTGTTTCAACAAATCAGAGCAGATGAAAATGTAGTTGTTGGAGAGCAAACAAACACCCAAGTATCAGAAGAAAAACAAAGCTACTCCCTACAAGAATCTAATGATTTTCAACAAGGAGAGCAAGGAGTGAATCAAGAAGTTATCTCTAATGAAGAAAAAACCGCTCTTGAAAGTAATCAAGTCGAAAAAACCCCTGCTCCATCAGAAGAGAAAGATAAATCAGTTGTTCCTCCTGCTAGCCAAGAAGGGGCTAAGACGATTTCTTTAGATTTTAAAGAAGCAGATATAAAAAGTATTTTAAGAATTATTTCCTTAAAGAGTGGAGTAAATATTGTTTCTTCTCCAGATGTGACAGGATTAGTGACGATTCGTTTAGATAATGTTGATTGGGAAAAGGCCCTGGCAGTACTATTAGATACTTACGGCTACGGTTATGTGAAGAAAGGAAACATAATTTCTGTTTCCCCTTTAGATAAATTAACTGAACAGAAGAAAAAAGAGCAGGAACTGGCTCAGGTTCAGGCAACAGCATCAGAGGTTTTTCATCTTAAATTTATTGACGCAGCGGATGCTAAAAAGGCATTAGAGCCGTTAATTTCTCCTCGTGGCAAGATTACTATTCTTGAGATGACTGGTAAGTCTGGGTGGGCTTTTGCCGGAGAAACATTTGCTAAAGTGGAGAGAAAAGAGAAGGAAAGAAAAAGCCGAGCGAGCTTACTGGTTGTTACTGATATCCCTCCCAAATTAGAGGAAATTAGAGAAGTGCTTAAAGTTATTGATAAACAACCTGAGCAGATTTTGATTGAGTCTACAATAGTTGAAGTCTCTCGAGATTATTTACGGGATATAGGATTTGATTATGCAACAGGCACTGTTTCAGATAACTCTTATATAAAGGGTTCAGATAACGGAAAGTTCATGGTTGGAGGATATTCTTATGGAGGTAAAGATATCGACGGCTCAGGTGTTTCCCCCGCCATTTTTAATCCAAGCAAAACAGGATTGACTCCTTTAAATTCAGGATTAGAGCTGGCGCTTAAGAAGATTAGCGGTTCGCAATGGGAGATGATTTTTCATGCTTTAGAAGAAGATGTGCATGCCAATATTTTATCTGCCCCTAAGATTCTAACATTAAATAACCAAGAAGCAACTATCTTAGTGGGAAAGAAGTATCCTATATTAAAAACTACACAATCAGAAGCTACCACAAATGTCCAATTAAGTTTAGACTATTATCAGGATATAGGTATACAGCTTAATGTTGTTCCCCAAATAAGCGGTGAGAATCAAATTAGCATGATTATCCATCCAGCTGTGAGTACTTTTACCCAAACAGTTGGTCAGTCTCCTACCCTGTATCCTATTATAGAGACACGCGAGGCTGAAACCCAAGTACTTATAAATGATGGTGAAACTATTGTAATTGGTGGTTTAATAAAAGAAATCGATAATAAGGAAAAATTAGGCATTCCTTTTTTAAGTAAGATACCTTTTATAGGTGCTTTATTTAGGAGAGATACCAGAGATCTGGAAAAAATAGAGCTTCTAATTTTTATTAAAGCCACAATAGTAAAGCCGGAAAAGAATCTCAGCCTAACACAAGAAGATATGAAATTTCTAGAGGGTAAGGCTATCTCAAAATAATATGTTTTAGACTTTTTTGTTAAGTAGAATACATATCAAAGAAGAGCTACCAAATTTCTTTTTTTTCCAGAAAATTTTATTAAGAAAAGAAGGATTGATTTCTACAGCCAAAGTATTTTTTTTAAAGTGAGATTGTTATGGTTAAATTAGATAGACAAAAACAGCTGACTATAAATTTTATTTTTTCCAAAACAGAATTTATGCGATATGTTTCTCATCTGGATTTAGTGCGGCTTTTGATGCGGGCTGCCCGTCGGGCAAACATGCCTCTATATTTTACTAAAGGTTTTAGTCCTCATCCAAAATTAAGGATAGAAAAGGCGCTTAAATTGGGGGTTGAATCTGAGAATGAGAAGGCGCAGTTAGTCTTGACAAAAAGAGTCTTTGCCCCTTTATTTGTATATTTAATGAATAGAAAACTACCTTCTGGAGTAAGAATTAAAAAGGCTTTTTATGGTGCTTAAAGTATTTGTATGTCAAAAGAAATATTGATTAACATTGGAGAGTCTGAAAAACGTATAGCTATTTTGGATAAATCTAGACTTCAGGATTTCTTTATTGAACATCCTCATGATAAGACTATTGTAGGAAATATTTATAAAGCACGGATAAAAGATATTGTTCCTTCTGTAGGTGCGGCTTTTGTTGATATTGGACAGCCAAAGAATGGATTTTTGTATCTTAGCGATATTTCAGGATTGTCCAACAAAGAAGATTTTGATTTTGAGTCAGATCAGAATATACAACCTCAGGAGCTTAAATTAGAGAAGAATAAAGAGATTTTGGTACAAGTAACCAAAGAGCCATTTTCTGGCAAGGGCGCGCGTCTAACTACGCATATTTCCTTGCCCGGAAGATATTTTGTATTAATGCCATTTGATAGACAATTAGGTATTTCTCGAAAAATCGACGATCCCGAAGAAAGATTAAGAATAAAAGAGATTTTGCGTTCAATAAAAGAAACATCTGATTATGGATTGATTGTTCGAACAGCTGCATGGGGAAGAGATAAGAAGGCATTATCGCAAGATTTTTATTTTTTACTAAATTTATGGCAGAAGATAAAAAATGCATCTAATCGTAGTTACCCACCATCTTTACTTTATGAAGATTACGATTTAGTCTTAAGGACGTTGAGAGATTATTTTACAGAAGAGATAACAAGATTAATTGTTGATTCTAAGTTTGAGTATAGAAGAATATATAAATTTGTCTCTACTTTTTATAGACCATTGACAAAAAAACTACAGTTGTATAAAGATAGAAAAATTCCTTTATTTGATAAATTTAGAGTAGAAGAACAGATAGATGAGATATTTGATAAAAAGATTTATTTAAATTGTGGTGGCCACATTATTATTGAACAGACAGAGGGTTTGATTGTGGTTGATGTAAATTCGGGTGGTTTTAGCAAAAAGAAACTGGAACAAGAAGAGGCAGTGTTTGTGATAAATACAGAGGCAGCTAAAGAGATAGCCCGTCAATTAAGACTTAGAGATTTAAGTGGGATTATAGTAATTGATTTTATAGATATGCAAAAAGAGTCCAATCGAAAAAAACTCTTAAAGATTTTAAAGATCGCCCTTTCTGAAGATAAGGCAAAGACAGATGTCGTTGGCATTTCTCGACTGGGGGTTGTTGAGATGACGCGTGAAAGAACCAGGCGCTCTGTGGAGAGTATTTTTTATAAAGATTGCCCCTATTGTTGCGGCAGAGGTAAGGTTAAATCAGAAAGTTCTATTGTAAACTATGTTTTCCGTTATTTGCGTAAAGAATTAAATAATATTAACAGCCGCAATGTCAAAGTTTATGTGCATCCATCTATCGCCAAGATGATTTTACAAGAACATAGAGCCTCGATTAGAAATTTAGAGAGTATTTTTCGCAAGAAAATTTTAATCTTAGAAGATTCCACTCTACATATTGAGGCAGTAAAGGTCTTGGGGGTTAGTTAGTGTTATCTGTATACATAAAAGATTGACGCGCTCTTCTTTGTATGATATATTTATCCCTCTGAAATTATTCTAGTTATTATCCTTCAGAATTATAGATAATCAAATATAACTTAAAGTTTATAAAAATAAAGGAGTCAGTATGTATGCAGTGATTAGAAGCGGTTCAAAGCAGTATAAGGTCAACAAAGGCGATATTGTTGAGTTAGAGTTGTTACCCAATCTCGCAAATAAGACGGAGATAACCTTTGAGGAGGTTCTTCTGGTAGCAGATGGTGATAAAATTATTGTGGGTAAGCCTCTTGTAAAAAATGCGAAGGTACTTGGGCAAGTAGAAGGGGTAATCAAAGATAAGAAGATAATAGTTTTTAAATATAGAAGGAGAAAAAGTTCGAAGAGAAAGATTGGGCATCGTCAGAGATATGTAAGGGTACGGATTAAAGAGATCCAGTTTAAGGAAGAATAGCTATAGATGTTTATTGATAGGGCTGATATTGTTATAAAAGCTGGGAATGGCGGAAATGGTTGTACAAGTTTTTATCGCGATACAATTAGACGCTATGGCAAGCCAGACGGCGGCGATGGAGGAGACGGCGGTAATATAATTATTAGGGCATCAAGAAACGTTTTTACTTTACTTGATTTTAAATATCGACATGAATTTATTGCAGAAGACGGACATCATGGTTCGGGAAAAGTAAAAAAAGGTAGGAACGGAAGAGATATTGTGCTTTTAGTACCCGTAGGCACCCAGATTATTGATAAGTCAAGCGGTTGTATTTTAGATGATTTGACTAAAGATGGCCAAGAGGTAGTAGCAGCTTGTGGTGGCAAAGGGGGGAGAGGTAATCATACCAAAAAACAGGCGCAGCCGGGGGAAATCGGAGAGAGCCGTCAACTTATCCTCGACTTAAAACTCATCGCAGATGTAGGAATAATTGGTTTTCCAAATGCTGGTAAATCAACATTAGTTTCTGCAATTTCACGCGCTAAACCAAAGATTGCCCCGTATCCTTTCACTACAAAAGAACCTGTGCTCGGTGTGGTAGTTAAGGATGATACAGCCTTTACTGTTGCAGATATCCCCGGTCTTGTAGAAGGGGCACATAGAGGTAAAGGATTAGGTGACAGATTTTTGCGGCATATTGAGAGAACAAAACTACTCCTTCATCTCGTCGATATAGCAGCACAGGATTTAAGGGATCCAGTTGAAGATTTTTATTTGCTCAACAAAGAATTAGAGCTTTATTCAAAAGAAATTTCTCAGAAGCCACAATTAGTGGTTGCTAATAAAATTGACTGTCTTTCCGCAAAGGCAAATCTTTTAAGATTTAGGCAGAAAGTAAAAACTAAGGTTATAGAAATTTCAGCAAAAGAGAAAATTAATTTAGATTATCTTATCGATGAAATTAGAAAAAGACTATAAGAGGATAGTTGTTAAAATTGGTTCACGGCTGGTTACTGAGGAGCAAGGTCGTTTTCTTGAACAGATAATTAATCAGGTAAGCAAATTACAGGATTTAGGTAAGGAGTTGATAGTTGTTTCTTCTGGTGCGGTTGCCTCTGCTTTAAAAAAACTAAATCTGACAACAAGGCCAAAAGGCTTAGCAGAGTTGCAGGCGTTGGCAGCTTTTGGTCAGGTTGAACTTATGAATTTATATCAGAGGAAGTTTTCGCGCTTTAACAAAAGCTGCGCCCAGGTTTTACTAACTCGCGATGATTTTGATGACCGCCGAAGATATCTTAATGCAAAAAATACTATTTTGAAATTAATCTCGCTAGGCATGGTAACAATCATAAATGAAAATGATACCATCTCTGTCGACGAGATAAAGTTTGGTGATAATGATATTTTGTCTGCCTTAGTTGCAATTTTAGTAGAGGCAGATATTTTGATTATTCTTTCTACTGTAGATGGGCTCTATGAATTTGATAAGAAGACAAAGAAGTGGTTAGGATTAATATGTAAGGTTGAGAAGATAACCAAAGATATTTACAAGATGTTATGTAAAACTAGCGATGAGTTAAGTGTGGGTGGTATGTCTTCAAAAATAAATGCTGCCAAAATTGCTACAGAGGCAGGAGTAAAGTGTATTTTGGCCAATGGGAAGAAACAGAATGTGCTTTTAGATATTGTAAGAGGCAAAAATCCAGGCACAGAATTCTGCGAGAGCTCTAAATATTTAGCCGCTAGAAAACGCTGGATTGCGTTTGGCACGACCTCTAAGGGTAAGATTGTAGTTGATGCCGGAGCCAAAGAGGCTTTGCTTAATAAAGATTATAGTCTTCTTGCTCCTGGAGTAATTAAGGTTGAAGGTGATTTCCAGGCTAAGGATGTTGTTAGCATTGTAGATAAAGATAGCAATGAGTTTGCTAGAGGGATTACTAATTTTTCAAGTAAAGTATTAGATGAGATAAAAGGAAAGAGGGCAAAAAAAGAGGTAGTTCATAGAAACGATTTAGTTTTATTAATCTAGAGATGGATAATTTAAAAAATAGATTAAAACATATCGCTATATTGGCCAGAAGTGCTGCTTTTAAGCTGGCACTTGTTGATACCGAGACCAAAAATAGAATTTTATTAGAGATGGCAGATGCATTACAGCAAGAGACCAGTTCAATTATTTCAGCAAATAAAAGAGATTTATCCAATGCTATTAAAAAAAAGTTAGGGAGTGCCTTTATTGACCGCTTAACCTTAGATGAAAAAAGAGTTAATCAAATGTCTCAGTCGTTGAGAGAAATTGCTTCTTTACCAGACTATGTAGGACAGATTATAAAATCATGGACGAGACCGAATGGATTGGTGATTTCAAAGGTGAGGGTCCCCATCGGTGTAATCTTGATAATTTATGAGTCGAGGCCAAATGTCACTGCTGATTGTATTGGCTTATGTCTAAAATCAGCAAATAGCGTAATTCTAAAAGGTGGTTCAGACTCATTAAATTCTAATAGGCGTATATTTGAAATATTAAATTCTATTGTTCAAAAAAACGGTTTGCCCGAAGCAAGCATAAATTTTATTGATTCTACTGAACATCGAGTAGTTGATGAATTGCTCAAATTTAGTGATTATATTGATTTAGTAATTCCAAGAGGAGGAGAGGAATTAATTAGACAGATTACAAGAAAGTCAAAAATCAGTGTGATTAAGCACTACAAAGGTGTTTGTCATGTCTATGTAGATTCAGAGGCTGATTTGAATATGGCTGAACGGATTGTATTTAATGCTAAAGTTCAACGACCAGCTGTATGTAATGCGATGGAGACATTGTTAGTGCATCGAGATGTGGCAGTCAGATTTTTGCCCGGTGCAGTAAAGCTACTTCAAGAAGCTGGATGCGAGATTCGTGGTTGCCCATTAACCAGAAAGATATTGCGCAATTTTAAAAATATAAAAACAGCCAGTGAGGCGGATTGGTATGCTGAATATTTAGATTTAATATTAGCAATTAGAGTAGTAAATTCTTTGGAGGAGGCAATTGAGCATATAAATAAATATGGTTCTCATCATTCAGATTCTATTATTACTGAAGATAATAACAACGCAGAGAGATTTTTGAAAGAGGTAGATTCTGCTTGTGTTTTTGTCAACGCATCAACCAGATTCTCCGACGGTTATGAATTCGGTCTTGGGGCAGAAATCGGCATCTCTACCGATAAGTTGCATGCTCGAGGGCCGATGGCTCTGGAGGAGCTTACTACCTATAAGTTTATAGTTAAAGGTAATGGTCAGATTCGGCAATAGGCTAGGTTAGATGGTAAAAAAAAATAAAACAACAAGAATAGGTGTTTTTGGGGGAACTTTTAATCCCATTCATTATGGGCATTTGGTGTTAGCAGAACAGGCTTATGAAAAGTTAAATCTTGACAGGGTATTGTTTATACCCTCTTTTAAACCACCTCATAAAAGTAGCCAGAATATAGCGGAAGCTCGGCATAGATTTGAGATGGTGAAAATTGCAATTAAGGCAAATAGACGTTTTCAGCTATCTGACATTGAAATAAAAAGACAAGGGCGCTCATATCTGGTTGATACCTTGAGGCAATTATCGAGTATTTATCCTAATGCCCAATTATTTTTCATTAGCGGTTCAGATACAGCTGGACAGATGGTTAAATGGAAATCAATAGAAGAGGTTTTATCATTAGCAAGATTTATTTTAGCAAAACGCCCGGGCTATCAGTTGAAAAAGTATAGTAATAAAATATCGGTTATTTCAATTACAGAGCTAGATATTTCTTCTTCAATGATACGCAGGAGGATAAGGATGGGAAAATCCGTTAATTATCTTATGCCACCAGCAGTGATTAAGTATATTCAAAGAAATAAATTATATCTATGATTAAAGTAGGTCCATCGCTATTATCAGCAGATTTTTGTAATCTTCAACGCGATATTGAGCGTTCTGTTAAGGCAGGAGCCGATTTTTTACATGTTGATATTATGGATGGCCATTTTGTGCCAAATATCACTATTGGTCCCTGCGTGGTTGAAAAAATTAGAGCAATAACAACTTTGGATATGCACATTCATTTGATGATTAGTAATCCAGAGAGATTTATTAAGCCATTTTCTGTTGCTGGGGCAGATATAATAAGTTTTCATATTGAGGCGGTAGGATATAACATTCAAAAGGCAAGAAAGATTATTAAGCAGATTAGGTTATTAAAAAAAAGGCCAGCATTAGCAATTAGTCCTCCAACCGCGCCTCAAAAAATTAAACCTTTGTTGAAAGAGGTAGATTGGGTTTTAGTAATGTCGGTAAATCCTGGATTCGGTGGTCAGGATTTCATGTGCTCGGTTTTGCCTAAGATAAAATTTCTCAGAGATATTTTCCCGCATAATATTGAAATTGATGGAGGGATCAATAATCACACAGCAACTTTGGTTGCACATGCAGGGGCTAATTTAGTTGCCGCAGGTAACTATATTTTTAAATCAAAGAATATCTATAATGCAATAAGGAGTTTAAAGAATGCAGACAAAAAATAACTTGGAATTGAATAAGAGGCTTAAATTTGGTACAGATGGTTGGCGGGCGGTGATAGCCGATGATTTTACTTTTGATAATTTAAAGATAGTTACTCAAGCCACAGCGGATTATCTTAGGATTGTTAATCAAGGCAGAAAATCGGCATTGAAGGTCGCCGTTGGCTACGACAGTAGGTTTTTGTCAGAAAGTTTTGCCGAAGTTGTTGCCTGTGTTTTTGCTGGCAACAATATTGGCGTAGTCTTATCAGATAGGGTCACCCCTACACCTACGATAAGCTTCACAGTAAAACAGAGAAAATTAGATTTAGGCGTTGTTATTACTGCAAGTCATAATCCACCAGAATTTAATGGATTTAAAATTAAAAATTCTCGTGGCGGAGCCGCAGATATTAGCATTACCAAAAAGGTAGAGTCTTTGTTAGGTAAGAAAAAAGCGCAATTTATTTCTTTAGATGAGGCAATTCAAAAAGGCCTTCTTCTAAAGGAGGATTTAACTAAAGATTACGTTAAATTTTTGCGCAATTATATTGATTTAGATAGATTAAGGAAAAAAAGATTTCGGATTCTGCTAGATTGTATGTATGGAAGTGGAGATGGTTTTTTGAAACAGGCATTAGAGGCTACCGATATTTATGTTGAGATGATACGCTGTGAGCGTAATCCGTTTTTTGAAGGAAGAGGACCAGAACCTGTGGAACAAAATTTAGAGAAAATAAAGTATAGAATGGCTAAGGAGAACTTTGATTTAGGCTTAGTTCTCGACGGAGATGCTGATAGAATAGCGGCTGTTGCTAAGGGTGGAGAGTTTATTCATCCTCAGAAAATTCTTTGTTTATTAGCCTTACATTTAAAAGAAGACCGCAAATGGGACGGCGATATAGTAACAACTATTGCGGGAACAATGATGTTAAAACACATAGCAAATTATTTAGGCCTAAAGTTATATGAGACACCGGTCGGTTTCAAATATATTTCAGAGCTAATGGAGACGAAAAATATTTTAGTGGGTGGCGAAGAGGCTGGTGGAATGGGTTTTAAGAATTATATTCCTGAACGCGATGGTTCTTTAGCAGGACTGCTACTTATAGAAATGATGGCCTATAGAGATAAGCCGATGCATAAAATAATAAAAGAAGTGGAGCAAAAATTCGGGAGATATTTTTATGTAAGAAAAGACATAAAATTAAAACCAGGTTTGCGGTTTAAAGATATACATTCAATTAAACCGAGTAGTTTATTAGGCAAGAGGATAGTTCAAATAAAAGATTACGATGGAATAAAGTTTTGTTGCGAGGACGACAGCTGGTTAATGTTACGTCCTTCGGGAACTGAGCCTCTAATGAGATTTTATGCAGAGGCAAAATCTCTCAATCAGGCAAAGCAATTGCTTTTATTAGGGCAAAAATTAGCTACCCTTAAATAATGCTTTACTTTTTAAGTTATGTAGTTTGTTATATTTTTTTAGTTCTGTTTTGTGGATTAAAAGTTAAAGGCAAAGAAAATATTCCCAAGAAAGGGTCTTTTATAATTGCAAGCAACCATACCAGTTATTTTGATCCACCTGTTTTAGCGATTGGATGTTTTCCTAGGATTATAAATTTTGTTGGCAAAGAAGAACTATTTAAAGTTAAGTTTTTGCGATGGTATTTTTCAAAGGCAGGATGCATTCCATTAAAGAGAAATTATAGTGATTTTAGGGCGATAAAGCTTTGTATCCGGAAATTAAAAGAGGGAAGTGTTCTTGCAATTTTTCCAGAAGGTGAACGTAGCGTTGATGGGAAGATAGGAGAGGGACAACCCGGCGTAGGATTTTTAGCCGCGAAAACAGCCGTGCCAGTTGTTCCTGCATATATTTTTGGGACGAATAAGCTTCTGCCTAAAGGTGCAAAGAAAATTAAAATTACAAAAATTTTTCTGATTTTTGGAAAACCGTTATATTTTGATTCTAAAAAAGATAAAGATTACGTTAAAATATCCGATACAATAATGCAGGCAATCAAGAATTTAGCAGACAATCTTTCTTAAACAAATTTATTTAGCAAATTTATTTGTTGACAAACTATTAGGTTATAAGATAATTAAAACAAACTAATAAATTTAGTTAAGTCAGAGGCAATCTTTTGTTTTATTGCTGCGAAAGTCTAATTTGAGTAAAAATTTATTGACAAAGGGGGAAATTATTTGTGAAACAAGAAAAATCCGAACTACAACAGCTATATGAACAAAGTTTGAAGGAGTTTCATGACGGCCAGATTGTAAAAGGCAAGATTGTCAAGATTGGTCCAAAGGAGGTGTTGGTTGATATTGGTTATAAGTCAGAAGGAATTATTCCACTGGAAGAATTCCATTTAAGTCAAGAATTAGAAGAGGGCAGGGAAGTGGATGTTTTTATTGAATCGATAGAAGACGAAGAAGGTAGATTAATTTTGTCCCGAGAGAAAGCTCGGCGGCTTTCTGGTTGGGATAAGATATCATCTTCTTTTAAAGAAAATGATTTAATAGACGGGTTTATAAAGAGAAAGGTCAAAGGAGGTTTTATTATTGATGCGATGGGGATCGATGGGTTTCTTCCGGCTTCTCTGTCTGCTTTTAAAGGACTTAGTGACAAAGAGATTATTGGCAAGTTATTTAAGTTTAAAATTGTTAAAATTCACACTCTAAGGAAAAGTCTTATTGTCTCCCGTAAAGACGCCTTGCAAGTGGAAAAAGAAATAGCAAAAGAAAAGCTTTGGCAAGATTTGAAAATAGGCGAGATTTATTCCGGCACTGTAAAGAACATAACTGACTTCGGCGCATTTATTGATTTAGGTGGAGTTGATGGTTTATTGCATATTACCGATATGAGTTGGTCGAGGATTTCTCATCCTTCTGAAATTGTGGCAGTAGGTGATAAGATAGAAGTTATGATTTTGGCAAAAGACGAAGCATCTAAAAAGGTTTCCTTGGGATTAAAACAACGGACTCCTGATCCGTGGTCTGATTTAGAGAGTCGTTTTCCAGTTGGAACAAAGGTAAAAGGCAAGATTGTAAACATCTTACCCTATGGGATATTTGTTGAGATAGAAAAAGGCATAGAGGGATTAGTTCATATTTCTGAGATTTCTTGGAGTCGAAGAAATATCGTTCCGCAAGAGATGTTTTCAATTGGCGAGACAGTTGAGGTTCAGGTGCTTAATATAGATAGAGAAAATAGGAGGATTTCTTTAAGCATTCGTCAACTGGAGGCCAATCCTTGGGAAGACGTGGAGAAGAAATTGAGTATTGGAATGAAGGTGGAGGGCAAAATAAGTGGTTTTACTGATTATGGCGCCTTCGTTGATTTAGGAAATAATTTGGAAGGAATGATTCATGTATCGGATATGTCATGGAAGAGTCGTGTTACTAATCCGCAGGAGATATTAAAAAAAGGCCAAAAAATTGAGGCAGTTATTTTAGCCATCGATTCTAAAAATAGAAAGATCACTTTAGGATTAAAACAATTAGAACAAAATCCTTGGCCAGAGATTGCCAGGCGCATGCCAGTCGGTACAGTTATCGATTCAGCTGAAGTGGTTTCAAAATCTAATTATGGGGTTTTCGTTAAGATTGATAATGAGTTAGAAGGGCTTATCTTTCCAAATGAGATTGAGAAATCTTTGTTAGAGAAAATCAAACCGCACGATAAGATAAAGGTGAAAATAATTAAAATAGACCAAGAGCAAGGTAAGATTGGTCTCACAGCAAATATTTAGCAGAAATAAAATGGAACTTAAAGAGCAATTAGATTTGATAAAAAGAGGTTGCCAGGAGATTATTAGCGAAGAAGAATTGGTGGAAAAATTAAAGAAATCTCTGAAAGAAAAAAAACCACTGCATGTAAAAGTAGGTTTTGACCCGAGTGCACCGGATATCCATTTAGGTCATACTGTTCTTTTGCGAAAGATGAAAACCTTCCAAGATTTAGGTCATACAGTTTATTTTTTGATTGGAGATTTTACAGCCCGTATAGGAGACCCTACAGGCCAATCTGAAACAAGAAAGCAGTTAACCAAAGAGCAGGTATTAGAGAACGCTAAGACATATAAGAGGCAGATATTTAAAATCCTCGACCCTCGCAGAACTCGTATTGTTTTTAACAGCAAGTGGTATGAGAAGATTAGTTTTGCCGATTCCTTGGAATTATGTTCTCGCTATACAGTCGCTAGAATATTAGAAAGAGACGATTTTCAGAAACGTATGAAAGAAAATAGGCCTATAAGCATAACCGAGTTTCTTTATCCGCTAATTCAAGGTTATGATTCGGTAATTTTAAAGGCAGATATAGAGATAGGAGGCACTGATCAGAAGTTTAATCTTTTGGTGGGGCGTCAGTTGCAAAGAGAATTTGGTCTTGATGCCCAGATTGTAATGACAATGCCATTATTAGAGGGAACAGATGGGATTAACAAAATGTCAAAGTCTTTAAATAATTATGTTGGCATTGATGAATCAGCTAATGATATGTTTGGGAAGATTATGTCAATCGATGACAAATTGATGTTAAGATACGCCGAACTACTTACTGATTTAAATTTAGATGAGTTTAAAAAACTCCATCCAAAAGATGCGAAAATGAAACTGGCGCAAGAGATTATCAAAGACTACCATGGTGAGCGCGCAGCAAAAGATGCTAGAATAGAATTTGAAAGGGTCTTCAGTAATAAAGAGTTACCCCAAGAAATTAACACACAAGATATTTTTATCCCCTCAGAAAAAATTCCTCTGGTTAATCTCTTAGATTATGGGCTTAAATTACTTTATACAACTAATACAAAAAATGAATTTCGTAGACTTATTCAGCAAGGCGCTGTTAAGGTAAATTCCCAAAAAATCACCAACTTTAATTTTGAGTTAGTTTCAGGTAGGGAATATCTTCTTCAAGTTGGACGTCGTTCTTTTGTAAAAATAAATTTAAGGAAAAGATAGTTGCTATTATAGTAGTTAAGTAGGTTTAAGTTATTATAATAAATAAGGTTTGGCACCAAAAAAAACTTGACAAGATTGTTGTTTTTGCTATAATCTCTTACCACTAAAAAATTAAAGTGAATAAGTGTTTTAAATTGACAAGATAGTAAATTTTTTAAGAGACGAAGCAGTTTATTAAACCATCGGCTGTTCGTCGATGGTTTTTTATTTGGATTTTTTTAGAACAAATGCGATTTTTACTAAATTAAATTCAGAAAAGATAAAATTGCTCTTTCAAAATTAGAAATAAGAAGTTTTAAGCCAAGTTTTCGGAGAGTTTGATCCTGGCTCAGAGTGAACGCTGGCGGCGTGGATTAGGCATGCAAGTCGAGCGATGATTTACAAGATAAGATCGCAAGGTCAAGTTGAGTAAATCATAGCGGCAAAAGGGTGAGTAACGCGTGAGTAACCTACCTCTAAGATGAACATAGCTTCGCGAAAGCGGAGGTAATTTTCAATATGACCACGACTCGGCATCGAGATGTGGTAAAAGTAGGGGACCGCAAGGCCTTACGCTTAGAGAGGGGCTCGCGTCCTATCAGCTAGTTGGTAGGGTAATGGCCTACCAAGGCTAAGACGGGTAGCTGGTCTGAGAGGATGGTCAGCCACATTGGGACTGAGACACTGCCCAGACTCCTACGGGAGGCTGCAGTCGAGAATCTTTAGCAATGGGCGAAAGCCTGACTATGCGACGCCGCGTAAGGGATGAAGGTCTTCGGATTGTAAACCTTTTTCAATTGGGAAGAAAATACTCTGGCTAATAATCAGAGGGTTGACGTTACCAAGAGAAGAAGCCACGGCCAACTCCGTGCCAGCAGCCGCGGTAATACGGAGGTGGCAAGCGTTACTCGGATTCACTGGGTGTAAAGGGCGTGTAGGTGTCCTTATAAGTAAGGGGTGAAATCCTTCGATTTAATCGAAGAATTGCCTTTTAAACTGTGAGGATTGAGTATGGGATAAGAAAGCGGAACTCTCGGTGTAAGGGTGAAATCTGTTGAGATCGAGAGGAACACCAGTAGCGAAGGCGGCTTTCTGGACCATAACTGACACTGAGCCGCGAAAGCTAGGGGAGCAAACAGGATTAGATACCCTGGTAGTCCTAGCCGTAAACGATGAATACTTGGTGTTTCGGGTTAAACCGAGGCGCCGAAGTTAACACAGTAAGTATTCCACCTGGGGACTACGGCCGCAAGGCTAAAACTCAAAGGAATTGACGGGGGCCCGCACAAGCGGTGGAACATGTGGTTCAATTCGACGATACGCGAAGAACCTTACCAGGACTTGACATACAGAAAGTAAGAGCCTGAAAGGGTAATGACTCGTTAAATCGAGAATCTGTACAGGTGTTGCATGGCTGTCGTCAGCTCGTGCCGTGAGGTGTTGGGTTAAGTCCCGCAACGAGCGCAACCATCATCCTTTGTTGCCACCTATTTTTTTCGAAAGGGAAAAATAGAGCACTCTAAGGAGACTGCCCGTGATAAACGGGAGGAAGGTGGTGATGACGTCAAGTCAGTACGGCCCTTATGTCCTGGGCTACACACGTGTTACAATGGGATGCACAAAGGGTTGCCAAACCGCGAGGTGGAGCTAATCCCAAAAAACATCCCTCAGTTCGGATTGGAGTCTGCAATTCGACTCCATGAAGCCGGAATCGCTAGTAATGGCGGATCAGCTACGCCGCCGTGAATACGTTCCCGGGCCTTGTACACACCGCCCGTCAAGCGATGGGAGCCGGGAGCACTCGAAGTTCCGTTTATGCGGACCGAAGGTGAAACTGGTGACTGGCGCTAAGTCGTAACAAGGTAGCCGTATCGGAAGGTGCGGCTGGATCACCTCCTTTCTAAAAATTTCTTAGATTAAATTTCTAAGAAATTTAATCTTGTTTTTAAACAAGAGAATATTTAACTAAAGGATAAAACTTTAGCTAAATATGAAAGTAGGTAAAAGGTGTGAGAGTAAGTAAAAGAGCTGAACTCTCAAAACTTGGCTTTAATTTCTAAAAAATCTATTTTTTATCTGGGCCCATAGCTCAGTTGGTTAGAGCACAGCCCTGATAAGACTGGGGTCAGTGGTTCGAATCCACTTGGGCCCACGAAGTTCAGCGCAAAAGATGAATCCCTGATACTCAGTGGTTAATATCAAAAAGAAAAATTTAATGTTGGATTTTTTAAACGCATTGAATTTTGATATTAAAGACCATTTATTAAGTAGCTAGAAGCCTTAGATTTTTATATTTTCAAAGAACGCAAGAAAATATCTACAACAGAAATCTAAGACAGAAATCATATAGGGGGCGTAGCTCAGCTGGGAGAGCGCGTGCTTTGCAAGCATGAGGTCGGCAGTTCAATCCTGCTCGCCTCCACAGAGATTGCAAAGAGATAAAAAAGAAAAAAGATTTGTTTATTTGTTCTTTGACAATTTATATAATTTATTACTACAAAAAGTCGAGCATAATTCAAAAGACCAATTAATTTGTGGTCAAGCTACTAAGGGTCTATGAAGGATGACTCGGTCAGTTAAGGCGAAGAAGGACGCGGTAAGCAGCGATATTCCTGGAGGAGCTGCAAACAGGCTTTGATCCCAGGGATTCCGAATCGGGAAACCGATCCTGAGTAATATCAGGATATCTTAGCATGAATAAAATAGTGTTAAGAGGCGAAACCAAGGGAAGTGAAACATCTCAGTACCTTGAGGAAAAGAAAACGGAAGTTATTCCCATAGTAGCGGCGAGCGAAGTGGGAGGAGTCTAAATCTTGGCTACGTAATAGCCTACAAGCGTTGTAGTCAAGATGTTGCGGGAATAGGCCGGAAAATATTGTAGTATTTTCGGAGAGTTACAAAATTTGTTGATAGTCGAATATTTTGGAAAAAATAACCAAAGAAGGTGAAAGTCCTGTAGATGAAATCAGCAAATCTCTCTGGGCTTATCTCCCAAGTACTGCGGGGCACGAGAAACCCCGTAGGAATCTGGGCTGACCACAGTCTAAGACTAAATACTATAACTGGACCGATAGTGTACTAGTACCGTGAGGGAAAGTTGAAAAGAACCCCGGCGAGGGGAGTGAAAAAGAACCTGAAATCATAGATCTACAAGCGGTCGAAGCACTATGTCCGTTATCTCGTATAACGGAAATGTGCGACGGCGTGCCTTTTGCATAATGATCCGGCGAGTTATTCTGGCAAGCGAGTTTAATCCGCTATAACTAATAGCGGAGGAGGCGTAGGGAAACCGAGTCTTAAATGGGCGATTAGCTTGTTAGAATAGACCCGAAGCTGAGTGATCTATCCATGGCCAGCGCGAAACTTATCGAAAGATGAGTGGAGGTGCGAACCGGTGAGCGTTGAAAAGTTCTCGGATGAGCTGTGGATAGGGGTGAAAGGCTAATCAAACTCAGTTATTGCTGGTTTTCCCCGAAAAAGCTTTAGGGCTTGCTCTAAGTAAATGAGCAGTAGAGGTAGAGTGCTGAATGGACTAGGGACCCTACCAGGTTGCCAAATCCAACCAAACTCCGAATGCTACTGTTTCTTATCTTAGGAGTAAGACCGTGAGGGATAAGCTTCATGGTCAAGAGGGAATCAGCCCAGATCGCCAGCTAAGGTCCCAAAGAATAGGCTAAGTGGTAAAGGATGTGGGATGACTTGGACAACCAGGATGTTGGCTTAGAGGCAGCCATCATTTAAAGAGTGCGTAACAGCTCACTGGTCGAGTTGTTCTGCGCCGAAGACAATCGGGGCTTAAGCCTATTACCGAAGCTGCGGGTTTATTTTATCTTCGGATAAAATAAGCGGTAGGGGAACATTCTGCGGTAGGTTGAAGGTGAACCGAGAGGATCACTGGACGAAACAGAAGAGATTATGTCGGAATGAGTAGCGAAAATTACGGTGAGAAACCGTAACGCCGAAAGTCTAAGGTTTCCTGGGGAAGGTTAATCCACCCAGGGTTAGTCGATCCTAAGCTGAGACCGAAAGGTGTAGGTGATGGGTGACCCGTTAATATTCGGGTACTAGCGAAAAGACGTCATCACTTTAGCGATGACGCAGAAGGTATAGGTCTGCAGACTGTTGGATGTGTCTGTTTAAGCCGGTAGCCTGCTACTTTAATAGTGGCAGGTGAGAAGCGATGGGGATTCTTCGTAACTACGAAGGAGAAGTGATCTAATGCCACGCTGCCGAGAAAAATTGCTAAAGGAGTCTTTTGGCTAATCGTACCGGAACCCGACACAGGTAGACTTCCATAATATGGTAAGGCGTTCGAGAGAACTCTCGTTAAGGAACTCGGCAATCTAACCTCGTAAGTTCGCAAGAAGAGGTGCCTTGGACAGTGTGGTTTTTTACAAATAAAGCTGTTCAGGGTCTCAGTAAAGTGGCTCGGGTGACTGTTTAGCAAAAACCAATCACTCTGCTAACTCGTAAGAGGATGTATAGGGTGTGACACCTGCCCGGTGCTGGAAGGTTAAGGGGAAAGGTTATCTTATCGCAAGATAAGAAAAGCTTTGAACCGAAGCCCCAGTAAACGGCGGCCGTAACTATAACGGTCCTAAGGTAGCGAAATTCCTTGTGGGGTAAGTTCCCACGCGCACGAATGGTGTAACAACTTGAGCGCTGTCTCAACGAGAGACTCGGCGAAATTGTAGTGACAGTGAAGATGCTGTCTTCCCGCATCTAGACGAAAAGACCCCGGAACCTTTACTGTACTCTGGTATTGGATTTTGGTTCGATCTGTGTAGGATAGGTGGGAGGCTGTGAAGCCCTGGCGTTAGTTGGGGCAGAGCCGTCGGTGAAATACCACCCTTATCTCGCTAAGATTCTAATTTCATACTGTGAATCCAGTAGAAAGACAGTTCCAGACGGGCAGTTTGACTGGGGCGGTTTCCTCCTAAAAAGTAACGGCGGAGCCCAAAGGTTCCCTCAGGGCGGTTGGCAATCGCCTGTCGAGTGTAAAGGCATATGGGAGCTTAACTGTAAGGCTGACAAGCTGAGCAGGTACGAAAGTAGGGCTTAGTGATCCGGTGGTTGTTAGTGGGAATGCCATCGCTCAACGAATAAAAGGTACTCCGGGGATAACAGGCTTATTGGGCTCGAGAGTTCATATCGACAGCCCAGTTTGGCACCTCGATGTCGGCTCATCCTATCCTGGGGCTGGAGAAGGTCCCAAGGGTCCGGCTGTTCGCCGGTTAAAAGGGTACGTGAGCTGGGTTCAGAACGTCGTGAGACAGTTCGGTCTCTATCTGATGTGGGCGTAAGGAAGATTGAAGGGGGCTGTTCCTAGTACGAGAGGACCGGAACAGACGGATCTCTGGTGTTCCAGTTGTCCTGCCAAGGGCAAAGGCTGGGTAGCCATATCCGCAAGAGATAAGCGCTGAAGGCATCTAAGCGCCAAACTCGCCCTAAGATTAGTCTTCCCTGTTTGATGGCAACATCAGACTGAAGGCAGCCTGAAGACTACAGGTTTGATAGGCTCTAGGTGTAAGGTCTGTAAGGACTTTAGCTGAAAGAGTACTAATTGCCAAGCGGCTTGGCCACAAGTTTTTCTTGAATTTTGAAAGAAAGAATATAAAAAAGTAATAAGTTATATAAATTGATAAATAATAATTTCCGAGTGAGAATGCTGGAGGGGAAACACCCGTTCCCATTCCGAATACGGAAGTTAAGCCCTCCAAGGCCGATGGTACTGCACCCGTAAGGGTTGTGGGAGAGTAGGTACTTGCTCGGGTAATTTGAAGAGGCCTTATTAAATATAATAAGGCCTTTTTTATTAGTAATTTCAACGCTCAAATTTAAAAAATTTACTTAAAATAATTTTAGATAATGGTATAATTTAACTTAAAGAAAAAACATAATTAGAAAAAAACAAAATTAGAAACACATAATTAAGGAGAATGATAATGAGAAATAAACTACCAGAGAGAATATTTAAGAAAAAAGCTTTTACTTTAGTAGAGCTTATAATAGTGATAGTTGTTTTAGGAATTCTGATGTCAACAGCAATTCCAATGTTTTTTAAGTCAATAGAGTCAAGCAAGAATGCGGAAGCAATAAATGTTTTGGGTGCTTTATGCAGAGGTTATAAAAATGCAATTTTAGAAGGAAGACTCCTTGATGGAAATGAAAAACCTATTAATGTTGATAACATAGTAAATACAGGCGCCTACTCTTATATAGATTCAACTGGAGAGAAAAGAAAATTTTGTATTGGTTTAATTGGTGCGGTATCTGGGTGTCGTGAAGAAGAGGTTATAAATAGTTTTTTATTTTTAGGTTTTGATGAGAATATAAATTGCAATCCAAAGTATCGTTTTGCTTATTTTTATAATAATATGGACCATCACTTTTATGCTGTTCGAAAGAAGCCAAATATTAGTGGTTGTCCTTCCTCCTCAGATCAATTAGATGAAGCTAAAGGTCGTATTTCTTTGCTTTGCGGAAGCGACTATATGACTATAAATTACAAATAAAAATTAAATAAATAAACTTTTTTATTTTTTCTTTTTTATAAGATAGTTATCATTTAATATTTATGTCTTCTTTTTCAGCAGTTCCCATCCGATATCTTAAGGGCATAGGCGCCAAACGTGCAAGAATATTTAATAAACTCGGTATTTATTCAATTGAGGATTTACTGTATTATTTTCCACACCGATATGAAGATAGGTCACGCCTTAGAAAAATTTCCCAATGTTTGGTTAAAGAAGAGGCCACAATAGAAGCTAAAATTTTGGCCTTAGGTCAAAAAGAATCCTACAAGAGGAGAAACTTTCAGATTATTCAAGTATTACTTGGTGATGAGACAGGATTTATCAAAGCAGTTTGGTTTAATCAACCTTATTTAAAGAATTGTTTTAAAGTTAATCAGAAAGTTATATTGCATGGTAAAGTTGATATTTATAACGGCCAGAAGCAGTTTACCAATCCCGAATTTGAAATAATTGTTGGTGACGAACAAGATTCTTTAAGCGTGGGCAGAATTGTGCCTATTTATTCACTTACCGAAGGTTTAACACAGCGATTCTTGAGAAAGGTAATAAAAGCGGCTTTAGATAGATTTATTTCTAAGATTACTGATCCACTTCCTTATAATATTAGAGCCAAGCATAATTTTTTAAATCTCGCCCAAAGTTTAATCAATATTCATTTTCCTCAAAATCAGATAGACCAAAAAGAGGCCTATCGCAGATTGTCTTTTGAAGAATTTTTTATCCATCAGATTCCAGTTATTGTCAGAAAATTAAATAGAAAACAAAAAAAAGG
>Ga0272448_1002693_pt1 | contig 21874 bp, 11 predicted proteins | sample YNPCB0191_FD_202220 | JGI IMG/M metagenome (GOLD analysis project Ga0272448, IMG submission 202220) | Hot spring sediment microbial communities from Yellowstone National Park, WY, United States - YNP-CB-019-1 | ecosystem: Environmental > Aquatic > Thermal springs > Hot (42-90C) > Sediment... | reverse complement strand
AACAGGAACATAGCCCGGAATAGAGTTACCGGAACCAAGGCCGTAACCTTTAGCTATCTGTCTGTAAAGGGTTCCCTTCTCAAGCACGAATTTATAAACTTCATTATAACTATGCTGACATAATATATTTACATCGATTCCACCGAACAAGCCTATTCTATTATTATAAAGTTCAATCCATTTTTCAAAAGGAGCGATCTGGTCTTCATTTGAATGCTTGGCATCAATTCCAAGGTTTATTAAGTCATCCATTATTTCAAATATACAACCACAGCTATGAAATAGAAATTTTTTTCCTGATGTATGAACCAGATCAATTATCCTTTTGTACTGAGGGAAAATATACTTTCGGATGGTGTCTGGTTCAAGTAATGTAGAATTTTTATAACCCAGATCATCCCCCATTCTATAGAATACAAACAAATCATCATACTTCCTTATCATTTCACTCCAGAGAGTAACATACAGATCTCCAATTTTTTTGAAAAGTTCACCAAATAATTCAGGATCTAAATATTGCAATGTACATAAACACTCATATCCAACCAAATCCTGAGCAGATTCGAAAATTCCATAACCGCATCCCCCATAAGCCTTCATTCCGGGGAGCATTTCCGCAGAAATAGCATTAAGGTGAGGTGTATATGTATTCCAGAATATCTCAGGGATTTCATCAAATGGATACTTTCTTAAATCATAAAGAGTCTGTATCGGACCTGGACCGCCATAAATAAGTGCTCCATGGCCCGGAAAAATATCACATATAGGAGCTTCATAATCGAAAGCGTCATACGTCATTTTCTTCCAGAAACCGATTATTTCTTTATAATAGTTTCTGTAATCATCGAATTTATTACCTTCTATTCCTAATTCTTTACCTAAGTATTTTGAAATAAAAGGGACATCGATATGATGTTCATATAATGGAAGCCTTTCCGGCTTCTTGTTGTATAAAACTTTCAGGATGTTTGTATAATCTGGTATAAACATGGCTTATTTCAAGCAGGACAAGTTAATAAATAATCTAATAACTTTTCCATAGAACAAGTAGCCAAACCAACATATTTATCAGCACCTCCGTAATAGACGAATAAAGTATCACCAAGAACAACAGATCCGCAAGGGAAAACAACTCCTTTATAGAAACCATGAATCTCATATTCTTCTTCAGGCTGCAAAATCCAATCAGGGGTTCGGTGTAAAACAATCGATGGATCATTCAAGTCAAGTAATAAAGCACCCAAACGATAAAATTTGTCTTTACCAACCGCATGATAAATCAGCAACCATCCATATTTAGTTTTAATAGGGGGGGTATTGGCTCCAATTTTGCATTCCCAATCATATTTTGATGTTAACAATATTTTACCATCAGGGAATTTTAATATATCCTTTGAAGAAGATATCCATATCGTTGGGTTTTCAGTACTATATTCAGGTCCTATCCAGCTCATAGGGCGATGCAACATATAATACTGACCATTAATTTTTTCAGGAAATATAACGACATCCCGGTTGTCAACTGTTGGGTTTGTCAAAATGCCCGCTCGTACAAATGTTTTAAAATCTTTGGTAATAGCAAGCCCTGTTACAGTATTATTTTTTCTAATGTAATCGGGGAAATAGTCTGGTAGCTTCGGTGCTTTATAACTGCGTTCTTCACCAAGCCAATATTGACCAGGAGGGAAAGGCCTGGATGCATAGGTAATAAAAAAATATTCACCAATTTTAACAACTCTCGGATCTTCAACACAACCTGCATCAAAGCCGTCAAAAGACGGTGTAAAAACCGGCATATTGTATAATCTTTTAAAATTGTATCCATCCTTACTTACCGCAAGCCCAAAATATGTTCTATGTTCAGGATCACTACCTGCAGCTCTATAAAGCAAGTAAAACTCCTTCTTCTTTTCATCGTACCAAGCTCCGGGGTTTGTTGAAACTAAATTTTCCCACTCATTAATTGGATTTGGAGATAAAATAGGATTTCCTTCAAAACGTTTCAATTTCATAAACAAAAAATTATCTATAAAAAAACATTATTAATAAGCAAAAGAAAACCAAAACAAAAGACCAAAATCTGAAATCTTTGTACCAGTAAACATTTTTATAATTTTCAGCTTCTTCTTTGAAGAATTCTTTCGTAAGTGTTAAACTATAAACTTTTTCTTCGGGTGGTTTATTAGTTAATAAACTAAACACTACCATTATAAATAAAGTTACTATAAAATTAATTGGTGCCATATAAAGAAAATGAAGCTTACCAAAAAATGTATGGTTAATTCCATAAAATACCATAAATAAAGCTATTGCAATAGTTGATAATAAACCAATAAAAATCCCTGTTCCATTTGCCCGTTTCCAGAAAAGTCCTAAAATAAAAGCAGCAACTATAGGTGGACCAACATAGGAAAGCATTTGTTGATAATAATTTACAAGAGTTCCAAATTTTTCAATAAAAGGAGCCCATATTGCACCTATTATAAGAATTATTGTTGCTGATATTTGTCCTGTTCTTACAAGTTCCTTTGATTTAGCCTGAGGTCTTATCTTGCGATAAAAATCCATTGTAAATAGAGTAGAAAGTGAGTTTAGACAACCACTAAGGCTCGCTGTCAGAGCTGAAATCATTGCTGCAATCATTATTCCAAGCAAACCTGTAGGCAACCAGGTAACAACCATTCTTGGATAAATTCTGTCTGCAGGATTGGTATCAGGAAATGCTAAAAAAGCTCTAATAGCGGGCAAAAATATAAGGTATATTGTAAGTAAGGTTAAAAAACCTGTCAGCAAAACGCCCTTCCTGCCATGATCAACTGATTTAGCAGACAAAACCCTTTGAACTAGCTGCTGATTATTAGCCCAAAAATAAAAGCCAAGTATTGGTATGGCAATGAACATAGCTGGCCAAGGAACTGCTTCATCATTTAAACCTCTTATAAGATGCAGTTTGTCAGTATTGTATAACCTTTCTCTGAGTACATCCCAGCTACCAATGTTTTTAAAAGCAAGAAAAGCTAGAATTGACGATCCAACAATCAATACAATAGCCTGCACAACTTCTGTTTTTATTACAGAATTTAATCCGCCAGGAATGGTATAAGAAGCAACAATACATGCCGAAATAGCTACAGCTGTAGGTATGGATATGCTGGGTACCAATATACTAAAAATCATTGCACTTCCATAAAGTGTTGCTGATATGTCCATGAAGGTACCACCAAATAATGCAATAGCTGAAAAATAATACTTAGAACGAGCATCAAATCTGAGTTCAAGAAATTCAGGCATTGTATAAATGCCGGATTTTATATAAAAAGGAAGAAAAATCCAGGCATAAAATATCATTACAAGAACTGAAATTAGATTGTAATCGAAAATAACAAGACCATATTTGAAAGTAGCTCCTGAATGTCCAATAAGAGTTGATGTAGAAATACTTGCCGAGAAAAGAGAAAGGCCTACCATAACCCACCCCATTCGCTTACCTGCCAGAAAATAATCAGTTGAAGATTTATTCTGGATATTCTTTAGGCCCCACCATACAATACCAATAATATAAATTACTATTATTGCAATGTCAATAAAATTCATTTTAGGTAAAGAAGTCATAATAAATAATCTATAATTATGTGATATTAATTACTTTTCGGTTGTCCAAAGATCAAAATTTGTAAGTTCTGGAGAATTAATATCTATAGATTTTTTAAAATCAATTCTTATAATTACTGGAGATTCTTGAACTCTTAATTTAATTTGAAGCTTTCCAAAGCTTTTATTAACTGAATTTTTGCTAAACATTACAGATGAGAATATACTAGAAGTTTCAGACAAATAATTAATTAATTTATCAGACTTTTCAATTTTCTCAAAAGTACCATTATCAGGTGAAACAATATTTGCATAAAAGGTCTTCCCGTTTTTTATCATTTTTGCTGTTCTCCCATTATTACATATTATCAAACTGTCTGCAGGAGTTTGCGCAATCCAATAGACTAATGATGGATTTCGGGGAAGAAATTCATCTTGAATAGTTACTAATCCCAAATTGCGATTTAGTTTAATGCCGCGTTTATAATATTTTACATCGCGTATATAACATGCTGTGAGATCAATAATAAAGAAACCCCCATTGTTATCAGCCTCTTGTTTATATAATGATGCCATGCCATTTGGATTTTGTTCTGGACGAGCATCCGGGTTAAAAACCAGACAACTTTTCGACTCTGTTCTCACACGATAATAATAAAATCGACCGATTGTAGATAATGATCTACTAGGTGGCTGATCATAATATGGTGCAGTTATAGTAAAATAGTCAGCCGGATATGGATATTCCCTACCTAAATTACCTACAATGTAATTTTCTCCAAGTGCTTGGAGAAAAATAGTTCCTGCATCCAAGTGTCCATGACTAGCACTATTAGAACCTCCATGCATTCCAATGTATATAGAATTTGGATCTTGTTGATTCTCTATAACATACATATAATCACATCCTTTAATGTAACCACTTAAAGGTAATGACATATAATTTCCTCTTTTTATAAGCTCAGGATCATAAAAAAGTAAATCAATCCAACCATTCATCTTTTCTATTCTTACAGAATTCCTTTCCATGCATTTACTGTAATGCATTATTGCAAGGTTGGTGTCAGAATAATTCTTTGCAAACCAGAAATAGGAGAGAACTTTATTTTCCTTACCGTAATATAAACAATCATCACCCATAGTAGCAGTGCCTGAAGGACCAGAAACAATATAAGGAAACCAGCCGGTCTTTTTAAAGCCGCTCATCTCTGCAAGTCCAAAAGTTTTGCCCAGTACCCTTTTCATAGATTCAAGAGCAAGGAAGGTATTGGATACTCCATAACCCCAGTACATCATACCCTCTTCGCTTGCACCATCCGGTTCAAAAGAATCAAGGTATCTGGGCATGCCATTTACTGCAACTGCTATAACACTGCTCATGAATGCCGGATCAGACTCATAACATGCCAACGCAGCCATTATCATACCACCATGGCATATCCCGTTCCAGTTATTATCCGACAAATACCATTTCCAGGCACCGGTTCCGGTTTCTATCTGCAATTTACCTGGTTCAAGCACAAACTTCCTGACTGCAGCTATCAGTTTCCGTTTCTGTTCAATAGTCAGGTAATTGTATAATCCATCATAAGCAATAGCTACACCTTTTCCGGCAATCCCTGCATCAAGAAAATGCCTCGATGCACCCCAGTCCGGGTAACTACACATCTTATCCAACTGGGCCCAGCATCGTGCTGCATATTTGGGATCCTTTGTAAACTGATATGCCAGAACAAGATATGGTATCTGGTCATTACTGATCGTATGAATATTACTGATCCGTAAATTTGCACCATCAAGTCCCCAATCCAGAACAGGTGTGGGTAATATGTCATTGGCCTTTGAAATTATTATATCATATGTAGGTTTTGCAAACAGGTCGGTTTGTGCCAGTGATCTGATCCTTTCAATGTCAGAATTATTAAAGATCAGCCTCGGATGCACACCTCCCTGTCTGGTTCCCATAAAACAATTATTAATGGTTTTGGTATTAACAGGAATCGTGCCTTCTGGAATAAAAGGAATATCCGCCCCACTTTTTGTAACCGTGAATTTCAGGGAAGAATTAACTATTACTCCGCCAACAAATAATGCAACCGTGTAATCTCCTGCAGCAAGCCCTGAAGGCACATTAAAAACTAATTGCGTAACCGTCGAAGAGGTTGGTACAATATTATAACCTCCCATTAAAACGAGATTATATTGGGATAATTTAAAGTTTTTACCGGTTATGGTTACCTCTGTGAGCTCAGGTCCAGAAGAAGGGGAAATTGAAATTATTTCCTGAGTGATATCATTTGGTTTTGGATCAATTCTCTTTTCACAATTGATCATCCCTGAGAGAAAGCTAATAATGAAAAATATTTTTATCATTTTGTCGTACCTTGTTTTGTCGAATTACCTCATAATAAATAGAAACTGCTGTTTTAAGTTGTAACCTTCAGCAACAACTGCAATGCTTTGTGTGTTTGTACTAATCCAGTTAACCTTAATTTTCCTTTTCTCTCCCGGGAGCAATGTAAAATAACCTTCTGAGAAATAAGCAGGAAGGATTATTTTACCGTTATTCTGATCGCAGAGGTTAAATTTCAGACCAATGGCAGGTACTCTGGACGGATTCATAATTTCAAATGATAACATACCTTTATCCTGTTTCAATACTTTTGCCTTCAAATATGTTTCAGGGAGATTATTAAAGCATACAAAGCTTTCAACTTCCAGGTTACTTCTCCAGTATTCATTCTGTGATAATATCTTTTTCCCTTCCGTAAGGGTAAGTCTTATCAGATAAACATCATTTTGACCGGATGCTAATTCAGGCGTAAAACAACAGGTTATCTGATTGGACGAAACTTTGGTATTAATGCTTTTACTATTAATTTTTTTTCCATTTAAATCAAATAGTTCCAGGAGGGCATTTAGCTGGTTATAGCTTTTCAAAGATGTATTTATAATCACCACTTTATTGTCATGCCGGTTCATCTGAATATGAATAGGTTCACAGGCTTTTTTAGCTCCAAAATAGGAACCCAGGGTTTCATAATCCCATGAATAAATTTGCCAATCGGTACTTGGCCATGCCGGGTGTGTCATCCACAGTAAAACACCACTCACATTGTCCCAAAGTTTGCTGTTCCATGCCTCGAACATTGTACGATGACTTTCGTAATTAATCATCTGAGCTTTTTTACAGAAATCCTCAAGCGTCTCAGGTTTTCCATAAAGGGTCTCAATTGTATTACAATAATCTTTTTGTCCACCGTGGAAATCATGATATGCCCATACATCGCTTATAGGCCAAATGTCTTCCTTTGCCATCATTTTGTTCATTGATTCTTTTGTAGGCACTGATGGTATTCCTATTTCTGTATTAAATCCCCCAACATCTTTAATGTAATTTGCCGGGTCGGGATAAAAATGCCATGGTCCGCTCGGTCGAAGGTTAAGGTATCGCGAGTTTGGTTGATACAAACGTGTTCCGTCTTTAGTAGCGATAAGTGCCTGTAGCAGAGTTTCTAGTTGTACCGGTGCATACCCTTCGTTACGCGGACACCATATAGCAATTGAAGGATGATTTCTAAATCTCTTTATTACATCAGTAGCATTTGCCATAAACAATTGATCATCATTAACATTCAGGTTGTATCCTTCGGTCGATAGCCAAAAATCGTTCCACACCAGCATTCCATATTCGTCGCAAAGGTCATAGAAAACCTCTTCGGTGCTTTCTCCAGTCCAATTTCTTACCATGTTTAAGTTGGCTTCACGGTGAAGTTTGAAATATGGCTCAAGCCGTTCCCTCGAAACACGCTTCATAGCATCATCCATACCCCAGTTTCCTCCCTTGCAGAAAACCGGAAAGCCATTCACTTTAATGACCAGGAAAGGATTGTCGCTGTTTTTGTTGATAGAAGTAAACAATGAAGTGTCAGCAGAAGCTGAAATTTGAGGCAGAGCAGTTCCATTACCTAACTCCAGGTGATCAATAGTATTAAACAATACCTTGCCGGCAGCTTTTAGTGGATTAAACTCCACTCTCCACATTTTATTTTCAGGTTGAGCTACGGATATTTCATATGAAAATTCGCGTATCCCAAAGCGAATTATTTTTTTGTCTGAAACCAAGGCTCCATCCAAATTGGCTTGCAGTTTCAATTGGTACATTTCAGGTCGTCCATAACCATTAGGCCACCATAATCGCGGATTTTTGAAGTTAAGCTGCGGAAATTCCTGTGAAGAAAAAGTTATGCTTCGTAACTCATTGGGCATTAAATCAATCGTTTTACTTATTTCAATATTTTCAATTTGTACATTTAAAGTTACTTTTTGAGTCAGATTTGAATTATTCTTAATTCCTGATTTAATAGTAATCTCAGCACTCGTTGTATCAGGTAATGGCAAATCAGTGATTACCTGTGGATCAACAATTGTAACAGCATTGGTAAGTAGCAGGCGCACATCTTGCCAGATTCCGATATTTCTGTCGCGTATGCCCGGAACCCAATCCCAACCTTCTGATGAAATGAAGGTAGGACCATCAAGACATAATTGTCCTCCATTAGGCCCTGCACCTGTTTTCAATGATTCTTCGTGCGGAATTCCCGGATTATGAGGTGGATAAATATGAACTGCCAGGATATTTTCCCCCTGCAGACTTAACAGGTTTGTTGCATCAAACTTACCACGTTGAAATGCACCCGCTATCCGGCCAAGGAGCTTCCCATTGAGCCATATATCTGCCTTGTAATTAATTCCATTAAATAGCAGCCATACAGTTTTCCCTGCATAGTTTTGTGGAAGGGCAAATTGCAAACGGTACCACCAATCTTTCCTGCAAAGCGATTCAGGAATGGAAAGATTATTCAATCCAAAATATGGATCGGGATAAACACCCTGATCAACCAGAGTGGTTAATACAGTTCCGGGAACAGTTGCGTTGTACCAATCAGATGTATTGAAATCCTGATTAAAGATGGACTGACTTTCACTTACTACCTGATCTGCTTCAGCCATTTCCCAGCCCGAACAGAGCACATATTCGTTTTCATTCACTTGTTGAAGTACAGAAGGGATAGTAATTTTAGCCTTCCGGACAGAGGACTGTGGTTTAGCAAGCGATAATGGCAAAGTAGAAGGATCCTGCTGCTGTGTTAGACCAAAATTGAGTTTATTCTGTGCTTTAGCACTAGCAGAGAAAAAAAGTAAAAATAATACTAAGAAATGCTTACTATTAAAACATGAATACATTTAAGTACAATTATTAATTAAAATCCTACTGATTGCTTCTTGCCAAAATTTCTTCAAAATATTCCTGGGCCCACCCCTTGGAACCATCTGGCCGAATCAACCAAAAACCTCTAAGCTCATCAGCTCCTTTTTTCTTATCCTGACTTCTAGGTCCGTATTTTGGTTCATTGCAATATAGTTCCCAAATTACAATATAAGGTATATCTTGTGCAAGATAAACACCCATCATAGTATCCCAAAATTGATGTATTGACTCACGAGTTTGATTATTGATATTTTCAGGTTCTCCAATTTCACCAATGAAAACAACCTTTTTGCCTTCCATATAATCGCTTGGATGAAGGTTCTGTTTAATAAAATCAATCCCCCTATACATTTTAATTCCATCTTTTGATTTACCGTCGTAAGCCGACCATGATACCATATCAACCCTAACATTAGGAAGAACAGAAGTTGTTAAGGTTGGAATACCTTCCATTCCGTCATAAACCTTATTAACTTCGATTGCATGGTAAACTTTACACTTCGAATCTCTTATTTCATAACGTGCACTATCAACACCGCTTTGCCTAGCATTCACCCAATCTATCATATTTTCAACTCTTATTCTAGCGTCAGAAGGTACACCATTTTCTTTCCATTTTGCAGAAGGATTTGTTCCACCTCTCATTGTCCAATCACCTTCCCACATTGAAAGAATAAAAGTTACTTCCCTATCTTTATATTTATCAAGAAGATATTTTGTTAATTCATACATTTCATTTTTAATTTGATTTAAATTTAATATCTGTTCTTCTCTTGATGAGCATACATAACCCTCATTGATATTGAGCACAAAAACTTTAAAAGGTAGCTCAAAAACAGCTTTATAATATTTATGTTGAGCCAGTTCTTTTAATGACATCAATTTGCTTAATTGCCAATCAGAATTGTACTCATAACCGTATGCGTTACCATCATATTTCTTGAACCAAAGCTTTAATATACTATACCCTAATTCTTGTATTTTTTTTGATCCTTCAATGATAAATGGCTCATTTGTAAAATAATATTGACCATCCATGTGTGTCACACCCAGCCTATTTCTTATATTGCAATGTATTTTTTCGTATATTGATGGTCGACAATTTTCAATTATTTTTATTATATCTTGATCGGTTAATTTTTCAGTATATTCTTTTTGGCTAAAACCTGATAAACAAAAACCAAGAAAAAAAAATAAAAAAACTCTTGTCTTATTTAAACATTTCATAAAAACATACTTTTTTTAAGTTATTAAAGCATTTAAATCATAAATATTTCATGGATTAGCAAGTCTTTCAAAGGCCCAAGTTAAATATTCTTCGTGCGTTGGCAGTTTACCATATGTCTTTTTATAGTTAAGTACCCATTGTTTAGCATCATTATAGAAATGAAAATATGTATCATAAAGGGGCCATTTTGAATTCGTATTATCAATCAACCAAAACCCTCTGTGCACTCCATCTTTAATTTCATTATTATACATTTCCCAGTAAAGAACGAATGGCGCACCCCAGGAAATAGCCTTCCTGATATTTTCACGATTAACAGTTTCATGTTGCGCTTTATTAAAGCCGAAATCTTGTGCACATTTACCCATTTCCCCAATGAAGACTCTTTTACCTGGTATTTCAGGTTTTGGTGGTAAATTACCTTCAATATAGTTTAAGACATCTTTAAATCGGTTCTCATCATAATTCTGAGAATCGTAGGAAGAATAAGAAACATAATCAACATTTGTAAAAGGTAAAACATAATTAACTACACGCCGAAGCCCATTCATTGCATCGACAACACGATTCACTTCACAATATGTAAATACCTCTACATTAGTGTGGTTAGTTATTTTTTTAGCCTCATCTACAGCATTTTGTCTTGTTCTGAGCCATTGAATCATCCCATTAATACGTTGATCAGTAGGAATGTAAGTCACATCATAATTTGGTAGCAAATACCAGTCACCTTCCCAGTGACCGATATAAAATCTTTTTCCAGAATTATTATATTTTGTAAGAAGATATACTGCTAAATCTCCGATTTGTACTGAATCCTCCATTCTTTCAGAATCTGAATACCCATCAGCCCAATTTGAATTTGATCTAGCCCAAAAGAAATAATAAATAAAAGGCATGTTAAGAACTTCACTAAAAGATGGATCATCTCTTACAAGCGAAGTTAAGCTATTATATGAACGGCCTGTTATATTATAACTAGTGACACTTAAAGTAATTTTAAGGATATTAGAACCCATATCCAGAATAGCTTTTGCTGTTTCTATTAATCGATCTTCTGAAGTAAAATTATATGCAGGGCCTAAACTCTGTGTACCTAAAGAATAATTATAACTTAATATTTCAGGGTCATCGATAGGTATTATTTTCGCTTTAATTGTTATAGACTGCGACGCAATAATTGTTAAATCATTGACCTTCAGTTTTATTTGATAGCATCCCGGAGAAATACCTGAAGGAATAATAAAGATCAACTGATTAAAAGTTACAGAAATTGGTTCAATACTGTATTCTCCTAATAAAATTTCGTATTTAGCATCGCTGATAAAATTATTACCATTTATATAAATTCTCGTGCCTTCAAAGCCCTCAACAGGAGAAATATAATAAATCTGGGGTTTAATTATATCAGTATTATCCTCCCTTGACGAACAAGAAACTATGATAACAAGAAATACAAGTATGTTAAAATTAATCTTCATAAGATTGCCTTTTATATAATAAGACAAAATTACTTGTATGCAGCAAGATAACCCCACACATAAGCAGATTGTGCAATGTTTCTATTTACAACATATTCATTTTGTATATCCCAAACGTAAACATCAAAATATGACTCTGCAGTAGGCCATTCCGAGCCTTTAGGAGTGCATTCTCTATCAAGCCTTTCTCTCATATCAGAACCTGGTTTTGCATAGTATGGTATTTCGCATGGACCATTAACTGTTATCCCGATGGGAGCACTTTGCCCCGAATGCCTACTGTCTTCATGCAAAGGATGCTTAACACAATTATACCCTAAACCCGTTGTAAGAACAAGATTCATTGGATTTGCACCTGCAGAAAATAATGATGAACGAAGAACAGCAGACAAGTACTTATTTTCCTTAGTAAGAAAGTGAGCACGAACCAAAGTGGGTGAGGCAGGAATTGAATAAGTGGCCTCCCACCCACCAAGAGGTCCACCTGAAACATTTGTAGTAATGCCATATGCATTTTTACTTGCAATATTCAACAATTTATCCGCCTTTTGAATTAAGTAATTTTTCACCTTTCTTTGAGTCAAAGTATCAACCATTGACTTTTCGAGAATCGAATAAATAAATAATGCTTCTGTTCTTTCAGTTTCAAGACTCTTTAATGTTGATAAGAATAATTTATGCCATCCTTTTTCCTTTGTAATTCTATATAATTCTATCGAAGCCAGATTTCTCTCAATAGTTATTTCCTTTTTAACATTTTTAGATGCTATTAAAAAATCACATTTTTTGTATTCATCTTCAGCCCAGTTTATTGCTTTTAAGGCACTATTTTCCCATAATACAGCCAAATCATTCATATTCAATAATTTTAGAACATGAGCCGCTCGGGCAGCAACTCCTGCATAAATGTATGTTGACCATGGATCAGGAGCATAAGCATAAACTGTTAGTGATTCCTGCCAAGAACAGGCGCCTTCAGCAGGATGTTCTGATGACTCAACACCTCCGCGAATTCCTCCATCCGAAGTTTGCATTCTACGGTAAATGTCCAAATCGTAAAGTGCCTCATCTAATAGATCAGGCAAATTATTACTAGATTCTGGGATATTTAAATAAACATTTTTAAAATATTCAGGGTACATTTCTATTAGCTCAAGGAGAAGTCGTGTTCCATGAAGGTGCTGTATTCTCCTATCCCAGTCTCCAGCATCCATCCGACCTCCCCATGCTTCATTCATAAGCTCATCTGTCCTCTCGTTAACAAGATTACCGAAATTGTCTTTGTCTGTACCAAATGCATTAAGTCCGTTACCACTAAAGAGAAGAGAACATTTAGACTGGTAAACTTTGACACCATCTTGAGTGTGAAAGCTTCTTGGCCTGACAAAATCAGTATATGGTGGCAATAAAGGAATTCCACTTCGCTGATTAAAGTAGCCTTTCATAGAAATAAAAAAAGCATTCCGCCACGTATTTGTAGTATCAATGTAAAACGGATAACCGCACCCAATTCCTTCTACACAAACACGGTATTTCCCAGGGGTTCTAAAATCACTGAAATCTAAGCTGTAAACATTAGCTTGAGTATGATTTACTCTAGTTCCAATATTTTCTATACTATCCTTATTCCATAGAAGTAATGTCGTACCCTTATAAACAATTTGATTTGTCATTTCATCAACAATAAAAAACTCTAAACCCTGAGGATAAAAATAGCTTCCTCCATTTCCCATCCAAGATGAAAGATAGGCACGCTTAAATGTATCATCTGGTCGAAAACCAATTTGTGAAGAGTGTATAGCTTCACTACGAACAAACAAAGGATCATTTACATAATAAAAAGCTGTCTTGTCTAATTCCAAAGCAGGTAAACTTATAAGATATTTCATTCCATTTTTTAATGGATGTGGTAATTTTAAATACATAAAATGTTTTGCAGAATAATACTCTCCAAAATGGCGATTTTCCTCAGTATAGTTGATTGGCTTACTTTTCCGCCAAACGCATTTTGGCGAAACCTTCTGTAAATAATTTATATCTTCATTTGAAAATATTTTATAGTTTAATGGATTATCTGCTTCGGCAGTATTAAGGTGTTTTCCTGTAATTCGTTCAAAAATTGTAAGTGTATTTCTGTCTGGCCCAACAATAAGTCCAAGAGGGTAACCGTTTCTAACAACGCGTATTGCATTGTCTTCACCTAAAGAAGAAGAATGAACAACGCAAAATAAGTCAGTTGAATCCTGCTGATAAGGAATTTGAATTGCAGGAATAATTTCACATTCATCAATTTCAATACAAAGTACATCACATGCTATTGTAGAAACATTAACGATTTTTGGAGGTTCTTGAATTTTGCCTGTATTTTGAATAGGACCTCCAACATTTTTTCTACATAGAGAAAATTTTTCATAAAATTCGGCATTCTGTGCTATAAGGCTTTTAGTTAAAAAAAACAACAAAAGAATAAATACCACCAAAATAAGTTTTTTGGATTTCATCGTATTTAAAATTTAATGCCAGAAAAAAAGCTTGTATAGAGGAGATTAGGGCTTCTAAAGCCCTAATCTCCATAATTTACAAGCATAAACAAAATTAACTAACCAACCATAACTAACTAAAACTAACCATTCAGAGAGTTATTTTAACACATGGCGCATAGTTTGTTCTAATTGTTCCAACACCTGACACATCTGCTAAAGCTCCTATTCTAAAGAAATAGTCTCTCCCTGGCTTAAAAAGATTAACATTTGCAGTTAAGTCAATAGACAACGTATAAGTTGTTGTTGGATCAATTGCAATAGTAGGGTTGAAAGCCTGTGAGAAACCAGTGCCAGAAGTAGCAAACTTTATTTGTGCACCGACATAAATATCGCTAAAGGCATAGAGCTGAATAGATTTCAGTTTAACCGTAGGTTTACCAGCTTCAAGCGTAAAAGTAGCTTCAATTTTATTGGTAGAAGTATTACGGTTAATCGAAACATTTTTTACACGAATGTACGGTACAACCTGAAAATCTAATTTATTTTCCCCGGGTTTAATTACAACATCCCTTAAAGTATATGGGAAAAAATTACCGTTGCGTAAATAGATATCATAATGATTTGAAAATACAAGATTGTTCCTGTATTCACCATTATTCTTTATTACCCAAAATTGCGACACCGGGGTTTTAAAACCAAGCTCCTGTACCTCAATCTGCGAACCTTGATAAATATCTTGTTCGACTAAAGAACCATCAATGCTGTCTTTAATAGCCCCATAGACTTTTGCATCAGGCCCGGGAAAGTCGTCTATCTCACAAGAAGACATTAAAATAACCGAGCAAAAAAATGGTAACAATAAGAATAATATCCTTTTCATGGTTATTGTTTTTAATATTCGGGATTTTGAACAAGTCTGTTGGTGGTTATATCAGGTATAGGCATATAGTAGGACTTAGTTTGGAAAGTGCGCCCGCCTGAATTTTGATCAGGCCAGTTAAGTGCTCTAACAAAGAAGTACTTGGGAGGATCTTGACGCAAATCAACAATGGGAACCAAAGCTTTTCGTGAGGTTTTATCAAATAAAGCATGAAAATCTCTACGCCTAATAAGATCCCAATACCTTTGCCCTTCAAATGCCATTTCTATCCTGCGTTCTTTTAAAATGTTAGCAATAGTTGCCGGGATATTATCAGTATGTCCAGCTCTTCTTCTGATAGCATTCAGATACTGTTCAGCTTTTGAAAGATCTCCTTTTCCACTTTCAACAGCAGCCTCAGCATAATTTAAATAAATTTCCGCAAGCCTGAAATCGATGTATGGGTGTGTACAACTAAACTGAGTTATATTATTTAAACCTTCAACCAGGTATTTTTTTACATTAAATCCTGAGCTTGTAAAATTGCCTTGTTCATTGTTTCCCAAGTTAGCAAAACCGGAGTAATCACTACCGGTGGCACCGCCATAGGTATAGTACGTATTGCCGTCCAGTCCTACAGCATAGTCATTCTTATAAATAAGCTTTGTTCCATCCGTTGCAACAAGCCCACCCTGGATAACAATACTCTTTCCTTTCCAAATTGAACCTGGAGTTATTATGGAAGCAAACAACCTCGCGTCTTTACCTTGAAATATATCAGAAGGTTTGTCGTATAAAATGTATGGTACAGAGAGATCTAATGATTTGCCAGGATCAGGTACATACTCATTCTCGATTCCATCATTACGGGTCTTGAGTGGAACGCTATTACCAGTTCCATTATCGGTATAATCTTCAAAAAGATCCACAAGGTCTAAAGTAGGATTAAACCTACCATAGTATGTATAATTAGGAGGCGTCTGCGATGGATTAAAATAAACATCATAACTATGGCCTTGCATACGTGTTGAAGAGCCATCTATATAAGCTTTCAAAAAAATCATTTCTTCCATTGCTCCAGTAGGATTCTGGAATAAGTCCTGAAAATTCTTTGCAGCTTCATTCGGGTTTGCAGGATTAGGTTTATAAAGCGATTTCCCAGAATTCTCAATAATTTCAGTTGAAGCTGCCAGACATTGAGTATAATAATTATCTGCATCGGCAGGAGACATACCACCAACCAGCTTCTTATCAACTGCTTCTCCAGTAAGCGGAGCTTTGTTCCAGAATTTGGCAATTGATGCAGCATACAAGGCAATTCTTGATTTTAGCGCATAGGCAGCCCATTTTGTAGCACGGTATACTCCATCATTAACATTAACATTAGCAGGTAGGTTTTCAATAGCAAGGTCACACTCATTCAGAATAAAATCAAATGTTTCCTTTTCCGTGCTTCTGGGAACAAAAAGATCATCTCCTACTTTTTGTGGTTTCGTGATTATAGGGACACCACCATATCTTTTTACAAGACCAAAATACATGTAAGCTCTGATAAAATGGGCTTCACTAATAAGTCTTTTTCGTAAACCTTCATCAATACTTACAGTCTCTAAATCCTGAAGAAATTGATTAACCTGTCTTATTGAGCCATATGCTCCATTAGAGATATTATTATTTCCAGACATCGTTACTGCTCCATATTCCCAATAATGGTCATTAATTGGCCCAACACCCGATCCGCTTGAATAATTGCTTTCATCAGTATAAAAGCTAAGTGACCAGCCAAAATCAACAAATGCATTTGAGCCCAAATCTCTGTGATAATTAAAAAATTTACCAGGATTATACATAAAATCCTCTATTGGCATTTTAGCATATAAATTGGCCAGGAGAGTATTAAGGCCTGCTGGATCACTCAATAGAACGCTAGATGGAACCTTAGTTAAAGGTTTAACATCTAAGAAATCTTCACTGCAACCAAATGAAAGAATCAATATAGTTGCAACTAGTGTATAGAATACCTTCCTTTTCATAAACTGTAAATTTTTTCCTAAAAGTTAATATTTAACCCAAGATTAAAAGTTCTTAAAAGTGGATATGTTAAATCAGCAGCATATGCGCCTTCTTCCCTTTCAGGATCTAATTCCTTTGCATCTTTATCGGCGCAGAAAGTAAACAAATTGAAGCAGTTAATAAAAACTCTGGTATTATCTATTCCAAGTTTTTTTGTTATGTTTTGAGGCAAGTTATAACCAAGCTCAACTGATTTAATCCTCAAGTAGGTCGCATCATGCCGCCACATATCAGTTATCAATGCATCTCCAGTATTTGAAGTATTGACCGACGTTTTGAGAGCAGGGAATCTTCCGGGAATCCATTTTGTTGCTGGATCGAAAGGATCAGCATTGGGATCTGCAGTATGCCATCTATCAAGATACTTTTCAAATAATGCCGGATATCTTCCGTAACCCCAAACATCATTTGGTGCAGTATAAATTGTAAAAAGAGCAGAACCTTGGAAAAGCATATTAAAATCAAATCCTTTCCATGCCATGTTTAAATTTAATCCGTACTGCAGCGGAGGATTTGTTGCATACCCTTGATACTGTCCAGCCCATGCTGTGGGTGTCATATCGTTTGAATTGATAACGCCATCACCATTTACATCAATTATTTCATAACTACCAGGTGTACACTTTGAATTACCAAGTGCCCCTCCATATAAAGGCGCTGTTTCAAATTGCCTTATGTCTGTATACTGCGCCCCATGCTGATATATCCATTCTCTTCCTAAGATTCTATTATTACCCCATGGATCTTTCCATTCCTCCCATGTGCTTGAATATGGTTTACGTTCTGTGTGGATTAAATATTTGCGTGCATATGTTAAGTTTGCACTTACGCCATATTCAAATTCTCCAATCTTGTTTTTGTGTGAAATCACAAACTCAATACCTTTTACCTTGTCAGAGTTCAGGTTCTCCTGAGGGAAGGCTGCACCAAAAGTGTTTGGCACCGACTGAAAGCGTGTAGCAAGTAAACCATCTCTATTTTTCTGAAAAACATCAACCGTCAACCCAAACTTTCCAGACCAAAGCTCAAGATCAAAACCCAAATCTGCTGTACGAGTCTTTATCCAAGAAAGATTATCATTAACAACTCCAGGAGGATATGCGCCTGCAGTTAACACATTATCGCTAAAAACATAACCTCCATCAATACCAGAAAATTGATACCCCGCAATATATTCAAAAGGATTTCCAGCATCAGCACCCATTTTACCATAGGATCCCCTAAGTTTCAAATTAGAAATCATACTAAGATTGTCTTTAATAAAAGACTCTTCAGAGATACGCCAACCTGCTGATACTGAAGGGAAAAATGCCCATCTTGATTCAGGAGCATAGCGATATGAACCATCTCTGCGGAAAGCAAATTCAACCAGATATTTCTTTTTATAATCATAATTGACCCGCCCCATCATCGAAAGATATCTTTCCTGTGAACGGTTTCCAGCAGTTTGCTGATTTGTCAGACTTCCCTGATCGATAATGTCTGTTGTAAAAACATTATCATATTGCCTTAAAGCACTCAAGTAGTTGCCTTTTATTGACTTTGCTTCATAAATTAAAGAAGCCTTTAAATTATGTTCATTGTGGAAGGTTTTCTCGTAGGATATTTGTCCTTGAAAATCCATCCTTGAAAATAAAGAAAAATCATTTCTGTATTTTGCAGGATACCAGCTACGAACTAATGCATCAGAGAACTTATCGTAAATATTGTAAGCCTTTGCCAAATTTGAATAATTATTTACATTCCCGTCATATGCACCTAAAACCCCAATCTTTAACCCTTCGACAAAAGGAATTTCATATGTAAATTCAACAGTACTTTGATATTGAAAGTTATTCCATTTGTCATATCCAGAAATTGACTCAGTAGCAAAAGCCAATGCATTAATATTTTCAGTATTTGCTGCCAGATGAAGAGGATTGCTTACGGTATAAGGGCCAATTCCTCTGTCAGAGCTGATGATAGGCTTGAAAAGCCAGAAATATGATATTTGGGGAGATCTGTTTTGATCATATTTACCAGCGAAAGAAAAATTTGCCTTCAATCCTTTGGCAAGATTTGCTGTTAGGTTTGTCCGAAAATTATACTTCTTGTATTTCTGGATATTTGTAGTCACAAGGCCATTATCCTCAAGAAAGCCAAAACTTGAATAATAAGAAACATTATCAGTACCTCCTGTAAGAGAAAAATTATGTTGTTGTTCTGAAGTCCATTTATTTATCAGATTATTTATCCAATCATAGTCCTGATAACCAGGTTCAGTTCCCGCTTTCCATTTTGCAAGTTCCTCATCAGTAAAAAGAACCGGTTTGCCTATGTTTCTTTCCATCTCATTTTTCAGAACACGGTAGGTATACGCATCAACAGATTGCGGCAAATTAGTGGGCTGTTTACGGCCTTGTAAAACATAATATGAAAATTTTGTTTTTCCTTTCTGACCTTTTTTAGTAGTTACAATTATAACGCCATTGTCGGAATTCATACCATAGATAGCAGCTGAAGCGTCTTTCAAAACCGAAATGCTTTCAATATCTTCAGGATTAAGTTTCGCAAAGTCTGTCATTCCGTCACGTGCCACACCGTCAATTACAACAAGTGGGGTTCCAAAACCTCGAATACTAACCAAACTAGAATAAAGACCAGGTTCACCTGATGCCTGTCTAATTTGAACTCCGGCTATCTTCCCTTGAATGTTGCTAACAAGGCTACTAGTTTTTGTCGTTAATATTTCAGCACTTTTAATTTGTGCAATAGCACCTGTTAAAGTTTCCTTTTTAGCAGTACCATAGCCAACAACAACTACTTCTTCAAGATCTACCACCTCCTCATTAAGTGTTACGTCAATAGTAGTTCGTTTTTCAATAGGAATTTCTTGAGTAGTGAAGCCTATAAACGAAAAAACCAAAGTGGCATTAGAGCTCACATTTTCAAGCACATAAGTTCCATCTACTCCAGTGATTGTGCCCAGTGTAGTTCCTTTAACAACTACATTTACTCCAGGTAAAGACTCTCCTTTATTGCTCTTTACAGTTCCGGTTACCCGTATGTTTTGTGAGTATAACTCGGTAAAACCCACCAAAAAAAAGACCAACATCAGGATAGCCTTAAATAAGCTTGCTGCTGTTTTCATAAAAAATTAGTTAAGGTTAAACTCTAGTTAAGGTTAAACTATTGTCAAAGATCTCGAATACTTACACCAACTAATTTGCTTTAAAAGTTAATTAGTAATACTATTATGAAAAATAATGCACATTATTTAATAATTTTAATTGTAAGTCAACTTATCGTATTGTAATTCAATTTATTAATATTTATTCATATATGATACTTTAATGATTTTGATGTAAATTGATTTTTATATTTTTGACTTATAATTTATCTACTATGGAAAGAATTATGAGAGAAATCACTCCGGTTAAAAACGATGATCTTTTCGTCGTCTTGGACCATCAACACGCAAAATTTGATTTCCCATTACATTTTCACCCTGAATATGAATTAAACTTTGTAATCAATTCAAAAGGAAAAAGAATAATTGGGGATTCACTTAAGGACTACAGAAGTCCAGACCTTGTTCTTATAGGTCCAAACATACCCCATGCTTGGACAGGGGAAAACAATCATGATGATGTACGGGTAATCACAATACAGTTCGACAAAAATGTTTTCGGTAACTGTTTGTTGAATAAAAAACATGCATTGCCCATGAAAGATCTTCTGGATAAGGCTTCAAGAGGTATACTTTTCGACAACGATACTATAATTACACTAAAAGAACGAATTACAAACCTATCCAAAATACAAGGTTTTGATGCTTTTATTAGCTTTTTATCTATTCTATACGATTTATCTATTTCTCGAAACCAGACCCTTCTGACATCACCAGGGTATATTTATGAATTAAACATTAGAGATAGTCAGAGAATAAATAAAGTAATTAACTATATTAAGGAGAACATTTCCAAAGATTTTAAAATCAAAGAGGTAGCAAATCTAGTGAATATGTCAGAGAGTGCCTTTAGCCATTTTTTTAAAAAAAGAACACAGTTATCATTTTCTGATTATGTTATCGATATGAGAGTTAGTTATGCCGCAAGGCTTATTATGGAAACAGATAAAAGTATCTCAGAAATCTGTTTTGCCAGCGGCTTTAACAATATTTCTAATTTCAACAGAACTTTTAAATCCAGATACTCTTGTACTCCTACCGAAATGCGATCCCGCAGAGAGTATATTACAAGGCATTAAACATCTGAAACAATATGGATTAGTTTCAGTTCTCATGGCTTCATACGACGGACGACTTGCCTATACGTACATGAATCCCGGAAATAATCCTTCAGGAGGGTCTGATAAAAACGGCTTGACTGCTTTTCTAAATTCCATTGCGAAACCAAACCCATCAATCCATGCTGGGGCTGTTCAAAACATGAAATTTTTGAAGGAACTCTTCAAAAACAACCGGAAACAACTGGAAGCCCTCCTTGCCACGTATTTTATGAAAGGGGGAACACAAGCCATGATTAAAGTAGTTAGCCGGGGTGAACTTGAAGATGCCATGAAGCATCCTGAAAAATACCAGAATCTGATTGTCAGAGTAGGAGGATCCAGCGAAAGGTTTGTCAATCTCCCACCGGAAACACAACGCGAAATCTTGTCACGAACCCTTTATTAAACTGCATTAAGGTTTTTTCCCCCTGAACCGGCCATTTCAGATATCTCCAGCATCCTTCTGATCGGTTTTCCGGCCTTCTCGATTATTTCAGGATCGAGCAGTATTTCATATTTCTCTTCCTTAAGGCTGTCGTAAATTTTCTGCAGAGTGTGCATTTTCATGAAGATGCATTCACTGCACCCGCAGGTTGAATCAAGAGGAGGCGCAGGAAT
>Ga0272448_1002692_pt1 | contig 21874 bp, 17 predicted proteins | sample YNPCB0191_FD_202220 | JGI IMG/M metagenome (GOLD analysis project Ga0272448, IMG submission 202220) | Hot spring sediment microbial communities from Yellowstone National Park, WY, United States - YNP-CB-019-1 | ecosystem: Environmental > Aquatic > Thermal springs > Hot (42-90C) > Sediment... | reverse complement strand
GCGATGCGTGACGGGGATGCCGGCGTAGGCCGGGGCTGCGACTGCCGCCGTGATGCCGGGGATGACCTCGAACGGAACGCCGGCCTCGGCGAGCGCCTCGCACTCCTCACCGCCGCGCCCGAAGACGAACGGATCGCCCCCCTTGAGCCGTACGACGCGCCGTCCTGCGCGCGCCAGCTCGACGAGCTTCGCATTCAGTTGCCCCTGCGGGATGGCATGGAGGCCCGCCTGCTTGCCGACGTAGATTCGCTGCGCGGTATCGGGTGCCAGCGCCAGCAGCTCCGGATTGGCCAGTTGGTCGTAGAGGACCACGTCACACTGCGTAAGCCGGGCGGCGGCTTTGAGCGAAATCAAGCCGGGGTCGCCCGGACCGGCTCCGGCCAAGACGACCATACCCGCTTCGAACGGCCCCGCCGCGTCTGCGAGCCAGCTCGTGATGACGCTGTTCATACTGCCGATCATTGCCCGGATACCGCGGCTCGTCAAAGCCTCCTCCGGCCAGAGCTCCGCCGGCTCCGACTGCCGGGCGGGAAGGCGACCGAATCAATGCGGCGGCAAGAGGGCGATAAGTTGATCGATCTCCTCTTGCGTATTGTAGAAGTGCGGGCTGACGCGCAGGCGCCCTTCGCGCACCGCGATGATGACACGATGCTCGCCCTGCAGCCGCCGCTGGATCTCCGCGTGGTCGTGCCGGTCCGACACAAAGGCGACAATTCCGCTGGCCTCGCCCGGCTGCCGGGACGAGATCACCCGGTAGCACTTCTCCCGCAGGCCGGCGACCAGCCGATCCGTCAGCTCCAGCACGCGTCGGCTGATCCGTTCGATCCCCGCCTCGAGCAACAGATCAATGGCGGCGCCGAGGCCGTAGATCCCCGCAATGTTGTAGCTGCCGCAGTCGAAACGGCGGGCGTCGTCGCGGAACTCGAACCGGTAGCAACCGTACTCGTCGGCGTTCTTCATGCACATCCAGCCGACCGTGGAGGGCCGCACATGTCCGAGTTGCTCGCGGCGACAGAAGAAGATGCCGCAGCCTTCCGGCCCGCACAGCCACTTATGGCCGTCGGCGGAGAGGAAGTCGATGTGCATTTCCCGCACATCGACGGGCATAACGCCGAGCGCCTGGATGGCATCCACGCAGAACAGGACGCCCCTGGCCCGGCAGAACTCGCCGATCTTCGCGAGGTCCGAGCGGAATCCGCTGGCGTACTGCACGGCCGAGATGGAGACCACGCGGGTCCGGCCGTCGATGCTGCCCAGGAGCCGTTCGGGGTCGATCCGCCCGGCCTCTTCGCGGACCATCCGCACGTCCACGCCGCGGGTCTGGAGGTTCAGCCACGGATAGACGTTCGCGGGAAACTCGACGTTCGTGATCACCACATTGTCGCCGGGGCTCCAGTTCAGCCCGTTGGCCACGAACGCGATTCCCTCCGTCGTGTTCTTGACGAAGGTGACCTCGTCCGGGTCGGCGTGGATGAGCGTGGCCGCCGCGCGGCGCACCTGCTCGGCGCGGCGGTAGAAGCTCCCGGTCAGGTTCGCGTGATCGCGGCATTCCTCCGCGCACTGCCGCATCGCCGCAGCCGCCCGTTGCGAAAGCGGGGCCACGGCCGCGTGGTTCAGGAAGTTGTAGGTCCTGGTAATCGGGAACTCGTTCCGCCATTGTGACCATTCCATGTTCGCCTCGTTCCGATTCCCGGTTCCGGTTCAACGCGACGCACGGCCTCTCCCGTCGGAGTGTAGGATGCGGCGGGGCCAGCTTCTATCCGGTATTCCAGGAGGATCGCCGCCCGAGGGTCGGACGTTGGGCCGCCCATCCCGCATGAGCACAGAACTCTCTTCTTGCCTCGCACACTCCGTTCCCTTCGGGGAGGCGCCAGATACCGCTCCCGCTTGCCCGTCTACGCAGGTGCCAGAAGAACATACTCGTTCCGACCATGCCAGTTTCCCATGATGATCCGTTCCCCCTGGAGCAAGCGATAGTTGGCTTCGATAGCACGCACGACCTCCGGCGGGAAAAGCACCGGGGGAGCCAGGATGATCAGTGGGAAGCGTTTTTCGTTGATTGCCTGCACCAGCGCAGCAGGATCCCAGAGAGGCCTGGCGCCGGGCTTGACCTTCCATTCCGTCGCCGCGTCGGTCCCCGGCGGCTTCTCCCGTCCCAACCCGTAGACGAAAGAAAGCATACACGCGTCGATCGGCGGCTCGCGTCCGGCCAGAAGGCTGAACATGATGCGGCGCTCCGTCAGGATATCTCCTTGCGTACGGCGCACCAGGTCCATGATTCGATCACCCGCCTCGCGATCCGCCGCCGTCGGCCGGGGTAAGGGATCCAGCCACCAGATAAGCGCCTGTAGTGCGATCGTGAACATGAAGATGCTGCGCCACGTCTCCGGCGATGCGTCGGGTACGATCCGCCGCGTCAGACAATGGACGGCGACAGCCGTACAGATTGCCGCCGCGACGACCGACGGCATGAAGTAGTTGATCGAAGCCCCTCGTTTGCCCGCCAGAAGGAGTATCGGAATCGAGGCCAAGGCAAGGGCACCCCAGAGGTCAACGTCGCGTCGGACGATCTGGTACGCCACCCACCCGGAGGCGACGGCCACGAGAATCGCGTGGTAGCTCAGGAACGCAAGCAGGAGCTCGCGCAGGTTATCTCCCGTGTACTCCGTGGCCTGGGCGACGACCGTGCTCTGCCAGAGTCGACCGTCCGACCAGTAAAGCAACCCGCCGAGTATGACAAGGCCCGCCAGCCCGAACGCGGCTATCGCAACAAGCGATGTGCAGCGGCTGACGCGCCACACATGCCGGAAGACCGGCAGAGCAAGGACGGCCGCCTGATACTTCGTATAGCAGGCGAGCAGGAGCAGAAGCAAACCCGCCGGCAAAGCGAGGCGATATCGCGGATACTGGCGTACAAGCAACAAGCCCGCCATCACGAAGAACATCATGAGGGAGTCGAGCCGACTCAACGGCCCCCACGTCGCTACAGGAGGGCTACCCAGGACCATCGCCGCCGCCAGCACCCCCAGACTCCATCGCCCCGTTTCCTGCCGGACCGCTATCGCGACGAATATGGCGAGCGCGCCCAGCGCTGCCACGGACACAAGCCGCCCGGCGACGAGCGTCGCGCCAAACCGAGGCACAAGCAACGCTACGACCGCCGGATACACAGGCGGATAGCAACTGCTGGTCATCGGCAGCACATTGAAATCAGCATAAACCGGCTTGCCGGCCAGAAGCCTTTGCGCGTAAAGGATCGCGTATCCCTCATCCTCGTCCCACTCGTATGGATACCGCAGGAGGTCCGTGGCGTAAGACACCGAGCGGCAGACCAACGCCCCGAACAGGGCGACCAGCAGAGCGATCAGAACCACGCGAGTGACGCGGCTCGAAGCGGAAACGGGGCGGTGCAGCGAAGCCAACATACCGACCGCAGGCACGGTCACTCCTCGAGTGGCGCCAACCAGCCGAGCGCGGCCGGACGATCCGGTTTCGCACTGCCGCCCGGCCTGGCTGTGCGACGTCATTGTACGGCCCGCGGCCTTGCGGCGCCTACCGTTGAACCGAGGGCATCCGCCAAGCCCGCCTGGACGCCACGCGCGTTTCAACGGCCCTCCCGCGCCGCCGGGTTTCGCGTTATGCCGTGCGCATGTATGCTGCCCGGAACTCAGGAGGCTGTATGCCGGGTCTACGCGTGGTGTTTCTGGGCACGGGTACGTCGCATGGGATCCCCATGATCGGCTGCCGGTGCGAGGTTTGCACCTCGAACGATCCGCACGACCGGCGTACCCGAGCGTCGATCCTGATCCAATGGGGCGAGCATGCACTTCTGGTGGATACGACGCCGGAGCTGCGGCTGCAGTGCGTAGCATGCGACGTCGCTCGGGTCGATGCCGTGCTCTTCACGCATCAGCACGCGGACCATATCGTCGGGCTGGACGACCTTCGCCGGTTCAACGCCCTGCAGCAGGCTTCGCTGCCGTGCTACGGGTCGAAGCACACCCTGGACGTACTGCGGCGGATGTTTCCGTATGCGTTCGCGGACGACCCGGAGTACCCCAGCGCCAAGCCGCACCTCACGCTCCACCCGATCGACGGTCCCCTCGATCTGTTCGGCATGCCCGTCGTACCCGTCCCGCTGTGGCACGGTCGGTTGCCGATCCTGGGGTACCGCGTGGGCCGCTTCGCCTACTGCACCGATTGCAGCCGCATTCCGGAGGAGTCGCTCGAACTGCTTTCCGGTCTGGATGTCCTCGTGCTCGACGCCCTGCGGCGCCGGCCGCACCCGACCCACATGAACCTCGAGCAGGCCGTCGCGGCGGCCCGGCAGGTCGGTGCGAAGCGGACCTTCTTTACGCACATCGCGCATGAGCTGCGGCACGAAGCCGTGAATGCGGAGTTGCCCGCGGGAATGGCGCTCGCTTACGACGGGCAGGTGATCGAAGTGGAGGAGGCCTGAGCCACGGGCGGGGCACCCCCGCCGCCGACCGGCTGTTTACCGGCCTGCCGATAACGGCGCCGGAGCGGGCCGAAACACCGCCGTCCGTTGTGTCCCGTCAGGCGTTGCCGGAATGCGGCGGCGATGGGGCGTTCGCCGACGTTCTCGCCACGTTCGCCAGCACGCCGACCATCGCACTGAGAAACAGCACGCCGGACCCGCCGGCAGAGACGAACGGCAGAGCGATGCCCTTCGTCGGCACGGAGACGGTTACCACCGCGATGTTGATCGCCGCCTGGAAGGCCAGCGTCAGCGTGATGCCCAGTGCCAGCAGACGTCCGAACGCGTCCGGGCAGTTCAGCATAACCCGTCGGCCCAGCCACAGCAGGCCGAGAAAGAGGCCGATGACCACGAGCGCGCCGGGCAGCCCCAGTTCCTCACAGATCACAGCAAAGATGCAGTCCGTGCGGCTCTCGGGAAGATACCCGTACTTCTGAATCCCCTGCCCCAGGCCGCGGCCCCACCAGCCCCCGCTGGCGATCGCGCATAGCGACTGCACCTGCTGGTAACCCTTGCCCAGCGGGTCTTCCCAGATGCGCGTGAACATCGTGAGCCGCTCGAGGCGGTAGGGCTTGCTCGCCAGCATGTGCCAGAGGCCGCACGAAGCGGGGATTGTGAGCAGCGCGACATCGCCCAGCCTCGCACCGGCGGCGAGGTAAAGCATTCCGCCGATGCCGGCCAGGAGCGCACCGGTTCCGAAGTCCTCGATGCCCACGGCGGCGGCCGTGACGCCGATGATCGCACAGGCCGGCAGCATCCCGGTCCAGAAGCGGCCGGCCAGCGGCGGACCGTTTCGCCGAGAGGCGAACCACGCGCTGAGCAGGATAACCATCGAGAGCTTGGCCACCTCCGACGGCTGGAAGCCGAGGCCGTACTGGGGCGGGCCGAACTGGATCCACCGCCGCGCGCCGTTACGGACGACGCCGATCCCGGGCACGAAGACCATCGCCAGCAAGACGAGCGTTGCGAGGAACAACAGAATCGAGGGCTGGATCAGCCGCCCCCGCCGCCACCGCCAGATGCGGTATGGAATGTGGGATGTGACCAGCATCACGGCCACGCCGCCCAGGATGAAGATAAGCTGGCGTATCGTCGGCGAGGCCCAGAACTTCCGCGCCGGCCCTGCCGGGCCGAGGGTGGCCGACGCCGAGTAGGTCATCAGCAGGCCGATCGTCATCAAGGTCATGGCAATGCCGATCAGGATGGTGGCATCCACACGACCGCGGTCGGCCAGCGCGGGGGCCTGTGCCGGCCTCTTCCGCGCGCCGGCCTCGACAGCGCGGGAACCCGCGACGCATCCGTGCTCAAGTTCCAATGCATCCGCGCACATTGCATGCTCCGTAACGAGCGACGGAGAGCCGATTACCTCAGCTTCACCGTCGCCAGCGCAAACGCCGCGAACAGCGCCGACACGAGCCAGAACCGCATCACCGTCTGCGTCTCCGTCCATCCGCCCAGATGGAAATGGTGGTGGAGCGGGGCCACGCGGAAGATCCGCTTCCCGCCGGTCAGCTTGTAACAGCCCACCTGAAGGATAACGGACACCGCCTCGATCACGAAGATCCCGCCGACGATGAGAAGCATCAATTCCTGCCGCGTAACGATCGCGACATAACCGATCAGCCCGCCCAGCGGCAGCGACCCGGTATCTCCCATGAAGACCTGCGCAGGATGGCAGTTGTACCACAGGAATCCGAGGCACGCCCCCACCATCGCCCCACACAGCACGCCCAGTTCGTCGGCGCCCGGCACCGCCGGCATCAGAAGCCGCGTGGCCTGCGCCACGTCGCCGACCAACGCTGCCAGTGCGACAAACGCAAACGAGCAGATCGCCACGCAACCCGCCGCCAGACCGTCCATTCCGTCCGTCAGATTCACCGCGTTGCTCGTGCCGGCCGTCACCAGCACCGTGGTGATCATGAAACCGTAGATGCCCAGAACGATGCCGTGCTTGTAGAACGGGACGGCGAGCACGTGATACGCCTCGAGCTGCCGGCGCGATGCCTCGCCCCACCCGCCCGGCCCGCTGATCGCGGCGAAGTGGTCGGCCGTCACCGCCCCGTGGTAGTAAATGAAGTACCCGAGCAGCACGCCCAGCCCGATCTGGAACAGCAGCTTCTCATACATCTTCAGGCCGTCACGACTGCCCCCCCGCCGCTTCGCGGTGAGCTTCAGCCAGTCGTCCACGGCCCCGACGACGCCCAGCCAGATCAGACAGAACAGGGCCAGCAGCACATAGTAATTTCGCAGATTGGCCAGCAGCAGCACCGACGCCATGATCGCGCCGAGGATGAGGATGCCCCCCATCGTCGGCGTGTTGGCCTTCTCCCGGGTCCGGGCGTTCAGGGCCTCGTTGTCGAACTCCGGAATGTCGCCGAGCTTCAGGCGCGTCAGCGTCCGGATCACTGCGGGCCCGAACCACCAGACGAGGAAAAACGCGAAGAGGATCGCGCAGGCCGCCCGGAACAGCACGCTCTGGTACGCGTACGCCTGTCCCCTGAACAGGTAATTCAGGTACAGATACAGCAAGTCACACCATTCGTTCCGTCGCGTCTCTCTCGCCGCCGAGCCGCACCGCCGCCGGTGCACCCGGGGCCTGCCGATGGCCCGGCGGGCACGGCCCCGTTGTCACCGGGCGTGCTTCTCCAGCGCGGCGACGACCCGCTCGAGACCCATCGCCCGGGATCCCTTCACCAGAATCACGTCGCCCGGACGACACAGCGGACGGACGCGCCGCACCGCCGTATCCGTGTCGGGCATCGCGTGAACCTCCATTTTCGGCTGCAGGGAGCCGCGCTTTCGCGTCTCCCGGGCCGTGGCCGCCATCCGCCGGGCATGCGTTCCTACGGCCAGCAGCATATCGATGCCGCCCAGCGCCACCTGCCGCGCCACGTCCTCATGGAACTCGCCGGCCCGCGGCCCCAGCTCGCGCATGTCGCCCAGAACGATCACCCGCCGGCCCTTCGGCTTACATGGATATTCCCGCAACACCTCGATGGCGGCCGCCACGCTCGCCGGGTTCGCGTTGTACGCATCCACGATGATCTCGATCTCGCCCCGCTGCGAGCCGGTCCGCCAGGGGATCCGGCGCCGCTCGAGGCGCATCGAGGGCAGCGTAAACGTCGCCAGCCTCCCGGCGATCTCCTCGTGCTCCATGCCAAACCGCCGGCCGACCGCCACGGCCGCCAGCGCATTCAGCGCGTTGTGCGCACCGAGCACGTTGAGCCGGTACGCAAACTTCCCGTTGATCTCGAACTCAAGGGCCGGTTCCAGCGGCGTTCCCGTCTCCGCGCTCGTCTGCCCGGCGATGATCGTCCGGACCGAGGTCAGGCGCAGATCGGCCTCTTCGTGCCGGCCGATCGTCACGATCTTGACGTCCCGGGCGATGCCTCCGCCGTCGGGCAACAGGGCGCTCGGCGGGCGGCGCATTTCGGCAAGGTACCAGCGAACCACGTCGGCATCGATGTTCACCACAGCGCAGCCCCCGGCGCGCAGATACTTCAGCAGGGAGAGCTTCTCCCGGGCCACCCCCTCGAGGGTGCCGAGCCGTTCCAGATGCACCGGACCGACGCTCGTGATGACCGCCACCTCCGGTTCGATGATGGCCCCGAGCGTGTCGATCTCGCCGGGTGCGTTCGTGCCGACCTCGGCAACGAGGAAGCGGTCCGCCGGCTCCGCCGAGAGCAGAGTCAGCGGCACGCCGATCTCGTTATTGAAACTCTTGATCGAGCACCGCCCCGGCCATCGCCCTGCCAGAACGTGCGTGATCATCTCCCGCGTCGTGGTCTTTCCGTTGCTGCCGGTGACGGCGACGACGTCGACAGCCAGTTGGCGGCGATGAAACCGCGCCAGGCGTCCGAGCGCCCGAACGGTATCTTCCACCTCGATCAGGACCGCCCCGTCTTCCACGTCGTCGGGGCGTTCGTACCCGGCGCCGACCACGGCCGCCACGGCGCCCGCCCGCAGCGCATCGCCGACAAAGGCATGCCCGTCGTGATTCGGCCCGCGGATCGCGAAGAAGAGGTCCCCGGGCCGGACACAGCGCGAGTCCGTGGTCACGCCGGTCGCGCTGCACGGACGCCGCGCCGGAGCGACGGGCGACGGCGACTTCACCGCGCCGTCCATCGCGGCGACGATCTCGTCAAGCATCAACGGCTTCATTCCTGGGTCGATTCCCCCTGTGTCCGGCGGGCGCCGACCGCCGCGGCCAGCGCCTCCGCCGCGACTTCCGCATCATCAAAATGAATTCGATGGTCGCCGAGGTCCTGGTAGGTCTCGTGCCCTTTGCCGGCAAGAAGCACCACGTCGCCCGGCTGCGCCCCGACGATGGCCTCGTGAATCGCCCGGCGACGGTCGGGCTGCACATGGACCTTCTCCCTCGCGGCCTGCGAAAAACCCGTCAGGATCTCCTCGATGATGTCGGTCGGCTTCTCGCTGCGCGGGTTGTCGCTCGTGACCACGATCCGATCCGCCCATCGTTCCGCCACTGCGGCCATCCGCGGGCGCTTGAGACGGTCCCGATCGCCGCCGCAACCGAACACCACGATCAGCTTCCGTGGAGCCAGCGGACGCAGGGCCCCGAGGACGTTTTCCAGGGCGTCGTCCGTGTGCGCGTAATCAACCAGCACCGTGAACGGCGCCTGCACCCCGGCTGCCCGAACGGGTTCGAGCCGTCCCCGGACGGAGTCCACGGACTCGAGCCCCGTCACAATGGCGGGCCAGTCCACACCCACCGCCCGGGCCGCCGCCGCCGCCGCGAGGGCGTTCTGCACATTGTGCCGCCCCACCAGTTTCAGCCGGATCGGTACGCGCCGGCCCTCGCTCACCAGGTCGAAGCAACTCCCGGCGGCGCTGATCTCCCGGATGCACGCGGAAAGCTCCGCCCGCCCGTTCAGGCCGAACCGCATGTGCCGGCCGCCGCAGGCCTCAAGCATCGAATCCCCGGCAGGATCGTCTGCGTTGACGATTCCCGTCGCGTCCGCATCGAGCAGATCGAAAAGCCGCCGCTTGGCCAAGCGGTAGGCCTCGCGGGTCTTGTGATAGTCCATGTGGTCGCCGGTCAGATTCGTGAAGACGGCGGCGTCGAATCGGATACCGTCCGTGCGGCGCTGATCGAGGGCATGGCTGGATGTCTCCATCACCGCATGGGTGGCGCCGGCCTCCGCCGCCGAGACCAGGTATTCGACAAGCGTTCGGGCCGGCGGCGTGGTCATGGGGGCCTCGACCTGCCGTGAGAGCAGGTCGTATTGAATCGTCCCCAGCAGCGCCGTCGGCTCGCCGGCCGCCTGCAGAATCGCCCGGATCAGAAAGACCGTCGTGCTTTTGCCGTTGGTCCCGGTGACGCCGATCACGCGCAGCCGCCGGATCGCCCCCGGGGCATCGGCCCAGTTCAGATCGGCCAACCCGAGCTGGACCGCCGCCAGCCGCGCCATCGCCCGCCGGGCGTCAGCGACAAGCACCTTCACCGCCGGTGCAGGCACAATGCAATCGCGATCCGTTACCACGGCGACAGCGCCGCGTGCAACGGCGTCCGCGATGAACCGCGCCCCGTCGGCCCGGGTTCCCTGAATCGCGACGAAGCATGCGCCCGGTGTGACGCGGCGCGAATCGTCCGTGATCTCGCGCACGCGGATCTCGCGGCCGGCCGGTGTCACCCCGGCCCCCGGCGGATCCACGGCACGCGCCAGCAGTTCCATCAACGGCTTTGCGTGCCGGTCGATCGTGCCCGTCGCCTCCTGCTGCGGCATCGAAATACTCCAACACGAAACAGGGCCAAGTCTATCGCGCGGAACTCTCCGGAACCAAATCTACGCTCGCCGGACGCCGACCCGGCCCCCCAGAGCATACCGCGCCTGCATTCATTGCCCCGGGCGAGCGGGCGCCACGCACGCCCGCTCCACGCCCGGGTCGCGCTGGGATTTCCCGACCCCCGCCGTCGCGTCCGCGATCCGCTCCGGCGGCGCGAACACACCGGGGGCTTGTCTCTCGTCAGGCCCGCCGTCGGCATGGGCAATTACCACTCCGGCACGGAGAGCTTCCGGGCCGCCCCGCCGCGGGCCTGCCGCACGTCTCCGGCCGGCGGCTTCTTGTCCGGCGGAACCCCCAGGTATGCCAGCGTCCGGCGCAGCACTTCCCGCACCGCCGGCGCTGCCACCGTGCCGCCGAAATGTCCGATGCCCTTCTTCGGCTGCCGGATCATCACCAGAACCAGCACGGCAGGATCCGAAGCCGGCGCCGCGCCTACGAACGAACTCGTAAATGCGTCCGGCAGATAGCCGTGTCCGTCCTTTCTTGCGATCTGCGCCGTCCCCGTCTTGCCCAGGACCTGATAGTCCTCCAGTTGGGCCTTCATGCCGGTGCCCTCGTTTACCACGCCGACCAGCACCGTCTTGGTCATGTACTCCGCAACGTCACGGGGAATGACCTGGCGAACCACCTGCGGCCCGGTGAACTCCTGCACCACCTCGCCGCCAGGATCGATGACCGCCCGCACGATCCGCGGCCGCACGTATTTCCCGCCGTTGATGATCGTGCAGAAGCCCGTGGCCAGTTGAAGCGGCGTAACGGCCACTTCCTGGCCCATGGGCACGGACATCGTGGAAAACGACGTCCACTTCCGCAGCGGCAGCAGGATGCCCGCATCCTCGCCGTCCAGTTCGATCCCCGTCGGCGAGCCGAATCCGAATCCCGCCGGCGAGGAAAGATACTGGTGCAGCTTCGCATTGCCGAGACGCTGCCCGATGATCGCCATGCCGATATTGCTCGACTTGATGACGACGCCCTCGAACGTCAGGTCGCCGTACGGGTGCGCGTCGCTGAGCCGGCGGGCCCCGACCACATAAGTGCCGTTGTGGCAGAAGATCGTTTCGCCCGGCCGGACGGCCTTCTCCGCGAGCGCGGCGGCGGCCGTAAACGGCTTGAACGTGCTGCCGGGTTCCGCAGGGTCGGTCAGGACGCGGTTGCGGCGAGCATCCGGCGGACTGGCTGTGGGCTTGTTCGGATCGTACGTCGGGACGCTCGCCATCGCCAGGACGTCGCCCGTCTTCGGGTTCATCACGAGTCCCACACCGCTGACGGCCTTGAAATGCTCGACGGCGCCTGCTACCTGGGCCTCAAGGGCTTCCTGAATCGCCACGTCGATCGTGAGTCGGATGCTCATGCCGTTGCGAGGCGGAACAAAGCCGTCGCCGTCCGAAGCCGACCACATCGGACGCCGCGCCGCATCGCAGTAGACCGTAAGCGATCCGGGCGTGCCTCGCAGCAGGGAGTCGTAGCGCCGCTCGATGCCTTCCAGGCCCTTGTCGTCAATGTCGACGAAACCGATGACGTGCGCCGCCACCGTGTTCATGGGATATCGCCGGAACGGCTCGTTGATCACGCCGATTCCGACGACCTTCTGGTCGCGGATGAACTCCTCCACCGCGCGGCCTTCCGTGAAACCGGCGCGACGCTGGATCCAGATGAATCGCTTGCCGGCCGCGGCCGCCTCGGTCAGTTGCGTCCGGAGCTGTTCCCGTTGCATGCCCAGCATCGGAGCCAGTTTCTCGCTGATGAACCCGGGATCCTGGATCAGGCTCGGGTCCGCAAAGATGCTGGGGCATTCCTGGCTGCCGGCCAGAATACGGTTGGCCGCGTCGAGGATTTCGCCCCGACGGGCTCGGATCGGCACCCGGGTCCGCTGCTGCTCCGCCAGGTAACTTGCAAGCCGCTCCCCTTCTACCGCCATCACCCCGTTGATGTAACACAGCCGACCCACCAGCGCGAGCAGACACGCCGCCGCCAGGGCCAGCATGAATTGCCCGCGAAGCTGGGTTCCCGCGCGCGAATGCAACGTGGTTGAAGCGGCGTCGGGCCGCATACGTTCCGGCATGTGCGATCCCTCTGCGACTCGTTCGGCCGGACCCGGGCGAAGGCCGGCCGCCCCTCCCCGGATTCCTTCGTTTCCTTCCCGCGACGCTCCCCGACCCGCCGCTACTCCGCTACCCACGCCTCTTCCTGCGGCAAAACGCTCTTTTCCTCGTAGGGCGGCACCAGCGGGATCGCCAACCGGCTCGCCCGATCGCGGATCATCTGGGGACTGCGAAGCCGGGCGATCTCCATCTCCTTGGTCCAGATGACCTGGCGAAGCGCGATCTGCTCGAACTGAAGCTGTTGAATGTGGTTCGAGCGGCGAACCTGGTCCGCCCGCAGAACCACGACGGCGATCCCCAGCGCCCCGAACAGGACCAACAGCCCTGTGAACCGCGGTATCGTCATGCGAGGCTCCGCCCGGTCGTCACAACTTCGAAAGGCCCGCGATCTGCGACGGCAACTTGATCTTCGCACCGGCCGGCACACGCATGGGATCGCGGAATCGGCCCTTATTCAACTCCGCGATCTCCTTCCAGCGATCCGCGCTGCCAAGGTGCTTGCGGGCGATCCCGGCGAGGGTCTCGCCTTCCTGCACCGTGTACCAGCGCCAGTTCGACGACTTGTCGAGTTTCTCCGGCTTGTCCGATGCCCCGTTGGCCTCCTTGCCTTCCCGGGGGTTCCCGGCCGCCTTGGTCTCTTTCGCCGTCTTGGCCGGCTGATCCTCCTTGGGCTCTTTCGTTTCCGGACCCGACCCGGCGGACGGCGTGACCAGTGCGATCTGGGCCGGCGGGGAGGCATTGGTCTTTGACGGCGGGAACGTGGCCGCCTCGAACTGGCCGTCCGGCAATTCCGGGATAATCAGCTTGGCGCCCGCGCGAATCCGTTTGGCGTCCGGAACCTCTTTCCGGTTGGCCTTCATGATGGCCTCGACTTCACGCGGCGTCCCCTTGCCGTACACGCTCTGAGCGATTCGGGTCAGCGTTTCACCCTTCTTAACGATGTACTCCTGCTTGATCCGGGGTTTCGGCTCCGTCGCCGGCTCCACCGACGTCGGGGCCGGCTCCGCCCCACGCGGCGCGGGCGCGGCCGGCTTCACTTCCGGCGCAGGCGGCGGTGCGGGTGCGGCTACAGGGGGGGCCGTACGTCTTGCCGTGGCTCCCATCCGATCCGCATCCGCCTCGGTCTTATTCGGGGAATCGTCGAGCCAGGTCTTCAGCGAAGGCGAAAGCGCCTCGCTGCCGCGGTCCGCCTGCCCCTTGCCCGGCATCTCCGGCAGCGGCACATGCGTCTTGCCGCCAGTGGGTTGCGCCGTCGGCGAGGGGGCGCTTGGCACTTCCGTGCCCGTCAGGCTCTTCGGCAGTTCCACCCGGGTTTCGGGCGTGCCCGGTTGCGGACGCGCAGCACCGCCGGCGGCCGGGGTCGTGTTGCCGGGTCCGCGCGTATCACTTCGCGGGGCACCGGTGGTACCGGGATGCTGGGAGCGATTCCGGCTGCCCTCGGGCGATCCGGTTATCCGGGGGCTCGCGTCCACCAGCGGGCCCAGGTCGCCCGTTCCGGTCGCTCGCGGCTGCCCGCCTTTGTGTGACAGGATGACGGCGAAGACTACGATAAAACCCAAACCCACGATCAATCCCACTTTGGTTTCGCGTGTCATCAGAACCTCCGTGCTCGCATCCACATCCTGCCGGTGTGTTTTTCTTTTCCCCCGCCGACGCCTCGGCCTTCACGCCGCGCGCTGCGCTACGCGCAACTTGGCGCTTCGGGCCCTCGGGTTTCGCCGGATCTCGTCGGCGTCCGGCACAATCGGCTTCCGGGTCACTACGCAATACTGGCCTGCCGCCTCGCGGCGCCGAAAATCCCGCTTGACGGTTCCATCTTCGACGCTGTGAAAACTGATCACCGCAATACGCCCGCCGCCCTCGCCACCGCCACCCGGCGGCAGCAGGCACTCCGGCGCCTGTTCCAAAAGCGATTCCAGTTGTGGAATCTCCCTGTTGACAGCCATCCGCAACGCCAGAAAGACCCGCGTGGCAGGATGTATCCTGGCCTTGCGGCAGTGCGGGTCCACACCGATCGCCGAGCAGACGATGCGGGCGAGTTCGGCGGTCCGTCGGATACGGGCATTGCGCCGCTCCTGGCAGATTCGTTTGGCGATGCGGCGACTGAATCGCTCTTGGGCGTTGAAGTAAAACAGGTCGGCCAGCTCCCGCTCAGGGAGGGCATTGATCAGATCGGCAGCCGTCGTGGGCAGCCGATCATCGAGCCTCATATCCAGCGGCCCGTCCTCCGCGAAGCTCAAGCCACGGGACGGATCGAGGAGCTGGTTGGAACTGACCCCGAGATCAGCCACGATCGCATGCACGCCGGGTATTCCCAGTTCATTGAGCACCGCGCGCAGCTCGCCGAAGCTGCGCCGCTGAAATACTACCTGCCCCGCCCAGGCAGCCAGCCGTTCCTTGGCCACGGCAAGATTCCCCTCGTCGACATCAAGCCCAATCAATCGCCCGGCTTTACCCAGTTTCTCAAGCAACCGTGCCGAATGTCCACCCAGACCAACAGTTGCGTCCACCACGATACCGCCGGGCGGCAAGGCCAACTGCTCCAACAGTGCCTCGGCCAGCACTGGTATGTGTTCGGGGCGTTGCCCGTCCACGTCTGTCTGGGCCTCCCAGCGGGAGCGTCGCTCGCGCCTGCGTTTGCATTTTTTACGAGGCGCTCAATAATAGTGGGAAGCGGTCATTCGTCCGTGAAGACCGGCTTCCCTGCGTTACGCGGTGGCCTCCGATGCCGCCCGCCATGTGAGCAAGTCTGGGGAGAGCCGGATGCAGGCGAACGCGCCGCCTCGTGCATTGAGACGCTGCACGCGCCGCTCCAGCTCCGCCACATGTGCCGCGAGATCCTCCTCGTGATCCCCGGGCACATAGTCCGTCGCCGACAACCCAAGCTGCCGTCTGACTATCCGAACGCTGCCGGTAAGCATCGCATTTGTCCTGCCATATCCGCCTTGCGGGTGACCGCGTAGCACCCGGGCCCCGGAGCGACTCCCTTCGCCCCGGACCCCGAGTGCATCAGACCCACGACCCGCGCGCCATGCGAGTCGCTCGCGCTTTCTCGGCGTTTTGGGCCAGGCTGGCGGTGCTCCGGACCGCGCATCGGAGCCCCGCAGCCTGTGCCTCCACCTCCCTCGTCGTATTCCGTTGTCAAGCGGCCCGCGTGCCTCCTGCACCCGACGGACCGTTTGTCTCAATCCGTGCGACGGTCCCGACCCATTTGCGTCAATGCCTGCCGCGCCTTCCTCTGCAGTTCCATCATCTGGTCGCGATTCTGTGCAATGAACGCCTCGTAATCATCCCGGTTCCACAGGTCGAGATGGTCGCGTGAACCCGTCAGGCACACCGACCGGCCGAGTTTCGCCGCCTCCAGCATGTACTCCGGCAAAACCACGCGCCCCTGCTTATCAATCTCGAGCTCCTCGCAGTGCGAGTAGAACACCTTCTCAAACATGGCTCGCTCAGCGCCGGGCGCCATCTCGTTGGCAAGCCGCTTCGCATAGCGAAGGAAGTACCGATTCGCGAAGAGCGAGAGCGTTCGTGGCTGATCGCCCAACACCAGGTAGAAGCCCGTGCCATCCTTATCCCGATCCATCGCATTCCGGATCGATGCCGGAATAGAAAGCCGTTTTTTCTCGTCGATCGTGAGCTCATGCCTTCCGGTGTACAGCATGGGTCAGAACTGGTACTACGGCGATCGTTTGCCACCGGGCGATCCAGGATCAACCGATCCCATTCCACCCGATAGGACATTGACCCACTATATACCACTTCGCCCCCCAGACTGCAAGGGCAGAACCGGGAAAATTTTCGCTCGTTTTTCGCCCAGCCGACGATCGATGAACACATGGGGAACTGATACTACCTCTTGCGCTGCAGAAGTCAAGTAGCGCAAGGGCTTGGGTCGTTCTACCCATTGCGCACGTCGTGACGAAATACCGTCCGCACAAAAACGTGGGAACCGGAACCCCGGCTTGCCTATCGACCTCGCGGGTAATCGTGGTCAGCGAGCCGATTCTTGACGAAAGTCGCTCGCTCGGTCGAGTCCCCTTTGATCCTGGCCGCCTGAGATTGGCCGGTTCGGCCCGTGAGACCCGCTGAACCCCGCCCAACGCATGTCTCTGAGCTTCACCGGCGGAGTTTGCATCCCCGCTCAGCCGGACGCGCCGGACGCGATCTGGCGCTCTCGGGCCCTATCGGGTGGGGCATTCGGCCCGAACGGGCCTGTTCGGCCCGTTGAAACAGGCCTGAAACTGCAGGAAGTCGGCCATATCGACGTCGTTGTCACGATCGGCGTCGGCGTCCTGGCAATCGCCTCGTTTCGGCGGTCGGTTCGGACCGTTCGCGCAGTCCTGGAAGTGGCCGAAGTCTGCAAGATCCACATCGCCGTCCACGTCGAAGTCGCCGTAGTAGAGCACGATGGGGTCGGAGACCTCCAGCCTCGCGGTTCCGGTAAGGTTCAGTCTGAAGACCAGATTGCGGTTGTAGAACACATTCGTGCCGATGATGCCGTCGAGGATGCCCCCCTCCACGGACGGCACGTCGAGAATGATGATCGGAACCTGTGTGAACTGCAGTTGGTCGACGCCAAGGGTGTCGATCTTGAGCGAGTCCAGGTAGAAGCCCGGAGCGATCGTGATGTCGCCGGCGACCCCGGTTACCTCGACGGTGAACTCCGGTTGCTGGGGGTTCAGACCGAGCTGACCCGCAACGAAGGAGCGGACGACGCAGATCTGCGCGCCCGTGTCCACCATGAAGAGCTTGTTGATCTCGGGGCGGGTGCCCTCCTTGATCCAGGTGCTTGCGACGAACCAGCCCCCCGTGGGCAGGCTGCCTTCCTGGTCCACCAGGGCCGTCGGCATACCGGGCGTTCGGAAGTCGTCGAGGTTCTCGAACGAGATGAAGTACGCCGACGTAGCCAGCGCCGATGCCAGCGTCGTCGGCCGGACATCCAACGCGACCACATGGCTGTAGGCGGGCACGGTCGTATCACCCGGCACGTGAACACTCACCTCGGGGCCGGTATAGGTCGTCCCGTCGCGGAAAATGGTTCGCGGGCGGTCGTTGCGAATCCACACGTCGCGAAAGGCGACGAGCGCCGTCCCAACCGTGCTCGGGATGTCCACGAGGTCCCCGCAGGCCGGCTCCGGCGGCACCACCGCGCTAACGTGCCAGTGGCCGAGCAACTGCGTCGTATCGAGGAGCAATGTGGCCGGGTCAATCGCCTGCAGACCCGCAACGAACATCCCCAGAGGCTGCGTGATGTCCGCATCCACCTGTCCGCCGGCGCCGCCGATCGTGATCGTGTTGCCCGTGAGCCAGGCATTCGTCAGGCCAACCGTCGTCCGATCACAGTGACCGATGACGTTCACCGTGCCGCCGGTATCGAGGATGCCGATCGCGTAGTTCTGCGACAGCGGCGCGTTCAGCGGGTTTCCGACCACGCTGTTGGCCAGAACGTGGGCAAAGGCGAACTCGCCCGGGCGGCTCTTGTCGGTAAGGGCGATGGCGACATACGGCGCGAACCCGTCGATCGGTACGGCCTGCTGGCCGGCGCCCGCCATCGCCGGTCCAGTTTTCTCGACGGTGGCCGGCGCCTGCGCGGGGGTATGAATCGCGCGGATCCGCAACCCGGCAGCCAGCCGCAGATCGACAGCGTGCCGTTGCCACGATGCGGTTCGAGCGGGGGCCGATGCGCCGGCCGAGAGCGTGCCCCCCCCTACGACCACAGCGATTGCGACCACGCTTCGTCTCAGGAGGCCCCAGGTACTACGGTTCGCCATATCCGCACGCTCCTTTCCGCGCACACCGCACGCTGTACAATTATACCCCCGGCAAGTGTCCGGTCGTGGCAGGCGGCGGCGGTTCGTATGCCTCCGCCCGTTTTTCGCGTATTCTGGCGGGTATTATGGAGAACACGGTGCCGGCGAACGTGCTTTTTCTTCGATGCGTCGCCTGCGGCAGAAGGTATCCCGCCGGCGGGGTCGGCATGACCTGCCCGGGATGCGGGCCGGACGACGGCATACTGGACGTTGAATACGATATGGAAGCCGCGAAGCGCGGCCTTACCTCCGCGGCGCTGGCCGATCGCCCGCGAACGCACTGGCGATACGCGGAGTTGCTTCCGCTTGAACCGTCGGCGATTCCCCGGGAGTGGGCCGTCGGCTTCACGACGATCGTTCGCGCTGACCGCCTGGCGCGGGCCATTGGCCTCAAACGGCTGCTGCTGAAGGACGAAGGGCGGAATCCGACGGCGTCCTTCAAGGACCGGGCGTCATCCGTGGGCGTGGCGCTGGCCGTGGCCGGTCGTGCCGGGGCGATCTCGTGCGCCTCGACCGGCAACGCGGCGAGCAGTCTGGCCGGCTATGCGGCGATGGCCGGACTGCCGGCGTTCATCTTCGTGCCGGCGAGCGCGCCCGAGCCGAAACTCGCTCAGCTTCTGCTCTACGGCGCCAAGGTCTTCTGTGTCCAAGGCACCTACGACGAGGCGTACCGCCTGAGCCGTGCCGCGTGCGAGCGGTTCGGCTGGTACAACCGCAACTGCGCGATCAATCCGTACCTGGTGGAGGGAAAGAAAACCGCCGGGCTGGAGATCGCCGAACAGTGCGCCGACGATCCGCCGGACTGGGTAGCGGTGAGCGTCGGGGACGGATGCACAATCGCCGGCGTCTGGAAGGGGCTGCGGCAGATGCACGAAATCGGCCTGCTCGCCCGATTGCCGCGGATGCTCGGCGTTCAGGCCGCGGGTGTGGCGCCGATCGACGAGGCGTTCCGCACGGGGCAATTGCCCGGCCGTGTGCGCGGCGATACGCTCGCGGACAGCATCAACGTGCCGGTGCCGCGGAACTGGCGCAAGGCCCTGATGGCAGTCCGCGAAAGCAATGGGACATTCGTTACCGTGACGGATGAGCAGATCCTGACGGCGATGCGCCAGACGGGAGCACTGGCGGGCGTCTTGGCCGAGCCGGCGGCAGCGGCGTCCGTGGCGGGCCTGGCCGTTGCCCGCCGGCGAGGAATTGTGGGGCCGCAGGAGAACGCACTGGCTGTCGTTACGGGAAGCGGCCTCAAGGATGTCCGCAATGCCATGCGGGCCGGCGGCGAACCGGTGCGGATCGCGCCATCACTCGAGGAAGTGGAGCGGCTGGTGGCGGATGGTCCAAGGGCCTGACGCGCCGGGTGAACGACACGAGAAAGCCGTACTGCGGCCCTCCGAGGGGACCGAAACCTGTGTATGAGCATACTGCTGCGAAACGCGCACCTGATTGAACTCGATCCGCCGAACACCGGCTTTGGCGATGTGCGGATCGAGGGAGACACGATTTCCCGCGTGTCGTCCGCGATCGAGCCGGATCGCTCCGACGAGGTCATCGATGTCGGCGGGGCGGTCGTGATGCCGGGCCTGGTGAACGCTCATGCGCACCTGTACTCCGCGCTGGCCGTCGGCATGCCCACGCCGGCGGAGGCCCCGCGGAACTTCCTCGAGATCCTCGAAAAGGTCTGGTGGCGCCTGGACCGCGCGCTGGACGCCGACTCCGTGGAGATCAGTGCCACGGTCGGTGCGCTGGACGCCTTGCGCCGCGGCACGACCACATTGATCGATCACCACTCCTCGCCCAACGCCATCGACGGCTCGCTTGATCGCGTGATGCGGGGCATCGACCGCGTCGGCCTGCGCGGCGTGCTCTGTTACGAGGTGACGGATCGCAACGGCGAGGCCGGCCGTGCGGCCGGGATCGAGGAGAACCGTCGTTTTGCAGCGGCCTGCCGGCATCGAAACGCTGGGCGGTTCGGCGCGATGATGGGCGCGCATGCGGGATTCACGTTGTCGGATGAGGCACTGCAGGAGATGGCGCGAACCCCGGACTTGCCCCTTCACATTCACCTGGCCGAGGATCCGTGCGATGAACGAATCTCTCGCGCGCGGTACGGCGCCGCGCCTGCAGAGCGCCTGGAACGCCACGGGCTTCTGAACGCCAACTGCCTCCTGGCGCACGCGATTCACCTGAGCCGGGCCGACATGGCCCGCGTGCAGCAGGCCGGCGCGACGGTCGCGCATTGCCCGCAGTCGAACATGAACAACCATGTGGGGCACGCTCCGATTGATCGGCTCGGCGTCCGCGTCGCCCTCGGCACGGACGGCGTCGGCAGCGATATGCCGGCCGAGGCAAGAATCGCGTGGCTGAAGGCCCGCGACGCCGGCATGGCCGTCCTGCCGCAGCAGGCGGTTGCGATGCTCGGCGCCGCCCAGCGGACCGCCGGCCGGCTGCTCGGCGTGCGCCTCGGCGAGCTCCGGCCGGGGGCCGCGGCCGATCTGGTGGTCACGGACTATTATCCGGCGACGCCGCTCGATGCGACCAATCCAGCGGCACACGTGCTCTTCGGCATGGGGGCTGCTACGATGCGTCACGTCATGGTGGCGGGACGGTGGGTAATGTTCGATCGGCAGGTAAAGGGGCTGGACGAGGCGGAATACCGGGCGGGGGCTTCGCGGGCGGCCGGTGCGATCTGGGCACGCATGGGCGGGATCACATGACCTGTCGGATGGGCTGCAATCATGCGAATCGTCGGACACGGTATTGACATCATCGAGTGCTCGCGGGTCGCCGCGGTCTATGAGCGACACGCGGAGCGGTTCCTCGACCGGCTGCTCACACCCGGGGAGCGCGAGTACGTAATGAAACGCCGATCGATCATCCCGCATCTGGCCGGCCGGTTCGCTGCCAAGGAGGCGATCCTGAAGGTGCTCGGCACCGGCTGGCGCGGGGCGATCGCATGGCGAGATATGGAAATCGTCAACGAGCCGAGCGGTGAACCGCGGGTGACGCTCCGCGGCGAGTGCGAGCGGATCGCCCGCGACAGGCGCATCACCCGGATCCTCGTCTCGATCACGCACACGCCCGCCTATGCGGCGGCCAGCGCGATCGGCGTGGAGGAGCGGCTCGACGCGGCACGGGAACCGCTCGGCGCTAGGCCCTCATCAAGCGTGATTTTCTAGGAAAATCGCGCGATATTTCGAAGAAAGCACTCGACACGCCCGCGTTTTCGCGCATAAAGGGGGGTATGTGAAAACCGGCACCTTCATTCGCACGCAGGCATTTCGAGTGAGCCCCAGTAGAACACGGAAGCTGCGGAATCGCAAGCGTCGTATCGTGTCCTTCCGGCAAGCCTGCATGGAATCGTCCTGAAGCGTTTGGTATCGTCTGCTGTCGGCGCAGGACTGCGTGGAGGACGGCAGATGAGAACCAGAACCACACACGACATCCCCGTTCGGCTGGCGGCGATTCGGCGGGGTTTTGATCGTTGGCGGCGGACTCGCCAGGGTCGCTCGCGTATCCCCGAGGAACTTTGGGCCTTGGCGGTGAAAGCGGCCGGGCAGTACGGGCTGAACTCGACGGCCCAGGCGCTTCGCCTGGATTACTACTCGCTCAGGAAGCACATCGAGGCCGCCCGCCGAGGACCTCCGAGACGAACGACG
>Ga0272448_1002691_pt1 | contig 21877 bp, 17 predicted proteins | sample YNPCB0191_FD_202220 | JGI IMG/M metagenome (GOLD analysis project Ga0272448, IMG submission 202220) | Hot spring sediment microbial communities from Yellowstone National Park, WY, United States - YNP-CB-019-1 | ecosystem: Environmental > Aquatic > Thermal springs > Hot (42-90C) > Sediment... | reverse complement strand
TATCATAAACTGTGGTTATGAAATAACGTGAAGCATATTCAATTATCTCATCAATGTCCTCTCTTAAAAGTGGGTTTCCCCCAGAGATCACAATCTCTATTAAGCCAAGTTCTTTAAGTATGTCTAGGCCTTTTTTGATTTCTTCTGTTGAAAGTTCTCTTTTGTCCTGTTCTTGCCAAACATTACATCCCTTACAATGATAATTGCATTTTCGCGTAACCATCCATTGTGCATGGCGAGGTCTATTAGGGATTAAAGAACGAAACATTATGCTGGCACTTTTTTCTAAACCTATTGCCAATCAGCATGCACCGCACTGTTTAAGTCATTAATCTATTAAAAGGCAAGTATATAAAAAATGAGGAGGCATAGCAGCCTATTTCAATATTAGCCTAAAATTTTCTGTTGCGTAGGCGTTTTATTGTGCAATATTGTTTTGATTCCAATCCATTGAATAGCCACAAATCCTATTATAAACCTGAACCAAGCTGTTACAATTCTTATCAGAACCGTCGCTGCCGCGCTAATGTTTAAGGGTACACCAAAAGCTCCAAAAAGAACTGTCATGGCAATTTCGGTCACACCTACTTCTGCTGGTACTCCTACTGGTACAGATTTTAACGCTATGATAAGACAGTAAACAATGACAAGTGTAGTCCAGTCTAAAGTATACCCCATTGCCGTAAAAATTAGGTAGTATATGGAAATTCCAAAAAACCATGACAGTATAGAGAACCCTATGGGTAGAATGAGTTTTTCAGGGCTTGCACGGAAAGCTCGCATAGAGTCATGAAATGCACTTATACCTCTTCTAGCTTCATGTCTCCAAACGTCAAGATTCCATCTTCTACGACTAATGCGCTCTATAACATCGATAATCTTGGCAATCGCTTTTTGTGTCCAACTTTCCTTGAAGCATAGGACTATAATGAACAAAAGAACAATTGCAGTTGCAACCGTAACAAGTAGTATTAGGCTTTGTATCAAAATTGGAAAAGGAAAATGCCAAATTAGCAAATTCAAAGTGCCAATTACTAGCGCGCTAACAGTGATTAACGTGTTAAATATTCGCTGAGTCACAACTGAGGCTACCGCCTTTCCAGCATCCACTCCATCATGAGTGATAAAGTATATCCTAACGATTTCACCACTAACAGATTCTGCTGGTATGAGCAAATCTATAAATACACTTGCGTAGGAATATGCAAAAGTTTTCTTGAAGGACACCGTGACTGAAAGAGGCTTTAGATAATAATGCCATGCTAACACAAAAAATGCCATTTCAAATAACGATACTGCAACAGAAACTAGAAAGATTGTAATGTTAGTTTGCCTTATATTTTCGATCATTTCGTTAATGTTAACGAAGAAGATTATGTATAATGCGAAAGCTAAGAGTCCGATAATTGTGAATGGAATTGTTCTTTTCGACAACGTTTTTCTTTCCAGTATCATGAATAACGACACCGATGCTTCAGGGATAGCGCCAACAAAGTATTATGCTTTATCCAAATTCAGTATATTTGATATTGTTATTTGTCAGAAAATTGTTTTATATAAAATGTCACAGCCCAACAATAATTTGCAGTGAAAATACGATGCGATCAAATTATTAAGTTACAAGATTTAATTAGACATATCAGATTAAAGCATGGAGGCTATGATGGAATAGGGGTATTAATGAAAATTGATGTGGTCGTCTTAACAAAGAACAGCGAGGAGAAACTTGAGAGCTGCTTAAGGTCAATCTACAAAAATATTCCTGTCGATCGCATGATCGTAGTTGATGGTTATTCAACAGACGACACTTTGGAAATACTTAACAAGTTTGATGAGAAGCATCATAACATAGTTCTGATTCAGGATAAAGGGACAAGAGGCAGGGCGAGGCAGATAGGTATTAAGGAAGCTAAAACAGACTGGTTCATGTTTGTTGATAGTGACGTAATATTATGCGATAATTGGTTTAATAAGGCAAAAAAGTTTATGGAAGAGGATGTTGGTGCAATATGGGGAATAGAAGTATGGTCAGTTATTCAGAATCCTACTGTATTGAAGATTTTTTTGCAAACAACCAGAAAAATCTTTGAGATAAGAGGAGGAACCCACGATTTACTTGTTCGTCGTGACGCTATCAGAGATATTCGTATTCCAGAGAATCTACACGTTTTTGAAGATGCTTATATCAAGGATTGGATAATCAAAATGGGATATAAAGCGATACCATGCTATGATCCATATTGTATTCATTATAGACCCAAAATTGTTTGGACCGTTAAAGAAAGCATTAACATCATTTCTGAAGCCATAAAATGTGACTTTTTAAGGAAAATCCCCAAGCTAATTTTGCCATACGGCTTTTATTCGGCGTATTTTGTTTGTCGGAATCTGTCATCTAAATTAAGAAGTAAAAGTTCAAATTATCTTACAGTCTCGTAAGTGCTACTGAATGGTCGCTGTAACAACCAGTATGATGCATAGTATCTCCACCACATCAAATAACTTTTCAATACACCCCATTGTTTTAGCCTTCTTACAGATTCGTAAACTGTGGTTTTTAAAAGTGCAATCTTTCCCAGTTCTGAAAGCTTTAGTATAAGCTCTGTAATTTCCATTGTTGCAAGTTTTTCGTTGAATCCGCTAATTTTAAAGAAAGAGCCTCTCTGGACTGCTAAGACATCGCCTCTGTTATAGAATCTTAGAAGGAGCTTGTGTTTTACACAATTTTTGACGAAGATGTCATCAAACAAGTAAAATAATTTTTTGGAAGCAGAAAGAGATTGCGCTCCAAATTTGCGAGGTTGAACACGAGAAATCGCAGCAACAATTGCCTTGTCTTTAAATGTTCTTATCACTTCTTCGAGTAGATCCACTGGCACGATCACGTCTGCATCCATAAACAGGAGAATATTCCCAGATGCCTTTGAAGCTCCGAAATTTCTCGCCTTGGAAACTCCCCGTTCTCTAAACTTGAAGACCTTGTCCGTAATTGGTTTGGCCAAATCAAAGGTTTTATCATGTCCAGAGTCTACGATGAGGATTTCACTTTCAATTCCTTTCAATGCCGCAACTGACTTGGCTCTAGCCAAGTGAACAAGCGTTTCTTTGATGTATCCTTCCTCTTGATATGTAGGAATAATAATAGAAACGTCCAAGTCTTAACCTCTTTTATCTTTGTTAATCAAATCTTACTAAAAGCCTTTTAGCTGATGAGGACATAAAAAATACATTGAAACAATCGAGAAAGATTCCACTTAGAAGAGATGAAAAAAGATGAGGGTTTGCTTAATCGATCCTCCAGGAATAGTTAAAGGGCTGAACACTGGATTAGGCTATCTAGCATCCTCGCTAATTCAGGAAGGCCATCAAGTAAGAGTATTAGATCTTAACAATAATACTCGAAATATCAAAGAAAGATTAAACAAAATAAGGGATTCTGATGTTATTGGCATCTCTGTCAAGTCTTCAACTGCTCAGATTAGTCGCAGAATTGCCGAAACTATAGGCAGAAAAGATCTGATTTGCGGTGGAACACACATAACAATAGATGGTAATGCTTTTCTCAGGGCAAATGCAAATTTCAAGTTAGGCGTGATGGGCGAAGGCGAAGAAACAATAGTTGAGCTAATGGACGCTGTAAAAAGCGGCCTAAATTTGCGAGATATTAAGGGAATAATCTTTAGAGAAGGTGAAGAGATAGTAGTTAATCCGAGAAGGCAATTTATTAGCGACTTAGATTCTCTGCCTAATCCAAACTATGAAATTTTCGACTCTTTCACCGGCATTATTGTACACTACCCCCTAGTCACAAGCAGGGGCTGCCCTCATAGCTGCATATATTGTTGTGCTGGAGAGGTTTCTGGAAGAAGATGGAGATGGCGAACTCCTGAACGCCTAATAGAGGAACTGGAGCTTGCAAAGTCAAAGTACAGCACAAAAAGTTTTGAAATTATAGATGACAATTTCACTCAAGATTTAGGCAGAGCAAAAAAGTTCTGTCAGCTCTTGATTGAACATAAAGTGAACATGAAGTGGGCTTGTTACAATGGGGTTAGGGCTGATAGACTTGACGAAGAGTTGGTCGCTTTAATGAAAGAATCAGGTTGTAACGCTGTAAGCATAGGAGTTGAAAGCTTGGATAATGATGTCTTCAACAGAATTGGAAAGGGGGAGACGCTTGACGACATCCGATGGGCGATCAGCCTCCTTAACAAATATAAGATAGAAGTTGAGGGTTCTTTCATAATTGGTCTACCAGGCGATAATCTGAAAAAAACAATCGCATCTATACAACTCTGCAGGAAAATGCACTTCAACAAAACTGTATGGAATCTGTTTGTGCCTTATCCCGGCACAAGAGCTTGGGATTGGGTTAATACTGAGACGAAGATTCTTCGAGACTGGACTGAAGGCTTCCATTTTGGAACAGAAATAAAACCTGTTTTTGAAACAGAAGATTTCACTGAAATAGAGAGAATCCGCGCTTACAGAATGGCAAACATAAAGTGTAGGGGTTATTTCGCACTTATTAACGCGGAAAAATCTCTTATTGCCAACGCATTTAACATAACCAAATTGATCTTGAAGTATGATGCACGAAATGTTGCACCTCATATTTTTCATCTCCTAAAAACTGTTACAGAGGCGCGACATCGAATTAGAGAATATGAAAGAATACTCTGAAAACATGCACCTTTAGGGCAAAAAGTCAAGGGGTCTTTATCGAAGAGCTAGCCAAAGATGATCCGATATAGGTCTAGGCAAAGCTTGAATTTTTCCGTTTTTTTGTACAAGAAGGCGATCAGTTGGTTTTTTTAAGAATTCGCCAATTATTGAAGAGCGTATTTGTTTCTGTTCCAATTTCTTAACTATTTTATCTGCAAATTCTGGTTTGGCGGAAATAAGCAATGCTCCAGAGCTAATAAGCTGTAAAGGGTCAATTTTGAAAAATTTGCATATTTTCATGGTTTCTGGTTGAATGCAAATTTCTTTTTCAAAGATTTTTACACCCAGGTTTGAAGCATCTGCTATTTCATGAATTCCACCCGCTAAACCACCTTCAGTTGGATCATGCATAGCGTTGACTCCTCCTGTTTTGAAGGCTGTTATTGCTTCTTTGGCTATGCTTATTTGATTGAAAAATTTCTTAGCATTTTCCACTATTGATGCGTTAAGAGCGTTTTTTAACTGTTCTTCTCTGTCTGACGCGAGAATAGCAGTTCCTTCAATTCCCACGGTCTTCGTTAATATGAGCCTGTCTCCTGCTTTGGCTCCGCCTGCTGTAACATAATTTCCCTTATCTGTTATGCCTATGGTACAGCCTACAACTATTGGGTTCGATAAGCTAGGAGTTACTTCACAATGACCCCCAATAATCGCAATGCCTAACTCTTTTGCAGCTTCATCCATTTGGGTGGTTATTGTTTCAACAGCTTTCCTGTTTGAGTTTTCTGGAAGAAGAATACATGAAAGAAAGAATGCTGGGGGTACACCGAAAGTGGCAACATCATTTGCATTAATGTTTACCGCAAGCCATCCTATACGTTCAATTGCCCCAGTTATTGGATCCATAGAAACAACTAGGGATTTATTGCCTATGTCTATTATTGCGCCATCAATTCCTACAGAAGGTCCAAGAATAACATCCTCACGTTTAATGCCTAGATTTTTGAAAACAACCTTTTGAAGTATATCTATAGGAATTTTTCCCGGAGGCAACTTCATAATAAAGCCTCAAAATCTCCTTCAACTTTTAAGTTGTGGGAAGATGCGCAAAACTATTCTCACAACGGGTACAGCGACAATTAAGCCTACAAGCATCTGTACAATGTTGAATGGAATTTCCACAGCAGCTGCAGCGATAGGATAGCTCAACACTAAATTCTCGTAAAGGAAATATCCGGCAATCATCTCTAATCCACCAAAAACTACGGCGATAACTGCACTTAAGCTCCATTTGTTTGTTCTTAAAGATATTTTTCTGTTTAGAAAACCGACAATGATTCCTTCAATACCTTTTATGACTAAGGTTCCTGGAGCGAATTGAGCTGCAACAATCATGTCAGCTACTGATGCGCCAACACCGCCAGCAAGTCCACTGACATACGGCCCAAAAAGCAGCGCAGAAATATAGATTACTGTTTCACCTAAATTGAAGTATCCTGATGTTGCGGGAATACTTATGGTAAACACTATTGTTGCTATACAAACGACTGCAGCAAATATAGCTGATATGGCCAACTTTAGAGCAACCTCTTCGGGTTCTGCTTTTGCCATTTCACAATCCCATTCTCTGTGTAGAAGATTACTCCTTATTCTATTTTTGGCTAATAAATCTCTGAAAGTTTTCGTAAAGTATCTTCTTCTTACACTTCTTTGAAATTTCTGCAGCCTCAACAATCGCAATTTGCGTTGGATAGCGATAATAGGGGGCATCAGAACCAAAAAGAACTCTGTCCTCATCTATACCTACTGCAAGTTCAATAAAATCTGGCAAAGTGCCAGAAGTTTCAACATAGATATTCTTGCATTCCTTTAGGGCGTTTATGGCTGATTCTTTTAGGTGGTCAAGAATTATGGGCAACTTTGGATGTCTTTTGGCAATTTTTAAGATTAGTCCTGGTGAAGAGAAACCTTCGCCTGAATGGAATAGTATTGGAAGTTGTAATTCATTTGTTTTTTCGAAGAATTTGTTGAAGAATGGGTGGTCTGGTCGGAAGCATTCTACAAATGGATGCAGCTTAAGTCCATTTAAGCCTAAGCTGTCTTTTATTCGCTTTAACTCTTCTATTGCATCTTCTCTTCTCGGGTCAACACGTCCAAATCCAACCAGGCGCTTCGGATATTTCTTTACGCATTCCGCAATGTAATCGTTCATTTCTGGATATTTATCGCCCACGTTTGGGTTTGGGAAGACAATTGCCCTTTCTACGTTGTATTTGTCAAAGAGGCTGATAAGCTTGTCCACATAGATTGTTGGATTAATGAACGGTTGCCAAGGTGCAGATTTTCCCAGATGAACATGTGCATCGCAAATTTTCAAACAGATCTCTCCAGATTATGTGATGTTTTTTAATGTTTAAATCTTCCCGCATGTGATTCATTACTGTTTGAAATGGGAAAGTCTAAATGTGAGTTTTATGCTGATAAATAGCAAAATGTGAGTTGACCATTATGAGTCAAGAGAAAGTGAAAGAAGACCCCGTAAAACTGCATAAAGACGCAAATACTCTTTGCGATGCAGGTAAGTACAAGGAAGCGAAGGAAATTTTCTTAAGAGCTGCAGAACTGTATAAGAAAGTGAACAACTTTTTTGATGCTACATCTATGCTCTATAAGGCGGGGGAATGTGCTTACACACTTAAAGATTATGAAACTGCTGTTGAGCATTTCTTGAAATCCGCAGAATTATCTTTCAGCAAAGGATTTGACAGGTTCGGAGTAAGTGCATTGGAATATGCAAGAGACTGCTATACAGCAATGAATAAGAAGGCGAAAGTCAAGGAAATGGAAAAGAAAATAAAAGAAGTGAAAACAAAACTGGAATCCACATTCTAGGCAAAAGGACTAGTCCATTAACCCTTTTTTCGTCATTACTGAAAAGTAATTGTTGCAAGATCTAATTGTTATTTCAGTTAAAGAAGTGCATGCGCCACAATTATTATAAGATTTTTTTTGAATGTCCTTGATCAAGAACCGCTCTTTTTAGATCTTCAACTCCTCCCTTAACGCTCAAATTGTCCGCCTCTTTAAGTTTCATTTTTTTAAATATCGTTATATTTCTCAAGTTAAATACTGAGATTAAGACGTTTAAAGGTTAATGTGATGACCACATCCTTCAATGCAATAGCAGAATTGTGTGAAAAACTTGAAGCTACACGTAAGCGACTTGTCATGGTAGATCTTGTTGCAGAATTTTTAAAAAGTTTGGAAGCGCGCGAGGTTGAGTCTGCGACGTTAATGATTCTTGGAAGACCCCTCCCAAGATGGAGCCGACAAACTCTTGAGATTAGCTGGGCGACTTTGAGCGAAATCATAAAGCACATAACAGGAGTTAAATGGAGCATATTCATAGAGACTTTTAGTAAAACTGGCGATGTTGGTTCAGCTACAAAAACGATTTTTGAAGATAGTAAAATCAAGAAGCAAGCGACACTTTTTGAAAGAAAATTAACTGTAGCTGAAGTTAGACGCAGTTTAGAGGCTATTGGTGAAACCATTGGGTGTGGTTCAAAAGAAAAGAAAGAACGCATAATAGAAACTCTCTTAAGTCTAGCCTCACCAATTGAAGCCAAATATCTAGTTAAACTTTTCGTTGGTGAAATGCGAACAGGTTTTCATGAGGGGTTAATGGAGCAGGCGATTTCGAAAGCTTTTCAAATTCCATTAGAAGTTGTGCAGAAGGCAACCATGACTATAGGCGATGTAGGTGAGGTTGCTGCCATAGCTAAAATGGAAGGAAAGGAAGGCTTGTTAAAAATAGGTTTCAAGGTTTTCAGACCTGTTGGACTTATGTTGGCTCAGATGGCAAATGACGCCGCTGAGGCGTTGAAGGAGCATGATGGTAAAACCGCCTTCGAATACAAGTTAGACGGAGCAAGAGTTCAGATTCACAAGCTCAAGGATGAAGTTAGAATTTTCAGTAGAAGGCTGACAGATGTCACTGAAAGTTTACCTGAAATCGTTGAAACGGCGAGAAAAAACGTGAAGGCGAAAGAAGCGATACTGGAAGGTGAGGTTATCGCTGTTGATGATGTTGGCTTTCCAGTTCCTTTTCAGCACTTGATGCGGAGATTCAAGAGAGTTCATGCGATAGAAGATATGATTGAAAAGATTCCTGTGAAACTCTACCTATTTGATGTTCTATACCTTGATGGCGAAAGCTTAATCGCTGTTCCGTATTTGCAGCGAAGACAAATCTTAGCTGAAAAGGCTGGGGAAATACCGCTAACAAGGCAATTGGTTACAAATAAGATTGAAGAAGCAGAGCAGTTTCTAAAGGAAGCAATAGATTCTGGACATGAGGGGCTGATGGCTAAAAAACTCGACAGTCTATATACGCCTGGTACCCGTGGGAAACATTGGCTTAAGATAAAGCCTGTTCTTGAGCCGTTAGATTTGGTTATTGTTGCGGCTGAGTATGGTTATGGGCGTAGACATGAGTGGCTTTCTGATTATTATTTGGCTGCGCATGATGTTGATACTGGTGAATTTTTGACTGTTGGCAAAACTTTTAAGGGTTTAACAGATGCGGAAATAATTGAGATGACGAGGCAGCTAAAGGAATTAACTATAGAAGAAGCACATAGGAGAATTGTTGTCATTCCCAAAATTGTCGTTGAAGTGACTTATAACGAGATTCAGAGAAGTCCAAAATACAAGTGTGGCATGGCTTTGCGTTTTGCAAGAATAAGTCGCATAAGAGAAGAGAAGACGCCTGAAGAGGCAGATACAGTGCAAAGGGTTAAGGAAATTTATGAGAGGCAGTTTTTGAAAAAAGGCAGATATAAGACTGATTAAAGCAATTAAACATGGAGCAGTTTAAATGTCTAATACTGAAAAGAAATCCATGGACGAAGAATTTTATAGTCGTCAAACTATTCTGAAAGAACTTGGCAGCAAAGGACAGAGAAAGCTTGCACGCTCAAAGGTTGCAGTTATTGGGCTTGGCGGGCTTGGAACAGCATCATCACTTTATTTGGCTCTTGCAGGTGTTGGGCATTTACGCTTAATTGATCAGGATATGGTTGAATTGAATAATTTGCACAGGCAAGTTTTATACAGCCTTGATGATCTTGGCTATCCGAAAGTTGAGGTTTCAGCGAATAGGTTGATGCGAACTAATCCTTTAGTTAAAGTTGAGCCTATTCCAGAAAATTTGAATGCGAATAATGTTGAAACGCTATTGTCCGGCATGGATTGTGTAGTTGACGGTTTAGATAACATGCGAACACGCTATTTGGTTAATCGTGCATGTATAAAGCTTGGAATTCCCTATGTTTTTGGGGCAGCAATAGGAATTGAAGGAAATCTTGCAGTTTTTGCTACACCGGAAACTCCATGTTTAGAATGTGTTTTTCCAAACATTCATGATAATGATTTATTGACATGTGATGTGCGTGGTGTACTGGGAGCAACGCCTGGTATTATTGGAACGATGCAAGCTATGGAAACCATAAAGCTTCTGGCTGGAATAGGTTCTGTTTTGAAGGGTAAGCTTATGATTTGCGATTTTAGTGACATGTACTTTATCACTATAGATATTTTTAAAAGGAAAAATTGCCCCGCATGCCAGAGCATAACATCTGCTTCAAAAGTGAAAGAGAAAATTGTTTGGTTATGCGGACAAAAAACTGCAAACATTAACCCTGAAAAATTATTAAAACTAAACCTTAACGAAATTTATGAAGCAGTTAAACGGCATTTCAGAGTAAGAATAAAATCCTCTTTAGCAATAGTTTTTGACTATAAAAATTATGAAATCAGCCTTTTCAACAGTGGACGAATGCTTATAAAAAACGTTGATAACGAAAAATCGGCTTTGGTGGTTTACAACAAAATAAGCAAGAAACTTGGCTTAGACTAAACAAATATTTATTAGGTTTTAACCTAGAGTTTTATGGTGCCGGGGTGGCCGAACGGTTCAGGCGGCGGCCTGCAGAGCCGCTATATGTGGGTTCAACTCCCATCCCCGGCTTAGTCGCGCGCGATCTTAAACATGCTAGAACCATAAATGACTGGATGAAAAATTACTGTAAAAGATTAGCTAAAAAGACAGGTAATAATAGCGCACAGAACGGGCTTGCCTTACAATAACGTGAAGTGGAATTTGCCTAAATTGATTTCAGAGGGATTATTAGTTAGAAAGAATGACAAGTTTCAGATTTCGACATCAGCAGTCACAAAATTGTAGCAGAAAGAGACTAATTGATGCTTTATATGATTATGTGATTATCGGATATATGGTTTCCAGACAAACTGCTGAAGGAAATTGATAAATATTAGCACGAAGGCTTTTACATTGAATTTTCATGTTGAAATAGCCATTTAGCGGTGTTAAGCAATTGATTACAGTCGAGATTGCAGCGTATCTTGGATCAAGTGCGCTGGCCTTTGGGCTGTATGCTTATTTTTTCTACTGGTTTGCTTCTCAGAATAAAAAAATAGATGTCTATGTTCAACCGAAAATCTTCAATTGGAAAATCAAAACTTCGTTGCTTCTAATTGGAACGGTTATTATGCTTGTTTTGTTCCAGCCTTTTATTTTGTTCGGATTTTTTGGCTTTGAACTGCCGCTTTTACAGTCGTTAGCAATATCTTTAGTATTTCTCCCAATATTGCTGTTTATTGTTCTTTTTGGTCTTGTTGTTGGTCCAGGTATTTTTGTATTGGGCTGGGCTTTTCTCGGGTTTATGGGTATGTTTATGTTTTCGAGTTTAAGTATAGTTTATTGGGGTTATGTTGGATCTGTTGTGATGATATTTCTTGCTTTATTTGTTTCTGCAAGGCATGCTGTTGATACGCTTATATTAAGAGTTAAAGAAATCGGTTATTTTGATGTTGCTTATCAAATGGAGAGAAGCTCTCGTATAGGAATTGGGAGTTTTATCCTCTGTTTGTTGCTTCCGACGGCTCTCTTTACACGGTTTATTAGAAGGGCAACAAAGACGGGCTTGGTAAAAATTACTTTATCGGTGACTCCTTCCCATGCCTACAGAGGACGCGACGTAGAAGTCTGGAGTGAAAGATACACTACTGTGAATCTTGAAAGAATGTCGCATAGCTTTGAAGAAGTGCAAACCAGGATAGAAAAAATGATGGATAGAGTGGGAGATCTTATTTAGAAGAATACATGCTGTATTTAGGTATCGCTTTTATCATCGTAATTGGAGTCTGCTACAACATCCATCATAGGCTTTTGGCTTTCTTCTTGAACCTCTTTTCTGCTAAACAACCCGTAAAGTATGAATATAACGCCAATAAACAAAATGAAAATTCCGTACATTGAACCCGCTGGAACTGTTACGATCATCCAAAGTCCTGCGAGAACTCCCATAAATCCAGATATTAGTAAAAGAAATCCCATTGTTGTCCAAGTCTTCGTCAAATTTTTCATCTCCCGAGCTTATTCGAAAGTGTAGGTGTATATTTGACCGTTGTATAAGCCGACTGCAATAGCGTCTTTTCCGTTGATTTTGCCGTATGCTACATTGTTCACGTTGCTTGGGTATCTCCATGAGTCGATCCTTCTTCCGTCGCCTGCAATTAGATGAACGCAGTGGTCGAACGTTCCAACTATCACCACGGATTGTCCGTTAATCGAGCCTATAGCTATATCGTTGATGCCCGCGTTTACATCTCCTTTTACAGAGGCTTCATATTTCCATAGTTTTTTTCCGTCAAGAGATGTTGCTCCGACGCTTCTGGTTTCTGGAGAACCAAGAACTATGGCGTCGACGCCGTTTAGTTTTCCAGCGACCAGTTTTCCTCTTTTCTTGTCTCTGAAGCCTCCTTCCACGTAAGTGTCTTTAGGAGCCATATCTATGTCAACTTTCAGTTTATCTTTTATCTTGCCGTCTTTGGAAATTACGCTGACTTCTTTGAACATGCCAGACATGGCGGTTAATGCTGCCAGTATAGCGTCTCCGCGTGGCGAAATATCGAGCAGGCAACCGATAACTTGGAATGGTTGTTGGGTGCCGATCACTTTTCTTTTAAAGGGGCATACTTGTTTTCCTTCTGCTGAGATTATTTGTGGGCCTTCGTAGTAGTGTTCCCAGCCTGCGATGGCGACGACGACATCTTCTCCGTCAAGCTTGCCCGTTGTCAAGTGATAAACATCGTTGTAGCCATATATTTTTGCTTCTTCTTGTGTCCATTTGCCAAGGCTTAGTGTTCCTTTTATCCATCTTGATTTTGTTGAGGGCATGGGGTATCTCCAAAGTTCTGTTCCTGTTTCTGTTATTGCAAAAACTTTTTCTCCCGAACCTGCTACTATTGCGTGGGTGCCTCCGAAATTTGCTATTGCAAGACTGTAGACTGATGCTCCAGTGTCAAAAGACCATAGTTTTTCTCCATCAACATCCATTGCAATGAGCCCGCGTGCTTTCAATGCGCTTGTAACGATTGCGTCTTTGCCTTGAATGTTGCTCAAAGCCAAGCAGCTTGTTGGTCCTGGTACCGAATATTCTTTATATTTTGATACTTTTGGTTTGTTTATGGGTGCTTCTTCTTTCTTTTTTCCACCGAACAAAGGCATATCTTATACTCTCCTTCTTTGCGGTGCTTCCTTACTTTTAGTAACTGGTAAGTGCTAAATAAAATTTAAAACTTTTTCAACATTTTTGCATTGCTTATTTTCCAGAAAAATGGTAAAAGAAGGGGTTTTGGGGTCAACAGTTTGGTTTGTCTATTAGTAGGTAGGTTTTGCGTGTTTGCTTATCCCAGCAGATTGCTGAGCAAAAGTCAATTTTATCGTCTACAGCCGTCGCGATCAGGCGCATCTCCTTGTCCTCGTAGCATATTACTATTGTATGTTTGAGTTGGATCATTTTGGTATCGTGTTTAACGCCGAAATCTTTGCTTGGAGTAATGAATTGGAATAGTTTATGTTGGGTGTTGATTTTTAGTGTGGTTCCTCTGCCGTAAGAATCTGTGAAGACGTAGGTCCAGGAGAATAATGTGACTTGTATCGTATTTGTCGATTCGACATTGCCAGCGTTGTCTGTGCTATTGAAAGTGATAGTGTATGCTCCGTCACTGAGTGAACTTAAAGTAAATGGAGACACGTAGATTATCCAACCAGTATCATATGTTTCGTTGAAGATCCTGTAAGCTGTAGAAAATACTCCAGAACCTTCATCATACGGTTTAAGGGTAAACTGTGTATCTTTGGTCACATAAGTATTGAGCATATCTGTGTATTTTGGTTCTCCTATAGTCAATTTTGTTGTGGGTGGCGTATCATCAACTATTATCGTGTCCCCCGATTCGGGAATGAAGATATGGTGACTTTTGATTTCGTTAGGTTCAATGAAGCCACTGCAGGTAACGATCAGCATTTGAGTAAGGCTCAGTAGCTCTATGTTAAGAGTATATGATCCTGTGTCTGTTCCAGTAAGCAATATATGATACGCTCCTTCTAACGGGGAAGCAATTGAGATAACTTGAGGGTCGCAGTCAGGTCCAGTATAAACTGCGGTGGAGATTTCGTTGATTGTTGTTGCGGTTTGTGGGTCAAAACCAATGCATTTGCCCGTAGGGTCAATAACACATAGGTTTGCAGGGCTGTGAAGCACAAAGCTCAACGTGTCGCTCGGGACACTAATTTTGCTCGCAATTGAATTGACTTCATCTTTGAGCCTTTGATTTATAAAGTCAAGGTAGCCCTCTGCCCATTTCTCTTTTGTTTCAAAGAAACTCATTGTAGATCGCCATGAAGCATCGAGGATATCCATTGCTTTACCCACAATACTACACCCTAAAGCTGATCTTGCAAGGTGCGCAAGGTTTTCACCAACACAATACTCCATTTCAATAAGCATAGCCAGAGTTTCGGTTTGACTCTCAGAAACATCAATCGCAGCACTAATCAAAGAAAGATACGAGTTGTGGATTTTCTCCAAGTCTTTTAAAACTACACGTCCAGCTTCCGCATCTCTGATGTTGTCGTATGTTTCCTGAGGGCTCAATAAAATAATGGTTGCTATCTTAACTTCAAGCAGAATTGAGGACAATGACATGAGACCTATTGGAAGCAAATTTGCTGTGATTCCTGCTTCGATCGCACCATTTACCAGATCGCCTGGATTTACAAGTTCATCCCAAAGTATTGTAAAGGCGTACTGACCAATGTTGTTTGCCAAGCTCAAAACGTAATCGCTCCGTGCTGTCCGACAATATGACAGAGCAGTCTTAATATCCGATGATACTCCTGCATCGTCACATTGTAGGATAATATTATCAATATAAGAGAGTTCACTCTCAGGTAACTTCTTCAAGACCAGCAAGTTGTAATAGTTACGAACAGTTGTATAATATTCTGACAAAGAATTCCAGAATACAAGGTTCCTTGATGGAGATTCAAACCCTGGCAATTCTAAAAGTTCATCTTTGGCAGCAACAGCATTATCAAGTCCAGGAGTTTCTTCCCATTCGTGCAGATTAAGCAAAGACTCAGCGTGTTCATCTATGCTGTCGAATATTGTTGATCTAAGGCGATCTGTCCACTGGATCTGTGTATCAGGTATAATGCTGAATCCTGTTAATGGCATCAAAAGATACCATGTTGAACTGGAAGATGCGCTTGTGAGCCAATTCTCAAGTGCGGGATTTTGACCAAAGATTTGCTCATATGGCAAGGCCCCCATAGTAATGAGATCTGATGCTATTTTTTGCACCAGCATTGCTCTTATGACTCGTTTTGTTATACCCATCGCATAGTTTTCGTTTGCTGGTTCTGCTGGATCAACGTAGGAAGGTTGTTCACTTGAGGTGAGGTTAAGAATAAAACCACCCGTAACTTGACCATCGGCTCCGTACAGAAGTTTAAGCTGATATTTGCATCCGTCAATAATGACAGGTTTGCAGAGGATTGTGGGCGGTTTGATTCCTATGTCGATAAATGTTTCCAGTTGATTCATTATGTTTATGGGGATGCATCTTTGTGTTAAGCCTGTTGCTGTTGCAGTGATTTCATTGAGAACATTGAATGGAACATTAATAAGTGTAAATTCACCTTCAGTGTTTGAAGTCGCTCCTGCAACATATAAATTCCGATAGTTCTGTGTTGCGTAATAACTTAAGATCGCGCCTGAAACGACAGGTTCTCCAGAATCTCTCAGCCCGTTTCCATTGTCGTCTCTATAGATCGTCCCTGTTATTTTTCCTGTTCCAATAGTGAGAGTGACCGGTATAATCTGATAGCTTTCACTGGTTTCTCCCTTAACCAAGAAAACATAAGTGCCATTATTCAAGGTGTTTGGTGTAGCAACATGCAATGTCCTGTAAGAAACCGGAGGGCGAAGCGTGCCAATATCAAACCAAGCACTACACCCATCGGGAAGGTTCTGAACTGAAAGTGTTACTATTTCATCAAAGCCTTCGGAATACTCAAGATGAATAACGAAGAAAGTGTCGCCGCCAGCTGTTACACCATAGAAAGGAGAAGCCCAGCGCATACTAAAATCATGTTCAGCAGGTGGCAATCCTCCCATGTCTGTTTGTATTTCTTGTTGACTTAATGCTCGGTTGTATATGCGGACTTCGTCTATAATTCCGTTGAAGTATGCGTAAGTTCCAGCGCCACCCCATGGTCCAGTTGGTTTGCAACCGATCGCCAGCCAATTAGTTGTTGTAAATATTGACCCTGTTTGAGCGTAACTTGAGTCAAGTTCTCCGTTGATATAAAGGCGAATGTAAGACCCATCATAAGTCATAGCCAAGTGGGTCCAAACATTAAGCGGGAGATCTGCAATAGAAGATTTTTCACCACTATAGGGATTAACACTATAAGAAATTTTATAGCTATCAGGATACGTACTTAAGACGTATATGTGACCGCCAGAATAGTTGCATCTGCTAATTATGTGACTTACATGTCCAGTGTTATCAACATACGCTCTGGGATATACCCATGCTTCCACAGTTACCTGACTGGTGACATCGAGACTTAAGCTGGGCTCAATCCTCACATAATCATCCACACCATCAAAACTCAAAGCTTTGCCAAACCTTCCATCAACCCATACTGGACCATTATTTAGCGTACCGTGATTGCTATTTCCGCTACTATCGTTGGCGACTGTTCCAGAGTCTTCATCGAAACTCCAATACCCAACCAAACCGCCCTGAGGCGGCGTCTCGCCAACTTCAAAAACTTTAACATCATCAAAGTAACCATTGTTGTATATCCAGCCAACTTGAAACTGCAGCGATAGAATTTCCCACGGATCATCTGCTATTGGAATATCATCTCCCTTAAGAACATCATCAACCCAAACGTCATAGGTTCTGGCTATTCTGTCAATTAAGACTCGAATCTTATACCACGTGTAAGGCGTGTAGGGCTGTAGTTGCTGATAATTTTCATTCCCATGGCTGCAAGCCCAAACGAAACCGTCTGTGGAAAAACCAACATAGGCATAATATCTTCCCCAAGTTTCAATTGGTATATTGCAAAATGCAACACCGCAACCTCCTCCCGGCGGTGACATCAATTTAGCCTCGTAGCCTATCAAGTTACTACTGGACGAAAAATCTTTCTTCACAACGACGCTCCATCCATAGCTTCCCCTTAGCTGTAACGACTTTGCCGGCGAGGCATAATAGGAGTCAGTTATTACTTGATATTGGTTTCCAGCACCGTTCCAAACGATCTCCCAACCGCCAGATGAAGGAAAAGAACCTACAGCGTAACTTTCGAAATCATCTTGAAAAATAACAGTTTCTTCAGCGTTGACTTTTGGAGCAAATATTGAAAACGTTGATATACAAAGCAATACAATCATTATTGATGATGCCAGTCTCTTCATTTTACCAATCACCAATAATTTCAGTAGCGGCATATCTTTCTCATCTCGTATTTATTTTTTGTGAAAAAAAATTATAGAAGAAAAACCCATATACTCCGCAAAGAAGCGTAGCCAAACGTGGCATCAATCGTGCGATTTAGTGTGCACAAAAGACACTTCAATTCCACAAAAATATCTGTTTTTGAAAGAAGAAACGATTATAGTTTTGTGGCGTAGCATCGGACTCTTACTAAGAGATAGGCTTCAAAGAAAACCTAAAACATTCTACGTCTTTCACTCTTGCTTTTGATACCAGTTTTCATTTCACAGAACTCTGATTTACAATAGATCTTTGAAGAACCATAAATCAACTTAACGGCCCATTTGACACAGTAAAACACATGTTTGCATTTATATAAAAATTTATATAGTATAGTGAGAAATAACGTTAAAAATAATAAAATTCCGGGGCGTCATATACATGAAAGCAACAGGAATTCCTGTAGTCTTTCTCGTCTTGCTTTTCATATTTACCTGTCAGACATTACTTACATCACCTGTTTTTGCAAGCGCCGAAACATTGAATCCTTGGAAAGGCTTTCGGCACGACGAGTACAGGAGCGGATATACTACTTCCACTTCTCCTTCGCAAGGCATCGAATTTTGGAACATTACATTAGGTGGTGCTGTATGGTCCTCTCCTGCTGTAGTGGATGGCGTAGTTTTTATTGGTTCAGATGATAATCGGATCTATGCGCTGAACGCATCAACTGGCTCAGTTATATGGAACTATACGACAGGCGGTCCTGTAAGATCATCACCTTGGGTAGAAGATGGCCGAGTCTACATAGGATCTGACGATAAATATCTTTACTGCTTGAACAAAACTAACGGTGCACTCGTCTGGAAATGGCTTCCTCCTTTAGGCAGCCACTATGCTGAAAGCGACAGGCAACCATTGCGAAGTTCTCCATTGGTCACAGGTGGCAGAGTCTATGTAACATACATGACTTATGGATCTTTCACAGGGAACCACTGGGTCTATTATGCGATTCTCAACAGCACTACAGGCAGTCAAATCGGAATAGGATATGGCGGTGAAGGAATGCTTCAGACCTATGCAAGTCCAGCAATATGGGGAAGTTACCTATATGTACCATTAGGAAAAAGACTTTGGTGCCAAGACTCTACAACTATAAGCACATACTGGACCTACCCAACTTCTGGAACATTAGGCAACACAATCGAATCCTCTCCCGCTGTCGGGTATGGGAAAGTCTTTTTCGGCTGCAATGACGGCAGACTATACGCGATAGATAGGATTATTGGCTCGCAGGTATGGAATTTCACTACGGGGGCTGCAGTATTTGCATCGCCTGCACTGTATAACGAGCGGGTCTACTTTGGTTCTTTGGATGGACATTTCTACTGCCTAAATCAATCTAATGGACAACAACTGTGGAATCGAAGCTTAACATATCCGATATACTCCTCGGCAGCAATTGCAGAAAACAAAATATTCTTTGGATGCACAGACGGCACATTCTACGTGCTCAACGCAACAACAGGTCAAACACTTTGGACATATGTCGCTCAAGCAGGCATCAAGTCTTCTCCTGCTGTGGCTGATGGAGTTTTATACTTCGGTTGCGAAGATTGGGCTTTGCACGCAATCCCGGAGTTCCCATCAGAAATAGTTCTGTCGCTGTTTATGATTCTCTCAGCAATATTCGTTACCTTCGCCAAAAAACGCGCACATAAAAACTCGAACCCATTTTTTCTATAATTCTATAGCTTATAGTGATATTCAATTTCCTCAGACCTACACTATGCGATAGGCAGGACAACGCCAAAAATAAACTCACATTAAACCCGAAAATCAAAGAAATTATCCAAAAAGCAAAAGGAAATTCTCTCTGGGCACGCTATAATTAGCCTAACACTTCATTGACAAACCATTTATAAATAGGTTGCCAATGAAACTGTAATTAATGTTGAAGAGCAATTTTGGATAATATGCTATCCAAAAAGTTATAAATTTGGATAGCAATCTATCTAAAACATGGTAAAAATCAGCGACATAGTTAACCAAAATCCCTGGTGGAAACACAGAGAAAAGTTTGCCATCTTCGACAAAAACCTCAAAGAGGCAAATGAGAAGCCAATTTTCTTCAAAAGGAAAAGAATCGACATTAAGAAAGGAAACATCTACGTTCTAAGAGGACCCCGACAAGTTGGAAAAACCACATACATAAAAGATTCGATAAGCAAACTAATCAGTGAAGGAATCGACCCCAATCACATTCTATATCTCTCCTCAGATTTCTTTGTTTCGAGAAGAGAACTTAGAGGCGCAATAGCCTACTTCATGAACAAAAACATCGATGTAACTGACCTCTACATATTCATAGACGAAATAACCTCAGTCAAAGATTGGAACCTCGAACTGAAATACATATCCGACTCAGGAACTTTAGAAAAGGCGAGAATACTGGCCACGGGTTCATGTGCATCAGCACTTAGAAGAAAAGGTGAACTTCTTCCAGGCAGAGGACTGGAAGGAAATGAATATCATATGAAACCGTTGTCCTTCAGAGATTTTGTTCTCCAAACCACTGATCAAATGATTTCAACGATTAAGGAAGCAGAATTTCGTGATTCACTAAAAGAGTTATCAACAATTCTCGAAAAAACAAGCTACAGCCTCGAGGCTGGATTTAGCCAACTATTCAAGGCTTTACACCAAGTTGCACCCTTCAAACGAGAACTGAGCTATCTATTTAACCTATACATAAGATATGGGGGCTACCCATTCGTAGTGAACGATTATCTGTTCAAAAAACTTCAAAGCGAACAAAGACAGTCAGGTTTCGTAATAAACCCAAAACTCTCAGAAGTGCTAATGAGAGATGTCATCGGAGATATTACAAAGCTTGGTAAACAAGAAATCTTCATTCGACAAATCCTTAAGGAAATCAGCGAGAAATATGGCAGCCGTTACAGCTTCTCTAAACTTGCAAGCGACATAGAAACAACACATGTAACAACAATTGACTATCTTGAAACCCTCGAAGAATCCTTCATTATCACTATCCTATACGCTTTTGACTTCAACAAAAAAGACATAAAATTCAAAGGAGACAAGAAAATATTCTTCCAAGACCCATTCATATTCCACTCTGTCAAAAGCTTCCTAACAGGAAAAGATATTAACGAAACTATTGACGAAACACTACAAAACGAAGAACTTATCGGCAAACTGGTTGAAGGAATTGTTGCATCACACTTTATAACAAACCAAGAAATTCCGATGATGCGCGAACCCAAGACCTTCATATGGTTCTACTACGATATGCGAGGAAAAGAAGTAGACAACATATTCAGAATTGGCGAAAACTACACGGCTATTGAAACCAAATACCAAAGCAGCGTCTCATCCAAAGACATCTGGAGAAGCCCTCAGGTAAAAGAATATGTAATACTTACTAAAGAGGATCTAAAAACAGAGGATAATGTCGTCTTGGCACCTGTAGATCTAATGCTGGCAATTCTCGGAAAATCACACCAGACTTTATAGATTCTGTCAACTAATGACACGAAAAAAGAAAAAAGGGGAGTTTGCGGTGATGTCTCCACGATGTCTAATTTTCAACCCCTATCCTGCTTTGGAGAGAAGCTTCATATTTCTCTATTAATAATAGGTTAGTTGGGTTGATGTATTATGCCTAAAATCCTTGTTTTCTATTATAGTCGAACTGGTAATACTGAGAAGATGGCTAGGGCTGTGGCTGAAGGGGCTAAAATGCTTCAAGGAGTAGAAGTGGAATTGAACTATTATGTTGCGGTTGAAGCGTTAAGTGGCTTTGATGCTATTATAGTTGGTGTTCCAACATATCATCATGATATGACCATTGATATGAAAAGGCTTTTCGAAGATGCTGCAGTGAAAGGCATCAACTTGAAGGGGAGAGTTGGGGCGGCATTCGGTTCTTATGGGTGGAGTGGCGAAGCACCTAGGTTGGTTATTGAAATTATGCGAAACAAGTTTGAAATGCAAACACCTGAGCCTCCACTTCTAATCAGATACACGCCTGATCAAAATGGCTTAGAAAAATGCAGAGAGCTTGGAAGAAAAATTGCCGAAAGACTTATGCACAAAGCTTAGCAAGGTTAATGGATGGAGGAAAACTGTTTGAAATCAAAAAATGAATTAATAGGTTTTCTTAAGGCGCAGATCAAAGTTGAAAATGAAATTGTTGATTCGTTGAATGCTGGCTTGGTTGAAATAAAAAACCCTCCAGTTAAGGGAGTTTTAAAAGGAATATCGCTTGATTCTGTTAAGCATGCTGAAATGTATGCTGCAGCCA
>Ga0272448_1002690_pt1 | contig 21878 bp, 20 predicted proteins | sample YNPCB0191_FD_202220 | JGI IMG/M metagenome (GOLD analysis project Ga0272448, IMG submission 202220) | Hot spring sediment microbial communities from Yellowstone National Park, WY, United States - YNP-CB-019-1 | ecosystem: Environmental > Aquatic > Thermal springs > Hot (42-90C) > Sediment... | reverse complement strand
CCAGCTCGCGCGAAGCATTGCCTTCGGGAATCTCCTCCAGCAACAGATGCGAATAGGTCAGAATCCCCTGCATCGGGTTGTTCAACTCATGCGCCACGCCCGCCGCCAACTGACCGACGATGGCGAGCCGCTCGGATTCCATGATTTTGGTGCGGGCAAACTCCTTCAGTTTTTCATCCCGTTTTTTCAGAGCCGCCGCCATCGAGTTGAATGCCTCGGCCAGGTCGTTTAATTCATCATTGGAACGAATGTCCACCGTGGTGTCGAGGTTGCCGTGGGTCAGTTCTTGCGAGGCGAAGACCAATTTCTGAATCGCACGGGAAACCTTGTACGAGATGAACAACGACAATCCCATCGCCACCACCGCTCCCACCGCCGTGATGCCGAGGAACACCCAGATCGTCTGTCGCTGAATGTCGAGGTATTTCTGCTCCAACACGCCCACATACAGGATGCCGATGATCGCGCCGCTGAAACTTCGAATCGGTTCGTAGGCGGAAATGTAGTGCGCGTTCACGACAAAAGCTCGTCCCAACCAGGGTTTGCCGGCCCGCACCACCTGATCATACACATCCTCGGCAATCCGCGTGCCGATGGCCCGCGAGCCGTCCTCATTGCGGACGTTGGTGGAGATGCGCAGGTCGTCGAGAAAAATGGTAGCCGTTCCGATGTCCTTGCCTTTATAGACGACGTTTTGGAAGACGGTCTCTTTGATTTTGTCCACCAGCTCGAAGTTACGGTTTAACAACACCCCGCCATACACCACCCCCACCATCTCGCCCTGCGGATCCAATATCGGCGCCGCCGCCTTCAACACCATCCCAGCGGTTTCTTCTTTTTCGGGACGCGGCCGCGCTTTCGGTGTCGGGATGAATACAAACCGCGCCCGCTCGGCCAGTTCCGGTGATTCTTTTCGCAAATCTTCCGCCGCCATGATCACCGTGGCGGCGACCGGCTTGCGCTGTTGAAGCACCGCGCGCACCAGTTCGTCGTGACTCTGGTTGTCGCCCACCTGCCCGGCGCGCCCGGCGCGCAACAGCACCGTGCCCTTCTTGTCGGTGACCGCTAACATATCCAGTCCTTCCCGCTGTTTGATGCGCGACAATTCTTCTGGCGCGTGTTGGGTTGTACCTTCCAGCGCGAAGTTTATCAGTATGTAGCGGTCGGCCAGAAACCGGACCGTGTCGAACACCCGGATCAACCGACCGTTGTAAATCTCGCGCGCGGCGTTCAGGTCCAGCGTGACTTTGGCCTGCGCTTCCGCCAGCACGCGATGGCCGAGCAACCGAATACCCACCACCAGGAACAACGCGCTGATGATGACGATGATCGAAACGAAACTCAGCGTCAGCTTCGTTCGTATCGGCATCCGCAGCAGGCAGCCACGGGGCTTGTTGGTCGTCGGTTCGGTCATCTTATGTTTGTCCAGCGGGTTGAAGTGCCTCCTGCACCAGTTCCGTCAAATCTTTGATGGCCAGTTTCCCTTCCAGCCCGGCGGTCTTGACCGCGTCTTGAAACATCACCCAATCCTTCGGACAGGCGACCGCCAACGTGTTCACTCCGAGCGCCGCCGCCTCGCGCACACGGCTCTCGGCCGGTCGTTCCTTGATCTCGCCAGTGTCTTCCATCCAAATCCGTCCGCCGCCCGCCCCGCAACAGTAACTCCGATGGCGACTGCGCGGCATCTCGACCAGCGACACACCGAGCGCCGCCAACACCCGACGCGGCGCGTCGTAGATGCCGTTGTAGCGGCCGAGATAACACGGGTCGTGATAGGTGGCCGTTCGGCCAAGCTGCCGCGCTGGTTGGAGCTTGCCGGAGCGAAGCAGTTCATCGAGCAGTTCGGAGTAGTGAACCGCCTTCAGACCGTCGTATTCATTTTTCAGCCCGTGCAGACTGTGGGGGTCGGTGGTCACCAATTTCTGGAACTGCGCCTTGCCAATGGCCTGCATGTTTTTCTCGCGCAACATCTCAAACAACCCTTCTTCGCCGACGCGCCGCACATCGTTGCCGCTGTTGCGCTCGCCTTCGTAGAGGATGCCAAAATCCACCCCGGCTTGCTGAAGGATGTTGGCGGTCATCCGGGTGATGGGTTGCAGACGCGGATCGTAACTGGCGTAGTCGCCGACAAACCACAAATACTCCACCGGTTCTTTGCGGGCGTCCTTGACCTTGAATGCCAGCCCTTGCGTCCACTTTGCTCGCGCCCGATCCGATTGGCCAAAGGAGTTGCCGTACCGCCCCAGCTTCGTGAGCGCCTCCTGCAATCCTTTCTCCACCTGCCCCTCGCTCACCAGACGCCGACGCATCTCCACAATCGCGCGCGGTTGCTCAATGAACACCGGACAGACCTCTTCGCACGCGCGGCAGGTCGTACAGGCCCAAAGTTCCGCTGCCGAAATCAGTTCGCCACTGCGTTTCCCCAACAGGTGCGCGTCCAACTGCAAAATCACGTTCTTCGGCGAAAGCGGTTGGCCGCTGGCGTGCGCAGGACATTCATCCTGACAACGACCGCACCACGTGCAGGCGTCAAACTGAACCAGTTGCCGCCAGGTAAAATCGTGAATCTTCGCCACGCCGGTCGCTTCGGCGGCGGGCAATGCGCCGGTCGGGCCGAGATGGCGCAGCCAGATGCTGACCGCCGACGACACCAGATGGAAAATCTTGGAGTACGGCACCAGCGCGATAAACGTAAACGCCAGCAGCCCGTGCAAACACCAAAACAGAAAATGCAACGTCCGCAACGTCTCCGCATCCAACGGACGAAACGCCAGCGCCAGCATGCTACCTGCAACCGACCACGCCGCCCACGGCGGGCGCGCCGCCGCCAGCCGCAACGCTTCCACGATCAGACCGGTCACGGCTATCGCCATCAGAATGGCCAGCACATAAAACGAATCCAGCGGAAACGTCGGATAAACGAGGTTTTTGAGCCGATCGGGTTTCAGCACGTACCGGCGCCAGAATGCCAGCGCCAACCCCACTATCAGCGCCACAGCGAAGACGTCCAGCACCAGCTTGAACGCGAGATAGAAATTTCCGCGCAGAAACTGGAATCCGAAGAGCAAGTGCGCCACATCCAGGTCCAGCGTCGCCAACGCCGTGCCGAGAAAGAGCACAGCCATTCCGAAGAAGATCGCCAGATGCATCCCCAGCGCATACGGGTCCGTCGCCAGCCGCCCTTGGAACAGGGCGAACTTGACGAATGCGGCGAGCCGTTCTTTCCATGCCCACGAGATTTTCTCCGGTTGACCGAGTCGCCACCGTCGGACATGCCGCCATAGTCCCCACAGGAACAAAACCGCTGTCAACCCGCCCAACACATATTGGGTATATTCCGCCCAGCGGTAGTGTTCGTGAATATTGTAGAAGATGGGGCGAATCGGTTCCATGAGGTCATCCTCCTTTGGCCGCCTGCAGTTTCTCCGTCAACACCGGCACGACCTCGAACAGGTCGGCGTTGATGCCGTAGTGCGCCACGTTGAAGATCGGCGCGGCGGCATCTGTGTTGATCGCCACGATCAGCTGCGCGTTCTTCATCCCCTCGATATGTTCGGGCGCGCCGCTGACGCCCAACATCAAATACAATTTTGGTTTGACGGACATGCCGGACTTGCCTACCTGCCGCGACAACGGCAGCCATCCCTGGTCAATCACCGGCCGCGACCCGCACACCGCGCCGCCGAGAAGTTTCGCCAGACCCTCGGCCAGTTCGAGATTGTCCTGCTGTTGAATGCCGCGTCCGACCGCCACCAGCACATCCTGTTGTGTGATGTCCACGTCGCCCGTTTCGGGTTCGAGGAATCGCTGGAACTTCACCTTCGTTTCCGGCACTGCCACCGCCACTTCCGTAATCGCCGGCGTTTTCTCCGAGCGACCGGCATCGGCAGATCGCGTGCCCGGCAGCACGCCAAACAGCACGGGCGTCACCGTCGCCGCAACGGCAGCTTCCAGTTTGCCGCCGTAAACGAGACATTGTGCGACTAACCGGCCCGCATCGGCTTTGAGGTCTTTGGAACCGTTGACGAACGGCGCGTTCAACTTCGCTGCCGCCAGCGCGCCGGCGTCCATCGAGAGATTGGTCCACGGCACCAACACGGCCTGTGGCTGGCGCTCCTTGACCAGTTGAGCGAGCGCCGCAGCTACGGCTTCGGGTGTCGGTTCGACGCCGGCGGCGCAAAGCACATGGTCGGCAACGCCGAGCGATGTGGCCAGCGATTTGTCGGCAAACAAAACGGCTTCGAGTGGGACGCGCAGTTGATCGGCAACTTCGCGCCCGAGCGCCAACAGTTCGAGCGTGGTCTCGGTGATCTGACCGCGCCACGTTTCCGCGAGAATCCAAAGGGGAGATGTCATCGGGTCGTCCTCCGGTTAGAGCAGGCCGCGTTGGGCCAGCAGTTGTACCAGTTTATCGGCGATTTCTTCGGGTGAGCCTTCCAACATTTCGGCGTGGCTGCTCACCACGGGTTTGGCCAGTTGTCGCACTTCAATCTGCGCGGCTGCCACTTCGGCGGGCGCCGGCACCGTCTCGATCTTGCTGCTCTTCATTGCGGCGCGCACCTTGGCAACGGGCACGTAGCGGGGCGGTTTCTCCGCCGCCTGCACGCCGAGCACGGCGGGCAACGTCACGGCAAACTCGCCGCGTACGCCGCCGGCAAATTCCTTGAGCACGGTGGCTGTCGAGCCGTTTACGGTGACGGCCGTCACCACGCCGATGTAGGGAAAACCCAGTTGCTGAGCGATGACCGCCGCACTGAGACCATCGAGGTCATCGAGCGCCTGCACGCCGGTCAGAATCAGGTCGGCAGGCGGCAATCCGGCAATGACCTGACTGCAAAGCCGGGCGGCAGTTTGTGTGGTCATGCCTTCGGGTGCATCGGTGATTTTCACGGCGCGATCAGCGCCCTTGGCCAGCGCCGCAAACAACGTGTCGTCTATGTCCGGGGCATCCAACGCGAGGACGGTGACCGTACCGCCGTGTCGTTCCTTCAACAGCAACGCCTGTTCGAGGGCGTGATCGTCGCGTTCGTTGATGATGGTACGCAAAAACGAGGTGTCCAGCGACTTGCCGTCAGGAGCCACCTCGAGTTCCTCGACGATATCGGGAACCATTTTGAGCAGGACGAGCAGGTTCATGCGTTATTCCTCCAGGGATTCCGCGAGTAGTTCGACCACGTCGCGGACAATCATTTTCTTGTCACCACCGACAGTTTTCAGGGCGTCCTCGAAGCGAGAGACTTCGTAGGGACAAGCCACTGCAAGCACATCCGCGCCGGTGGCCAAGGCCTCTTTGATGCGGCGTTCGCTCAGGCGTTCGTAGCCTTTCATTTTGTAGTAAGTGTCCAGCCACATGCCACCGCCGCCACCGCCGCAACAGATGGAGTTTTCGCGGTGGTGTTCCATTTCGACGAGCCGCACGCCGGGGATGGCGGCGAGGAGTTGGCGCGGCTCCTCATACAGGCCGTTATGACGGCTGAGAGCGCAGGGATCGTGGTAGGTGACGGTGTAGCTGAGTTTCTTTTTCAGTTTCGGTTTGAGCTGGTCGAGGTGCCGGGCAAAGAAGGTGACGGTGTGATCCACCTCTTGCGAGAGACCACGGGGTTTGTATTGATGGATGAATGTGTCGTAGGCGTGCGCGCCCGAAGTGACGAGCCGACGGAACCGGTATTTGCCAAACAGTTTCATCGTGTAATCAGTGAGCTTCTCGTACAGCCCCGTCTCGCCCGCCAGCCGGGCACATTCGCCAGCGCATTTTTCTTCGTGGCCGAGGATCGCGAAGTCCACGCCGAGAGCGTGAAACAGCCGCGCGGTGGCCCGGCAGTTGTCCTGACCACGCGGATGATAAGCGGTATAACACTCGACAAACCAGAGCACGTCGGTGGGTTTGCGGTCGGCGGGCAGGATGCGGACGGGGACTTTCGAGGTTTTCACCCAATCGGCGCGTTTGCGGGGCGATTCGCCGAGCGGATTGCCGTAGCGATCGGTGTTTTCGAGCGCCTTCTGAAGTTCGGCCGGCAGCTCGGTCAACTGCATGAACGTTTGTTCCTTGACCAGCGGGAGCAACACTTCGGTAAGGCGGATGCCGCGCGGGCATTTGTTCATGCAGGCGTAACAGGTCACGCAGCTCAGCAGGCTCTGGCTGCGCAGCACAGCGTCCAGTTCGCCGGCTTTGAGCATCCCGATGATCCGGCGCGGCGGATACTCCATGACGTCGCCGTACGGACAGGTGCCTGCGCACATGCCGCACTGCATGCAACTAAGCACACGGTGGCCTTCCGGTGTGTTCCACAAATTCTCCAGTGTGATCTCGTTTGCTTCATCTGCGATAACTGGCATGTTCACTCCTCTCTCAGGCCGTGGCCACGACCCCGTTTTCCTCCAGTTCGATGTTGACCAAATCCAGTTCTTGCCCGCTCAACAACTCGGCGCCGAACGCCCCACAGCTCGGACACTCGAACCACTGCTCTTCGACGGCAAACTGATTGCCGCATTGCCGACAACGCGCCGTCGCAGCCACCGTTTCCAACTCCAACCGCGAACCTTCCCACGGCGTGCCGCGAATCGCCGCAGCATAGCACAACTGCAACACTTCGGGCACCACCAATCGCAATGCGCCGACGCGCACGCGCACCACGGTCACCTGTGCGCCGGGATACTTTACCAATTCGGCGCGTACCGCGTCCAGCAGCGATTCGATGATGCTCATTTCATGCATGCACCGCCTCCAACGTCGCAATCGCTCGAACCACCTCCAGGGCGGCTTGACGGGTTGCCGGCGACAGCTCTGTCCCGAAATCAAAGTTCTGGCCGCGAATGCTGAAGAGCCGTCCGCGCGGCGTTTTGCCGTACAGCGTCTGACACAAGCCGAGCACGTCGCCGGGCGTCAGGAAATGCGCCACAGCATGGCTGCGAAAGCCGGGTTCGACCTCCGTCGTCCACCACGGTTCGGAGCTTTCGGGAATGGCAGCATCCACGAAGATGACCGTCTCATGGTCCCGGACCTTATCGGCATGGTCCACTTCCAGTTGATGCGCTGTTTCCAGCGCCACGTCCGACAGGTTCAGCTTCGCCAATTCGTTCACCACGAACCAGCCTACGCCGTCGTCGTTGCGGCTGTTGTTGCCATAGCCGATAATCAACGTTTTCATTTCGACGTCTTCATTTCTGCAATGTGTCCACCACGGTGTCGTTCTCATCCACCAGCTCGACCACCATCGGCATTTTCCCGATGGCATGTGTGGCGCAGCTCAGGCACGGGTCGTAACAGCGGATGACCGCCTCGACGCGGTTGAGCATGCCTTCCTGGAGTTTTTTCGCTTTGACGTATTTACGGGCGACATGCTGAACGGCTTTGTTCATGGCGAGGTTGTTATGGCCGGTGGAGACGATCAGGTTCACTTTCTCGACGCGTCCCTGCGGGTTGACTTGATAATGATGGATGAGTGTGCCGCGGGGGGCTTCGACGATGCCGATGCCGACCCGGTTTTGTGGCTGGTTGGGCACGAGAATGTCCGTGCAGGTGATGTCCTTGTCTTCGAGCAACTGTTGAGCGCGTTCGAGCGCATAAAGGATTTCGATGAGCCGCGCCCAGTGGTAGTAGAAGGAACTGGTTTGTACTCGGCGTTTCTCGCGCCAGGTGTTCAATTCGGCGTTGGCAAGCGGGGTCGAGATGTGGCTGCAGACGTTCAGCCTCGCCAGCGGACCGACCCGGTACATTCCTTGCGGGTAGCCGAGTCTGGCAATGAACGGGAACTTCATGTAACTCCACGGCTCGACGGCTTCCGCCACATAGTCGAGATACCGGGCGGGCGGAATCTGGTCATGGATCACATCGCCCCGGGCGTTGCAGAAGCGGAGATAGCCGTCATACAATTCCAACGCGCCGTCGGGTTGCACCAGTCCCATGTAGTTGGAATCGAAATTGCCGAAGTCCTCGACCTCGGCCTGGTGTTTTGCGTGATAATCTTTCAACAGGTTGAGCGCGAACTTTGCCTGTTCGAGGGCTTGAGGCAATTCTTTCAAGATGGCGTCGCGCTGTTCGACGGTGAGTACTTTGTTCACGCCGCCGGGTACGGGGAAATCGGCGTGGATTTTCCGTCCGGCGACGGTTTTGATCATTTCCTGACCGAATTTACGCAGGAGAACGCCTTTGACCGCGATGTCGGGCGCGGCGACGACCAGTCCGAGGATGTTGCGTTTCAGCGGATGGCTGTCGAAGCCGAGCAACAGGTCCGGCGCGCTGAGATGGAAGAAACTGAGGGCATGAGACTGAATGATTTGTCCCATATGCATCAGTTCGCGAAGCAATTTCGCCGTCCGCGGGATTTCGCGTCCCACGATGGCATCGCAGGCTTTAGCGCTGGCCAGCAGATGGCTGACGGGGCAGATGCCGCAGGTGCGCGATGTGATGTTGGGCATCTCGGTAAAGTGGCGGCCTTCGCAGAATTTCTCGAATCCGCGGAACTCGACGACATGAAACCGCGCATCGTCCACGTTGCCCTTGGCGTCCACGTGGATGGTGATTTTCGCGTGCCCCTCGATACGGGTTACGGGATTGATGAGAATGGTTTTGGATGTCATGCTAGTCGTACCTCATGTTCTTCTCATGGAATTGCGGGATGCGGCCGGCAAGCAGTTCGGTGAGTGCGTACCAAATGGTGTCGGCATCGGGCGGACAACCGGGGATGTGGAGGTCCACTTTGACGATTTCCTGGAGTGGATGCGCTCGGGGGAGAAGTTTCGGGACAACGGGATCGTTGGGGATACAGGCGATTTGGGTGCTTTCGGTTTGTTCGTAGGCGCGCGAGAGGCAATCCCGTGCCGTAAACTGGTTGCGCAACGACGGCACATTGCCGGTGACGGCGCAATCGCCGAGCGCGATGAGCACCTTGGCGCGTTCGCGCAGCATTTTCAGTTCGTGTTCCTGATCGGTGTTGTTGACGCAACCTTCCACGATCGCCACGTCCACCTTCGGCATGTCCTCGATCTTGATGTCCACAATCGGGCTGAACAGGATGTCCACGTGCTTGGCCAGCTCCAGAATCCGCTCGTCAATGTCCAACAACGACATGTGACAGCCCGAACAACCACTCAACCACATCGTCGCCACTTTCACTTTCGGCGTCGCAGCCGGCGCGGTCGCGGCGGACGCCGTAGCTTCCGATTTCCGAGCCGGTTTTTTCACAGGGGTCTTTTTCATGCAAACACTCTCTCCAGAATCGCCTGATCGTCTCGCGCTTCCCCGGCCACGGGCACCACGGGCCGCAACGGCAGGCAACGGCCTTCCACGTTGGTGATGGTGCCAGACTTTTCGCACCAGAGGGTCGAGGGCAACACCACATGCGCTTTCTCCGTCAACGCCGAGCGGTAGCTGGCCTGCACGACCACACAGGCGATTTGTCCGAGCAAAGCCGGGACGTATTTCTCCTCCAATAGACTCGCGCCGCCATCCGGCGCGTCGCCCACCACGATATGCAGGTATTTCAACGATTTCGCATCGAGCCACGGCCCGACTTCTTCCACGGCGGGGATGCCCGCTTTCGACATGGCCAGCGCCGCCGGGCTGATCGGCAATCCGAGCAACAACGGTTCGCCACCGGGATTGGCTTCGAGAATCCCGATGAGTCGTTCCATCACGGTGACGCCGATCGGCGTCATGGCATGGGGACCGTACAGGAGGGCAGGCCGCTGCGAGCCGGCCAACACGGCTTTGACTTTGTTCCAAAGTTTGCTTTCCAAACTGACGACGTTGGCCGCCACATCGGCATAGGCATCGAGGTCGCTCTTGCGAGCGTGGAAGATGAGCAGTTTCGCGCCCCGTTTCCGAACGGCAACGCGGATGCGCGCCGCCACGACGCCGTGGTCGCGACTCGGTTGCACGCCGAGCAGGATAATGGCATCGGCGTCCTGCAATTTGCGGAGCGCTTCTTCGCTGAACGACGGGTCCGCGCAGAGCGCCGCTTCGTTGGTGCCGACGAACATGGCGACTTGTCCGACGGTGTTGGCCACACGGGCCACCGCGGCAGCCGTTTCGTTGGTGAGCCGCGGCGCAACCAGCAGCGCTTTTTCCTCCTTTTTGGCTTTGGCCGCTTGGGCGATGGTGGCCAATGCTTCGTCCCAGGTGGCGGGTTGACCGTGGATGAGCGGGGTGGTGATGCGTTCACGCGGTTCGGCCCAGATTTGGTAGCGGCCTTTGACGCAGAGGTGACCGGTGTTGACGGGGCTGTTGGGGTCACCCCAAACGTTGACGATGCGGTTTTCCTTGGTGTGCACCATCAGACCGCAACCGACCGGGCATTCGGTGCAGGTGGTGTACACTTGTTGGCAACTGGTCCATTGACCGCGAAACGCGGCGGCTTTGTCGAAGAGCGCGCCAGTCGGGCAATTGACGACGCAGGCGCCACACTGGGTACAGGTGTCGGAGGCGCCAAAGGTGGTGTTCATGTCCACGACGATCTGGCTTTTGATGCCGCGATTGGCGACATCTAGCGTGTGGACGCCCTCGATTTCGTCGCAGGTGCGGACGCAACGAGTACAGAGGATGCAACGGTTGTGGTCCATGCCGAAGTATCGCCCCGTCACATCCACCGGCAGGGCGGGGTAGAGGTACGGGTAGCGGATGCCGGTGATGCCGTGGCTGATGGCCTGGTGTTGGAGACCGCAATCGCCCTTGTTGTAGGGGCAGATGGGGCAGATGTGATTGCGTTCGCTGAGCAGCAGTTCCAGTGTCGCTTTGCGTTGCGCCACGATCCGCTCATTGTGAGTGGTAATTTTCGAGCCGTCCACGGCCGGGGTGGCGCAGGACGGAACGAGTTTCGGATTGCCTTCGACCTCGACGATGCAGAGGCGGCAACCGCCCCACGGGGTCAGTCCTTTCAGGTAACAGAGCGTGGGGATGTAGATGTTGTTAGCGCGGGCGATTTCCAGAATGGTCTGGCCCTGTTGGCCCTCGCAGATTTGTCCGTTAACGGTGATGGTGATTTTCTTGGGGGCAATCATGGTTTTACTTCGCCTCCGCTTTGATGTCGCAACGCAGGCAGCGCAGGCATTCGGATTTGGCCTGCCATTCCGTGAAGGTTGGCGAGACTTCCGTGTTCCCGATGCGTTCGGCGGGCGGGATGACGCGCGCGGGGTTGCGGGCACCGCCCTGGGACGGCGGCGGCACGGTCTGGTCGTATTCGAACTTCGGCCACAGCGCCTCGAAGCGGTCGAGTCCCGTCAAGGCGCGGTCAATTTGTTTGGCGGCTTTTTTGCCGTAGCCCATCGCGGTGGAGACGTTCGCTGCGCCGGTGAGGTAGTCGCCGCCGGCATAGACTTTCGGGTTGCTGGTTTGCAAGGTCCACGGGTCCACTTTGACAGTGCCCCAGGAGGTGGTTTCGAGGCCGAGTGTCTTCGTCAAGGCGCTGTCGGCCTTTTCGCCAATGGCTTTGATGATGGCATCGCAGGGAATGACGAAGGTGTCCTTCGTCACCACCGGTGTGCGGCGGCCTTTGGAATCGAATTTACCGGGGACGGTCTTGGCGACTTCGAGGCCGGTGAGTTTGCCGTGTGGGTCGGTGACGACGCGGACCGGGGCGAGCATGGTCATGAGTTCAGCGCCTTCTTCGAGGGCTTGTTCGACTTCTTCTTGAATGGCGGGCATGTCTTCGCGGCTGCGGCGATAGACGATGGTGACGCGGGCGCCCTGACGCATGGCAGTGCGGGCGGCGTCAATGGCGGAGTTGCCGCCGCCGATGACGAGGACTTTTTCGCCGAGCCGGGTTTTTTGGCCGACAGCGGCGGCGTTGAGGAAGCTGAGGGAGGAGTAAAGTCCGCGGGCATCGTCGCCCGGTACGCCGAGCGATTGTTCTTCCCAGGTGCCGAGGGCGAGGAAGATGGCGTCGTGGTCGCGGACGAGGTTGTCGAGTGGGATGTTTTTGCCGAGACGGGCATTGAACTGGAACTTGACACCTACCGCCCGGATGAAGCCGATTTCCTTGTCCACGATGTGTTTGGGCAAACGGTATTCGGGCAGGGCGTAACGGAGCATGCCGCCGGCGTCGGCGGCTTTTTCATAGACGGTGACGTTGTGGCCGAGTAACGCGAGGTAGAAGGCCGCGCTGAGTCCTGCCGGACCGGCACCGATGATGGCAATTTTTTTGCCGGTCGGTTTTTGTTTGCGTTTGAGGATGCGTTTGAGGACGCGTTTGGCGACGGGGCTTTCGTAGGCGGTGTCGGCAATGTAGCGGTGTGTTTCGCGCATGTTGACAGGCGCGTCGGCCTGGGCGCGTCGGCAACGTCGTTCGCAGGGATGCTGGCAAACGCGACCCGTGGAGGAGGGCAGCGGGTTGTCCATGACGACCTGTTCGAAAGCGTCTGCGAGGCGGTCTTCCTTGAGTAGTTGGAGGAAGGCCGGGATGTTCATGTTCAGCGGGCAGGTGTTTTCGCAGGGAGAAATGGCCAGTGCGGTGCAGACGCCGGCGACGCAACGTCGTTCGCGGATGTGTTGTTCGTATTCGTGGCGGAAGTAGCGCAGGGTGGTCAGGACGGGGTTCGGCGCGGTTTGGCCGAGGCCGCAGAGGCTGGCGTCTTTGACGGTGTAACAGAGTTCTTCGAGTAGTTTGAGGTCGTCAAGGGAGGCTTCGCCGCGGCAAATTTTTTCAAGCAGTCCGAGCATTTGTCGGGTGCCGACGCGGCAGGGCGGGCATTTGCCGCAGCTTTCGTCGCAGCAGAATTCGAGGAAAAATCGGGCAACATCCACCATGCAGGAGTCTTCGTCCATCACGACCATGCCGCCCGACCCCATGATGGAGCCGAGTTTTTGGAGCGATTCATATTCGACGGGAGTGTCCAGGTGAGAAGCGGGGATAACGCCGCCGGAGGGGCCGCCGGTTTGGACGGCTTTGAATTGTTTGCCGCCGATGATGCCGCCGCCGATTTCGTAAATGATGTCGCGTAACGGGGTGCCGAAGGTGACTTCGGCCAGGCCGGTGTTTTTGATTTTGCCGGTGAGGGCGAAGACTTTGGTGCCTTTGGTGCGTTCGGTACCGATGGAGGCATACCAGGCGGCGCCGTTGCGAATGATGATGGGGACCGCGGACCAGGTTTCGACGTTGTTGATGTTGGTGGGGTATCCCCAGAGGCCGCGCTGGGCCGGAAATGGTGGTCGCGGCATGGGTTGGCCGCGGCGGCCTTCGATGGAGCGCATGAGGGCGGTTTCTTCGCCGCAGACGAAGGCGCCGGCGCCGATGCGCAGTTCGAGGTCGAATTGGAAACCGGTTTCGAAGAGGTTGGCGCCGAGCAGGCCGTATTGGTAGGCATGGTCAATGGCGATTTGGAGGCGTTTGATGGCGAGTGGATATTCGGCGCGGATGTAAATGTAGCCTTGACGGGCGCCCATGGCATAGCCGCCGATGATCATGCCTTCGACGATGCTGTGGGGGTCGCCTTCAATGACGGAGCGGTTCATGAAAGCGCCCGGATCGCCTTCGTCGGCGTTGCAGACGACGTATTTGATCGGGGCGGGGACTTTGGCCATCAGTTCCCATTTCACGCCGGTCGGGAATCCCGCGCCGCCGCGGCCGCGCAGGCCGCTGGCTTTGATTTCGGCAATGACTTGTTCGGGTTTCATCGAAGTGAGCACTTTGCCGAGGGCGGCGTAACCGTCGCGGGCAATGTATTCTTCGATGTTTTCGGGGTTGATGACGCCGCAGTTGCGGCGGATGACGTTGGCCTGGAGGCGGAAGAAGGAGAAGTCTTCCTTGGTGGCGATGACGCTGTGGGTGATCGGGTCGCGCGGGAGGAGTTTTTCCAGGGGGCGTCCCTTGATGAAATGTTCTTCGACGAGCGCCTGCGCTTCAGCGGGTTTGACGAATTGGTAGAAGGTGTCGTCGGGATAGACGAGGGCACAGGGGCCGAGGTCGCAGCGGCCCATGCAGCCGGTTTCCACCACTTTGATTTCGTCGCTAAGCCCGGCTTTGTTGAGTTCTTCCCGCAACTTGTCGCGAGTGATCAAGCTGCCGGCGCTGGAGCAACCGGTGCCGGTGCACAGCAGCACATGGGTTCGAGCGGTGGACATGGGGAGTTACTCCTGTTCTTTGGCTTTGCCGACGGCGGCGCTTTGGACTTTGCGGCCTTTTTCGAGGTGTTCGGCAACGATTTGGCGGGCGATTTCGGGGTTGACCTTGGCGTAGGTGGTTTTTTCGCCGCCGGCTTCTTCGATGCGCACGACAGGTTCGGCGTCCACCATACCGATTTCGCCAGTGACGGCGACTTCCACGCTTTCGATGCCGCGTTTTTCGAGTTCGTCGAGCATGGTTTTCATGACTTCACGGGCGCCGGCGGCGATGCCGCTCGTGCCCATGCTGACGACGACGCGGTATTTTTTGCCGCTTTCGCGCAGGGCGATTTGTTTTTGGGCTTTTTCTTTGAGTTGTTTGAGTTGTTCGAGGTTCATGGGTGGACTTCTCCTTTTGGGGTAAGCTCTTGGGAGCTGAAACGAAAGTGTTCCTGATCGGTTCGGTAATCCAGGCGGACATCCACGTTGGGGTTGGCCGCGCAAAGGGTGATCAGGGTGGCATTCAGGTCGCCGAGCGGTGGCCGATCCACGTGGCTGAGGCGCATGGAAGCGGTGACCGTGGTGCCCCGTCCGGGGTTGCTGCGAATCTGGAAATGACCGTCGCACATTTCCGCGGTCTGGCGCAAGAGGGCGAGGCCGAGGCCGATGGATTTGGGGCGGGTGGTTTTGGTGGTGATACGACGGTTCAAGACTTTTTCCAACGTGGCAGCGTCCATGCCGCGTCCGTTGTCGTGCACACGCAGGATGAGGCGGTCGTGTCGGCGGGTTTCGAGCACGCTGATTTCGATACGGGTGGCGTTGGCGGCAAGGGCATTCATGGCAATGTCCAGGATGTGCAGGGACAGTTCCTCCAGCATGGTTAGGTATATTTCTTCAGGTCGGTCTGCACGAGTTCCTTGACCTTGTCGGGGTTGAGTTTACCGTACACATCGTCGTCCACGGCAAGGGCCGGGGCGAGGGCGCAGGCACCGATGCAACGGGCCGTGGTGACAGTGAAGAGGCCGTCTTTGGTGGTCTCGCCTTCTTTGACGCCGAGTTCTTTTTCGAGGGTGGCGAGGACGGCATCGGAGCCGCGGACGTGGCAGCCGGTACCGCGGCAGACCATGATGGTGTGTTTGCCGCGCGGTTTGGTGGTGAAGAGGTGGTAGAAGGTGACGACACCGTACACGTGGGAGATGGGCAATTTCAGCGAGGTGGCGATGTAACGGAGCACATCGGCGCTGAGGTAGCCGAACATTTGCTGGGCGGCGTGCAGGATTTGGATCAGCGAGGTCGGTTCGTGGTTGTAGCTGCCCATGATGCGGTCGAGGTCCGCAAAACGTGGATCGCCGCTGGGGTGGGTGGTGTCCAGTGTGGCCAGACGCGCGGAATGGCTGATGGGTTGTTTCTGTTGAGGTTGTTCGCTCATCGGAGTCCTGTCTCCCATAGTTTGCCGGCAGCCTCATAGGTGGTGAGCGGCGTGCTCAACACGGTCACGCCCGCCTGTCGGGCTTCGGCAATGGTTTGTGTGTCCAGTTTTCTACCGCAAGTAATCAACACGGTAGAAATATCTTTCATGCTGGCCACGGAAACGACGTTGCGGTGGACCTGAATGGTGATCCAGAGCACATCGGGTTTGGCGCTGGCCAACACGTCACTGAGCAAATCCCCGACGTAGCAGCCGCACACCTCCGTGTCAGCGCTGCCGGTCAACAGTTCTGCTCGTAAAAGCCTGATAATATCTTGGGTGGTCATGGTGTGGTTTGTCCTGGGTTGAGTTCCGCTTTCTTCATTTGGATTTCGGCGTGCAAATGAGTGCCAATGCCGAGTTCGGTGCGCACTTCAAACCGGTCGGCGCATTTTTTGATGTTGGGCAACCCCATTCCGGCGCCAAATCCGAGTTGCCGAGCGAGCGGACCGGCCGTGGACCAGCCCTCCTGCATCGCAAGATCCAGATTCTCGATACCCGGACCGCTATCAATGGCATCAATCAGCACGCGATCCGGCTCGATCACCACTCGCAATTCGCCCCCCACCGAGTGAATGATGATGTTGGTCTCCGCCTCATACGCCACAATGGCAGCTCGGCGCCGCGATTCGGGCGCAATCCCCCGCTGACGCAGAATCTCGCGCATTTGTTGGGAAATTTTTCCCGCGCTGTCAAAGTCGCCCGACTTGATCGTCGCCCGCAAGACCACTCGATGAACCTGCTCTTGAGCTTGTCGCTCCGCCACCAGCGCCGCTTCGTGGGCCACCGCTTGCTCGGCGCGCGCCTCCAAGTGATGAACGAGCGCGTTGGAAATGTCGCCCCGAGTGATGATCCCCACCAACCGCTCGCAAGCATCCAACACGGGGAATCGCCCAAAACCATGCCGGTCAAACTCTGTTACCGCTCGCACCAACGTGTAGTAGTCGCGCAACGTCACCGGATCGCGCGTCATCCACTTCTCGCACGGATCATTGATGTGGCCCTTGTCCAGAGCGTTGATGATGTCTTCGATGCTGACAATACCCAGCAGTTTCCCGTTTTCCGTGATCGGCACCCCGGAAATGCGATGCGTTTTCATCAAATGTTGGATCGTGCGGAGCGAATCGGTAGGACGCGCCGTCACCGGATCTTTGCGCATGGCGTCGCGCACCCGCAATTCATAAACAAGCAATTGCGCAAGCGTGACCTTGCGACCGTCGGCCGCACCAGCAGGTCGTCGGATGAGAGTGGTATTGTCCATGCGAACTTGGAAAACGGATTAGCAATCGCTCTGCCACATTCCCTGCAGGATCATCCCGAAAAAGCTAAGTGACTGATACTGCACACCATGCAATGTCACAAAACTTTCCCCGTCCACTGCCGGTCTCTTTGGCCCTGACACCCTGTCAGCACCTTGCTGCCAAATTGACAGTGACGGCGGCCAGACGAGAGAACAACACGGGAAATCGCGCCGCTGTCACCCGTGAGCCGAGCAGACCTCACCGCAGCACTTCGGCCAACGCCGCCTCCCGCTCCAGATCAAACTCCATCATCGCCTTTGCCATTTTCCCGGCATCTTCCCCCCGAAGCCGACCGTAGCCCGCCGGAACCGCAAATTGGATGTCATCGGGTTTCTCCTGTCGAATGTTGCTGAAGTAGAGAACTTCACGAGTGTCGTCTCCGCGATCCATCTGACTTTTGAGCACGAACCCATCCATGTCCGTGGCTTCCCAAAGAACGATTTGTTGCCGCGACTCGTCCTCATTGATCAACGTGACCCGTCGAACCGTGCAGGGATGATGATCCACCAGCTCGGTTCGCAGAAATGCGCTTTCCATCCGTGGCGGTCGCGTCGGTTCGATGACCGACTCCAAATACGCCCGCTTGCCGGGCACAATCAGGTAGGCCTTGCCCGCTCTGGGCATCAACACAGTGACAACCTCGGTGAGCTTCTCTCGTTTCAGCTTGGCCATCGGCCCGGCCAAAGCCGGATCCCCGGCCGGTTTGTGCTCCAACCGAAGATCACCCTCACGCGCCATCATCACGTTGTCGGCAAGCTTGACCTGCTTGTCCCCCTTCTCCCGTTTCACTGTCACGTTGGCGGTAAACACCCGGCCCGTCCCCATCAACATCACCACCAATTCCGCCTGCGCTGCCGAGGTGTCAAACAGTTGGCCCCGCGCACTCGCGCCGACGCAACATGCCATTGTCAAAATCAGGATTCGTTTCATTGTGTGCCGAGTTTGGCGAGCAGACCTCTCCGCCGCGCCACGCCAAACATGTAACGGAAAAACAACGCTCCCGCCACAAGATAAATCGCATTCAGCGCAAAGGCCGCCGTCAAACTCGCCGCGGAGACGCCGTCGCCGCGCAATACCTGCCGCATCCCCTCGAAAACATGCGTGGCAGGAATGCTCAACGCGACCGGTTGCAGCCAGCCCGGCAACACATCCAGCGGATAAAACACCGCCGCCACCGGCTGAATCAAAAACGGCACGCCCCACGCCAACGCCTCCGCCGCCTGTCCCCAACGCATGATCAACGCCGTCGTCACCATGCCGAGTGCCCACCCTATCAACAGCAGATTCGCAAAAAACGGCAAGAGACTCATGCCGAGCGAGAACAGGTTGAACGAATACAACGCGTACGCCAGTCCCGCCAAGACGCCGACCGTGATGGCAATCCGCACCAGACCAACGATGTAGGTCGCCAGCACAAACTCGCCGACCCGTACCGGCGAAACGAACACATTGAGCAGATTCCGCGACCACACGTCTTCCAGAAACGACAACGTCACCCCCTGCTGCGCACGGTAGAGAATGTCCCAGAAAATCATCGCGCCGAGCAGGAACATGAAAGCATTGGCCGAACCAGAGATGCCGCCGACACGCTGCAAGTACACCGTCACATACCCCCACACCAGCAAATCCATCAGCGGCCAGAAAAACACCTCCGTCACCCGCGGCACACTCCGCATGTACAGGTACGTATAACGCAACACCAACGCCTGAATTCGTCGCCAGCTCACTTCACACTTCCAATTCTACCGCCGTCCGCTCGTCCCCACCCGTTTCGGCGCTCATAGAGCGCCGCTACAACTCCTCCTCCAACAAATCGCCGCTGCGCGCCACCGTGATGAACACTTCCTCCAGCGATTTCTGGTGGAACTTGGCAATGACCTCCGCCGGCGTCCCCTCCGCAATGATCCGTCCCTTGTGCAAAAACAACACCCGATCGCACACTTCCTCCACATCGCGCATGTTGTGCGAAGTGTAAATCATCGTGATCCCCTGCTCCCGCTGAATTCGACGCAACAACTTCCGCACCTTGTCGGCGATGTTCGGGTCCAGGCTCGCCGTCGGCTCGTCCAGCAACAACAACTCTGGATCGTTCAACAGCGCCTTGCACAAGTTCACACGAGTGCTTTCACCGGACGAAAGCTGCCCGGTGACCTTGTTCTTCAGGTGGCTTATTTCGAACAGCGACAGCAATTGGTCCATTTTTGCCGCTGCATTTGCCACCCCGTACAACCCCGCCGACACGCGCAGATTCTCGCGCACCTTCAAGTTCGCCGGCAACGCCGTGTACGCCGAGCAGAAATTGCACCGCTGCAGAATCTCGCAACGATGCGGCTCCAGTTCCATACCGAACACGCGCACACTGCCCGAAGTCGGCGTCGTCAGCCCCAGCAACACCTGAATCGTCGTCGTCTTGCCCGCGCCGTTCGGGCCGAGCACACCGACAATCTCGCCGCGTTTCACCGTAAACGACACATCCGCCACGGCCACCGTGCCGTTGAACTCCTTCCGCAAATGCTCCACTTCGACAACAGTTTCAGACATACATTCGCACCCTAGCATAATCGCTCGGAGCCTGCTACACTCGCGCATCGTGAATCTGAGTGGAACACGATTGGAGCGATTGCAGCGCAGCCTTGAACTGGCGCTGAACCAGGAATGGCCGCAACTGGACAAAACCCAACGCCGGCTGGCCAAACTCCCCACCACCCGCATTCAGCCGCCCACCGCCAACCAGCCAACGCCGTTGATCGTCGCCACCGTCGCCACCGACGGCGGCGAATGCCGGCTCAGCCTCGAACCCATCCGCGTCCAAATCGTCCGCGTCGCCGACCCGCAAGGCACGATCTACTTCGAGGATTTCATCCCGCTGTCGCTCGAACCGGCGGAAATCTTCCGCTTCTTCTTCAAGGCCGACCCGCGTCTGCAAAAGTTCCTCGACTGGCTCGGCGTGGACTGGGACGCGCTCCTGCCGTCCTCCGATTTCCAGCGCAGTCATCTGCTGGAAATGATGCGCGAACTGATGGAATGGGCCGCCCTCATGAAACTGGCCAGCCAGCCGCCGCCCAAACTGCTCGTGCGCGACGGTCTGCTGCGCAGCGTGCTGTTGCCGGATGCCGTGTTCCAACGGTTGCGCGACCGGTTTTCTGCGTTTACCGAAAAGCATGGCCATCTGCTGGTCGGCGTCGCCAAACGCTCTCGCGTCATCCACTACCTGTCCGTCGCGCTCGGACTCGGCGAAAGTTTTGCCGGCGGCGAACCATCCTACCTGCCCGTGCCGGCAGAACTGGAACGCGAAGCCGCGCCGACCCAATACCGCTGGATCGGCAGTCGCGCGATGGGCCAACTCCACATCGCCCGACTCGACCGGGGCGAAGCCGTCCCATTGCTGCCGGTGGACGTGGCCGCATGGCAGACAACGCGCGTCGCCGACACCATGACGTTCTTGTGCGAATCCGCCCGCGCCAGTTTCCCGATGCGCGGCTATCCGCAAGCGTTGATCGAAGCCCACGCGCACGCTCATCTCGGCGGCTTGGAAGTCGAGATGTTGGAAGAAACACTGCTCGCCCAACTGGCCGACCGTCACCCCGCCGTCGCCGCTCAAGCCCGCCGCCTCCGCCTCCTCGGCCGCGAACTGACGGAAGAGCTTAGCGACGATAGCGGAGCGCCTTCATCCTGAATCAGAATGCCCGCCACTCATGCGACCTACGGTGCCGCGAACGTGTAGATTAAGCCGTGCGGCAGCCGCCCCGGCTGTCCGCGTCGCACTTGAATTTATTGTTGGCATCTCAGATTGGGGATCGGGGCAGCGCCCCCACATCCCGTTCAATACTTTTCTCACTTGCAATCTTCTTTATGTCCTTAGGTTTCACCTTCTGCTAAGGTCGCCCCTTACTGGGCACCAGTTCCTGGAAGTTCTTGGCACCTTTGCCCAGGACAAAAACACGCCCTTCATTGCCCAAGCCGTATCCAACAGCAAAGGACCTTCCATCGTTAGAAACCGCCATTGCGTGAATCAGGGACCTTGCTGGCTGGTGGGTCTTGAGAAATTCGCCTTTGTCTGTATCCCAAACATGGATCAGCCCATCTTCGTCTCCGGAGACAAGAATGTCATCACGCAAAAAGGCCATAGCTGTAACCCGCTTTTTGTGCTTCTTCAAAGTGTGCAAGAGCTTTCCAGAAGTGAGATCCCACACGCCAATCGAACCGTCAATAAAGCCTGCCGCCACCACCGGACCTGACGGAGGGAAGGCTGCAACCTGTGGCCCTTCCTTGAACTCAGAGCAATCGAGTGGAATCAAGACATCGTTCGACTCTAGGTTGGAGACACGCAAGAAACCGGAGAACAATGTGCCTTCTCCGAAGACAAACAGCGGGTAGTTAGATGAAGAAATCGCCATGACATCGTGACCACTCACGGCACCTCTCCAAGAGCGCGTTGCTTCTTTGAGCTTACCATTGGTTGTGTCCCATCTCCACAGGACACCACGACTCCAGGCGAGAAGCTCATTAGGTGGCTTTCGCGTATCAGGCCCGTAACTGCGGGGCGAGCGTCGGTGAAGACGAGGAAAGAAAACCTTCGTTATCTCTTTCTCCGGGAACGTGAATAGATGCTTGTGTTCTTCAAGATTCCAGATTTCCACATTCGTCCACGTTGCTACGCACAGCAACGAATTGTCAAATGAGACATCCATGCATCGGATTGAATCGCTCTTGGACTTCATTTCGTAGGCGAGTTTCCAGGTGTCCGTCCTCCAGACTCTTATCTTCCCTGCCTCATCCCCCGTAATGAGCAGTTTGCCGTTCGGGGTGAAAGACAACGCTCGCACCTCGGCTTGGACCGCCCCCTCTTTTGCCAATGCAGCGGTCGCAGCAAGGATGAGGAATACTGACCACGCAGTGAATCTTGCCACTGTTTGTCTTCGGATCATCTGTCGCTACTTCTTGGCAATGTTTTGGTTCAGCGTCAATTGGAAAAAGCGGGAGGTGCGGTTAGCGAATTTTGGCGGTTGATTCGAGCTTGTTTCCTTCGTTGTCGGGCCAGTTCCAGTTTGGTGTCCCGCGCGGCAAAGATGGC
>Ga0272448_1002689_pt1 | contig 21880 bp, 22 predicted proteins | sample YNPCB0191_FD_202220 | JGI IMG/M metagenome (GOLD analysis project Ga0272448, IMG submission 202220) | Hot spring sediment microbial communities from Yellowstone National Park, WY, United States - YNP-CB-019-1 | ecosystem: Environmental > Aquatic > Thermal springs > Hot (42-90C) > Sediment... | reverse complement strand
AAAAACACAGGATCCGATAGATGTTGCAATAAGAAGTTTGAAAGCAGTTTCAGCTGAGCTAGAGAATGCAGATAGTGGTGAAAAAGAGGAAATAAAGGATAAACTCAATATTCTAAAGCACTTAGTAAAGGAATTACTGGAAAAGCTGCCCTGATAACGGACACGGTGTCCGTTGCTATAGCATACTCAAATTTAAACGGCAAATGAGTAGAAATGTATAATTCAAACCAATCAAATTAATTTTTGTGATTTTAGACGTATTTCTATGCAAAATTTGGGTATGTTTACATACAAATCTAAAATTGAGTATGTCTTTCTAAGGTATAGTGGAATATTGAATAAGTCGTTTTATTCATAGGCATTTATTCCTTTTGTAAAAGGATAAATTGCACATATATGGTTGTCAATAGGGTGCAGAGAACTGCACCCAGAGATAGTTAACGAGATTTGAATACTCAATAATAAATTCTTCAAGAGAACCCATTGAGCTAGTATTTGTATACACAACCCAGTCTGCAATCCATTCCTTCGGATCGTATCCAAGCTTTCTAAGTATCGCAAATTCATTATAGCCCTCCTCTTTCATTTCTCTTACTATCTTAAGAGCGTTTTTATCATCCCATAATTCATTCTCTAAGTCAGGTCCACTATTTGCATACCAGTTTGACTCTAAAGAGAATAACAATAAGACATCGTTATCAAAAACATGAGTAGTGTTAGAAGGACGTATATCTATAAATACATCATTGTCATCGTAGTTATAGTAAACATCTACATCGGCTTCGCCAATCATATCATACCATTCATAAGCAGCCATCCTTACTATATCTCCACGAGTTACGTCAATTTTTCTCAACCTTTCTACAAGGGCACCTACTTTTTCTTTGTCTTATCTTTTTAAAGAATCATATATACTCATTTTTTACCTCGCTTTATAAGATTTATATATTGCAGAAAAAGAATAAAAAATTCACACAATACAAGAAAGAAGATAAAAAGGCACTTGTGTTCCCTAAAATAAGTATGCGGCAGGCATGCAAGATATTTGTCACACGCTGCTTAGTAAAAAGAGATATTCTGCAATGGAACATCCGAGTATGCTTTTTCTACTTCCATAATGCACTTCTTTAAACTAATGCTCGATACCCATGCTTAGTGGGAAATAAGAGAACTTGCAAAAAAGATGTTTAAGATTGCAAGCGTTGTTACGCCTCACATATTCAACGAAGAAAACATTAAACATTTCGAATAAATATCAAAAACGGGGGCATTTAACCCCCTGCTGATTTTTTAATTTTCTCAGCTACTAAATATGTTACTAATTCTTGTCTTTGCTTTTCTGGTATAAAATCTAAAACATTAATATTTATCTGTATAGGTTCAATCATGCTATAGTTCCCATCTATATACTCTATCTTCTGTTCCTGAAGCTGCCGGGTTATGGATTCTACGACCTCTTCATTTTCTTTTATAATCTCGTCCATAACAGAGAAATCACCTTTATAAATTCTATCCAATCTATTCTTCATAATATCTCTATTTTCAAACCTTAAAAACCCAAATATACCACTTTCGTTGTATTTAAACATTCTATACATGTTTGACTCTTCTTCATCGTGATACATAATTATTTCTTTTGATACGCCGCTCATATTTAGTATCATCTTAGCGTATTTCTTTTTCTTTTCACTTTCCTTTTTTGCATATACGTATACATTTAATTCAATTGGATCGAGCAGTGCATTTCTAAAGATTTCTACTGTGATATGCTCATTTTCCCTATCTATTTCTATTACACGGAAGAACTGGGGATATAAAGCAGTGACAGCTAAATTAAGAATATTTGTATTTACGATTCTATTAACATCCTTCATGATCCTTGCTTTAATCTCCTTCGCTTGTTTCTCAATTGCTTCTTTACTCCATTCATTTACATATACCCTAAACTCATCGTGATTATTTCCATCTCCAGGTATCAAGCTAAACATCTCTTTCTTAACGCAATTATCGTAATTCACCTTTAAAAGGTAATCAAATTCTTTTAGGACACGATATAGGGTAACTTCTTTGTTTGCATTACTGGATTCAAATTTGTCTAAAACTACAAAGAAGTCATTAAATCCCAGTTTTTTGTTCAATGTAATCGTTGCTTTGTAGTCTATTGATGTGTTCCTTTTTAAGAATTCTGCTATAACGTTATCGGGTAGTTTTACCTCTGCAATAGTTTCATTGATTTCAGGTAATTCCATTGCCTTTGACAATAGTTGTGCAAAGTACCCAGATATAAAGTTAGCAACTTCTTGCAAATACTGTTCGGTTAAGACATTAATGTCCTCAATCAGTAGAGGTTGTTTGTGTAAGAACACACTATCCACGTTAAGAAAATGGTGGAGTTCTGAAGAAATTAGATACCCTAATCTATTAACTTCTTCAATTTTATGAGAAAGATCTACAAAAGACACTGTAAGAATTTCTTTCATCAATTCTTCTTCAATTTCCGAGATATTTGTTTCAATGAAAAGATTTGGTTTATTATCTATCACATCAAGATACACTTTTACTTCCATTTTTCACCTCCATTAATTTTTTTATTGTTATAGAAAAATTTGAATACTATTACAATTAAACAAAAAATAGGGGGCACATCTGTGCCCCTTTAAGTTTTTAAAACCGTCGAATATCTGCGTACTCTATTAGAAACTCTTCTAGACTTCCTATTCGTTTTGTGCATTCCTCCGCTAACCAGTCCGCAATCCATTCACGAGGATCGTATCCGAGTTTTTCAAGAATTTCGAAATCTCCGTATCCTTCTTCTTTCATTTCCTGTATTTTTTCAAGTTCTTCGCCGTCAAATTCACTTTCTAACCCACTTGGTCCCCAATTACGATACCAGTTCTCTTCCAGAGTGAAAAGCAATATAACATCGTCATCAAAGACGTGTGTGCTGTTTCCCTGACATATGTCTGTGAATACATCGTCATCATCGTAATCGTAGTATACATCTACATCAGCATCACCGATCATATCATACCACTCATAAGCCGCCATTCTTACAATATCCCAACCATAACTTATACCCTTCTTCCGCAACCTTTCAGCAAGGTCTTCTACTCTCTTTATTTCCTCTTCTGTTAACGATTCGTACAAATCCATTTTTTCACCTCCATTAATTTTTTATTGTTATAGAAAAATTTGAATACTATTACAATTAAACAAAAAATAGGGGAGTTGCATACTCCCTATTGCAGACTATTTACTATTCATTTTTATTTTGTTCTTCATGCTGTTGCTCTTTATCTTGTTCATTTCCCTGTTTATCTTTATCCTCTTCTTCACCACTATTAAGCAATTCATCAGCAGTAATCTCACCCTTTAAATACCTTATAACATCAGCTTTATCTTTAGTATTATCAATATGGGCCACAAAGATTAACTTGCCACCTTGCACAATGTACCAGTATCTATAATCGTTGTTCCATGAGCCACCTTTTCTTATCTCAATAATATCACCATCTTTGGCCTTGTATTTGCCAAATACTGTTACTTCGTTCTTTCCATATGTTTTTTCCAAATCATAGAACTTACGATCTAGCTTTCCATTCTCCCATACTAATCTTGCTACAAAAGGAACGCCTTTTCTTGGATCATTGGTTGCATTGAACTCAAATTCATATTCATTCTTGTTTTTCTCTATTTTTTCTTCTATCAAAGAGTTTATAATGGTCCTTAAAGATTCCAGTTGCTCAATAGGAATACTTTTCAATACTTCAACAATTTCTGTAATGTTATTTTCCATTTTTTCATACCCGAGACTCGTCTATTTTATCATTCAGTTGCTTCAAAAAATCCCATGCATGCACAAATCCAGTTATAAAATAAAAGTTTAGATCAGAAACTGATATGTTATCTAAGTTATGTTCATCCTGCATATATGCGTGATACATTTCGGTTGTTTCCAGGAGCGGGAGTATTTCATCAACCCTTCCAAGGCGCATTGATTTGTCAAAAATCCTTACCGCCAATCCTTCAAGGTCGGTTACAGACATTTTAAAATCTTTCAAGTATCTGTGGAAAGTTTCTATTCCGTATTCCTCTTTTTCTATACTCATAATTTTTGCTGTTGTTACACCAAGCATGAATAACCATCTTTGTGTAGAAGTTTTAAAAACTGGAAAATATTTTTCGAATACTTCGTCGTACTCCTCATTACTATTCATATTATTATTGCCTCCCATTTATTTTATACTTCATAGAATTTTCCTGAGTTTGTCCTTTTTAATTCTATCCATCCGTCTGTTGTAGTTCCAAACGTCTGGTTCTTCGCTACCGTATAATAAAATGTGTTCGATTGTTCCCCTTTTCCTCTTAGAAGAATTATTGAAGTTGCTGTTTCTTCCAGTACTCCTGAGTCTCTTAACCTAGAAATAGTTATCTCTTCCTCATCGTCATCATTTTTATAACCTTTGTCTCTATTAAATTGGCTCAAAATTACCATACATCTGTCTTTGCTCAGTCTTCTAAATTCTCTTGCAGCTATATTCATTTCTTCATATCGTGTTGATTTGCCTCTTACATCTAAACTCTGTATGTAGTCAACAAAAACTACATCAAGAGGTCTATTTTCTATCCACTCTACTATATCATTTAAGAAATGGCGCTCTCTAGTGAAATGGAAGTTCTTATAAACATTGGAATTTCGCAAAATCTCTCTTCCTATCCGTTGCCATTCTGGTTGTCGAATGTCTATGTCTCTTAATTTTAAATCTATCCTCTCATCGCCAACCTCGTAAATGATCATTCTTGGAAGAATTGCTTCTTCCGCTATTTCTAAGCTTACATATCCCACCTTTGCTCCCTGCTCAGCAAATTGCCAAGCAAGGTCCAAAGCAAATTGTGTCTTCCCTATAGAAGTTCTTCCTGCAATATAAATATTTTCACCTCTCTGAAATGGTACGTACCTTGTTAAGTCCTTTAATCTATCTGACTCCCATCTCTTCGTCTTTGTCAATTTTTCAAAGTATTCTTCTGTAAAAAGTTCTGAAAACGCTTTGTCATCTTCTTTTACGTTCAAACTTAATATATCGCTTGCCTTTAGTTTTGTCCCCTCAATATCCAATGATAACGCTAAAGAAGAAATTTCCTGTGCTTTATTCCATATCTGTCTCGCTATGCTATCCCTTTTTACAATGTTCGCATAATAAATAACATTCACTACATTTGGAACTGACGCTGTAATCTGCATCAAATAACTTTCTCCACCTACAAAGTCAAGCTTTCCAATCACTTTTAATTTGTCCATTACAGTTACTATGTCTGGTACAATTCCCTGTCTGTACAAGTCTAAAATTTGCTCGTAAATAATTTTGTGTTCCTCTCTGTAAAAATCTTCTGGTTGTAATGAAATCTGCTTGAGAACTCCGTAGTCTACTAAAATCGCGCCTAAAACAGACTGTTCTGCCTTACAATCATTTGGCAGTTCTTTCATTAGTTCATTTTTTATCATGTCCATTTAGACTCCTTTCTTGTTTCTTTTTGTTTTGTTTTTTGCTCTGTTGTGAGCCAAACGTGAATCATGTTTGAAACAGCTTTTAAGTTTGGTATAAACATTTTCGGATCTTTGTTGTTTTTAATGTAAAAAGTTTTCCCATTTTTAACCGCCTGTATCACCTCCTCAATCGAATATGATTGCAAAAGTTCCTTTGCCGCCATGTAATTCTTGTTAACGCTCATGTTGTTCTTTTTAGGCTCATCGAACCAAGTGAAGCCCATTTCTTTATAAAACTCTTTTATAAGACGGTGTATGTCATTACCAGCATTTTTGAATTCTTGAGTTTTTTTGTCTGAAGAATTTTCTCTGGTAGCATCTTTTATAATGTCTATACTCTCACCTAGTGTATCTAAAGATACACTATAGTTTTTGTTTTCTTTATATGTGTTTTCTTTAGACATTTCTTGTGACTGCATTTTATCTTGTTCCGTTGGCGTTGTATATTTAGTTGTATCTAAACTATATTTAGACCTATCTAAATATTTAGTTGTATCTAAACTTTTTCTTTTTAACTTATCATTACTTCTATCTTTTATGGTTTTTTGTTTAGGTATATCTAAACTTTTTCTGCTCCATTCAGTATAATTCTCATTTATTTTAATTTCATTGCCTTTCCTGACGATTATCTTTTTCGTTTTCAAGCTTTTTAGCATTTGTGATACCCAGGAGTTTGAAAGCCCAAGACTATCAGCAATAAAATAAGTATGTAAATAAGTGCTTTTCTTATTATACCCGTATGTATACCTTATAACTAAGTCTAATATTGCTCTTTCCTTGCCAACAATTATTCCTTGTGCTGTTGCTTTTGCAATTGCTTCGAGAAGATTATTCGGTATTTTAGTGAACCCGTAATTTGATGGTGGGTTGCCACTATGCTTTTCAGACTCTTGGAGCTCTCCGTGGTCTTGACTTTTTATGTAATGTATACTATAATCCATATAGTGTTATGGCAGTCAGGCTTTGCAATATGCTTTAGAGGAGGCCATATTGCAAAGCCTTTTTCATTTGCCTATCAATTCTCACCTCTTTTCATAAATAATGATCATATTTAATATGTCTTTTTCGCTCTTTTGCTTTTAAATTTCCTTAGATTTCTTTCTCTAACAGGCTCAAACTTATTCCAAAATTCTGCCTGCTTCTCAAACTCTTCAATTTTCTTTTCCAAAATGCCTTTCTTCTCCCATCTGTAAATCGTATTCCAGTGCACTCCTAATACTCTTGCTAACTCTGTTTTTGAGAGTTTTTGCAAGTCCTCTTTTTTAATCTCCACTAATTTTCCACCTCTCATATGACAATGATATATCGATTTTTGTAAAAAGTCAAGCTTTTAACTTTTTACAACATTTCCTTTAGAGGTTTGTTGTAAAAAGTTGGTATTTTTGACTCACACTTTCGTCAGATTCCTGGCTTTTAATCATAGTTTGAAAACAAAATTGTTTTGTTGTAAGATCTCTTTTAAATTTTTTATTAATAAATTGAAGTAACGTTTTAACGTACCCGCAAAGAACTAAGATATTGTAATGTCTCTTAGAGAGTGAAAAATTTTTATTTGAAGAATTTTGAGATACCCTGAGAAAAGCTAAACAAAGGAGAATTTGCATTATTGAGTATAATAACTGAAGTATGTTTTCTAATAACTTCTTTTGAGTTCGGTTGTTTAAACATGGGATATCTTCTAGGAAATTAATGAGGTAGCTTTATGCCTAAGCCTAAAAAAGTATTGGTGTCTTTTGGATCTAATCAAAGCGATTTCCCCATTAGAAAAAATGGAAAGTAAATATAAGCCCGATTCAGCATAAACACAAAAAACTTTCCTTTTATAAAGTAAAAAGGATATCAATTAAACTTGGGCAAAAGGATATTTATATCATCGGAAAGTAAAAAATTAATTAAAAAAGAGACTATTAATTCTCATGCTTTTCTCAAAGCCTGTATTTAAACGCAAAAAATGGGGGTGCTCTCTTACAAAATGTATTAAAGTATTTGAAGGGTACTTTTACGAAAATTTAAGCCGTTTCTGTGCATTTTAGATAGTATTTTTCTCCAGTACTTCTTGTGTTAATTCCTAGATACTCAATTTTAATACAGATTTTAAAACTCTTTGAAATGTATTGCATTGAAATACTTTTGAAATGAGGTAAGGTCTTAAGGATGTACAAAGTACTTTTTCCTGGGTTTGTCAGTTGACCTTGGACCCATTCCGCATAAATGTTATGATTTAATTTTTGGAAACCTTCGTTTTGCTACTACTAATTTTTAAAGCAAAAAATCTATTATCTCATTAATACTTACTTCTTTAGACATAAAATCCTAAAATTGCGCTCAAACTGACAAAGTCGGGAAAGAAATAAGTTTTAAATCATCACAAAACTAAGCATGATATAATTGCTGAAAAGAAGCGCGATTACAAAAGATTAAATTGTTAAAAGTTTTCTTCGTTATTTCCTTATTCTCCTGTCTCAAACGGCAGGAGAGTTTTCTATTCATGAAGATTTCTTAAATTTAGTCTTCATAAAACTTTTAATTTCGAAAAAAATTGATAAGATGTTTATATAAATATAAGTTTTATACAATTTTATTAGGGGGTGAGATTTTATGGAAATGATTTTAAGAGAGGACTATCTTAAAGTACTCGCTGCAATTTATTACCACATTGTAAAAGAACATGGCAGAGCTGAAATAGACACTCTTTCAAATGAATTAAGTATTAATGAGGATACTTTGAAAGATTATGTAAGTTACTTGTCAGATGAAGGATATATTTATGCAAAAAAGTTTCCTGGCCAAACAACGGGAACAATTGCGGATATCCGCATTATTAGCGTTTATCCTAAAGGCATGGATATTATAGAAGATCCTTTTAGATTTGCAATTGGTAATGAACTAATTAATATTAACAACAATGTAATTAATGTCGGCGGCAATTTATCGATGCAAGGTTCAAGTATTAGCCAGTCTAATGTTTCAAATATATCTATAGAAAATATTAATGTGATTGAAAAACTAGCTGATTCTCTGGCTGAATTAGTCAGCGAGGAAGAACTGAAGAAAGAAATTCGGGAATCAAAGGATGATCTTAAAAAGGGCAACTTTGAAAGTTTTAAGACTAAAATGAAAGGATTCTATAATTCTGCAATTCATGTGATTGATGGTGTACGGAAATTTGTTACTCTTGTACTAACGATTGCTAAAATCGTAACGAACATACCTCATTAGTGCCAGTATAAAAAGTGAAGGCCCTATATGGTTTATGTGTTTTATGAGAGAAATTAACAAAATCTATGAAGATTACTTTGATATTATTGATTCATATTTCGGGAGTATAAAGAACTATTTGGAAGATGATAAATATAGCCATATTGATTTGGGAATGGCTATTGCAGATTACCCACAGGTCTCAGATCTTATGCTTGATGCTATTGATGATTTAGGCTCAGAAATTATGAAATTTTGGTCTGAAAATGCAAGTAAAGTTGTGGATTCACTAAGAGAACAGGATTCATTAAAGTGCGTCTACTCTGGCGACATTACTCCAGTATCACTTGAGGACTTTGCAAAGAAAAGCTTGTTATACATAGATACTATTGTTATGCCTGACCCGGTACTTAACTTGACAATCCTTAGAACTCAAACTAGTATCGACAAAAAATATTATCTTAACAAACTTATAAGGCATGTATTTAACTTATGGAAACTAAAAGACTTAATACTTGCTGATTTGGAAAAAAGCGCACTTGTAATACTTCCAATTAATCTTAACGCAGTGAATGAATATGACAAAAATATAATACTATCAAATGCCCACAAAAGATTTGCTAATTATGTAAGCAAGATTTTTAGACAGGAAATAGACAATGAAAATGATGCTCTCGCGTTCTTGGAAGAATTCGATGATATCAAGGAATTGTTTAGTGCAATAAAACAAACTGATTTGTTACCAAATATTTTCAAAAAGTTTGACACATTTGTGGAATTTTTAGACTACTTCATCGATACAAATATACATTTTCAAATGGAGAGCAAAGCTGTCGGCTTTGAGTTTGGAGAGTATTTGTTATCTCAATTTATAAGGGTACAGGAGCATAAGTTCTTCTGTGAGAAAGTTTCAGGAGAGCCAATCTATGACTATGATCTTCCTTACTTCTTTTTTAGTTATGAAATGGGAGGGCTCGATATGGATGCCTCTATTTCTAATGCTCTTCAAAAGGAAAAGTTTAAGTGGCTTGGCAACGTCCCATTGGATGCACTAAAAATTCTTCGTGAAGAAAATAAACTGGAAAATATGAGAAGTATTTTAAGAAAAGGCATTACAGATTTAAAAACCAAAAACGATGAAGATTTATTAAAAACATCAGAACAACTTGAAAGCAATCTAAAGGAAGCGTTTGAAGAACAAGAGGAGGAAATAGCTTCTTTAGAAAGAGAAGTAGAAGCTATAACAAAAAAAGAAATCCCCCTTGAAATAACTGGCACTGTGGTAGGATTCGTTCCGACAATAGGCAGCTATATTTCATTAATATCTGCATTTAGGTCAATCAAGAATCTTTTTGCTCAGCGCAAGGAATTAAAACAAAAAATCAATGACGAAAAGACTGATTTTATAAACCTGTTAATCAAGTCTTTCAAGGAGGAATAAGATGGAATTTAACTACTTTAATGATGCAATGAAGATTTACTTAGACTATATTTCAAGGCAGCTCAAGAAGAACCCAGACTACAAACCACATCCATTAATTAGGGCTTTGGCAAATGCTATGGATGGAATAGAAACAGCAAAGGATGGGGAAAATGTATCGGGGCTATCGTCTGAAGGAACAGAAAATAATATTTATGAACCATATACGGTAATCGTGCAAAAAAAGAAAGATGGAATTGAAATTAAAGAAATTTTGAATCTAAAAGTGAATAAGCAAATCCCAATAAACGTAATGATTATGATTTTTAGACTTCAGATCCACCTAGATAAAATAGATGGTGAAACTGTAAGCCCACAACAGTTAGTTGATGCCTTAAACGAGGTTATTCCCGGAAAGAGATTTTATGCCTTGGGCGATCGGTGGAAGGAAGCTCGAGATAAATTTGCAAGATTATTAAATGAAGGGAAAATTCACCTGCCACCAGACGACCCTAGAATAGAAGAATTTAGACAAACAGGCAACGATACACCCTGGGAAAACTATTCGAATAGACTTAGGGCATTAATAGGTCCTACCATTCTCTACGGCTCTGACATGAATGAAAAAATCATAATAACTACACCAACAAATGTAAGAATTGAAAAGCACAAAGTATTTGATTTCGCTATTGAGTTTACGCTTGGAAAAACTGTAGAATATTTTAAAGATTAATGGTAATCACTTTTAATCACTGCCTCAATGTCTTTTAGCTATAAGCGGTCGGTCTTCTAAACCAAAACAGAAGTTTGGCAAGCCATTATTTCGAAAGAAATACATGTTTCAATTAACTCGTTTCAATTAATTCACAGGATTTTTTTCTTTTTTTAGCTCACTCCTCTTCTGCGTGGCGGTCTTAGCTATTAACTGATGGCTGTGCTTTTTTCTTATTAAAGCCGTTGCTCTGACGCTACCCCGCTACAATTGAAGAGAGGTGGGCTAGGTATTTATCTTTAGCCTGGCGAATGAGTTAAAACAAAACTGAGCAAGGTCAGATGGAGTGAAACCGAGAGAGCCGAATCAAACACAGCTACGAATATAAAATTATAATTTAAAATTATAATTCTTGAATAGATTTTTGATATAATATATCAAGTGAGGAGGTCTGTTGCTCTAACTATCCTTATTCTGGAGGTCTTAAAAGCCTCCCTTTTAGGTTACAAATGAAATACGTTTGATATACGTAACTGCAACATTTCCCTTAAGGTTTTGTTTTATATAGCGAAACTTCGATTTTATATAAATCAGCAAAAGACAGTTTGCTAAGATGTGATAAAACATATTGTAGTGCAACTTTTTTATCCTGATAAAAATATATCTCATATGCTTCCTTTGTTAGTTTCTCTAAATCATTATTTTTTTCAATCTCCTCCCGTCTTCTTGAATATTCCTTAGGGCCTATACTCCAGCAATCCCTTATAGTATGATAATCAGTTATTCTTTCACCATAATGAGCATCTGCACAAATTCCTCCGAAATTAAACTCACAAGTTTCACAAGTTCCCTTTCCCTGGCTAACTAACCAGTCTATAAAACTATCTACAAGAGAAGAAAAATTTCCAAAATTCATCTTTCTACCTTTTGCCATATTCAAATCCCCCTTTAATATCCTAATATCAGCACTATCTCTTTCATTTCAAATGCAATTTTTTAAACACATTTACAATGTTTTGTAATATCTCTGCATTTCATTGTATTTCATTTGTAATGCATTGATCCTTGCCTTATATTTTTCAAAGTTATTACATTGTAAATTCTCAATTCGTTAAATAAGTTAATAGATTTAGCAATTTTTTGTTTTACTCTTTATGACTTATCGTTGCCATCTTTACGCTTCATAGTCTTCTTAATCTCCTTTCTTCTTCTTATCGTTCTTATTACTATTCACTTTTTTTGCTGTTCTCAATCTTGTTTATTTCATTCTCTATAATTGCTATTTCATCAGGTTCTAACACGTACAATTGATAAACAAGATTGTCGATTTGACTTTCAAGAGACGAAACGTCAGCATCAGGATTAGATTGCTTTATCCCGAGAATTTGATTGACAAGATGTATAAAAGGTTGTTGTTCGGATACTGGTATTCTCTTGATAGGGACTTCAGAAAGAGGTTTTTGGTAAAGCTCTAGTACTTCACCTTTTCTTTTACCACGATAATAAAACCATAGATAGTAAAGTTTTGAATTAAGAAGTGCCAGAATATACCTTAGGTCAATTCCTTTCTCTGGATCGACTATATAATAAACGTCCAAACTCGAGTACCAAGGTTTCTCTATATATGAGAATTTAAGAGTGTTTGTTCTGTATGGAGTTACAATTTTCGGATTAATGTATACTGACTCATTATGAATTCCTCTACGAAGATACAACCAGTTATCTAAACTCTCGTTATTGATTTCTCGTACGTGTTGAAGTACTGGTTTATATTTACTTATATGAGTCATAAATACGTTATCTGAAATTTTGTTATATGGAGTGCTATAAAGTATATACTGCGACGATTTTGTGATTGAAGTCCATTTCGATATATCTGAAGATTTGAAATATGGTTTTAAGTATGGCTTCCCTGAGAACTGGAGTGCTTCTTTTTGATTTAATACGAATATACCATCTCCTATATTGTAATTAAGATCATTGAAATATGCTGCTATTGATTTGGATACTTTTTCTGCACCCGCGTGGATACCACATGTAATATTGCAAATTATACCCAAATTTACCCCTTGTTTCTTTACTTTGTCCAATATTGTTTGTATAGACTTACCTGATTCATTTGAGTTGCGAGTCAATATCATGTAGTATTCTTCTCCATCATATAAATCTTTTTGTGTTACCTTGTAATAATCTGTTTCTATATCCTTACCATCAACTATCGCTTGAAAAACCTCACTCGCTATCGACCCTTTTCTTTTAGTTACACATGTATAAGCAATAGCATTTTCATCGTGTCCTTTTTGCAAGATTGTTATCATATTGTGTATGCCCAGGCCTTTGAATATTTCGAGTTCATTAAAATTTATAAGTTGCCTTACAATCGCCCTCTCTTTAAAGTCTTTTCTTAACTTCTTTGCTCCTGTATCTGTTGGATAATAGTTAGTTGTAATAAAAGATATAACACCGTTTCTGCTAGCTATATCTAAAGCAAGGTGAAAAAAGAAATAAAACAAGTCCATCTTACCCTGGTAATATTTACCAAGTACTCCTCTCTTGATTTTGTCAAACATCTCCTTATGTCCCTTTTCCCCAATATACGGAGGATTCGCAATTATTACATCAAACCCCTTAAATTGTCCATTATCAGCTATTGTATGTGGAAAATCAATGTTCCACACTAATTTATTGTCATATACATACTTTTCATCTAATACTCTGCCTTTTTCGGCTATCTCTTCTCTCATTTGTTCTAATTCTTTCCTGATCTTGTCTCTTTCCTGTTTATCGCTTGTTTCCTGATATTGTTTAAACAAATTTTTGTATTCATCTATGATTCTCTTTTCAATAAAAAGCCCTATATTAACAACAGGTGCAAGTAAACTATCTCCTACTTTTATGTTTATGTCAATGTTTGGCAGTGTTTCCATCGTTCCATCGGGTTTATAGTAAGCGTTCTTCAAAAGCTCTATCCAGAGCCTTAGCCTTGCAATTTCAACTGCTTTTGGATTGATGTCTACTCCGAATAAGTTATTCTCAATAATGTCTTTTTTAGCTTTAAAGACCTCTTGCTGGAATTTTGCATCATCTTCATCTGAATCTCTTCTATAGACAAAAGGTTTATCGTTCTTATATAACTTTATATCCCCGTTCTCAAACTTAACTTCATATTTTTTGGAATATTAATCATGCCAAGTTCATACGATATTTCTAAAAGCACATTGAGGGATGAAACAAGGAAATGCCCGCTGCCAACAGCAGGATCAAGAATGGTAAGATTTCTAATTATTTCTCTTATCTTTTTTCTGTCTTCTTCGCTAAAAGTGAAGAACGCTTTTTTAAACTCTTCAAAGTCACTGTAGTCCAATCCTAATTGATCTTTAACTTTATTGAGTATTGCCTTCTCTATTGCAGTTTTTGCCATGAAGTCTGTAATTTCAGTAGGGGTGTAATAACTGCCATCCTTGTATCCGTTTATTTTCTCAAATACCAATCCTAATACTGCTGGACTTATAAGGGATGAAGGATCACCTTCTTCCCCAAAGTTGTAGGCATTGAGAAACTCAAAAAGATAAGCAAGAAGTGGTACTTCTCCTGTTTTACGCTTTTTGCTATCCTCATCTTTAAGAATTGTCTTATCAAAATACTTTACGGGTGCATTTCCCATTATCTTACTTATTGGTAAGTCCTTTTCTATTTTTTTCTCTTCGAATAGCGATGAGTTAAGATAAGGAATATAGTCGAACGATTTTGCATTTGTCCCCCTCTTTTGCTCAGATACAGCAAGAACATCAAAGAATAGAGTTTCAAGGGTGGCCGTATCTGGGATTTTATCTTTGTTCAAAAAGCTAAATGAATAATCATTGTTAAATGAAATAAGCCTTGCTTCGAAGAGTTTCAAAAATAGAATTCTATTGAGCCAAATAATGATAAGCTCAATACTTTTATCATAATTGTTCAACTTACTGTTTATCTGACTATAAAACGTATTCGGAATGTCATTTGGAACGATTGTCTTTTTACCATTTTTCTCTTCTTCTTTGAGTCCAAAAATATATAGTAGTTCATCATAAAAATCTTTATTCAAAACATTGCCAACATTAGGATTGTATTTACCTAACATAATATCTGGAGAAAGGAATTTGCAAATGTTTTCTACAATATCCTTTGAAGCAACTTCTGAGAAGTAATAACAGTTATTTTTAAAATCTGCAAGAACTTCGCTGTTGTAGTCAAGATATTCTTTAATATGCTTGTATATGTCTTCTCTTTTCTCTTCTGGGAATAGCATATCCTTACCTAAGCCAAGACTTATTATAGCGCTCTTATTTTCTATTAGCCTCTTAAATGGTCTGTTATTGAATATAAACCACTTCTTTCCATTTGTTGCAACCATATATTCAGGAAACAACTTTTTAGAGTATAAAAAAGCAAAGTTTACTATAAGTTCCCATAGTGCTTTTTTGTTTATGTCATCTTCTTCAATCATCTCATCTTTGTTTGTAACTGATTTGCATTCGAAGATAGATACTACTTTTTTATCATGCTTAACTACAAGATCGATGCCTTTTTCATTTAGCCTCGTTTCGTACTCAGGGAATACCTCAATCATATCTCTTATATGTGCTTTAATTTGTTCTTCGGGATCATTGTTATTGATTTTGCTATAGTACTTTTGTATTGATGCTTTAACATCTTTATTTACTTCCTTTGTATATTTTATTTTGTCAAGATATTCTTCAAGCATTTCCATTTTTACCTCCATGTAAACCTTTCATTTGTGCCAAGTTATGAAATACAAAGTTCTTCCCTGGAATTTTATCCCCCTATCACTGTCGCTAAAATCACTTGGCCTATCAAGTGTCTGAAGGTAGATAATTTCCTTACTATCAAGGTCCAAAAGTATTTTGTCTATTTCCTCATCAGAAATGTTGATGTGCTTTTTAACTTCATCTTTAAATATAGGTATAGGTACAGAATCACCAAAATGGTGAGTTACATTTAAATCTTCATATACCTTCCTGAATATCACTTTAAGTGCCTCTTCTTTTGGTATTAAATATCCTTGTGCTATTTTGGTGGCATGTATCTCCCCCTTAGTTATCCATCTTTGAGTTGTGCTTCTGTTTACCCCAAGTACTTTGGCAAGTTCAGTCGCTGTGAAGTTCTTTTCTATTTCAAATGTATTACTTTGCATTAAATTTGCTTTCTCATCTACTATAGGTTGTAATACATTATGTTTCATTTCTTGAGACTTCATAACAGTTTGTATTACATTTGCAATTTCTTGCAATAAATTATAGCTCTTTTGTATTAAATCTGAAGTATCTTCTATTTTTGATTTAATGCCTTGTAATACATTTGCAATGTCTTGTAATATCTCTGTATTTCGTTGTATTTCATTTGTAATATTCTGCATTATATCTGTATTCCTCTTAATTACATTTGTTAAGCTTTGTATTACCTCTTCCTGAGAACTTAACACTTTCTTATTTCTCTCTCTAATCTCAGCAATTTTTTTATCAAGTATTCCAGCTCTTTCCCAGCGCCATATGGTTACTTCGCTTACCCCTAACTCACTTGCAAGATCCTTCCTCTTTCTATTCATTCTTGCCTCCTACATTTTAAGTTGTTTCATTGTATTACATTTGAAGAATTATGCAAAATGGGTTACTTTTAAAGAGTAAATACAATAAAAGTTCGAAGATTTACTTCGTTAAGATTAGAGATCATAATATTAGCTCTTATTCCTTGATAGCTAAGCAAATTAGACAATTTGCAAGAAGTAACTTCAAGGATTTAGTGAGACTTAAAAAGTATATAAGATATGAAAAATAAAATGGACGGACATATAAGATATAAGTCCTGCGTTTAGTAATTACATTTTAGTAATTACACAATACTATATCCGAAATCTTTCGCAAAAATATGCTCTCTTTACATGTATTTGAAGCTCCAATGGTTATCTTAAAGCCCCACCTATTATTAGATTACTTAATGGATATTACAATGGATATTGTTCAATTGTTTTGTAAATGATGGAAGGAAAATTAATCTATGGTGTCATCTTCTCCAAGGTCATCACAAACTTTTATTTCATTATTGTTAGGAAACATCATCATTGTTAATACAGATGCAAGTTCTTTTGGCAAAACTGAATAAACCAGATGAAAACCATTTTTTCCTAAAACCACTTGAACATCAATACATCTTACTTCCCTTCTAATTGTTTCTTCAGGATTTGTAGGAGACTGAATAACAGTATAGAGTACTGTATGAACATTAGGTACTTCTGATATTTTACAAAGAGAAGATACAAGTTCATCAAGCAATGCTTCATGTTCTCTCTGGGACCTTAAGAAGACATTCCCATCTTTATCTTTAACAAGAGATGAGTAAAAGTGTCCTTTTTTAGATCCAATTTCAAATGCTGTAAATCCTTTAATAACAGGGGCAAAGAGATTAAGTAAAGCCTGTGCTTCTTTCTTGAGTTGCTCTTTACACTTACCATAATCTTTATTTTCCATACTAACCTCCATTATAATAATCTATTTCATTGTATTACATTTGCAAGATTATGCAAGCTCTCAGATAGAGGATAACATGGATACAACACAAAAATCTTTATCTCTTATCACGTCCTCTAACTAACTCTTGTGTTTTTATGGAACTAATGAAAGGACTTATGAAAAGTTATGAAATATATGAGTATCTCAACCAAGAGTATTTAACGCAATCAAATATTTATTAACTTTATGCTTCAATTGCAGTATCAAATGTATGAGGTGATAGTATGAGAAGACAGACAAATATAAGAGTTGAAGATAAGTTTTATAAAGAATCAGAGAATGTATTCAGTAAACTGGGGTTAAGTTTTGGAGATGCAGTAAACCTGTTCCTTGCAAAAGTAGCGCTGGAGAAGAGAATACCTTTTGAAATAGGCATTCCCTCAAAGGAGCTTACAAAGAGAATTCGTAATATTGAGAATGATAAAGATGTTGAAATCTATGAGAAAGCAGAAGAACTATTCAAAGAATTAGGGATTTGACATCGTTAAAGTTAAAAATTGAAAAAGGATTTAAAAAGATATTAAACGTGACAAGAAAAGCGAAAAATACTCACAATTAGATTTTGAGATATTAAAAGATATCATAAAAAGGCTACAGAAAAAGAAACCAATTGACCCTATTTACGATAGGCATCCACTTCATGGGCCATTGCTCGGTTACGAAGCAATACATATTAAGAGTGATTGGATTCTTGTATTTAAGATAGAGAAGCCTTTTTTGATGCTGGTCATGCTTGGAAGAAATTCTCAGGTATACGAAAAATAACCAATATACTAATTTTTGCTCGATATCATAGCATCAGCAAATAGCATATTAACTATATCGCTCTATCAGAGATTGTACCCGCAATAATTGATTGCAAGATAATGCTTTATCCCACATTTGTTACCGGGAATCCTGGTTGTAAGTTGGAGTGTGATCAAAATTGGCAGAATATAACTACAGCTTACTGATAATTATAAAGATTGGATTTGCGAAGGGTGTAAGGGTGGGCTTTAACCTCCCCTTTTAATTTTGTTTTGAAAACTGCTTAAATTTCAACAAAAAAATGAGCGAAAAGTTAATTCATCAATCAATCCAACTTTTGCGATTTTAGGGGTATTTCTATGCAAAATTTAGGGGTTTTAATGAGTGCTAAATTTAGCACTATGTACATTAAAAAAGTGCCTTTTGTAAAGGGATAAAGTATATCGATTAATTCTTATTATAGTTTTTTCATTGATGCGAATGATTTCATATTAAAATGTCTTTTCATTTTCTAAACAACCTGATTGTATGTCTTTCGTTTTCTATCTCTTTCTTTCTCTGCTTTAATTCATCTAAGTCAACTAACCAGATATTTCCACTTCTCTCTGTCTTTACCTTCCTGGCTTTTACAAGTTGCCATAGGTAAGTCTGATTATAACCTGTCTTCTGAGAAGCCTCTCTTAATGTTACCATCTTCATATTTAACCTCCTGTCTATACCATTATATACCTATATAGGTTATGTTTCTCCTTATAATAACACTCTTTTGATAAAGTTATAGATTAGTTAAAGTGGGGAAAACAGAAAAATGTACTCAAAACATTTGCAATTTTTTCAAAAAAGTACTAAAAATTTTTTAGAGTGATGAAGAATCGCTCAATTGAGAGTTAAAATTTTTCATTTTGTAACTATGTTGCGCTTTTGAAGTAATATGAAATGAAGGGATGTAAAAAATTTAATTGTGCGGAAGAGATAAGCGATAAAGTCTGTATTCTGAAAACTCTTGAGGGTGAGACTGAATGTTTTGGAATTCTTGTAAAAAGATACCAGAATCATATCTTTAATATTGTCAATAAAATAGTCCGAAATAGCGACATTTCGAAAGATATTGTGCAAGAGGCGTTTTTAAGATCTTTCAAAAGTTTGAGCAGTTTTGACTCTGATAAAGATTTTTTTCCTTACCTTGTATGCATTGCGGTAAACTGTGCAAAGGATTACCTTAAAAAGTGTTACAATGAGGTTGATTTGGTAGGAATCGTTGTTCCTGATACAACTGAAGATGTAGTTGACTATACCGATTTATACGATGCTATTTATTCTTTGCCTTTGGATTACAGGGAGGTGTTTCTCCTTTACTACAGAGATGGCAAGTCAATTAAAGAGATTGCAACAGCTTTCAATAAAACCCCTAAAAATGTTAAGGTAATTCTTTTCAGAGCGAGGAAAATGCTTTTTAAAAATTGAACTCGTGATTTTGTAACCAATCCAGTAATTTTATGGTAATTAATATGATGGAAAAAAGAGAATTTGTAAAAGAGTTGAACAGTTTAAGAGAAACAAGTAATTTATTTATTGATGTGTCTCAAGATATAGAGAGGTTGTTGCAAGATTGTAAACTTTCAATTAACTTTCAAATAAAAGTTAAATCTCGGAATGAAGGGGGTCACCCAATTTAGGGAACGCTACGCTAGTAGATTACGAACGTGAAGTAAATTCAATAAAATAGGAGGTGTATGGTGATTTTTAGAATTCCACGTTTTGTATGTTCTTATTCTGTAATTTTACAAGAGACAAAAGTCGGTTTCCGTTTGCAAGCCATGGCTTATACACATAATGAAAGGAGGTGATTCCCAATGGTAATCATTGAGCACGGAATACAGGACGCCATGATTAGTGGCGAACCAAACTTCTGTATCTTCTGTAACCCCATCAAAATGTAATGAGATTTAACTATTGCCTCTTTAAGGAGGTTTTTAACTCCTTAAAGAGGCTTTTTCTGTTTGAAAGCAAGTAAAAGCAAAATAAAGAGGAGGCAATGATATATGATGGATGTGCATTTTTCTAAGTATTTGCTAATTAAAGAAAATTGGCCGAAGGAAGGGTATGATTTGTTATTTAGTACTTTGACAAAAGCTGTCGTAATACTGGAACAGAAGTTTACAAAAAGTATCAAGGAAGGACAAATAGAAAGTGTTCCTAAAGAGATGATAGGAACACTTTTAGATGAAGGGATTCTGACTAACCTTTCTGACGAAAGACAATATGCAGAGTATTTTTTCACTAAAGGCAAATTTAATAGCAGAGCACTTGGCGCCATGATATTGACGACATATGATTGTAATTTTAAGTGTGAATACTGTGTAGAAAATGATATAAAAGATAGAATCGAGGACATGACAGACGAAGTGGTTAGAAATGTTATACAATGGTTTCATAGAAAGATAAACGAGACCAAACCAGAAGTAATAGAAATAGTATATTATGGAGGAGAACCTTTATTAAATAAGCGTCCTATTTTTGATATTTCTAGATCTCTATTTGATTCTGCCTTATCGAGAAACTTGACTTTTTCTTTTGGTATTATTACAAATGGAAGTATAGGTTTATCTTCTCATGAAATGGAAGAATTAAAAATTTATGGTTTAAATTCCATTCAGGTTACGATTGATGGAATGCCAACTATTCATAATATACGAAGGCCTTTTAAAGATGGAGGAGGTTCTTTTGATATAATCCTTAGTAATCTACGTCAATTTGTTGAGTTTGTGCCAGTAATTTTAAGAATTAATATTGATAGAGGAAACGCTAATAATATTCCCGCTTTATTAGATTTGCTTTATAAAGAAGGGCTATCTTCTAAGGCTTTATTAGATTTTGCACCAAGAATAAAGTCTTCTAATGCGCCGCATTTATGTGATATGAATATAATGCCCGATAAAACATTTATAGATACTTTGAATCTTTTGTTACCGAAAGCAAGAGAATTAGGTTTCTCTGTGTCAAGGAGATTTGTAGATAGTGGACAGTGTACTCTTCAAACGGATTTTCTGTTTATTATTGACTCGATAGGAGATATCTATAAATGTAGCGGATTGGTAGGTAGAAAAGAATTTTCTGTTGGCAATGTTAAAGATGCTCGTCTTAAAAGTAACTTTATTGAATTTGAAATGATGGATAGATGGAAAACATGTCTTGACTGCCCATATGTGCCTTTATGTAGAGGTGGATGTCTATATAAATCTCTTGTTACATTTGGAGATCCTCTCAAGAGAGTCTGCGAGAAAGGATTGTTAGAAGAGGGGGTAATGGTGGTTCTTACAAACTCGTTGTATGATAACCCAAAAGTCAAGGAGGTTTTGAAATGAATATGGAAGAAATTTTACTTGTTTCAAATGTAACAAAGGTTTACCCAAATGGTAAAAAGGCAAATGAAGCAATTAATTTAAAGGTTAAAAAGGGTGAAATTGTAGGGCTTATTGGTCCAAATGGAGCAGGTAAAACAACCCTTCTAAGACAAATTTTAGGATTGCTGAAGCCAACAGAGGGAAACATTTCAATTTTAGGGGAAGACATATCCTTAAACCCATCGATTATCAAAAAAGAAGTAGGTTATGCTCCACAGTATCCTCTTTACTTTCCTTCCCTTACAGTTGAAGAAACAATAGGCTTTGCTCTAAGACTAAAAGGCGTAA
>Ga0272448_1002687_pt1 | contig 21891 bp, 19 predicted proteins | sample YNPCB0191_FD_202220 | JGI IMG/M metagenome (GOLD analysis project Ga0272448, IMG submission 202220) | Hot spring sediment microbial communities from Yellowstone National Park, WY, United States - YNP-CB-019-1 | ecosystem: Environmental > Aquatic > Thermal springs > Hot (42-90C) > Sediment... | reverse complement strand
GACCGCTGGAGACGGCGGAGGAGATTCACCAGCGGCTCACCAAAGTCAAGGCGCTGGCAGTGTTCGGATCGGATGCGATTTCGTCCAGTGCGTACGCGACTGAGGCGTCGCTGGTGATCTTGATGGCCGCCGGCAACGGCGCTTTGCACATCGCGTTCTACACCGCGCTCGCGGTGGCGTTGTTGCTTTCGATGGTGGCGTTCTCGTACCGGCAAACAGTCTATGCCTACCCGCATGGTGGTGGCTCGTACAACGTCAGCCGCGAGAATCTGGGGCAGTTGCCGGGGCTGGTGGCGGCGGCGGCGCTCTTGATCGACTATATCTTGACGGTCGCCGTGTCGATCGTCGCCGGCGCCGCTGCGGTCACCTCGGCATTGGTGGCTTCCGGCTTGGGCGATCAGGTCAACGCGATCGAGGCAACGCTTCCGCCATTTTTCAATCTCAATGTCATTCTGAGCGTATTCTTTATCGGCTTGATTACGGTGGGGAATCTGCGCGGCATCCGAGAATCCGGAACGATCTTTGCCGTCCCGACGTATCTGTTCATTGTCAGTCTGAGCATACTGCTCGTGGTGGGGATGTTCAAGGCGTTTACCGGAACGCTTCATCCAGTTACGCCGCCGCCGATTTTGCAAGCGACGGAGCCGGTGACGGTGTGGCTGATTCTCCGGGCGTTCTCCGCGGGCGCGGTGGCGATGAGCGGCACGGAGGCGATTTCCAATGGCGTTCCCGTGTTCCAAAAGCCCGAGTCGAAGAACGCGGCGACGACGCTGACGGTGATGGCGACACTGCTGGGAATTTTCTTCCTCGGCGTGTCGTATCTGGCGACGTACATGGGGTTGGTGCCAGGCGATCAGACGATCATCTCCCAGATTGCGGTGGCTGTGTTCGGTACGACCTTCCCGTACTATATTTTCCAAATCGCCACGACCGGTATTCTGGTCATCGCCGCGAATACCGCGTTCGCCGATTTCCCGCGCCTCTCTTCCGTGCTGGCGCGTGACAATTACATGCCGCACCAGTTTCTATTCCGTGGCGACCGGCTGGCTTTCTCGACCGGCATTGGCGCGCTGGGCTTGATCGCCTCGGTGCTGGTTGTCGTCTTTGAAGGCAACGTCGATAGTTTGATTCATCTCTATGCGGTCGGCGTCTTCCTCGCGTTCAGCATGTCCGACTCGGGGATGGTCGTCCATTGGTGGCGCACGCGTGGACCGAACTGGAAGAAGAGCATTGTGATCAACGGGGTGGATGCTGTGTTGACTTCGAGCATCTTGGTTATCGTGGCGATCACCAAGTTTGCGCTCGGCGCATGGATCGTGATTGTTCTGATCCCGATCATTGTTTCATTCTTCTTGTTCGTCCATCGGCATTATTTGCGCGTGGCTGACCAATTGCGGATCGTGCCGGGGCAGCTGCCGCCGGCGCACATCGGTCAACTGGTGCTCGTGCCGTTGGACGACGTGAACTATGCGTCGCTCCGCGCGCTCGCGTTTGCGCGGACGATCTCGAATGCGGTGGTGGCGCTGCATATTTCCACCAACCCGGAACGCGCGGAAAAAGTCAGGCAGAAGATGGAAACGTATGCACCGGACATCAAGCTGGTGATTGTCGAATCGCCGCTGCGGGCGTTCATGCGTCCGCTGATCGCGTACATCGATGCGATTCACCGCCGGAAGCCGGAGGCATTCGTCACGATTGTGCTGCCCGAGTTCATCACCGCGCACTGGTGGGAACGCTTCCTGCACAACCGTACGGCGAACCGGCTGCGCGCCGCGTTCGAACGACATCCCAACGTCGCGGTGGTGCTCGTGCCGTACCTGTTGGAGCGCTGAAGGAAGACACCTAAAAATTTGGCGAACCTCTTTACGTCACGCCTTTTTCGTGGTATATTATGCCGGAGGATTCGATGAGAGTGATTATTGTCGGTTGTGGTCGGCTCGGCGCGCACTTGGCGCGGCGCTTGGATCGCGAAGGCAACGAGGTAACGGTGATCGATCGCAACGCGGAATCATTTGCCCGGCTGGGCAGCGAGTTTCACGGCCGAATGGTTTTTGGTACGGGGATCGACGAAGATATTTTGCGCCGCGCGGGAATCGAGAGCGCTGACGCGTTTATCGCCGTGACCAACGGCGACAACACGAACGCGATGGCGTCTGAAATCGCCAGACTGGTTTTCAATGTGCCGCGCGTGGTCGCGCGATTGTACGACCCGGTACGTGAGGATACGTTCCATACGCTCGGCTTGATGGAAACGGTCTGTCCCACCATCATGGGCTCGGACAAGATCCACGAACTGATTACAGGCAATGGCGCATCGCCATCAAGCTAGCCGAGAAGCTCAGGGGGCAAATGTACATTATTGTGGTCGGCGGCGGCAAGGTGGGCTATTACCTTGCCAAGTCACTGCTGAATGACGGACACGAAGTCCTGGTCATCGAAAAAGACAAACGCAAATGTGACATGATTTCCGCGGAACTGGGCGGCATCGTCCAGCGCGGCGATGGGACCGATTCGACCGTGATGGAAGAAGCCGGCATGAGCCGCGCGGATCTGACGGTCGCCGTGACGGGCGATGACGAAGATAATCTGATGATTTGCCAGATGGCAAAGAAAAAGTTCGGCGTCAAGCGCACCATCGCCCGCATCAACAATCCGAAAAACGAACGCATTTTCAAACTGCTGGGCATCGATCATACCGTCTCCGTCACGGATCTGATTCTGGCGCAGATCGAACGCGAAATTCCGGCGCACTCGCTGGTGCACCTGCTGACGCTCCGCGAAGCCGGCACCTCTTTCGTCGAAGCCAAAGTCCCCGAGGGCTCGCCGGTGGCTGGAAAACTCATCAAGGATTTGAATATTCCTGACGACTGCGTCATTCCGCTGATCATTCGAAAAGGTAAGGGCATTGTGCCACACGGCGAAACCCCGCTGGTGGTCGGCGACGAGGTCGTGGCGGTGACCGCGCTCGAACATGAAGATGTACTTGAGCGCGTTTTCTCTGGGCTGACCATAACCAAGGGGCAATAGCGCCAGATGAATTCGAGGAGGATGCAAGCGCGATCATGCTGAACGCCGAAGCCCATCCGGATCGCGGAGGGGCGGCGCGTTCAAGTGGTCGAGCAGAAGGGTGGGGCAGCGTCGGTCGGGTTGCGACCAGGTTGCCCGGGGTGAGCCAGTGGCTCGCTTTCTCACAGCGGTCAAAATGGAACGGCGCTCACGCGCAAGAAAATTTCCACAGGAAGGTACCTAATCGAAAATGGAATCGCCTACAACTGAATATACCGAAAAGGAGCCCCCGGGTACTATCGCGAGTCCTCGTCGCCCAGAAGCACTGCCATTACCCGTCATCGCAACTTTGGGTGAGGACTTGCGACCCCATCAACTCCGCAGCCGCCTGTGGGCGGATGTGACGCAGGCGGAGTGGAACGATTGGCGATGGCAAATGAGCCATCGCATCACGACGTTGGAGCAGCTTCGGCAGCTCATCCGCCTTACGCCCGATGAAGAACAGGCGGTGCAGCTCAAGCCGGAGTTGAGAATGGCGATCACGCCGCATTTCGCAGCGCTGATGGACCCGGACGATCCGAATTGCCCGATCCGCCGCCAGGTTGTCCCAACGATGGCGGAATTCGTGCTCGACGATCCAGACCTGGAGGACCCGTTGGGCGAAGACGCGCACATGCCCGTCCCAGGTCTTGTCCATCGCTATCCCGACCGCGTGCTGGTCGATATCACCGATCAGTGTGTGGCGTACTGCCGCCATTGCACGCGACGCCGCATGGTCGGCACAGGCATGATGCCAGCGCACAAGAGCCGCATCGAAGCGATCGCGCAGTACCTGGAAGCACACCCCGAAGTGCGTGATGTGCTCATCTCCGGCGGCGATGGGCTGTTCCTCTCCGACGCGATGTTGGATTTCGTGCTCAACCGTTTTCGCTCGGTGAAATCGGTCGAGATCATTCGGTTCGGTTCGCGCATTCCGATCTTTCTGCCGCAGCGTATCACCGATACGATGATCGCGACGATTCGCAAATACCATCCGATCTGGCTGAACATTCACATCAACCACCCGAAGGAAATCACGCCCGAAGTGCGCGAGGGCTTGGCGAAACTCGCGGACGCCGGCATCCCGCTCGGCGCACAGACTGTACTGATGGCGGGCATCAACGACTGCGCGAACACGATGAAGGCGCTGGTGCACGAGTTGGTGCGAAACCGCGTGCGACCGTATTATCTGTACCAGTGCGATCTGTCGCAAGGCATCGGTCACTTTCGTACGCCGGTCAGCGTCGGATTGTCGATCATCGAAGCATTACGCGGTCACACGACCGGCTTCGCCGTGCCGACGTTCTGCATCGATGCGCCTGGCGGCGGCGGCAAGGTCCCGATCATGCCGCAGTACCTGATTTCGCAGAACGACCGCAAAGTGATCGTGCGGAACTTTGAGGGCGTGATCGCGACGTACACGGAGCCCGACCGGTACGAGCATCATCATTCCGATAACTGCGAGTACTGCCGCCGCGCGGCGCCGAAGGAAGGTGTGGCAAAGCTCCTCGCCGGCGACGCGGTCGTGCTGGAGCCGGAGGGCTTGCGGCGCAAGCAGCGCCGCGTCAAGAAACTCGACGCGGAGAAAAAATCGCGACGCAAGGCGCCACTGCAACTGCCGGTCAAGGCACTGCAACAGCGCGAGCTGATCCCGCTCGAATCGATCGTGCCCGCCAAAGGCAACGGTTCTGCGGCCGGCGTGCCGAGCAGCAAGCCGCGTTCCAACGGCAATGGCAAGTCCCGGCAAGAGGTGTAACGTATGAAGAAATTCACCGTTGCCCTCTTGTACAATCTCAAACAGAACGCCCCACACGCAGGGGAAGACGAACCGTGGGACGCGTGGAACGAACTGGATAGCGAAAAGACCGTCGCGGGCATCGAACGCGCACTGCGGGCGGGCGGGCACGAAGTGATCGCAATGGAAGGCGACGCGACGCTGCCGCAAAAACTGGCGCACTACAAGGTCGATATCGCGTTCAACACATGCGAAGGACACTTTGGCGTGTCGCGCGAGGCGCAAGTGCCCGCGCTGCTCGATATGCTGCGGGTGCCGTACACCGGCGCGGGCGTGATGACGCTCACCCTCGCGCTGGACAAGCCGATGGCAAAGCGCATCATGCTCTATTACGACCTGCCGACACCGGCGTTCCAGACCTTCATCACCGGCGAAGAGCGCATCGATCCGAAACTCAGGTACCCCCTCTTCGTCAAGCCGAGCCGTGAGGGATCGGGCATTGGCATCACCGCGAAATCGGTCTGCCGGAACCTGAAAGAGCTGCGCGACCAAATCCGCTACATCGTCAACGCCTACCATCAACCGGCGATCGTGGAAGAGTACATCGACGGGCGCGAGTTCACGGTCGGGATGCTCGGCAATCTGCCGTGGAACCTGCCCGCGCTGGCAATCCCGAACTCGGTCAAGTCGAACGGCAACGGGCACGGGTCGAAATCGGCACCGATCCCGGCGACGCTGCGCGTGTTTCCGCCGCTCCAGGTCGACTTGTCACCGGTGCCGGTGGAGGAAGCCGGCTTGTACACCTCCGTCGTGAAAAGCCAGCTGTACGATGTGCCCAAGTACCTCTGCCCCGCGCCGATCTCCAAGACCCTGCGCACCAAAATGGAACGTTACGCCGCGCGCGCGTTCGCGGCGCTCGAATGCAACGACTTTGCGCGCGTCGATTTTCGAGTGCGCGAAGATAGCGGCGAACCTTACATCCTGGAAATCAATCCGCTCGCCGGATTGCAGGAGGGCATCAGCGACATCGTCATGGCGGCGGAAGCCGATGGTCTGGACTATGTTAGCCTGATCAACGGCATTCTGGACGCCGCCCTGCAGCGCTACAGAATGATTTGATCGAAACGCGCAGAAAAGGTGGAGCGGGGCTATGATGATTGTGCTCCGCTCCACGTTTGTATTTCCGGATTGAAGCAAAATGGCAATTGACATTGAAACCGTGAGGAAGAATTTGGAGGAAGAGCGCGCCCAGCTATTGGCGCGATCAATTCCCCCACCCGAAATCGCGCGCGGCGACGAGGCAGATCTCGCCGCGATGGAGCAGGCGAAAGAGCGCGCGCTCTGGCTGGCAAACGATCAGAAGCAGCGCCTCGCGCAAATCGATCAGGCGCTCGCACGGATTGCCGCGGGCACGTATGGAATTTGCGATATGTGCGGCAAGCCGATTGCGCCGGAGCGGATGGAAGCCAATCCGCTCGCGACTTTGTGTATCGACGATCAAGCGAAAGTAGAGAAAAAGCGGAAATAGATGAACCAGTACACGAGTGAACGGCAGGAAACGCCGCGCCGGCTGATCGACCGTCTACTGGTCTGACTGTTTCCTGGTGGTGGAGTCTTTCGTTGACGGCTTTGGTGGCATTTGTCCGGGCATATGCGGTCTGGCTTTATCTGTTGTGCGCGCTTGGAATTCTCTTTGGCGTCAAGATACTCACCGACGCGCGGCGACTGGCGCGGACGACGCTCTTTTCGTTGGAGCAGGAACGCGCGGGCGAGCAATCCATCCGTGGAATGATTCTGATTGCGGTATTCCTGATCGCCATCGCGGCGGTCACGATGGTCGGTGTGATCGGTCCGGCACTCGTGCCGACACCGGAGCCGGTCATTTTGCGCGGGGCGACGGCAACGCTGCCGGCGATTATCTTCCCCACCAACACGCCTTCGCCTACGCCGACGCTCACGCCGGTTCCACCAACGCCGACCGTGTTTGTGACCAGCGTGCCGATTACGCCAACCGCGACGCGTACAATCAAGCCCACGCCAGCGCCCGCGACGCCCACGCCGCCACTGCCTGCGCCGATCCTCGCGGCGCCGCCGAACGGCAATGTCTTTAGCGGTTCCGGGCAAGCCAACGCAGCGATGACGTTCAAATGGACGTGGGATTGTACTCCATGCCAACTTGGACCCAACGATCGCTTTGTCGTCGTGATCCTCTACACCGATGCAAGTGGTAGATCAGTGAGTGTAGGCGGTGGAACGCAAAACAATTATTTGACCATGGCGGACATTGTTCGCGGGCTGGGACGGGACGTGTGGCACCAGGCAAAGGACGATACGTACCAGTGGTACGTTCAGGTCAAGCGCTCGCCGGGCGACCAGCCGCTCACTCCGCCCAGCGACACATGGAAGTTTGTGTGGCATTAGGTTGCCACAGAAACGGATTAGCCCCTGTGGGGGAACGGATATACGGCGATCTGTTCCGCGAAGCGGTTATCCGTTTCTGAGTGCCACTGGTTTGATGCACGCACGGGGTGAAACAATGGCTGAACACATCCTGGTAATCGAAGACGAACAAAAGATTGCCGATTTCTTGCGGCGCGGACTGACGTACGAAGGTTTTCATGTCGAAGTGTGTCTGGACGGCGAAAGCGGGCTGAAGGCGGCGCGCGACAATCCGCCGGCGCTGGTCATCCTCGATTGGATGCTGCCCGGGCTGGACGGCTTGGAAGTTTGCCGACGTTTGCGCGCGGGCGGCTCGGTGCCGATCCTGATGCTGACCGCGAAGGATTCCGTCACCGATCGCGTCAAGGGCCTGGACAGCGGCGCGGACGATTACGTCGTCAAGCCCTTCGCGTTCGAGGAATTGATCGCGCGCGTGCGCGCGCTCTTGCGCCGCAGCCACACCGCGGAAGAAACCGTGCTGCATTTCGCCGACGTGACGCTGAACGTCAGCACGCGCGAGGTGACGCGCGGCAACCGCAAGATCGAATTGACGACGAAAGAATTCGACCTGCTGTATTTCTTTATGCGCCACCCGCGCCAGGTGCTGACGCGCGAGTTGCTGTACGATCGCATCTGGGGCTACGATTTTGGCGGCGAGTCGAACATTCTGGAAGTGTACATTCGTTACCTAAGATCGAAATTGGAAGCCAACGACGAGCCGCGCCTGATTCAGACCGTGCGCGGGGTTGGCTATGCGTTGAGGGAAGAGTAAGTTCACGTTTTACGTGCCTGGAAGCTGATGGGCTTGGCGTAAAGCGTAAAGCGTTTCTCATGTCTATCCGTTTACGTTTGACTCTCTGGTACGTCGTTCTCCTCGCCATCATCCTCGTGATCTTCAGCGGTGTGCTCTACGCTGTGCTGGCGTTCAGTCTTTTCAATGAAGTGGATCGCACGCTGGAGACGCGCGCCGCCGAGGTGCAGAACGGCGTGGATGCTGCGCTCCAGATCCAGAGTGACATTCGCATTCTGCTCGCGCGGGGGCGCGTCGTTCTCTTGCCGGCAGCGGAAACTTTCTCCACCCCGGGCGTGTATGTGCAGGTGATGATTGAAGGGAGTGTGGTCAGTCGCTCGCAGAATCTCGGCGAGCTGGAGTTGTCGATTCCACCTTCCGTGCTTGATCGCGTGAATCAAGGCGATTCTATATTTACGAATTCCACGGTTGCCCAAGTGCCGCTGCGGATGTACGTGGCACCGCTCAGGACGCGCGATCAAATCGTCGGCGTGATCGTGGTTGCCGAGTCCACCCAACCGGTGGCCGATACGCTGCGCCGCCTCGCCACGCTGCTGGCTTTTGGCGTCATCGGCAGTTTGGTCGTCGCGGCGATCGTCGGCGCGCTGCTCGCGCGCAGCGCGCTCGCGCCCATCGACCGCATGACGCAATCCGCGCACGGCATCGCCCACGCGGGCGACCTGACGCGCCGCATTGAGCAACCGAAAACCCAGGATGAAGTGGGGCGGCTGGCGGCGACGTTCAACGAAATGCTCGCGCGCATCGAAGAACTCTTTCGGTCGCAGCAGCGCTTCCTGGCAGACGTCTCTCACGAATTGCGTTCGCCGCTCACCGCGATTCGCGGCAACCTCGATTTGCTGCGGCGCGGCGCATTCGAAAACGATCAGGAACGCGAGGCGTCGCTGGCGGCGATCGATGCGGAATCGGCGCGCATGCAGCGGATGGTGCAGGACTTGCTCCTGCTCGCGCAAGCCGACGCCGGCGTCGAGATTCGCAAGCAGCCGGTCGAATTGGATACGCTGCTGCTCGATGTGTATCGACAGGCGCGCGTGATGACCACCAGCGTCAAGGTTTCGCTCGGCAGCGAAGATCAGGCACAGGTGCTGGGCGATCCGGACCGCTTGAAGCAGTTGTTCATCAACTTGGTCGACAACGCGATCAAGTACACGCCGAGCGGCGGCGAGGTGACGCTGTCGCTCGAGCGCGACACGGAATGGGTGCGCGTGTCCGTCGCAGACACGGGCGCTGGAATCCCGGAACAAGATCTGCCGAAAATCTTCGACCGCTTTTATCGCGTCGATCGGGCGCGTTCGCGTGAAAAGGGCGGCACCGGTTTGGGGCTCTCCATCGTCAAGTGGATCGTGGACGCGCACCATGGCAAAATCGATGTGAAGAGCAAGCTGGGCAAAGGCACCACGTTCACCGTGTGGCTCCCGCTGTTGCCGCAGAACTAGTGCAGCCACATGAAAAGGTTGCACGCTTCGCGCAACCCGACGCGGAAATGTCGACAAATGTCGCTTGCCACCATGTGTTCACTACGCGCCTTCATGGTGATGCACACTAGAAATCGTACCGCATGTCCGTTCCGCGGAATGAGACCGATACCGAAAAACTCCAAAGGCGCAATCGCGAACTTGCCATCCTGAATGCGATCGCGTCGGCATTGAATCGAGAAGTCGATTTGACGCGCGCACTGAACGCCGCGCTCGCGCAGGTCGCCGAATTGCTCAACCTGAAAACCGGTTGGCTCTGGCTGTTGCGCGAAGACACCGGCGAGCCGTACCTCGCGGCGGTGCAGAATCTTCCCCCGGCATTGATTAACGATCCCAAGCGCATGGCGGGTGGATCGTGTTACTGCCTCGACACGTTTCGCTCCGGCGATTTGAACGGCGCGGCGAACGTCAACGTCGTCACCTGCACGCGGCTCAAGGATTTGGTGGACGACACGGACGGACTGCGTTATCATTCGAGCATTCCGTTGTACGCGCACGGGAAAAAATTGGGCGTGCTCAACGTTGCCAGTCCGGATTGGCGCGAGCTATCAGCGGATGATTTGCGGTTGCTGTATACCATCGGCGACCTGGTGAGTATGGCGATCGAACGTGCGCGGCTCTTTGCGCGCAGCATGGAGTACGGCGCGGTCGAAGAGCGCAACCGGCTCGCGCGCGAAATCCACGACACGCTCGCCCAGGGTCTCGCCGCCATCGCGCTGCAACTCGAAACCGCGGACGCGCTTTTGGAAGCCGGTGCCGACCCGGCGCGCGCGCGGCAGGCAATCGAGCAGTCGTTGTCGCTCCTGCGCGCCAATCTGGAAGAAGCGCGGCGCTCCGTGCTCGATCTGCGCGCCGCGCCACTGGAAGGGCGTTCACTGGCACAAGTGCTCGAGGCGATGGCGGATGAAGCGACGCGCGAGTGGAACTTGCAAACCCAACTCGACGTGACGGGCAGCCATCGCCCGCTGCCGCTGCGCGTCGAAACCGGTTTGTACCGCATCGCGCAGGAAGCGCTGACGAACATCCGTCGGCACGCGGAGGCAAAGCATGTGCTGATCCGATTGATTGCGACGCCCGACCGCGTCGAATTGAGCATCGAAGACGACGGTCGCGGGTTCGATCCGACGCGTGTGCCCCAAGGACGGTATGGCTTGATTGGTTTGCGCGAGCGCGTCAAACTTCTCGGCGGCGAATTGAACATGGACAGCCACAGCGGAAAAGGAACGCGGCTTGAAGTGAGCGTTCCGCTGGACGCGTCGCGATGACAGAGCCCATTCGCATCCTGGTTGCCGACGATCACCCGGTCGTGCGCGATGGTCTCGTCGCGATGCTGGGCACGCAGCCGGATTTTCGCGTTGTCGGCGAAGCGACCACCGGCATACAGGTCATCGAGCAGGTGACAGCGCTCAAGCCGGATGTCGTGCTGCTCGATTTGGAAATGCCGGAGCTGGACGGCGTCGCCACGCTCGAACGCCTCGGTGAGATTTCGCCGGAGACCCCAGTCATCGCGTTCACCGCGTTCGATACTGACGAGCGCATCCTGGGCGCGGTGCGCGCCGGTGCCAAGGGCTATTTGCTGAAAGGCGCGCCGCGCGGCGAATTGTTCAACGCGATTCGGGTGGTGAGCCAGGGCGGCTCGCTGATCGAGCCGGTGATCGCGTCGAAGATCTTACAGCAGGCGAGTCCATCATCAGAAGCGGCGCTGACCGAACGCGAGCGCGAGGTGTTGGGACTATTGGCGCAAGGCAAGAGCAACAAGGACATCGCTGCCGCGCTGGTCATCACGGAACGCACGGCCAAGTTCCACGTCAGTTCGATCATGAGCAAGCTGGGCGCGAGCAATCGCACCGAAGCGGTGACGATGGCGGTGCAAAAAGGGATTGTAAAGTTGAGAGCATAGACACCATTGCCATGGCGCGCCGCGAAGCGGCGCAGCCATCCCCAAGCGAGTCGGAGATGGCTCCGCCGTTGTGCGGCTCCCATGACGAGCCAAAACCTGTCCTTTGGGACAGGTCAAGACTGACCCGCCGCGCAATGCGGCGGGTTTTGGTTTGTGGTAGGATGAAGCCGAGGAGAATGAAATGAGCGAAAAGAAAAACAAGGTGGCGTTGATCACCGGCGCGTCGCGCGGCTTGGGGCTCGCGCTCGCGCGCGAATTGGCGCAGCGCGGCTGGACGCTGATCATCGATGCGCGCGGACAAGCCGCGCTGGAGCGCGTGCGCGTCGAACTATCGAAACAGACGAGTGTGTTCGCGTTTGCCGGCGACGTGACGAACCAGGCGCACCGCCGCGCGATGGCGGTCGCCGCGCTTGGCGCGGGCGGGCTGGACGTGCTCGTCAACAACGCGAGCATTCTCGGTCCCATCCCGCGACCGCAGTTGCTCGATTATCCGCTGGAGGCACTGGAGCAAGTTTACCGCACGAACGTGATCGCGCCGCTCGCGCTCGCGCAGGCGCTGCGGCACGCGTTCAAGCCGGGCGCGCGGATCATCAATGTCACGAGCGATGCCGGCGTCGAGCCGTACGCCGGCTGGGGGGGCTATGGATCGAGCAAAGCCGCGCTGGAGCATCTTTCCGCGATTCTCGCCGCGGAGAATCCGGCGCTGCGCGTCTACTGGGTCGATCCCGGCGATATGCGGACGCAGATGCAGCAAGACGCGTTCCCCGGCGAAGACATCAGCGACCGTTTGCCGCCGGAGGCAAGCGTGCCCGGTTTTCTAAAGTTAATCGAAGGCGATTTGCCGAGCGGTCGATACGCGGCGCGTGCGCTCAACGCCGAGCCGCTAGAAAGCGCGCAATGAAAATACAAACCGTCGATCAAGCGCCGGCGCGTCCGTCCGATGCCGCCGCGTTTGTTTCGACTTTCGAGCCGTTTGATTTTACGCTGCCGCCGGAGTTGGAAGCCGCCGCGCCGCCGGAGGCGCGCGGCATCGCGCGGGATGGCGTCCGCTTGATGGTCTCGCGCGTCCTGGACAATCGCATCGTGCACGCGCGCTTTCGGGAGATCGACCAGTTCCTTGACGCGGGCGATGTGTTGGTCCTCAACACGAGCGGGACAATGCCGGCGGCGATCCACGCGACGCGCGCGGAGGGAACGCGGTTCGAGTTGCACCTTTCGACGCATTTGCCGGACGATACCTGGGTGATCGAGTTGCGGCGCGCCGACGGCGCGGCGACCCAGCCGTTCTACGATGCCGTGCCCGGCGAAACGTTCGCGTTGCCGGAGGGCGCGGCAGTCACGCTGGTCGCGCCGCATCGCCGCCGCGCGGACGCGCCGAATCGTTTATGGAATTCTACGCTGCATTTGCCGGACGCGCTCGCCCCCTATCTCGCGCGCAATGGTTTTCCGATTCGGTACAGTTACGTCAGACAAAGCTGGGGAATCGAGTACTATCAAACGGTGTATGCCACGGAAGCCGGCAGCGCGGAAATGCCATCGGCCGGGCGACCGTTCACGCACGCGTTGATCACGCGGCTCGTCGCGCGCGGCGTGCTCATCGTTCCATTGCTGCTGCATACCGGCGTCGCGAGTCTGGAGAAGAACGAACCGCCGTACGAGGAATATTATCGCGTGCCGCGTGAGACGGCGCAGACCATCAACGCCGCACGCGCGGCGGGCAAGCGTGTGATCGCGGTCGGGACGACCGTCGTGCGCGCGCTGGAGACGGTGACCGACGCGGCGGGCACGACCTGGTCGGGCGAGGGGTGGACGGATGTGGTGATTACACCGGGGCGCGGCGTCCGCGCGATTGACGGACTCGTGACCGGGTGGCACGAGCCGCGTGCAACGCACCTCGCGATGCTCGAAGCGCTCGCCGGTCGCGAGCATTTGCGACTCGCCTACGCCGAGGCGCTGCGCGCGCGGTACTTGTGGCACGAGTTCGGCGACAGCCACCTGATTTTAGTGCGATAATTGGACGCTGACGAACGCGGCGGATGCGGCAAGTCGAAGCGTTTGGCGTCAGTTGTCTCTATTCCCGATTTCGTTTATTATATCATCCATCCGTCGCACGCGCCATGTACAGCTCGCCCAGTTCGAAACCGTGTTTGCGATAGTACCCGCGCGTGCCGATCGCGGAGATGACCGCGATGCGCCGGTAGCCCGCGCCGCGCGCGATCTGCATCGCTTGGTCGATCAGGCGCGTGCCCAGTCCGGCGTGCTGCGCTTCGCCGCGACTGGCGGTGCCGATTTCGAGCGCGGGACCGTAGACGTGTACTTCGCGGATGACCGCGCAGCCGCGCAGTTCGTCGAGGATTTCATCGCGCCGCGCGTGAGGCGATGGGAGCGACAGCCGCAAAAAGCCGGCGACCTTGCCGCGCGGTGTGATGTAACTCAGAAAATACTCGGTCGTCGCGTCGGTGTCGTATGTCATTGCGTCCAGCCGCAGCGCGTCCGCATCGACTTTTTCATTGCGGACTTCGCGGCAGCGAATGCAGCGGCATTGCAGCCCGCGCTGCCTCATCTCGCGCTGGACGACGACGCGCAAATGCGAGGTCGTGCTTCCTGCGACGATGTAATTCGCGGGGATGTCGCGGATGACGCGGTTGATGCGGCAGTAGGGCGGCACAACTGTCTTGCAATCGATGAGCAACTCAGTCAGTTCTTCGTTAGTGTACGGGCGATACTCGCCGCGCTGAAAGTGGGCGTCGAGGTCCGTTCCTTCGATTAGACTGCACGGGTAGATTTTGATTTCGTCCGGGCGCAGCGCGGGATCGTCCCACAACCGGCGAAAATCCGCGCGATCGGATGCCGGTGTGGCGCCGAGCAGGTTCGGCATCCAGTGCAGATGTAACTTGAAACCGGCGAGGCGGAGCAGGCGCACCGCGCGCCGCGTCGCCTCGACCGCGTGCCCGCGCTTGTTCAGCGCGAGAATATGATCGTCCAAACTCTGCGCGCCCAGTTGCACCTTGGTGACGCCGAGCCAACGCAAGCGCCGCACTTCCGCCAGCGTGATGTGGTCGGGACGCGTTTCGATCACCAGACCGACATTGCGGTGCTCGGCGGTTTCATTCGATTTCTGTGCGTCCGCGAGCGACGGAGAATCCGCACCATTCAGCGCGTCGAGGCAGCGCTGGATGAACCATTCCTGGTATTTGTGCGGATATGCCGACCAGGTCGCGCCGAGGATGAGCAGTTCGATTTTATCGGTCGCGTGACCGACGTTCTCGAACGCGCGAAGGCGCGCGATGGTTTGCTTGAAGGGATCGAACCGCGCCATTGCGGCGCGCTGCGCGCCGGGCTCGTCGGGCAGATAGCTCTTGGGAAAGCCGGCGACCTCGGGACAAAAGATGCACTCGCCCGGGCAGGGGTACGGTCCGGTCAAGACGGCGAGCGGCGCGACGCCGGACAGTGTGCGCACCGGGACGAGGCGAAGTTTGTCAAGGACCCTGCGCTCGAATGGCAGCAGCCCGCGCGCGGTCATGCGTTGGTACGCATCGATGATCTTGTCGCGCGAAACCGGCGCGCCATCGTCGCGAATGTACTGGTCGATGAGGCGCGTCACTTGGGTCGGCGAGAGATCGTCTGCCGCGCGCACCGCGTCGAACAACGCGCGCAGCGCGTCGGCGTGCCGATCGAGATCGAGCGACGTCTGATGCTTCTGCGCCCATTCGGCGTGCATCTGTTGGCGCTGTTCGTCGGAAAGAATCATCTGTGGACACTCGAACGGTTCAACAACTGCTGGCGATCAATCGCAGATTCTATTCCGAGTTTGCGCGCGCGTTCTCGGAGACGCGCTCCAGCGCGCAGACCCGGCTTGACCGAATTGTAGCGTACATTGGGGACGCTGTAAAGGTGTTGGATGTGGGCTGCGGCAACGGACGGCTGGCGGAACGGCTCGACAAAGAGGGCAGGCGCGTCGACTACATGGGCGTCGACGCGTCGCCGGAGCTGATCGCGCTCGCCGCCGCGCGCACATCGAAATTGCGCCACCTCGCGGCGGATTTTATCGTCGCCGATATTACAGTGGCGAATTGGAGCGCCGCACTACCGCTGGATGCGTTCGACCGCGCGGTCGCGCTCGCGGTGTTGCATCACATTCCCAGTTTCGATTTGCGCGTTCAAGTGTTGCGCGAACTCGGCGCGCGGCTCAAGCCGGGCGGAACGTTCGTCATGACCAATTGGCATTTCGAGCGCAACGAGCGGCTGCGCAAGAAAATCGTGCCGTGGGACGCTGTGGGCATCGACGCGCGCACGCTCGAGCCGGGCGACGCGTTGCTGACCTGGCAGCGCGGCGGGATTGGTTATCGTTATCTGCATCTGATCACACAAGCTGAAATTATACGTATGGCGCACGAAAGTGGATTTCAAGTTGTGAAACAATTCTACGCGGATGCGGATTTGAATCTGTACAGCGTGCTCCAGCGAGCGGAATGAGTTCACCGTTTTTTTACAATATTCTCATCTGCCTCTAATCTGAGGGTGCGATACTACCAGCGAGATGGGGGATGCCGCAAGTAGCGGAGCATGAGGCTGCGAGTTTCCTGGCCTGGGCAGTTATGCAACGCAAGGGCATTCCCTGCCAGGAGGGACAGGTCCTATCTCCCATCTTAAACCCAATTGATCTTTCTTCCTCCTTAACCCCCCTGAGGCGCAACGCGCTGTGGCTGCTCAACCGGTCGCAGCGCGTTGACGCGTCTACCGATGCGCGCTATAATCACTCCACTTGTTGCCGCAAGGAGCGACGATGCGCGAGCGCACAGCGACCTTGATCGACATCTTTGCTTCTCTCTCCAAACCTACCGAGTTTTCGCTTTCACCGGACGGCTCCACGGTCGTCTTTGTGCGAGAGGTGGGCGGATATTCCCAACTCTTTGCCATGCCGGTCGAGCACCCGGGCTGGCCGCGCCAGCTCACGGCGGGGCTGGCGGACTGCACCGACCCGCATTGGTCTCCCGATGGCGCACGGCTTGTCTTCGTTCGGGATGACGCGCTCTGGACGATCAAGGCGGACGGGACTGACGCGCGCGAATTGGTCGATCACCCCGCGGGTCACTTTGAACCGCGCTGGTCTCCCGATGGCTCGCGCATCGCTTTTTTGTCGCGACGGCGCGGCTGGAGCCACATCTGGACGATTGCGCCGGACGGCAGCGGATTGCGCCAGGTCACGCGCGGCGAATTCGACGCGTCCGATTTCACCTGGTCGGCGGATGCGAGATGGATCGCATTCAGTTCGATCCGCGAACAGGACTTGCTGACGCGCGGAGTGTACCTCGTTCCGTCGGAAGGCGGCGCCGAAATGCAAATCAGCCCGCGAGGCTATTGGAGCGGCGCCCCCAGTTTTTCGGTCGATGGGCGCACGCTGGCGTACCTGTCCGACGACGACGGCTGGTTCCACATTTATCTTTACGATTTGCAAACGCACACGACGCGCCAGCTCACGCACGGCGAGGAAGAGGATGGCGGTCCACACTTTTACGATGTCGATCCGCACGGCGGTCCGATGTTTTCGCCGGACGGCACACACGTTGCGTTCATTCGCCACCGCGAGGGCAAATTCGATTTGTGGGTTTCCGACGTGACCGCCGGCGACGCGCGGCGCATCTCGTCGAACGATGGTCAGTACCGGATCGTCGGCTGGCACGCTGATTCCAGACGCATCGCGGCGACGTTCAATAGTCGGTCGATCCTCAGCGACTTGTGGCTGGTGGCGCTCGATGGTACGGCGCGCCGGCTCACGGACTTGTCGATCGGCGAATTGAATTCGATGATGGCGCCCGACTGGATGGCGTACCCGGCGCGCGATGGACTCACGATCCACGCTGCGCTCTTTCGCCCGGGCGGCGACCGCGCCGACAAATCGCCCGCGGTGGTCTTTGTTCACGGTGGGCCCAATTTCGAGTTTGGCGAATTCTACTATCCGCTGCCGCAGATTCTCGTGCATGAGGGTTATGTCGTTCTGGCGCCGAATTATCGCGGCAGCACCGGCTACGGCACCGCGTTCCGCAACGCGAATTTTCGCGAGTGGGGGCACGCCGACGCGTTCGATGTGATCGACGCGGCGCGCTGGCTGCAGACCCAGGATTTCGTCGATCCGGGGCGCATTGCCGTCGTGGGTCCAAGTTACGGTGGCTATTTGACGCTCTGCGCGATCACGCTCGAACCCGAATTGTTCTGCGCGGCGGTCGACCTGTTCGGCGATTCAGATATCGCCGAATCGTACTACCACGGCGAGCGCTATGGTCGGCTGGATTTGAAGCGGCAGATGGGCACGCCGACAGAAAACCCGGAGGGTTATCGACGCGGCTCGCCGATCCATCGGACCGAGCGCATTCAAGCGCCGTTGCTCATCTTACACGGCAAGGACGATATGTTGGTCGTTCCGCTGATGAGCGAGAAAATGATTGAGGCGATGAAAATCGAAGAGAAATATGTCGAGTCGCATTTTTACGAAGGCGAAGAGCACGGCTTTGAAAAACCTGAGAACAAGAAAGACGCGTGGGAACGCATCGTCAAGTTCTTGAATCGATACTGCAAAGACGAAAAGGAAAAATAAATGAAACCACCCATCATTGTCGATGCACATCAGGATATTGCCTGGAACAAGTTCGCGCTCAACCGCGATTTCTTTGAGAGCGTCGCGGCAAAACGCGCGCGGGAAGGCGCAAGCCCCGCGCACGGCGAAGGCAGCGCGCTCGTCGGCTTGCCCGAACTGCTCGCCGGCAACGTGCGCATCGTCTTCGCGACGCTGTACGTCGCGCCCGCGCAGCCGAATCGGACCGCGTGGGGCAAGACATACTCCACGCCGGAAGAAGCGCACGCTCAGGCAATGGAACAGCTGGCGTACTATGCGCTGCTCGCGACGGATCCGCGCGTCTCGTTGATCACCACGCGCGGCGATTTGGAGCGCGTCGTTAATTCCGAAACACCGCGTGTCGGCCTAGTGATTCTGATGGAAGGCGCCGATCCGATTGTAACGCCGGAGCAAACGCCCGAGTGGTTCGATGCGGGCGTGCGTATGGTGGGACCGGCGTGGAGCCAGACGCGTTATGCCGGTGGGACGCGCGCGCCCGGTCCGCTGACTGCTTTGGGGCGCGCGCTGATGCCGCAGCTCGAACGTGTCGGGATGATTCTCGATACGTCGCATATGGCGGAGCAGAGCTTTTTCGACGCGCTCGAACTCTTTCACGGCGCGGTCATCGCCAGCCATTCGAACTGCCGCGCCTTCGTCAACACCGACCGCCAATTGAGCGATGAAATGATCCGCGCGATCATCGCGCGCGACGGCGTGATCGGCGCGGTGGTGTACAACCGATTCGTCCGGGAGGGCTGGGACAAGACGGCGGACAAGAACGCGGTGACGCTGGCGGATGTGATCAAGCACACGCGGCACGTTTGCGATCTCGCGGGCGACGCGCGGCACGTGGGCATCGGCACGGACTTCGATGGCGGATTTGGGATGGAAGCGACGCCGCGCGAAATCGACACCGTAGCGGACTTGGCGAAATTCGCGGATGCGCTCTCCGCCGCGTCGTTCAGCGACGCCGACATCGCGAATATGCTCGGCGGCAACTGGATTCGCGTGCTGCGGCGCGCATTGCCGGAATAAAAGTCTTGCGAAGGTTCAAAACTTGCCAGGCGCGGTAAAGTTTTGTGGCACAAATCGTACTCGATCATCTCTGCAAATACTATCAAGTTCACCAGAAAGAACCCGGCTTGGTCGGCTCGCTGCGGTCGTTCGTGCGTCGGAAATACCACGATGTCAAAGCCGTGGACGATTTGTCGTTCGCCATCGACGCGGGCGAGATCGTTGGTTTTCTCGGTCCGAACGGCGCGGGCAAGACGACGACGCTCAAGGTGCTATCGGGTTTGCTGTATCCGACGAGCGGCAGCGTGAGTGTGCTCGGCTTCACGCCGAGCGAGCGCCGCGACGCGTACCTGCGCCAGATCACGCTCGTGATGGGGCAGAAGCAGCAGCTCAACTGGGACTTGCCTGCGATCGAGACCTTTCTGGTGAACGCGGCGATCTACGAAATTCCGGACGCGCAATACAAAGAGACGCTGGATGAACTAACGGAGTTGCTGGAACTCGCGCCGCTGTTGAAAAAGCAAGTCCGCAAGCTGTCGCTGGGCGAGCGCATGAAGTGCGAGATCGCTGCCGCGCTGCTGCATCGCCCCCAGATTCTCTTTCTCGATGAGCCGACGATCGGATTGGATGTGACGATGCAGACCAAGATTCGTCAATTCATCGCTGAGTACAACCAGCGGCACAAGGCGACGGTCATTCTGACGAGCCATTATATGGCGGACGTGACCGCGCTCTGTCAGCGCGTCATCGTCATCGATCACGGCAAGCTGCTGTACGATGGCGACCTCCGCGCGCTCGCGGAAAAGATCGCGCCGCACAAACTCATCCGCATCGAATTTTCCCACTCGCTGAACGGGCATCGCCTTGAAGAGTATGGCGAGGTCATCAAGACGCGCGGGCAGCGCGCCGAGCTGCTCGTGCCGCGCGACGCGACGCCCAATGTTGCCGCACGGATGCTGGCGGAATTGCCGATCTCGGACGTGACGATCGAAGAGCCACCGATCGAGCAGGTGATTACGCGCGTGTTTGAGCAAGCCGCCCGGGCGCGCACCGAACGCGGCGAAAGCGATGAGGAAGCGGAAGACGAATGACGAAAGACGGATAACGGAAAGATTTCGTTTTCAGTCCTTCGCTTCCGTCGTCGGTCTAGCTTGAGAGGACAGCGTGTTCAAAAAGTACCTTGCCTTGTTGCGCCAGAGTCTCGCCGCGCTGTTCGAGTATCGCGCCAACATGCTGATCTGGATGCTCATCAACGTCATGCCGCTGGTGATGCTCGCCGTCTGGTTTTCGATGTCGGAGGGCGGGCCGATTGCGGGATACACGCAGAGCGATTTCGTCTCCTATTATCTGCTGCTGGCTCTCGTTCAACAAATGACGACGGTGTGGGTCATCTATGAACTCGATTATGAGATTCGTCACGGCGACCTCTCGATCAAACTCTTGCATCCACTCAACCCGCTGCACGATTATCTAGCGACCAATCTCGCGGACAAAATCCTGCGCCCGTTCGCGCTGATTCCACTGGCGCTTCTCGCCTGGATGATCTTTCCGACGATTCACTACGATATCGCGCCGCTCAATGTGATCCTCTTTGTCGTGGCGCTGGCGGGCGCGTGGTTCATCCGATTTATCGCACAGTACATTTTCGGTTTGCTCGCTTTCTGGGTTTCCGACTCGATGACGCTGAACGATATTTGGTATGGACTGTCGCAGATGCTGGGTGGAATGATCGCGCCGCTGACACTTTTCCCATCGAACGTCACCGCCATCGCCAATTGGCTGCCATTCCGCTTTATGCTCTCCTTCCCGGTGGAGATTGCCTCGGGACGCTTAACCCGTGCCGATTTAGCGATGGGCATTGCGGCGATGCTGTTCTGGGTCGGCGTGGGCATCGTCGTCTATCGATGGGTATGGCGCCGGGGCATCCGGCGGTTCAGCGCGTTTGGGGCTTGAGTCAAAATGTCATTGCGGGCGAAGCGATCTCCTTGCTGCCTTGGAGCGTACTTCCACGTACGAACCGCGCTGGACAATGGCAGGGGAGGAGCATGCGTTACCTAAGACTCCTCCGCGTGTTCTACAAATACTCACTCGTGAGCGAACTGGAATACCGCGTCGAGTTCCTCGCCAACGTTTTCATGAATGTGTTCTGGCTGGCTTGGGCGGTCGTCAGCGTCGCGGTTTTCTTTTTGCATACCGACAAACTGGGCGACTGGACGTGGCCCGAAGTCCTGATGGTGGTTGCGCTCTTTACGCTGTTCAGTGGCGTGATGGAAGCCTTCCTGCGACCCAACGTGGGCGCGGTGCTCGATCAGGTGCGCGATGGGACGTTCGATTTCGTCTTGCTCAAGCCGGTGAATGCCCAGTTCATCGCGAGTCTGCGCAACATCGTCGTCTGGCGTCTGTCCGATGTCGTCATCGGCTTGGGTTTGATTGTCTACGCCCTGGCGCAGCTGCATGACGTGCCCACGCCGGGGCAGATCGCGCTCTTCGTCCTGATGCTCCTCGCGGCGACGGTCATCGTGTACGCGACCTGGCTGATGATGGTCTCGCTCTCATTTTGGTTCGTCAAGCTGGACAATTTCACCGAGTTGTTCTACGCCTTTTACGAAGCCGGGCGCTATCCGGTCACGATTTACCGTGGCTTGGTGCGCATCGTGCTCACGTTTGTCGTGCCGATCGCGTTTGTGACGACGTTCCCGGCGAGCGCGCTGCTGGGTCGCATCGATCCGATGACAGCGCTGGTCAGCGTTGCCTTGGCGACCGGGCTGTTCGTCATCTCGAATCGTTTTTGGAATTTTGCGATCCAGCATTATTCCAGCGCGTCCAGTTGATTCAAGTTCACTTCGGTGATGTAAGATTTCA
>Ga0272448_1002685_pt1 | contig 21898 bp, 17 predicted proteins | sample YNPCB0191_FD_202220 | JGI IMG/M metagenome (GOLD analysis project Ga0272448, IMG submission 202220) | Hot spring sediment microbial communities from Yellowstone National Park, WY, United States - YNP-CB-019-1 | ecosystem: Environmental > Aquatic > Thermal springs > Hot (42-90C) > Sediment... | reverse complement strand
GCTTCGCGCGATGCCGAAATCTGGAAGTGGCTGATCGCGCCGCCCATCCAAACGCTGGACGAGATGCGCGCCTGGATCGAAAAAGCCGAAGAGCAAACAGTCGCCGGCACGCAGGTTTGGTTTGCGATCATCCGCCGCGCGGACAACCGCGCGGTCGGCGTTACGTCGTACTTGAACATCTCGCGCGCGGATCGCGGCTTGGAGATCGGTGGGACGTGGCTGACGCCGGAAGTGTGGCGTACCGCCATCAACACCGAATGCAAATACCTGTTGCTGCGCCACGCGTTCGAATCGCTCGGCTGCCTCCGCGTCCAACTCAAGACGGACGAGCGCAACGTGCGGTCACAGCGCGCCATCGAGCGGTTGGGCGCGGTGAAGGAAGGCATCTTGCGCAAGTATCAGGTCACGCACAGCGGTTATCCGCGCAACACGGTGATGTACAGCATTATCGATACGGAATGGCCAGCGGTGAAGGAACGCTTGGAGGGATTCTTGAAACGGTGACGGACGACGAACGCGGAAGACGGAAAAGCGCAAGCGTCCGTCCCCCGTCGTCGGTCTTCCGTCTGAGGTTTTCCATGTTCAAGAAAGTTCTCGTTGCTAATCGAGGTGAGATTGCGGTGCGCATCTTGCGCGCCTGCCGCGAACTCGGACTGGAATCGGTTGCGGTCTGGTCGGAGGTGGACCGCAACGCGCTGCATGTGCGCTACGCCGACGAGGCGTACTGCATCGGTCCCGCGCCGGCGCTCGAATCGTACCTGCGCATCGACCGCATCATCGACGTGGCGATCCGCGCCAAGGTCGACGCGATTCATCCGGGTTACGGTTTTCTCGCCGAGAATGATCACTTTGCGCGCGCCTGTGCGGAAGCGGGCATCGTCTTCGTTGGTCCACCACCGCAAGTGATCAACGCGATGGGCAACAAGATCGAGGCGCGGCGCACGGTCTCGAAGCAAGGCGTGCCGGTCGTGCCGGGGACGTACGACGCGCTGCGCGATGACGAGATGCTCGCGGCGGCGGAGAAGGTGGGCTATCCGGTGATGATCAAAGCCGCGGCGGGCGGCGGCGGCAAGGGCATGCGCCGGGTCGATCGCGCGGAGGATTTGCCCAGCGCGATCGCGCGCGCGCGCAGCGAGGCGGAAGCCGCGTTCGGCGACGGCACAGTCTATCTCGAAAAGATTATCGAAAACGCGCGACACGTCGAATTCCAAATCCTCGCCGACACGCGCGGCAATGTGATTCACCTGGGGGAGCGCGAATGCTCAATCCAGCGGCGGCATCAAAAGTTGGTCGAGGAATCACCTTCCGTCGTGCTCGATGACAAGCTGCGCGAGAAAATGGGCAAAGCCGCGGTGGCTGCCGCCAAAGCCGCGGGCTATGTCAACGCGGGGACCATCGAATTTCTGCTCGACAAGAATCGCAATTTTTATTTTCTGGAAATGAACACGCGTCTGCAAGTCGAGCATCCGGTCACCGAGCTGGTCACCGGCGTCGACATCGTCAAAGAACAACTCCGCATCGCATCCGGGCGTCCGCTGAGTTTCAAGCAGAAGGACATTGTGCAGCGCGGCTGGGCAATCGAGTGCCGCATTACCGCCGAAGACCCGTACAACGGATTCCTGCCATCGACCGGGCGCATCATCAGTTTGTACGAGCCGACCGGGCCGGGCGTACGGATCGAAAGCGGCGTGTACGAAGGATTTGAGGTCGGGCTGTACTACGATCCGCTCATCGCCAAGTTGTGCGTGTGGGGCGCCGATCGTGCGGCGGCGATCATGCGCATGAAGCGCGCGCTGAGCGAGTACAAGATTCTGGGCATCGCGACTTCGATTCCCTTTCATCAGCGATTGTTCGAGAGCACGAATTTCATCGGCGGCGTTTTCGATACGACTTTCCTCGACGACCGGTTCTCGATGGAGCAAGGCGGCTCGGACGAAAACGAACAAGTCGCGGCGATTGTCGCCGCGCTGCTCACGCACGACCGCCGCCAGCACGCGCTGAACATTCCGCCACCGACGAACAACGCGCGCAGCGGCTGGAAACGTTTCCGGTCTTGGGAAGGCGTACCATGAAATACACCGCACTCATCCACGATAAAGCCTACACCATTGAAATCGGAGCGAACAACACGGTGCTCGTCAATGGCGAACCCCACGCGGTCGATTTCCGCAGCATCGATGGCACGACGCTCTTTTCGTTGCTGATGGACAACCACTCGTGGGAAGTCCTGGTCGAGCGGACAGGCGACGAGTATCGTTTATTGATCGATGGCGAGTTGCACGTCGTCGATGTGCAAGACGAACGCACGCGCAAACTCGCCAAGGCAGAAGCGAAGGCCGCGGCGGCGACCGGCGAAATATCGCTCAAAGCGCCAATGCCGGGACTGGTGCGCGGCGTCAGCGTGAATGTGGGCGATTCCATCGCGGCGAGGCAAGGCATCATCATTCTGGAAGCGATGAAGATGCAGAACGAATTGCGCGCGCCGCGCGCCGGCGTCGTCAAGGAGATTCGCGTCAAAGAAGGCGAGGCGGTGAATCAAGGGCAGGTGTTGGTGGTGATCAAGTGAACGAACGCAAATCCAAATTCGAAACACTCTCCGGCATTGAAGCCAAGCGCGTCTACACGCCGGCAGACGCGGACAAGCCCTACAACGAGCGCCTTGGCTTTCCGGGCGAATATCCGTTCACCCGCGGCATCCAGCCCACGATGTATCGTGGGCGTTTTTGGACGATGCGCCAGTACGCCGGCTACGCGAGCGCGGACGAATCGAACGCGCGTTACAAATACCTGCTCGCGCAGGGGCAGACCGGCTTGTCGGTCGCGTTCGATCTGCCGACGCAGACCGGCTACGATTCCGACGCGGCGATGGCGGAAGGCGAAGTCGGCAAAGTGGGCGTTGCGATTTCCTCGCTCGATGATATGGAGCGATTGTTCGACGGCATCCCGCTGGACCAAGTGTCCACATCGATGACGATCAACGCGACCGCGGCGATCCTGCTCGCGATGTACGTCGCGGTCGCGAAGAAGCAGGGGGTTGCTGTAGGGACAGACGGACGCCTGCCCCTACGCGGCACGGTGCAAAATGATATTCTCAAAGAATACATTGCGCGCGGCACGTACATCTTTCCGCCCGCGCCATCGATGCGGCTCGCGACCGACATCATCGATTACTGCGCGCGCGAGCTACCCAATTGGAATCCGATTTCGATCAGCGGCTATCACATTCGCGAAGCCGGGGCGACGGCGGTGCAAGAAGTCGCGTTCACGCTTGCAAACGCGATCGAGTACGTCAACGCGACGCTCGCGCGCGGGCTGGCGTTCGACGATTTCGCGGCGCAGTTATCCTTCTTCTTCGTCGCGCAGTTGGATTTTCTGGAAGAGATTGCCAAGTTTCGCGCCGCGCGGCGATTGTGGGCGCGAATTTGCAAAGAGAAATTCGGCGCGCGCGATCCCAAATCGATGATGTTACGATTCCACACGCAAACCGCGGGCGTTTCGCTGACCGCACAGCAGCCGCAGAACAACATCGTTCGCACAGCAATTGAAGCACTGGCGGCGGTCCTCGGCGGGACGCAATCGCTCCACACCAACTCGTACGACGAAGCGCTCGCGCTGCCCACTGAGGAATCGGTGCAGGTCGCGCTGCGGACGCAGCAGATCATCGCACACGAGTCGGGTGTGACGAACACCATCGATCCGGTCGCAGGATCGTACTATATCGAAAATCTGACGGACGAAATCGAAACGCGCGCGATGAAATACATCGACAAGATCGAGCAGATGGGCGGCGCGCTCAAGGCAATCGAGGCGGGCTTTGTCACACGCGAGATTCAAGAATCGTCATGGAAATTCCAGCGCGAGGTGGAAGCAAAGGAACGCATCGTCGTCGGCGTGAACGAGCACACGACGAGTGCGCCGTACAAGGGCAAGATGCTCCGCGTCGACCCGCGGGTGCGCGACGAGCAAACGGCGCGGCTGCGCGCGTTGCGCGAGCGGCGCGACAACGTGCGCGTGCAAAACGCACTGAACGCGCTGACCGACGCGGCGCGCGGCAGCGTGAACCTGATGCCAGCGATTCTCGCATGCGTGGAAAGTTACGCGACGATCGGCGAGATTTGCGACACGCTGCGGAAAGAGTTCGGCGAGTATCGGGGCGGTGCGTTCTTTTAGCCGCAAAGAACACAAGGAACGCGCAGAAAGAATCTGGGCGTTTTGCAGAGCAGTCGCATGTCTGAACTGCACATCGTCACCGGCGCGTTTGGATATACCGGCAAATACATCGCCGCGCGCTTGCTGAACGAAGGTGTGCGCGTACGCACGCTGACCAACTCGCTCAACCGTGCCAATCCGTTTGGGGGAGCGGTTGAGGCGCATTCGTTCAACTTTGATGCGCCCGAAAAATTAGTCGAATCGCTGCGCGGCGCGACGGTGCTTTACAACAATTACTGGGTGCGTTTCAACTACAAAGATTTTCAACATTCGGAAGCGGTTCAAAACACGCTCAAACTGATTGCGGCGGCAAAACAAGCCGGCATCGAACGCGTGGTTCACATCAGCATTACCAATCCCTCGGAAGATTCCGGTCTGACCTACTTTGCCGGCAAAGCGCGGTTGGAACGCGCACTGATGGAATCGGGTTTATCGTACGTCATTTTGCGGCCGACGGTGATCTTTGGCAAGGAAGATGTACTCATCAACAACATCGCGTGGACGCTGCGGCATCTGCCGGTCTTTGGCGTCTTCGGCGATGGCGCGTACAAGTTGCAGCCGATCTACGTCGATGACCTCGCCGCGCTCGCGGTTACACAAGGCAAATCGCGCGAAAATCGCATCATCGACGCGATCGGTCCCGAGACGTTCACGTACCGCGAACTCGTCCGCACGATTGGCGAGATTATCGGCGCGCGGCGACCGATCGTCGGCGTGCCGCCGTGGTTCGGCTACGCGGTGGGCGCGGTGATCAGCCGGCTGCAGGGCGATGTGTTCATCACGCGCGAAGAGATCGAGGGCTTGATGCGAAATTTGCTCTACACCGATTCGCCGCCGGTGGGCGCGACGCGGCTGACCGACTGGGCGCGAGACAACGCCGCCACTTTGGGTGTAAAATACGCGAGTGAGCTGGCGCGGCGGAAGAATCGCGACGAGGCGTACGAAAAGTTATAGCCCTAGAGGACAGAGGGGACAGAGAAAAGATGGCAGAAGCGCCGCACAAGGAATTGACCTCGAACATTGTCGAAGCAGCGATTGGTTCATCGAATTCTTGGTCCTGGTTTTCTTGAATCAGTTTACGAGACAACTCTCGCACACGAATTGGATTTGCGAGGCATTCCGCACGAACGCCAAAAGCCGATGCCAATGGCGTGCAAGGATATTGTGGCGGGCGAGCATCTATGGCTGAAAGGGTTTTATGATAGCAAGGATAGATCACATTGGCATTGCGGTACAAAATATCAATGACGCGCTCACGTTCTTTCAAGACGCCCTGGGACTCCAGCTCGATCATATTGCTTCCGAAGAAGGCGGGCGCACTCAGGTGGCGTTCTTGCCGGTCGGCTCTAGTGACGTAGAATTGGTTGAGCCGCAGGACGACGAAAGTGGTCTCGCCAGGTTTCTCGCCAAGCGCGGCGAGGGCATCCATCACATCTGTTTCGAGGTGGACGACATTGACGCCGCGCTCGCGCGCTTGAAGGCGAAGGACGCCCAGTTGATCGATGAGACGCCGCGCGTCAACGGGCAGGGCATGCGCTATGCGTTCATCCATCCTAAGAGTGCGCATGGAGTGTTGATTGAGTTATATCAGAAGCCATAGAGAGCATAGAGGGCATAGAGCAAAAACATTTTTGCTCTATGCTCTCTATGGCAGAATCACGGAGGGATGATGTTCGACAAGAAAGAACTGGAAGAAATCAAACGCGCGAAAGACCAGTGGGAAGAGACGACGCTCCAGCAGACGCTCGCGCGTTCACCGGAACGCCGCGCGAAATTCATCACCACCTCATCCGAGGAAATCGAGCGACTCTACACGCCGCTCGACATCGCGCAAATGGATTACGCGCGCGACTTGGGACTGCCCGGCGAATATCCGTACACGCGCGGCGTCCACGCCACGATGTACCGCGGCAAGCCGTGGACGATGCGAATGTTCGCCGGCTTTGGCACCGCCGAGGAAACGAACGCACGCTTCAAGTATCTGCTCGAACACGGCGAGACCGGGCTTTCGACCGCCTTCGATATGCCGACGCTCTACGGGCTCGACACGGACGACCCGCGCGCGGTCGGCGAGTTTGGCAAATGCGGCGTCGCGATTTCGTCGCTCGCCGACATGGAGATTTTGTTCGACGGCATTCCGGTCGATCAGGTCACCACTTCGATGACGATCAACTCACCGGCGGCGATCATCTGGGCGATGTACATCGCGGCGGCGGAGAAACGCGGCATTCCGCGCGCCAAACTGGGTGGCACGATTCAGAACGACATCCTCAAAGAATACATCGCTCAAAAAGAATTCATTTTCCCGCCCGAACCGTCGATGCGCCTCGTCGTCGACACGATGGAGTTTGGCACGCAAGAGATGCCGCTCTGGAACACGATTTCGATCAGCGGCTATCACATCCGCGAAGCCGGCTCGACCGCCGCGCAGGAACTGGCGTTTACGCTCGCCGATGGAATGGAGTATGTGCGCTGGGGCATCGCGCGCGGCATGAACGTCGATGATTTCGCGCCGCGCCTCTCATTCTTCTTCAACGCGCACAATGATTTCTTCGAGGAGATCGCCAAGTATCGTGCAGCGCGGCGCATCTGGGCGAAATGGATGCGCGAAAAGATCGGCGCGCAGAATCCGCGCTCGTGGTTGATGCGCTTTCACACTCAGACCGCCGGCGTCTCGCTCACCGCGCAGCAGCCGATGAACAACGTCGCGCGCGTCGCGATTCAGGCGCTCGCCGCGGTGTTGGGCGGCACGCAGTCGCTTCACACTAACTCGCTCGACGAGGCGTGGGCGTTGCCGAGCGAAAGCGCGGCGACGATCGCACTGCGGACGCAGCAGATCATCGCGAACGAATCCGGGGTGACGAACACCGTCGATCCGCTGGGGGGCTCGTACTTTGTCGAGGCATTGACGAATCGGATGGAGCAAGCAGCGAACGCGTACTTCGACCAGATCGAGAAACTGGGCGGTGTGCTGCCGGCGATTCAGAAAGGATTCTTCCAGCGCGAGATCGCGGAGAGCGCGGCGCGCTATCAGACCGAAATCGAAAAGAAGGAACGCATCATCGTCGGCGTGAACGATTATGTCGTCCAGGAAGAGTTGAAAGTGCCGCTCCTGCGCGTGGACGAAGCCGGCGCGCGGCATCAAATCGATCGATTGAATCGCATTCGCCGCGAGCGTGACGGCGCGAAAGTACAGGCGGCGCTCGACGCGGTGCGCGACGCAGCGAAGCAGGAACGCGCGAACCTGATGCCGCGCTTGATCGACGCGGTGAACGCGTACGCGACGCTCAGCGAGATCATGGACGTGCTGCGGAAAACGTGGGGCGAATACAAAGAGCCGGTGATTGTGTGAAAATCAAACATGCCCAATGAGCCAAAGGTGCCAAATTTGCCAAATCGTTTTTGGCTGGTTTGGCACCTTTGGCATATTTGGCTCTTTTTACTTCAATCCCGAATGCAAGAAACTCTCGATGAACTGCCGCTGGAAGATGAGGAAGAGCAGCAAGAGCGGACCGACGACGATAACGGTACCGGCGGTGACAAGGGGCCACTGCGCGCCGATCTCGCCGAGCTGCGTGAATACAGCGAGACCGACTGTTAGCGGGCGACTGTTCTGGCTGTTGGTGACGACGAGGGGCCACAGAAAATCGTTCCAGTGAAAACTGATGGACGAGAGCGCGAACGCGATCATCGCCGGGCGCGCCGGCGGAAGGTACACGTTCCACAACGTTTGCAACCAGTTCGCGCCGTCCATCTTCGCGGCGTCGTCCAGATCGCGCGGGATCGTCTTGAAGGTTTGCCGCATCAAGAACGTACCGAATGCCGAGCCGAAGAACGGCAGCATCACCGCGAGTAGCGTGTCGAACAGATGGAGCTGGCGGATCGTCGAATAATTCGGGACGATCAGCGCGCTCGACGGGACCATCAATTGCAGCAGGATGAGAAAGAAGAGTAGATTCTGACCGCGGAAGTTGAACCGCGCGAACGCATAGCCGGCGAGACTGATCGTCACGAGCTGCACACTGAGGATGCCGACGACGATGATCATCGTGTTGATATAGTACTGGACGAATGGCGCGATCTCGAATGCCTGCGCGTAATTGGCGAGCGTGGGATGTGAGCCGAACCAGAGGTTTGCCGCGCTGAGCGGCTCGTCCGGCGGATGCACCGAAACGGCGAATGCCCAGAGCATCGGAATTGCCCAGCCGATCGCGATGATGGCGAGGACGAGCAGACCGAGCGTGTTGAGGATCGATTGGGGTTTAAACCTGGAAGGTCTCCAAGACCTTCCAGGTTTTATCGTCTCATTCATAAGTCGCGCGGCGTTCCGTGTAGATGAAATTCGTCACCGTGAAAACCAAGAGCACGACGATGAGGATCACGCTGATCGCGCTCGCCTTGCCAACATCGAGGAAGCTGAACAATGTTTGCCACAAATCGAAGAGCAGCATCGCGGTCGCGTTGTTTGGACCACCGCCCGTCATGATGTAAATCTGATCGACCGTCTCGAACGCGTTGACGACCGCAATGGTCGTGACGAAAAGCGTCGTGCCCATCAGCAGCGGCAGTGTGAGGTGGCGCGTCGCCTGAACCGTCGATGCACCGTCGAGCGACGCGGCTTCGAAAATGTCGTGCGGCAGTCCTTGCAGACCGGCGAGATAGAAGATCATAAAGTAGCCGGTCTGTTTCCAGATGCCGAGAATCATCAGCGCGATCAGCGCGAGGTTTGGATCGCCGAGCCAGTTTTGGCTAGGCATGTGGAAGAATTCAACGAAGACGTTGATCAGTCCATAACCTGGCGTGTACATGAAGAGCCAGATGGTCGCCGCGCTCACCATCGGCAAGATGGCAGGGTAGAAGAATGCCAGGCGATACAATCCGAGCGCGCGGATTTTTTGATTGAGCAAGAGCGCGAGGACGAGCGCGAGCAAGACGCTAAGCGGAACGGTCACGACGACATAGACGAATGTGTTGACGATGACTTGGCGAAACGCCGGGTCGTCAAAAAGCGCCGTGTAGTTTTGAGCGCCGGCGAATTGCGGAGTTTGGGCGGCTTGGTTCTGCAGGAACAGACTATCGTACACGACGCGCAGAGAGGGCCACAGCGTAAAGACTGTGACGAACAAGAGCGTGGGGAAAATCAAAAGATAGGGTAGAGCGGCGGTTCCAAATCGGAACCGCCGCTCTGTTCTGGCGATACTTGCGCGCGGGCGCAGCGTCATCCTAGTCCTTGAAGGCAGAGAGAATTTGATCGGCTTGCTGCTGCGCCGTCTTGAGCGCGTCGGCGGGCGTGCTCTTGCCGGTCAGGACGGCTTGCACCGCATCGCCGAGCGCTTTTTGAATTTGCGCGTTGTCGTGCGCGGCGAGTTCAGCGCCGGCGTACTGCAACCCTGCCGGCGCGACCGCGGCTTGCGGCACCTTGGCAATATAGTCCTTCATTGCCTGCGTGTCCATCGACGATTTTCGTCCGGGAATGTAGCCGGTGTTGATGCTCCAATCGGCTTGGATGTCCGTCGAGGTCATGAACTGGATGAACTTCCACGCCGCGGCTTGGTGATCGGCGGGGATGCCTTTGAGCATGTAGATGTTGCCGCCGCCAGTCGGCGCGCCGTAACCCTTTTCGCCGACCGTGTAGGAAACGCCGACATTGAATTTGGCTTGCTTCAAGATGTTCGTCAGCGAACCGCTCGAGTGCCAAATCATGGCGGCTTTGCCGTTGACGAAATCGTTCGGCATGTTCGCCCACTGCAAAATGCCGGTGGGCATCACCTTGTCCTGGGTGGACAGATCAGCAAAGTCCTGAAGCGCTTGCGCGACTTGAGGCGTGTCGAACGTAACCTTATTCGCAGCGGTGCCGACAACGTTCGTGCCGCCGCCGATGACGAACGACTGGAACAGCCAGTACGGAATTCCATCGGATGAAATTTCGAGTCCCCAGGTGGTCGTGTTGCCGCTGGCATCGGTCTTGGTTAGTTTCTTGGCGTCCGCGACCATTTCCTGAAAGTTCGCCGGTCCTTTGTTCGGATCGAGCCCCGCGGCTTGGAACATATCTTTGTTGTAGTAGAGAACCGGCGTCGAGCGCTGGAACGGCAGACTCCAGATGTGACCCTGGTAGTTTGAGTTGGCGAGGAACGCGGGATAGAAATCCGAAGTGAACGAATCGCCGCCGGCGGCTTTGATGTAATCGTCGAGCGGCTGGATGGCGTTGGAATCGACCAACGAGTAGAGATCGGTCGATAACATCACCGCGACATCCGGCGGAGTGCCGCCGCCCTTGATCGTCGTTTGAATTTTCGTCAGCGTGTCCGGGTAACCGCCGGAGAGGACGGCGTTCACCTTGATGTTCGGATTCTGCTGCTGGAACTTGGCGATGTATCCGTCGATGATTTGCGTAATCGGACCGGGGACGGCGACCGGATAGTAGAACGTCAGCGTGACGGCGCTGGGAGTCGGCGTCGCCGCCGGCGCGCACGCGGCGAGTCCCAGCACGAGGATCGCCAACGCGAGAACGACCACCAGACTCTTCGGCAGTCGAATGAATGATGACATACTTCTTGCTCCTTCGATCGATTTTTGCGAGGTGCGCGGCGTCACGCGCCCCGACGCGGCGTCATAATACAACAGGGCAGGCAAAGTGTCAATGACGTGACCGGGTAAAGATGTGCCTTAACCCCAGATCGCGCACGCGCGCCGCGAGCCGCGCGAGCAACGCGGGATCAACCCGGTCGCGATAAAGCTCGACGAAGATTTTGATTTGTCGCTCGGGCAAGAGAAGCGGAATCGGCTCGCCGGGAATTTCGGGCTTGCTCAATTTGGAATTCCCGCGGCGCTACTCAATTTGTAGATCTGCATGAGGGTCGCGCCATCGACTTGAATTTGGTACACCGGTTTCAGATTCTGCGCGCAGTACGCGGCGATGCTGTTGTACCAGCCAGATCGCGTGACGAACATGACATAGACCGGGTATCCCTGTTCGACTTTGAGTTTGACCACCGGTTCTTCGATCACGCTGATATCGCTGCGGAGCCAGATCGGCGAGGTGAGCTTCACAATCCATGGCGCAATCGCCACGTGGAGCTGCGCATCGCGCTCGGCGTGATAGTTCAACCACTGCACACCTTGTCGATACGACCCGCCCCAGTAATCGGTCGTGTCGGGTGTCTTTTGCTGCATGCCACCCAGTCCGCCGACCAGGGAATTGTAGTAGAGGTAATCGTACGGAAAATAGCGCGCCTCGATCACCGCAAAATTCAGGACGATCAAGATAGCGACCGCGGCGGCTGCGATCATTCTGCGCCCGTCGTAACGCGCGGCGAGATTTGCGAGCGAGGTCGCGCCGTACGCGGCGAGCAAGCACGCGGCGGGCACGAATTCTTCGAAATGCCGGATGCCGTCGAAATTCGCCGCGCCGGGCAGCGAGATGCGAAGGATCGGCAGCGCGAACCACACCAGCAGCAATTGCAGCAGCGGCGATTTGTTCTTCAGCCAGCTCCTTACCGCGAACGCGATGCCGATTATCAGCAAGACCAAATCGATTTCTGGCATCGTCGTGATCGTTTGAATCAGGGGATCCCAATTCCACGCGGCGACTCCGCGCGTGTACCCTTCGGTGAGGATGAAATTGTAATAGACTTGCAGCCGCCCGAGCGGGTCGGCATAAAAGTAGGGCCAGGAGAAGAAAAAGAAGAGCGCGGCGACGACCATCATCAGAGCGTATTGCGGCAGATAGTGGCGCAGGTGCTTCTGGAGCGGCTGGAGAACGTTCGGAAGCCGGTGCCAGGGAAAAAGACCCAGGAACAAGACGACGGGGATGAAATGCGAGGTACCTTTGCTGCCAAGTGCCGCGCCGAAAAGAATCCCAGCCAGCAGAGCGCGCCGCCAGGAAGGGCGTTCGGTCCAGAAATAAAAGGCGAAAATCGTGAAGGCGAAAAAGATCGCCGCCGGAATGTCCAGCGGATTGAAATGCATGTCCGCCCAGAATCGCGGAAAGGTGCTGAGGATCAAGACGGCGAACCCGGCGGTCATCGTTCCGAGGCGCGGCGCGGTAAAGTTGAACAGCACCCAGAGCAGGAGCGCGCTCAGCAAGACTTTGCCGAAATGAAACCCATCCACCGGATCGAGCCAGCCCAGGCGGTACGCAAAAATCTCCATCGTCATTCCGGAAAAAGTATTGCCGATGGGAAGGAACTCGTCCGGTTTGTCTCGATAAGGCGAGCCGTACAGATCGAACGGTCGCTGGTTCACATCTACATCGGGTTTCTCGAAATCGAGGTACACCGGGTTGAGCGTCGTGAAAAAATGGAAATAGCGTTCGCCAAAAAATACATCGCCGACGCCTTCGTCCCACGTGAACCCATAGCGCGGCAAGGTCACCAAGCCCAAGACGATGAAGAGCAGTACGTAAGCGAGCACGAGCGGCTTGGCGTATTTTTTCAATGAATCTTTGGACCGATCAAACATGGCAAGCCAGGGCATTCCTTGCCTCTACTTCGTCAACATCCGATCGACATAGAAAAAGCACTCGTCGTTACCGCGTCACCGCGTTGACCGACGCGTGCGTGAAACTCTTCAGGGCTCGGATTCTATCATTCTTGATTAGCCAAGTCAATTTCTACCCTCCGCTTGAAAGAGGGCGTCTTGCGCTGGCGCGTACAGTCATCGGTTGCCGCCAAAACGAATCATGCCGATCAAGAACGCGATGCCGACCGCGAACAGAAAGAGTCCAAGGACGATGTAGAACACGCGCATGCCTTTGGGTCCGAGTGTGCGGATGAAACTATAATTGTGCGCCGGGTCCATCAGCACTTGCCAGTTCAACAGTCCGCCGGCGACGCCCACCACTCCGAAGAACGAAAAGATGATACCCGCGATGGTGGATTCCATTTTGTCTCCCTCGGGGAATAATTTTCCACCGCAAAGACGCGAGGCGCGAAGAAAAATATCAAAACCTTCGCGTCTTCGCGGTGGGCGATCTCATCTTACATCCGATATGACCTGCCGCGCAAACCGGAGGCATGCGCGATTGGCTGTTCCCGCTGTTATCCAACCGGTGCCACAGACGAAAACGCCTTGGGAAACAGAGCATTGAGCAAGACCGTTGCCTCGTCTTTCGCCTGGCAGTCGGGATAAGCCGCGCGCAACTCGTCCAGCGATTTGTATCCGAACAGCAGCGGCAAGAACACGCGCGGCGGAAATCCACAGTCGCCGCCGTCCTCAACGCTCGGTTGCCACGCGTCCGCGCGGATGAGTTTGCCGTTTTCGAAAACGAGCCTCATTCCGTCGCGGTATTCGCTGATTTTTAGCTCACCCGAATAGCCAGCCATCGGCGAGCGCGCGAGCCGCGCGTTCAACACCGGCGCGATGTGGCGGATCAAGCCCGGCACGTCCGGCACGCGAATGTACCATCCGTACGGCGGACGCGTTTTCGACAGCAGGTCCGGTGCAGCATCGTACGCGGGATGCGCGCGTCCAAAATTCAGGTAGATTCCGTTGATGGATTTGTTCTGCTTCGCTGCTTCTTTCTCGCCGTGTGCCTTCATCCATCGTAGGACCGCCGGCATTACCGCGCGCAGCGATTGTCCTTCGCCGACGGCGAGTTCTTCGACCACGATGGCATCGTTCCAAATTTCGTGCGACGGCGCGAGGTAGCCAACCGCGCGCCCTTCGACCGTCTCGATGATTTGCATTGGTGTGTGCCATGCCCGCGCATGAGGCGAGTCATCGAGCATGTGGCGCCACAGCCATTCCGGACGCGGACACGCGACGAGCGATCGCGCGGTGTCTCGCTCATACAGCGCGGACGCGAATGGAATGTCGTCGAGTGTCATTTCGCGCAAGCGGTATGATTCGTTTTCGCCTTCTTTGAGCATCGGCACATTTGAAAAGTACACGAGGCGACCGCCGCCGAGATCGAGCGCGTACTCATAGCCGAATTGTCGGTAGAACCACGGAATGCCGGTGATGCCTTGGACGAGATGCCCCATCGCTTCGCTCATCGCGTGGAGGGCGCGAAATTGTTCGCGCACCAAGCCGCGCTGCCGATACGCCGGATCGGTGGCAACCATCTCCGGGCGTCCCACGCCGAACGGAACGCCGGCGTACGTCCACGTTTGTGGAATCAGGCACATCGTCGAAACGAGCTTCTGGGCGCGGGTGTCTTCGACGATGAGCGTGTTCGCCGGTCCGATGATCGGATGCGACTCGCGCATCAGATCGCGCGCATACGCCGCGGCGTGTTCGCTGAACGCCTCGCGGCCAAAAACGCGCCCGACCAGTTGCGCGAGCGGTTCGGTGTCGGCTGGCGTCGCCGTGCGGACCACCAAACCGTTGCCAAGATCGCGCGGGAGTTGGGTTTGCATCGCGGTGAATGCTTGCTGGTGTGTTTCAGATTTGAGACTCATTCTTTCTCCTCGTTCTTGGCGGGAGACGGACGACCGAGGATGGAATGACGTTTTCGTCCTTCCTCGGTCATCCGTCGTAGGTTACCCATTTCGTTTCAACTTCCCGGTTCTCTTGGCGTACTGCTCCGCCAGACGGAACAACCACAAGCCGATGGGAACCAGGAGGATGCCCATGACGATCAGTGGCGCGATGTATTCCCACAGCGTGATCGTCGGTGCGCCGTTGAGCAGCGCGGCGCGCGTCCCTGCCAGCACGTATGTCGCCGGCGAGTACTGCGCAAAAAAGCGCAGCCACTCCGGCAAGACCGAGACTGGATAGTACACGCCCGACACGAGGAGCAACAGCGCGATGATCACGTGCGTCATCTGCGAGCCCTTCTCCGGGAAGAGCAGCGGCAGGATCGCCGCGGCGATTCCGACGCCGATGAATGAGATGCTCCCGACGAGCAGCACGAGCGTGCCGCCGACGAGATTCGCTTTCGTCAGGTCGAGTTCAAAGAAGAGCGCGGTGATGCCGAGAATGACCGCGGTGTGGAACATCGAGTACACCACCGCGAACGCGGTGTGTCCGGCGAGATGTGTCAGCCGCGTGATCGGCGCCATCAGCGTGTACTCGATCGTGCCTTCCCAGCGCTCCATGCCGATGATGTCGGTGAGCCAGTAGAAGATGACCGAGAGGTACCGCCACACAATTGTGCCGATGATGAGGTAGAGCACGAGATAGTGGCTGTCGATGGTGCTCGTGCTGATCGCGCTGACGCCCGGTCCGATGTACGCGACCGATAGACTGTTCGTGACCGAGTAGAACAGCCACACCATTTCCCACGCCCAGTAGCGTTTCACGATATTGATGTTGCGTTCGATGAACGCATAACTTGCTTTGAGTTCGTAAGTGAGGGTGGTCATGTGGATTCTCTTTGTCAGACGTTGTAGCGTTCAAACGTTTGAACGTTACAGCGTTTCTTCGGTGACGAGTTGCTTACCGGTGAGTTGCATGAACACGTCTTCGAGCGTCGGTTCGTGTCCATTGCGCGCGACGAGCTTCTTCAAGCCCGCCGGCGTGTCCAGCGCGACGATGCGTCCATCATCGACGATGGCGATGCGGTCGCACAACGCTTCCGCTTCGTCCATGTCGTGCGTGGTCAAGACGATGGTCGCGTCGTGCGTGTCGCGCAGTTCACGCACGAGCGTTTGCACCTCGCGCTTGCTGCGCGGATCGAGTCCGGTCGTTGGCTCGTCGAGGAGCAAGAGCACCGGCGCGGTCAGTAATGCGCGCGCAATCGCTACCTTCTGCTGCATCCCGCGCGACATTTCTTCCATCGGGCGATTGACCGCGTCCGCGCGCAAATCGAGTCGCTTGAGAATCGCGTCGATCTTGGCGCGCGCTTCCGCGCCGCCCAAACCGTACAGCCGCGCGCCGTACATCAAGTTTTCGATGGGCGACAGTTTTTTGAAGAATGCCGCTTCCACCGAGACGCGGTTGATCATGCGCTGGACGGCGCGCTCATCGCGAGTGATGTCCAGTCCAAAGATCGTCACGTGTCCGCTGTCGGGCACGAGGAGTGTCGAGAGCAGGCGGATGAACGTCGATTTGCCGGAGCCATTGGGTCCTAGCACGCCGAAGATTTCGCCGCGTTGTACTTGCAACGAAATGTCGTCGACCGCGACGACCGGTTTGCTCGCGCCGTTACGCTTGAGCCAGGTGGATTGATTGAATTTCTTTGAAACGTGTTGAATGTCCAGTGCGATTCCGTTGGTCGCAACCATCGTATACCTCCGAATCGGGAGAATGGAGTAGAAATAAAAAGCCGCGAGTTCAAGGAAACCCACGGCAGAGACGAGGCGCGCGTCGCGCGCGGAAACAAAAAACCGTGGGCGCATAGGGCGCCCACGGCAAAGTTACGGATGAGCCGGCAATGGGCGCACTACGACAAGGTCCTTTCCTTGAAAGCGCAGATGAGCGTTTGGTTATGCATTAAACCCATTGCCCCTTTCGTAAGACTGACGCTATTATAACAGGTTTTCCCGGCAAGTCAAGTACGAATTTTCACGCGGGTGTGCGTCACGTTTTTGGGTTCCACCACGCGCCGGGCTAGACCTGTCAGGTTTTTGGAAACTTTCAGGTCTGGGTCCGGGTCACCCAAAATTTTGACGCACACCCTTTTCACGCCGATTCAGCCGGCGCACCCATCAGCCAGCGATCGGAGCCGAGCCGCGCCTGCGGCATCGGTTGGCTTTGCCAGAGCCACCTATCCTCGAATTCTTCCGGCGAGCCTGCCTCCATCAGCGTCCCGGCGCGGAGCAGGTGTTCCGATTCGGGTTTCGTTTTTTGAAGGCACACGATCGCGGCTGCCCCAGCGTCGTCCGCGTGGGCTGTTTTGATCTCGACGATTGAGTGGATTGATGTTTCATCGATCAGCATCTGCCGTAGCCGTTTCGCCGCGCGGTTTCGCATCAGTCCCCGGTCCGACAGGAGCGCGAGGAATCCACCGGGTCGTAGCAGATCCAAGCCGCGTGCGAAATAATAGACCGATGCGTCGGAGCGGGGATCGTACACGCGGGCATATTCGCTCTGAAGCGCCATTCTCTGCTCGCTCGTCCATTTCGACTGGGTCGCAGGCAGTTTGCCCAGGACGAGGTCGAACCCACCTTTTTCTTCGAAGATGTCTCCAAAGTGCAAGCGATACAAAAAGAAAGGTAGCATCGCGCCGCGGCGAATCTCTTCCATCAACGCACCGATCTTGACCAGGTGGTCTTGCCAGGCGGCGAGCTGTTTCTTTTCTTGCGCCATTTCCTTCCACTGAACCTGGCGCCCCTTGCGCAGGAGCACTTTCATTCTCTGCTCCAGCGAGCCCTGGAGTTCTCTCAGATGCGTAAGGACGATCCACGCTTCTTGCTCTTCGATCTTTTTTTGCAGCGCAACGCGTTCCGACGGATCGCTATTCGTGTGGCTCTGCTTGAGCGCGCGCAGCGCTCCCATCGCGCGTTCAGTCTCCGAGATGCCAAGCGACAACTGCGTTGCCGGTCGGCGGCGCGTGCCGGTCGTCGAGTCCGGCGCGGACAGAATCGGCTGACCCCCCAGAGTCTCGATCAAAAGATTGCCGCGAATCACATTGTCGTCCAGGTTCGGCAGCGGTTCCCATTGATTGCGCTCGGCGTCGGCGACCCACGTAAGCCACAGCCGCCATTTTGTGATTGCGATGGCTTCGCGCCGGGTATCGACACCGTACAGGCAATGCGTGATCGACTCGCGTTTCCATTTCGCAATCAGCGAGCCGGTCGGTGGAATCTGGTCGCCGAGCGCGCGCTGACACGCGCGGCGAAGGGTCACCAGCCCGCGCAGCACCTCGAGCAAGAATGTGCCGGACGCAACCGCCGGGTCGAGCACGCGGATGCCGCGCGCGGCGGCTTGGATCGTGTTCGCTTCCGATTCGGCTAGCGCGCGTTCGGTTTCTTCGTCGAATTGCGCGCGCAACAACGCGCGGTCTAATCGCGTCGCGGCGTGGAAATAGTCCAGCAATGTCTCGCGGCACAGGTATTGCACGATCGGTCGCGGCGTAAACGACGCCGCGCTGCCGCCGTGCACTTTTTCCTGAAGCAAGCTCTCGAACGCCATCCCGACGATGTCGGGGTTGAGGGCGGCTTGCTGTTCTAGCGGCGTATTCTCTTCCAAACTGAAATTGTAGCGGTTGAAGAACTCGAGGAGGCTGCCGCTGGACTGCGGATCGAACAAGCGATTGGGCAGATGAATCGGTGCGTCGTACTCTTGGTCGAACAATCCGCCGCCGAGATCGGGGAGCGCGCCCCACGGCGATTCGTCGTTCGGGCGAGGGCGATTCAAGACGTGGAAGAACAGCGGTTCACAAAAGTCACTGTAATATTCCTTGCCCGCCGCGTGGACGGTCTGACGGTACTGCGTGGTCAAAAATTCCGGGTCTGCCGCGAACCAACCCTTCGTCTGGAGAAAGTACAGAAACAGGAGGCGCTCCAGGAGACGCTGCGTAAAGCTGAACGCGTAAATCTGGCTTTGCAGCACGCGCACGCCGGGGTTTGCGTCTTGGATTCTTTCCTGCAGCGATTGCCGAAGCTCTGCATACTCGCGGTAGAATTTTTGCGCGATGCGTTGGCTGGCGAATGCGTTGCATTGTGCGAGGAACGTATCGCGCGGCGCGCTCTCCTTCGCCGCGCAGGATGCGAGGATATCGAGGTCGTGCCGGGTCGGGCGGCGAATATCGACAGCCAATTTGCGAATTTGGATGCGCGGCTCGGCTCCTTGGAGGACAACTCGGCGCGGATTGACAAAGGTCAGCTTCTGGAACGGGTAGGCATCGGCGAAGATGAGGAGAAAGTCGCCGCCGCGCGCGAGGAGGTGCGCAGCGATCGATCGGTGGTGCGCGCCGGACGCTGCCGCGTCGTGCGGCGGCTTTGAGCGGAACAATAGGATTTGAAGCCGGTCAGTCTGATCGGCGATGCGATAAACGCGGTCGATGACCGCGTCGTCCGCGGGAGGAAGGGCGAAGTCGGACTTGAGTGGAGTCGGCTCTGACGGCGCCGCGTAGCCAAGCCGGGCGAACAAACGTCTCACGCCATCGATTTCGTCGCAGAATCTCAGGTCGTCGAGAGTGAGGAAATGCTGGTGGGATGAAGTCGGCATCGACTTGATTCGACCTCGAATGAATTGTCGCTATTATAGTTATACTCCAAACGGGGTGAAATTCAACTTTTCTTTTTTGCGTAATTCTGGCATACTTGGCTTTACAGTTTCCAACTGCTGTGAGGATAGCACCCCGCTGAATCGTGGAGGCTAACGCCATTTTTTAATCAACTGTTGTCAACGGTTGAAAAGTGTACCACCTGCGCCGATTGAAAAGTGTACCACCCCAGTGGGAGGATTCAGTCTTTGATCGTCTGAGGGGTGACACTCTCCTTTCCGCGTAAGCGATAGCTTGCACCTTTCAAATTCAAAATCTCCGCGTGATGCACCAAGCGATCGATCATCGCCGCGGCGACAATCGGATCGCCGGCAAAGATCTCGCCCCAGCCGCTGAACGCGCGATTCGAATTCACGATGAGTGTGGCTGTCTCATACCGCTGGGTGATCACTTGAAAGAACAGATTTGCCGCGCGCTGATCAAACGGGATGTAGCCAATCTCATCGATGATGAGCACGTCCCAGTGGCGCAGCCGCCGCAAGAACAGGGCGAGCCGTTCGGCGCGTTGCGCTTCGAGGAGTTGCGCGACCAGACTCACGGCGGTGACGAACCAGACGCGATAGCCCGCCTGAGACGCTTTGAGTCCCAACGCGATACTCAAATGCGTCTTCCCTGTTCCCGGCGGACCAACCAGGATCACGTTGCTGTGCTCGCGGATGAAATCAAGTCCCGCGAGATGCAACAACACTTGCTTCTTGACGGACGCTTGAAACGTAAAGTCGAATTCCTCCAGCGTCTTGAGCATCGGGAAATGCGCGGCTTGGATGCGCCGTTGGATCTTCTGTTGCTCGCGCCCGAACCATTCGGTTTCAACGAGACGCGCGAGAAATTCTTCGTAACCCCATTCGTCGCGGCGCGCGTTCTCGAGCAGTTTCGGCAACGCGGCAACACTGTGTGGCATCCGCAGACGTTGGAGCGTCATTGCCAGGTCGGTCATCGCACACCTCCCGCCAGCGCATCGTACACCGCCAAGTCGCGCCCTTCGACCTCGGGGCTCAGGGCGACGCTCAGCGGCGCGGGACGTGTCGTCGGGGCGGGAATCAGGAGCAAGCGCACGACCGCCGGATCGGAGCGACCTTGCTGCATCGCCCATTCCATCGCGCGCTGAACATCTTCGCGCCGATACGTTTCCGACCGAGCGACCAGATCGGCGAGGGCTTGTTCGAGATGAATTGTTGCGCGCGACAAGCCTTGAAAGAATCGCTCACCGACTTCACCGTAGGTCTCGCGGTAGAGTTGATGCACGCGCACCAAGTGCGCCGAGGGTTTGCGATTCCACAGCCCTGCGTAGTGCTGCGGGTTCGAAATTTGCCTGTATTTCCCGTAGGATCGTGCGTGTTCGGCAGCGAGTTTGCCTTCGTGATAGATGCGCACGGCGCGTGCATCCACGCGTACCTCGACCCGTTGGCGCGCGAGCCGCCACGGCACCGAATAGTCATTCGTCGCCACGCGAATGACGCAATCCTTGGTCACGCGCGGGAACAAGACCCAATCGGTGTGGAGCGACGCAGTCGGCAACGGCGTGAGCATCGTGCATTCGTAGGCGAAGCGATCACCGGGCCGTTCTTTCAGCGTACCGTGGATCCGCTGGTTCGCGCGCTCGAGCCACCTCCGACCTTGTGCGATCACATCGTCGAAATCGCGAAAGGTCCGGCCGGCCCAGAAGTTGCGTTTGAGATAGTCGATCGGACGTTCGACGACGCCTTTCTCATTGGGACGATAGGGCCAGCACGCTTTCGGTTCGAAGCAGGAGTGCCCGGCGAAGGCGAGAAAGTTTTCGTTGAAGGTCACGTCGGCGCCGCGCCGCGTGAGCACGACACTTGTCAGGTTGTCGTAGACGTTGGTCTTGGGTGAGCCGCCGAAGACGCGCAGTGCGTTTTGATGACACCGTAGAAAATCGCTGAGCTGAGTCGCCAGACTGAATTCAACATACAACTCGCGCGAGTAGCACAGAACCATGACAAAGGCGTAGACCTTGCAGGGCACGCCTTGATGCAGCACGCGGTCCGGGAGCTCCGCCCAATCCACCTGACCGAATTCGCCAGGGGCGTAGGTCATTCGCAGAAACGCTTCAGGCGGTTTGAATTGCGGACGCACCTGCTGGACGTACTGTTTCAGGATACTAATCTTGCCCTGGTAGCCCTCGCCTTCGAGAATCTCTTGCCGGCGCACCGCGCTCAGGTCGGGCGTTTCGTTCAAGAGGGCTTGGATGTTGGGTTTGTAAAGATCGAGTTTCGAGCCACGTGGCTCGCGTTCATACTGGGGTGGTTGTTCCGCGGCGATTGCCGCGCTCACCGTATCGCGATGGACGCCTCAGCGTTTCGCGATTTTGCGTTTGGATACGTGTTCGGCGTAGAAGAGCCGCCGAATCTCGGCCCAGTCGGCCACAGAGATCATTCCTTTCCTCCTGATGGGGTTCTAACCGCATCAGGATACCCGAAGTGTTTCTTTTGAGCAATTCTCTGTGCGACTGGGGCGGTACACTTTTACTTCGGCGTTTTTGGTACACTATTATACCGGCGTTGACAAGGCTCACAACATCGTGAACAAAGCTCAATAAACGCCGCAAAAACAAGC
>Ga0272448_1002682_pt1 | contig 21928 bp, 18 predicted proteins | sample YNPCB0191_FD_202220 | JGI IMG/M metagenome (GOLD analysis project Ga0272448, IMG submission 202220) | Hot spring sediment microbial communities from Yellowstone National Park, WY, United States - YNP-CB-019-1 | ecosystem: Environmental > Aquatic > Thermal springs > Hot (42-90C) > Sediment... | reverse complement strand
GTTCTCGACGAAATCGCGCGCAAGCGAAACCGCGCGCCACTCTTGCCGCAAGCGATTCAGTTCTTCGCGCGCGCGCGCGATCTCCGCCTGCGCCTCAGCGCGCGCGCGAGAGAGAATTTCGGCGCGCGCCGCGTCGATCTCAGCGACCTTGCGGAGCGCTTCTGCCGCGCGCTGCTCTGCCGCGTGCTGGGCGAGTTCCGCGTGCGCCCGCGCCGACGCGGCTTCCTGCTGCATTTGCTTGATCTGCGCGAGCATCGTCTCCAGTTCCACCTCGCTACGCGTCAGCGCGCCGCGCGCGGCATCGATAATGCGCGGATCGAGTCCGAGGCGCGCCGCGATCGCGAACGCGTTCGATTGACCCGGCAAGCCAATCGTCAAATGGAACGTCGGCGAGAGCGTCTCGACATCGAACTCCATCGAGGCATTTTGCACGCCGGGCGTGGAATGCGCGAATGCCTTCAGCTCGGCGTAATGCGTCGCGACGAGCGCGGGAATTTTGCGTTCGAGCAAATGCGAGAGGATCGCGCGCGCGAGCGCGGACCCTTCGACCGGATCGGTGCCCGCGCCCAGTTCGTCGAGCAGCACGAGTGAGTGCTCGTCTGCGTCGCGCAGGATGTCGACGATGTTCTTCAGGTGCGACGAGAAAGTCGACAGCGATTGCTCGATGGATTGCTCGTCGCCGATGTCGGCGTAGATGCCGGAGAACACTGACAGGCGCGCGCCCGCGCGCGCGGGGATGTGCAAACCGCTTTGCGCCATCAACGCGAGCAACCCGACCGTTTTGAGCGTCACGGTCTTGCCGCCGGTGTTCGGTCCCGTAATCACGAGGATCGAAAACTCGCCGCCCAGTTGAATAGAGATGGGGACGACTGTGGCGGGATCGAGCAGGGGATGGCGCGCGTCCATAATGGACACTTCACAACGGTCCTTGGTCAATTGTGGCTCGACGCCGTTGATCTCGACCGAATACCGTGCCTTGGCAAATGCGAGGTCGAGCGCTGCAAGCACCTCCACTGTGAGATCGATCGCGTCGGCGTGCGCGGCGACGAGCGCGGTCAATTCGCGCAGGATGCGTTCGACTTCGCGCGCTTCTTCGCGTTCCAGTTCGCGCACCCGATTGCCCATTTCGACCACCGCCAGCGGTTCGATAAAGAGCGTCGCGCCGCTCGCGCTCGTGTCGTGGACGATGCCAGGCAGGCGCCCTTTCGCTTCCGCCCGAATCGGGATCACATAGCGTCCATCGCGCTGCGTGATGATCGGCTCTTGGATGATCTTGGCGTTCGACGACGAAGAAATGAAACGTTGCAAGCGATCCATCAGCCGCGCGCGCTGCGTGTTGAGATCGTGCCGAATGCGTGCCAGTTCGGACGACGCGGTATCGGCGACCTCGCCGCGATCGTTGATCGCGCGCGCGACGGCATCGATCACGGCGGGCACTTCTTCCAGCGTCGCGGCGCGCGCGGCGAGACGCGGGGAGAGTGCGCTCAATTTGCCGAGCGCGCGGCGCAGCGTGCGCGCCGCGAGCAGCGTTTGTCGAATTTCCAGCAAATCGCCCGGCGCGAGCAGCGCGCCGAGGCGCGCGTTCTTCGTCAGCGGGCGCGCGTCGCGCGCGCCGCCAACGCTCATCTCCGAATGCTGATCAAGCAGGGCGCGCGCTTCGGTCGTCTCGCCCTGCCGCCGCGCGATCTCATCCGGTTCAGTCGCCGGTTCGAGCCGGCGCGCGAGTTCCGCGCTCGCGGCGAATGCGGTGTGCGCGGCGAGGCGCGCGCGAATTTTGTCGAACTCGAGTGTGTGCCAGTACTTGGGGTTCATCCAGAAAAGAAAAGCGATGGCAAAGCCGTCGGCATCCAGGGACGGAGCGCGCCCAGGAGCATTGGTTTGATCTGACCGAAGAGCGGTAAGATGTACGAGGTCTGGAATCCGGCGAGAATAAATTGGCGGGTCGGTTCGCTCCAGGGCCACGGCTCGCTCGCGGCAAACGCGATCACGGGCAGTACCAGACTGAGGGTGATCGCCGTGGTGATGAGACTGAGAATCACTCCGCCCAATTGATCCACCAGCGGAACCAAACGAATGCGGGTCGATCGATAGGCGTCGAAGGCGAGCCAGTTGATGATCGAGGTGACGAAGATCAGAATTACAAAGAACGCGAACGCATCCTCAAAGTGATTGCTGGAGGTTCGGAGCGCGAGGCGATTGATCCAAGCGGTGACCACGGTATAGTACTGCGCGCCAAGGATGGAACCGATGTAGAGCGCCGCCAGGGCGATCATTTGGCGCAGCAAGCCGGTGGCGTAGCCCACCCCCATGCTGACGATCAGCACAAAGAAGATTAGGAAATCGAGCCAGTTGAAGCCGGCGATCAGATTCATTCGCACCCCTGGATCGCGGCGGAGCCGCAATCGCGAGCCACCTTCAGCGCGGCACAAAGAAGACAAAGCGACCGAGGAGGATCAGCAGAATGAAGAAAAGGACGACGCCCAGCGCGATGTGTGCTCGCGTGATTTTCATCGTTTGCCTCCGGGAAAAGTATACCACAAATGGACGAAAGGCGAAAGACGGAAGACCGATGCGAAAAGCGCGGGCTCCGTCGTCGGTCTTCCGTCCTCCGTCGAACTCATGCCCCGCGCACCTCCGCGCCGATTTCCCGTTTCAGCCGCGCGGCGATCTTCTCGCGCACCTTGGTCGCGTCCGCGTCCGAGAGCGTACGATCGGGCGCCTGGAACGACAGCGCGTACGCCAGCGATTTCTTGCCGCGCGGGATCTGGTCGCCGCGATACACGTCGAACAACACCGCGCGCGCGAGCAGATTGCCGCCGGTCTGCACGATGAGCGCGTGCACGCGGTCTGCCGGCACATGCTCGTCGACGATGAGCGCAAGGTCCTGCGCCACCGCGGGGTAACGCGAGGGCGACGCGACCGCGTACGACCGGTTGACGCGCGCCAGCAGCGCGTCGAGATCGAATTCGCCGATGAGCACGGCTTGCGCCGGCAAATCGAATTTCTCGCGCAGGAGCGGATGCAATTCGCCCAATACGCCGATTTCCTGTTCGTCGATCCTGAGCGCGGCGGCGCGCCCGGGATGGTACAGCGGGTGGTCGGACGGGACGAACGCCGCGCCACTCAGATGCAAGCCACCCAAAAGCGCCTCGACGATGCCTTTGAGATCGAAGAAATCCATCGGCGTCATATCGGCGTGATGCCACGACGCGTCTTGCCGTGGGCCCGTCAGCGCGAGGCACAACCGCCGCCGCTCCAGCGGCAGCGCGAGGCTGGCATCCTCCGGCATCTCCGCCGCTTGCTCGCGCGGCAGCAGCGCATCGTCGGCGCGGCGCGGCAAAAAGACGGAGCCCACTTCAAACGCGGCGACCCGCGCGCGATAGCGTAGATTCGCCGCGACGAGCCGAAGCATATTCGCGAGGAGCGTTTGGCGCAGCGCGGTGAGTTCCGCGCTGATCGGATTCTCGATGCGGATGTACGCGCGCTCGGGAATCGCCGGACGATTCGCGCCGGGCAGTGTCAGCATCGCCTCGCGCTCCGGCGTCGTCAAGGCGTACGTGATCACATCCTGTAGTCCCGCGTCGATCAAAAGATCGCGCACCAGTTCTTCTTGTTCAAGATCGAGGTTGGCGCGCTGCGGCGGCAGTTCGTCGTTCATGCGCGAGATCGGAAGATTGGCGTAACCGTACATCCGCGCGATCTCTTCGATCAAGTCGTGCGTGCCCGCGATATCGAGGCGGTGGTCGGGGACGGCCACCCGCAAGACCGACGGCGGACGACGGAGGACGGAGGCGCGTTTTCGGTCTCCCGTCCTCCGTCCGCCGTCTCCTTCGATTTTGAATTCCAAACTTTCGAGGTACCGCACAATATCTTTTTTCGGAATCTCCACGCCCAACTGCCGCTTGACTTCCGCGACCGGCAGTGTGATCACGATCTTTTTCGGCTTGCGCGGATAATTATCGATGATGCCTTTCGCGATTTCACCGCCGCCGAGTTCGCGCATCAGCTCGATCGCGCGCAGCAAGCCGATTTTTGCTTGCGACGGATGTACGCCGCGACTGAAGCGATAGCCGGCTTCGGACGTCAAGTGCTGCGCCGCCATCGTCCGGCGGATGTTGATGTACTCCCACGCCGCGGCTTCGAGCAGCACGTTCTGGGTGTGCTCGTCCACCTCGCTCGCCGCGCCGCCCATCACGCCGCCGATCGAGAGCGCGCCGCGCGTGTCGCAGACGAGAATCGTGAACGGATCGAGTCGGCGCCGGACGCCGTCGAGCGTTTCCAGTTCTTCGCCCGGCTCGGCGAGCCGCGTGATGATCGTCGGCATCTTGCCGTCCGCGCGCGTCACCAGTTTGTCGTAATCGAACGCGTGGAGCGGCTGGCCGGTTTCCAGCATCACGTAATTCGTCACATCGACGATGTTGTTGATCGGGCGCATGCCGGCGAGTTTGAGTCGGCGCTGCATCCAGAACGGCGATGCTTTGATCGCGGTGCCGCGCAACAGCGCGAGCGTAAAACGCGGGTTCAAGTCCGGCGCGTGAATCATCACGTCGATCTGTCCCTCGATGCTCGCCCCTTTCGCGACGACCTTTTGCGGGATCGGACGGAGCGTTTGACCGGTGAGCGCGGCGACTTCGCGCGCGATGCCGATGACGGACGCGCAGCGCGCCATGTTCGGATTGAGCTTGATGTCGAGCACAACGTCGCCGAGATAGTCAGCGAGCGGCGCGCCAACCGGCGCGTCGTCCGGCAACAGGAGGATGCCTTCGTGGTCTTCACTCAGCGCGAGTTCTTTTTCCGAGCAGACCATGCAGCCGGACTCGATGCCGCGAATTTTCGATTTTCTGAGCGTCATCAATTCCCAGCCATCCTTGTGTCCATCGAACAGGCGCGCGCCTTCGAGCGCGAACGCGACTTTTTGTCCGGCATCGCCAATCCGGATGTTCGGCGCGCCGGTGACGACCTGGATGGGCGCGCCGTGTCCGTAATCGACCACGGCGAGCGTCAAGCGGTCCGCGTTCGGGTGCGGCTTGACTTCCAGGATTTGCCCGACGAAGAGTGTGTCGCGATCCCACGCGAGTTCCGGCAGCTCGCCTGCCGCGCGCGAACCCGCCGGGCGCGGCACGCCAATGTACTGCATCTGCTCGACTTCCAAACCGGCAAACGTGAGTTTCTCCGCCAATTCTTCCGGCGGAATCGTGATGTCAACGTAATCCTTGATCCAACTGAGCGGTAGTTTCATGATGACCTCTCGTTCACGTTTTACGTTTCACGCATCACATCATAAAACGTGAAACGTGATGCGTTAAATTCAGAACTGCTCCAAGAATCTGAGATCGTTTGCCCAGAAATATCGGATGTCCTGGACGCCGTGCTTGAGAATCGCGATGCGTTCCGCGCCCATGCCGAACGCGAATCCGCTCCACTGGTCTGGGTCGTAGCCGCCGTTGCGGAGTACGTCCGGATGCACCATTCCCGCCCCCAGGATTTCGAGAAAGCCGGTGTATTTGCACATCGCGCAGCCCGCGCCGTCGCAGATGATGCACTGCACGTCCATCTGCGCGCTCGGCTCGGTGAACGGAAAGTGATCGGCGTAGAAACGCACCGGGCGTTCGCCGTACATCCGCCGCGCAAATTCGATCAGTGTGCCCTTCAAATCCGCGAAGGTGATGTGGCGCCCTACTGCTAACCCTTCGACTTGATTGAATTGAATTTCGTACCGCGCGCTAATTTGCTCGTACCGGTAACACATCCCTGGCAGGATCACGCGCACCGGCTGCGTGCCGCCCTGCGACAACTGCCGCATCGCGCGAATCTGTCCCGGCGATGTGTGCGGGCGCAGCAGGACGCGGTGATCCGTGTCCGCGATGTAGAACGTGCTCCAGTTGTCGCGCGCCGGGTGGTGCGGCGGAATGTTGAGCATCTGAAAGTTCACTTGGTCCGATTCCACTTCGCGCGAGCGGAACACCTGGAATCCCATATCGCCCCAGATGCGGTAGATTTCGCGCAGGTTCGCGGTGGCTGGGTGCAGCCGTCCGCGCATTACCGGGCGACCCGGCAGCGTCACGTCGAGCGGCTCGGCTTCCAGCGATTCGCTGAGCGCGCGCTGCTTCATCGCGCTGACCTTGGCGGTGTACGCGGCTTCGAGTTCGTTCTTCATCTCGTTGGCGAGCTTGCCGACCGCGCCGCGTTCTTCCTGCGGCAGCGTGCCGAGTCGTTCCATGACGGACGAGATGGCGCCCTTGCGTCCGAGATAGTGGACGCGCCATTCCTCCAGCGCCGTCTCATTCCAGATGGGGGCGAGTTCGCTCAGTGCGCGTTCGCGGAGTTGTTTGAGTTCCTCTTGCACAAGTGCCTCCTCTTCTGTTTCATTGTCCTGTGGGTTTCACTCAGTCATCGGCTCCGGCGCCAGGAATGTTCCATCCGCCGCGCGCCGCGCGGGACACACGGCGATGATCGCGTCGCGGTTCAGCGCGCCGTAGATATGCGGATAAACGCGCCGCGCGTCGTCGTAGCGAATGGGTGCGCGCACGCGCGCCTTGTCGATGTAGAGATAATAATGCGGCTCTCGGTTCGATTGGTAATATCGATTCGCGGTGCGTGCCATCTCGGCCGCGCCGTCGGTGCAGTGAATAAATCCTTCGCGCGCGAAATCGCGCGGCACGTACTCCGCGCGCGCATCGAGCGAATCGAAATAACTTTGTGAAACGAGATGGAAGGTGACGTCCATATCTCAGTGTAAGGCTGCTTCGCGCAGCCCTAACTTGAAAATAAAACTCCCGCCCCAAAGGGACGAGAGTCGTTACTCGCGGTACCACCCTGGTTGAGTGATTGGGTGATTCGGAAATCGGGTGATTGGAGAACTGCAATCACCCAATCGCCGAATCACCAATCCAACTCCACTCTGCGCCGACGAACATCGGCTGCCCGATTAACGCCGGGCGGACGGCGCGCACTAGTCTCGTCGTTTTGATTTCGCACGCGCAGCTCGGGAGTGAATTTCGCCATCGGCATCCGGGAGGGGTTGCACCGATAGCCCTCTTCTCTAACAGATGCTGGGAAGGTTACTCGTCTCCGTCATCGCCATTGGACGCATTATCTTCGAAAAGCGGAATTTGTCAACCATCACGCCGGTTGCAAAGCCAGGTTCTTGTCGATGAGCGATTCCGCTTTCTTGAAATCCGTGCCGATCTGTTTTTCCTTGCCGTTGATCACGACCGCCGGATAATTGCGGACGCCGTAGCGCACCGATTTGAGCAGTCCTTCCATCGACGCCGCGTCGATCACTTTGAACACGACCTTGCCGCCGTAACGTTCCACCGCGTTCAGCACCCAATCGGACAGGTGACGATATTCGTTCAGCATCTCCGGCGGCATCGATGTTTCCACCGCGTCGTCGTGGAACTTTTTCACGCCTTCCACCTCGGCTTCCTTGAAGACCACCTCGCAATGCATGCAATGATAGAATTGGGTGGGCGCATAGGCGATCACTTCGACCATCAATGGTTTCATTTTCCCTCCTCAGCCAGCAGACCCGGTCATCCGGTCTGGTAATCGGATTTTAGGCGCGTTCGATGATCTCGTCAATCCCCGTTGTTAAAATTACGCAAGAGCGAGCCGGTTGGATGGCTTAGGCGTAGACGCGCTTGACCGTTTCGATGTTCATCCCCTGCGTCAGCCCGCCGCACGATCCCAGGATCCACCGCGCGCGGCCGCCATTTGCCGTTTCGATTTCGTGCACCGCCGCCGCGATTTCCACGTCCGTCCGCGGCGCGCCGAGAAAATCGAAACTGAGGTTGCCCCACAGCGTCAGCGCATCTCCGACACGCGCGCGCACCGCGCCGATCTGCATCCCGGCGTCCGGCTCCAGACCCTGTATGCCGTCCAGCTCGCACGCGGCCAGATCGTCCAGGATCGCGTTGAGGTTGCCGTCGGAGTGGAAAAAGACCGCGAGACCGAGCGCGCGGATGCCGCGCGCCGCGCGATGCAGTTCGGGAAAGTACAACTCGCGCAGCTGCTTCGGCGAAAAGAAGGTTGCCCGGTGGTACGCCAGGTCTTCGCCGAGCACGACGCCGTCTGCGCCCGCGTCGCGGACTGCCCGCGCGGTCACCAGCGCTTCCGCCGCGCCGCGTTCAAAATCTTGGCGCGCGAATTGCGGCGCGCTGTGAAGGTAGCGCATCAGCATTTCGAATCCGCGCGCCTTGACCGCCGCGCTGAACGGTCCGTCGATGACGGCAAAGACAAAGCGATCGCTCTCCGCGCGCCAGCGCATCAGCGCGTCCAGCGCGCCGTCTTCGTCCGGCTGGTCCGATGTGCCCCAGCCCGCGCTGAACGCCACCGGCGCGATATCCAGATCGAGCTGCTCGACGACGGCGCGGCGATGCTGGAATTCCACCGCGCCGTCCATGTGCAGAAACGCGCGCACGAATTCATCGGCGATGAAGAACTCGCCGCGCGCGCGGCGGTCGGTCGCGTCGCCGCGCAGCGTGTGGAGGATGCGTTCGCGGTGAGTCATTGCGCGCGGCACATCCTCAACAGCGCGGCGTGCACATAGCCATTGCTCGCGATGTACGCTTTCGAATGCACGTCCCACGGCTTGCCAGTCAGCGTCGTGATCCTGCCGCCGGCTTGTTCGATGATGAGCGCGCCGGCAGCCACGTCCCAGGGCGCGAGCGAGAGATGCAGATAACCGTCCAGCCGCCCCGCCGCCACGTAGCAGAGCGAGAGCGCCGCGCTGCCAAACGCGCGTCCCGATGTCACTTGCAGCAGCACGTGCGAAAAGATCGAGGCGGTCCGCCGCCGCGATTTCTGATCGCGCGCAAATTCGGTGCCGATCACCGCGCGCGCGAATTGCCGCGTCGTGCTCACTTGGATCTGCTTGCCATTCAGAAACGCGCCGGCGCCGCGCTCCGCCGCGAACATTTCGTCGCGCAGCGGATCGTACACCACGCCGAGTTGGACCGCGCCGTGCTGGTACAAGGCAATCGAAACACTGAATGTGGGCAACCGGTGTGCATAGTTCGTCGTCCCATCCAGCGGATCGACGATCCACAGGCGCGCGCCATCGGACGCGCCGGCGCGCGCCCAGAGCTGCTCGCGCGTCTCGGCACTATCTTCTTCCGACAAGAGATAATCGCGCGGATCACGCGCGTGCAAAATCGAACGCACCGCGCGGTCTGCCGCATAGTCCGCGTCGGTGACGATATCGCGCTTGCCCTTGGATCGAATATCGCGCGCGCCGTCGAGTTTCTCGCGCAGGAGCTTGCCCGCTGCGCGTGCGGCGCGCAGCGCCGTTTGTAATTGTTGGGTCACTGTAGATTCCTTGTGTCTTTACGGATGGAGGAGCTGATTGACGCGCGACGATGCGCGGCTCAGCGCCGCCGCGGGATCGGTGCCGTTCGCGACCGCCGTCCACATTTCCACCATCGCCGCGTCGATCTGCGCGGCGCCTTTGACCGCCGGCATGGCGCGTCCGGCAGGCAGCGTATCGCCAAACCCATCGCGCAGCCGCTGGAAGAGCGAATTGGGCGCGCCGCTGGCGAGCAGTGGCAGCGCGGACGTGCGCAGCGGAATCGCCATCGTCGCGCGCGACCAGCGCGCGGTCTGCGCCGGCTCGGCGAGCCAGCGCGCGAACAGCCACGCGGCGCGCGCGTGTGCCAGACTGAAGATGGCGATGTTCGTGCCGTAGATCGTCGTGAGCGGATGCGCCGGCTCGTTCTGCGGCACACTCGCTACGCCCCAGCGAAACGTTTGACCGGCGCGCGCGATGGCGTCCGAGATTGCCGCGAGGTCGTCCGTCGTTCCGAAAAGGAGCGCGGCTTTGCCCTGCGCAAAATCGGCGCGCGCCGCGCCGGCGCTATCGACCAGATACGCCGAGCCGCCCTTGCTCAACGCGGCGATCATCTGAAGCGACTTGACACCGGCATTGCTGTCGAACTGTGCCTGCGTCTGTGCGTCGTTGAGTGCGCTGCCGCCTTGGCTGAACAGGAACGCGTAAAAGACCGCCGCGCTGGGAGACATCACCCAGCCGCGCGTGCTGCCTTGGGTCGTGCTGCGCGCCGCCGCGTTGAACTGATCCCAGGTGCGCGGGGGCGCAGCGGCGTTTGCCGCTTGCAGCAAATCGATGTTGTAGTAGAGGACTACGGCGTGTTCGTCGAATGGAAAAGAAAAGGTTTGGTTCTTGAGATCGGGGAAGCGCCCCGAGTCGAGCAAGCCGGGGAAGAAATCCGCGCGGTCCGCCTGACTCAAGCCCAGCGACGGATCATTCAGCAACGGATCGAGCGGTACGAGGGCGTCCTTGCGCGCAAAAACGCCGACCGTGCGATTGTCCGCGATGATAAAATCCGGCAGTTGGTTCAGCGCCATATCGGCGATGCCTTCGCGCAGCAGGTCGCCTTCGTCCTTTTTGGCTTCGCCGCGCAGCGTGATCGTCGGATACGCTTTGTGAAAATCGTCTGCCAGTGCGTCGATGAGCGCGCCGGCAGCGCCGGTCTGTGTATGCCAAAACGTGAGCGTGACGGGCGCGAGATCGGATGGAGTCAGCGGCGCGGGGCGGGGCGGCGGGCTGCCGGCGCACGCAGAGAGAACGAGGATGGAGAAAACAATGGCAATGCACTGCCTGATCGGATTGTTCATCACGCAATGGAATCGTAATTTTTTCCGCGAATCGCGCGCATCAACGCGAAAAAGAAGATTAGCCCAGATGTGCGCGATTCGCGGAAAATCCAAATGACCGCGCATCAAATTATACGCCTGATTTCCGCGCGGTCAAAATCTCATTCAGAATCGCGGCGATTTCGAGCGCGGCGCGCGGACGTGCGAGCCGCCGCGACTGCGCGGCGCAGCGCGCGAGCGCCGCGTTCCCCGGCGTCAGCCATTCGCGCAGCGTCCGCACGATTTCGTCCGGCGATTCGCGCAGGACACCCACCCCGCTTTCCTGGACGAACGCGACGTTCCCCTCTTCCTGCCCCGGCAAAAACCCGCTCAGCACGATCGGCAAGCCGCACACCAGCGCTTCGCTGATGGTGCCGGGTCCGGCTTTGGTGATGATCACGTCCGACGCGCGCATCCATTCCGGCATGTTCGTGACGAACCCCTGGATGCTGACCGGCATCTGCCATTTCGCCGCGCGGAGTTTGTCGTACAACTTGCGATTGCGACCGGCAATGACGACGAGCTGCAGGGACAGCCGCGCGGCATCGATGGCGCGCGCGATGTCGTAGAGGCGTCCCATTCCTTCGCCGCCGCCGACGAGCAGCGCGGTCGTGCGCGCCGGGTCGAGTCCCAACTGGGTGCGGTACGCGCGCCGGTCTTTGTCATCGTCGAGGAATTTCAGACTGACCGGCAATCCCACCACGCGCAATTTGTCCGGCGGCATCCCCCAACGCAAACCGACCCGGCGCGCGCCTTCCGTCGGCACGAGGGTGAGCTCGGCATCCGGATTGAACCACAGTCCGTGCGCGCTGAACAGATCGGTGACGACGGTGACGAATGGCGCGCGCGAGCCGATCGACCGCAGCGCGCGGTACGACAGCGCGTTCAAGAGCGGATGCACACTGACGACCAAGTCGGGCGAATGTTCGCGCAGCAGACGACGCAGACCGCGTCCCGCCAAAAGCTGGGTGAACCCCAGCGCGGCGTGCACCATCGCGCGATTGTTCGACCCGTGGAACAACAACCGCCAGGCGAATTCGGCGTAGGTGGTGAAAGGCAAATACCATTCCGCGGCGTGGTTGAACGGAAAGACGGCGGCGCGCGCGATCGCATCGAGCAGGGTGACCTGATAGTGGGCGGGGAAATCGCGCGCGAGCGCGTCGGCAATGGCTTCTGCCGCGCTACGATGTCCGCCGCCAGTGTCGGACATGAGGATCAGGACACGTTGGGTCACGGGTGGGCAGAAGGAGAGGGGGGATCGGACGGCTGCGGCGCGCGCGGCGCGTCATCGACCGCCTGACGGCGGCGTGTCGGTCGGCGGCTCATCGAACGCACGGCGATCACATTGATGACCGCGAGCAGAATGATCGCGATGCCGGTCACGAGTGTCACACGTGGGATGCCCCACAGGTCGGCGAGTCCGCCGACGAAAAGCATCGGCGGAATGCCGAGCGCGTTTGCCAGCGTGAACTGCACGGCGAGCACGCGTCCGCGCACCGCATCGTTGGAACGCTCTTGCACAATCGTCTGCGCCGGAATGTTGATCAGCGCCATTGCCATGCCGACCACGAGCGCGCACACCATGACCATCACCAGAGTCGTGATGGTCGTTTCCGGATGACCAGCCAGCAGCGGTTTATCGAACGGTCGATTCGCACTCGTCGTCCACGCTAGGCCGACCATCGCCAAGCCCATGCCCAGCATGCCCGCGCTGGCGAGGACTTCGCGTTGCACGCGCTGTCCGTAGCGACCGATCAAGATGCTTGAAAGGAGAATGCCGACGCCGGCGGGCCAGAACACGTAGGTCGCGTCTTCGGCGCGCAAGCCGAGCACGCGCGTCGCAAAGCCGGGCGCGAGTTCTGCCATGATCATCGTCAGCGCGGAGACCAGGGCGAGCTGCAAGAGCGAGAGCAGGATGCTGCGATGCGTGATCGAAAAATGCCAGCCCTCGCGGATTTCGTTCCAGGCGCGGCGCAGCGCGGACACACCGTCATGGGTTTCTTTGCGCTGGGGCTGGTCACGCGGGATCAGCCATACCAGAATCGTCGCGCCGAGGTACATCAGCGCCGCCGTCCAGAACGAGCCGGCGAGACCGATGGTCTTGACGCCGAGCGGCGCGAGGATCACCAGTCCTAGGATTTGCGAGCCGGTGAAGGTGAGCGTGAACAACGAATTGGCGGACAGCAGGTTTTCGTTTTTGACGAGCAGCGGGATGGTTGATCCCTCCGCGGGGGCAAAGAACTGTCCGATTGCCGAGGTGACGAAAACAAGGACGTAGAGTGCGATGAGAAAGATTGCCTCGTTCAGTTGGTTCGCCAGCAGGTACGCGGCGAGCAGCGCGAGCAGCGCGCCGGTCACGACGCGCAGCGCGTTCGACAAGACCAGGATGGATTTCTTCGGAACCCGGTCGACCACGACGCCGGCGAGTGCGCTCAGCAGCACCGCCGGCAGACTGAACGCCAGGATGACTGCCGCCAGCTGCGTGCTCGAGCCGGTGACGTCTTCGATGAGAATCAGTTGCAGAAAGAAAGAGCCGTTGAGCGCCGTGTTGGAGAGGACCTGCGCGATCCAGAGCGAAACGAAATGCCGGTTGCGCAGAACAGCGGGGTATCCTCGCGTGTTGATGGGGTTCATAGGCAAAGGCAAAAGATGACAGACACCAGACGACAGAAAATAGATTTCAGACGGACTGGTCTGTTGCTTGTAATCTGTTGTCTGTGGTCTCTCCTCGACGCACAAACGTCTTGACACGTTTCTCGAATTCGCGGCGCGGCAGGAGCACGCGGCGTCCGCACGTTGCGCACACCATGCCGATGTCCGCGCCCAGGCGCACGACTTGCCATTCGTAGCCGCCACACGGATGCGGCTTGCGCAGCCGCACCACATCGCCCATGCGAATTTCGAGAACCATTAGAATCATTATAGCACACAAACGGGCAAACAAGGAAACAGGTAGGCACGTCCTTGCCTACCTGTCTACTTGTATATCTGCTGATATTGCCGCCAGTTGCTGTAGACGAGGCGGACATACAGCGAGGTTTCGCTGAGACTGATTTCCTCAACCGCCAGATCGAGGTCCGCGCGCTGCCAGTCCTTGACGCGCCCGGTGCCAGCGTTGTACGCGGCGAGCGCGTAGATCGGCTCGTTGAATCGATTGAGGTCTTGGGCGAAATACCAGACGCCGAAGCGAATGCTGATGTACGGGAGATACAAATCGTCGAGCGAGAAATTCTTGGCGCCGAGCCGCCGCGCAATGTCTTGCCCGGTTGATGGCATGACCTGACCCAAGCCGCGCGCACCCACGGACGAAGTCGACCACGGATTAAAGCCGCTCTCCTGCCGCAGCAGCGCAAAGTACAACAACGGATCGATTTTGTTGGCTTTCGCTTCCGCGACGACGAGGTCAGCATAGTACGTCGGATAGCGGAACATCCACAAGAGGCGCGGCGCCGCCGGCGCGCCGGCAGCCGCGGCGAGCTTGGCGATGCGCTCGCCGCAATCGATGACAAACGAGTACAGATTATTGTCGTCGAAGTAGAGGGCGAGCGCGTACAGCGCGCGCGGGTCGTCCTGCTTGCTGTCGATCACGAGCCGGAATTCGCGCCGCGCGTCGACCGTGCGATCCAGCCGCAGCAATTCCGCGCCGCGCTTGAAATGCAGATCGTTGCGCGTCGCCGCGTCCAGCTGTCCCAACGGCAGTGCTGATGGCGAATGGCTCCAGCCCGCCAGCCACTTTTCGAAAGCCGCGCGGTCGGCGGCATTGTCCATCGCATAGCGCGCCGGGTCGTACGTCGTGTTCGATGGGGCGGGCGTGAGCGCTTCTTGGGCGCGCCAGGTATAATAGTCGCTGGGGAGCGCGGCGGCTTGCGTCCAGTAATTTTTCGCGGCGGCGGTCTGTCCCTGCATCTGGGCGATCTTGCCCAACCAGTAGAGCGCGCGTGAATAAAAAGTGGATTGGGTGTACGTCTTGGTGATCTTTTGCCAGAGCGCGCTCGCGGTCTGGAGATCCTTGACCTGATAATAGTCCAAGCCAGCCCAGAAGAGCGCATCATCGGCGCGGCTGCTCGCGGGGTACTGGGTCTGCAGTTCCGTGTAGACCGCCGCCGCGTCGGTGTAACGATTGACACGGTCGAGCAGCAGCCCAGCGCGCCAGAGCGCTTCGCTGGCTTGCGCATTGTCCGGAAATGCTGCCGCGAATTTCTTGTACGTCGCGACCGCGTCGTCGACTTGGCCGAGGAGGCCGAGCGCGCCGGCTTTGCCGAGGTACGCATCGGGCACGCGCGGGTCTTTGGGCAGCGACTGGATGATTGTGTTGTACTCGTTGATCGCTTGCGAGTAGGCGCCTTTGCCGCTGTACGATGCGCCGAGATAGTAATGCGCGTCGCCCGCGCGCGCGCCGTGGTTGTCCAGATAGCGCCCGAACGCGGCAATCGCCGCGTCGTACGCGCTGGCGTAGTAATCGACCAAGCCGCGCTGCAAGTCATCGACTGCTGCGCGGCGATTGACGAGATCGACCAGGGATTTGTACGCGCCGGGCTGATCGGGAAATTTGGTGATTGCGTCGTTCCAGCGCGCGATCGCGAGGTTGAGCTGGTTCGCGGCGGCGTACGCTTCGCCCGCGCGCAAGTCCAGGTCGGCTTTGGTGCGCGCGTCGCCCGCCAGCGCGTATGCGGCATCGTACCGCGCCGCGGCGAGCGCCGGCTCGGTGCGACCGAGGTGCACATCCGCAGCACGCATCAGGATGCTGATGCGCGTGGAGGTGGCGAGCGTTGCGTCTTTGAGCGCGAGATCGTACTGCTTGATCGCGTTCTCGCTGTCGCCGGCGAGCGCCATCACATCAGCGATCGACCCGTCGATGTCGCCGGCGAGCGTCTGCGTCAAGCCGCGATAGAGGCGTAACTGAGCCAGCGCGTTCGGATAATCTTTGACCACGCGGTACGCATCGGCGAGCAGATAATGTGTCTCCGCCGCGTGCGCGCCCGTCGGGTTCGCCTGCTGGTACGCGTTTAGCGTCGTGATCGCCTGGGCGTCCTGGTCGTTGAGCCAGTACGCTTCGCCCAGACGGAACTGTGCCTCTGCCGCGAGGTCGGGGGCGGGATGGGATTGGAGGACGAATTGGAATGCAGCGACCGCGCGCGCGTAATCGCCATTGCGCCGTGCGGTCATTCCATCGTTGTACGGATTGGAACTAAACGCGGGCGTCGGCGTGGAAGTCGGCTCGGGCGTGAGCGTCGGCGTCGTCTCAGGTGTCAGGGCTGCCGTCGGCGTCGAGTTGGGGAGCGGGGCAGTCATCGTCGAGCACGCGGTCAGTAGCACGCCGAGTAGGAGGAAGAACACGATTTGCCTTTGCATTGGCTTTTCTATTATAACGCAAAACGGCGAGAGTCCAAATCGGCGCGTTAGCACTTTTTACCGTCGCGTGATATACTTGGATCGCTCTCCAGCCATCCGATTTCTGAAGACTGAAGACTAACCACTGGGGTTTCGATGAACGGATACAGCGAAGAGATCACGCTCGAGGGACATATCATCGATTCGGGAATTCTGTCCAAGGTCTGGGGCACGGTGATGGACCTGGGCGGCGAGTTCGAGTTGCAGGAGATTCGCGTCGGCAGGCGCAAAGACGAGACGTCGTTCGCGCGAATGAAGATTTCCGCCGACAGCGACGCGCAGCTGCATCGCATCCTCACCGCGCTGCAAGACGACGGCGCCGAGATTGTTTCGCGCGGCGATGTGCACACCGAGCCCGCGCCGCGGGACGGCGTGCTGCCCAACGACTTTTATTCGACGACGCATATGCCGACCCAGGTGCGCATCAACGGGCAGTGGGTCGATGTCAGCGGCACGGAAATGGATTTGGCGATCGTGGTCGATCGCGCGCGCGCGTCCGCGCGCATGGTGCCGATGGCGGACGTGCGCCGGGGCGATCAGGTTGCTGTGGCGCACGAAGGCATTCGCGTTCTGCCACCGCAGCGCTCGCGCAGCCGCGAATTGTTTTCGTTTATGGGCAGCGAGGTGTCCTCCGAAAAACCCAAACGGCTCGTCATCGAAGAGATCGCCGCGCAGATGCGCGAGACGCGCGCGCGGGGGGGCAAAATCCTCGTCGTCGCCGGTCCGGCGATTGTCCACAGCGGCGCGGGACCGTACCTCGCGCGGATCGTTCGCGCCGGCTATGTGCAGACGCTGTTCGGCGGCAATGCGATTGCGGCGCACGACGTCGAATCGGCGCTGCTCGGCACATCGCTCGGCGTCGCGCTGCACAACGGCGAAGCGGTCGAGGGGGGACATCGTCATCACATGATCGCGATTAACACGATTCGCCGCGCCGGCTCACTGCGCGCCGCAGTCGAGCAAGGCATTCTGCGCGAAGGCGTGATGTACGAATGCATCCGCAATAATGTCGAGTTGGTACTTGCCGGTTCCGTGCGGGATGACGGTCCGCTGCCGGACGTCATCACCGACACGATGGTCGCGCAGCGGAAGATGCGCGCGGCGGTGCAGGGGATCGAGATGGCGCTGATGATCGCGACGATGCTGCATTCGATTGCGACCGGCAATATGCTGCCCGCGTCGGTCAAGGTCGTCGCAGTGGACATCAACCCGGCGGTCGTCACGAAACTCGCGGATCGCGGCACGTTCCAGGCGTTGGGACTCGTGACCGACGCGGAATTGTTTATGCGGGAACTGGCGGAGGCGTTGGGAGTGTAAATTCACACCGCAGCAACGCCGAGAGCGCAGAGTTTATATTCGTTCCTCCGTGTTCTCCGCGTCTCCGCGGTGCACTGGGTGATATGGCAGTCATCGACCAAATCCGCACGACCATTGCGCAGCACAATCTGTTTGCTCCTGGCGATTGGGTGGTCGTCGGCGTCTCCGGCGGACCGGATTCGCTGACGCTGCTGCACGTGCTGCACACCCTCCGCCGCGAAGTGGGCATCGAATTGCATGTCGCGCACCTGAATCACCAACTGCGCGGCGAGGAATCGGACGCGGACGCGCAGTTCGTCGCGTGGCTGGCGAAAGAATGGAGACTGCCGGCGACGATCCAGGCGCGCGATGTCCAAGCCCTCGCGCGGGAGCGGCATTGGTCGATCGAAGAAGCGGCGCGGCACGCGCGCTATGAATTCCTGATCGAGGTCGCGCGGCGCATCGGTGCGCACGCCATCGCGGTCGCGCACAATGCCGACGACCAGGTCGAGACGCTGCTGATGCATTTTTTGCGCGGCGCGGGATTGGCGGGGCTGCGCGGGATGCAGTACAAGATCCAAGTTCAGAATTCGGAATTCAAATTTCTAGCGTCCCATCCTGAATTTCAAACTGTGGACTGGGAATTACGGATCGTCCGCCCGCTGCTCGATGTGACCCGCGCGGAAATCGAAACGTATTGCCGGCGGAATTACCTCGCGCCGCGTTTCGATCTGTCGAATCTCGACGCCACGTACTTTCGCAACCGGCTGCGCAACGAAGCGCTGCCGTATCTCGAGACGCTGAATCGGAATTTGCGTCAAACGCTCATCCGCGCGTCGCACGCCTTGGCGGACGATTTCGATTTCATTCAGCGCGATGTCCATTCCGCGTACGCCATTGTCGCGCGTCCGATGGACGGTGCTATCGTATTTGACCGAGCCGCGTGGCGCGCGCTGCACCCGGCGATCCAGCGCGGCACACTGCGCGCGGCGGTACAGCAGTTGCGCGGCAGTCTGCGCAACATCGACTGGACGCCCATCGAAGATGCCCGGCGCGTCGCGCTGGAAAAATCCGCCGGCGCGCAGGCAACGCTGCCGGGTGGATTGATGCTCCGCATCGGCTATGACGATTTCACCATTGCCGATGCGGAACGCGGCGCGCCGCTGCCCGACCTGCCGCTACTGTACATCGAGCGCATGCCGCTGCTCCCGGCGGGTGTGACCGCGCTGCCCGATTCGGAGTGGATCGTGCAGACCGAAATCGTCGATCACAAAATCGAAACGGCGGATCGCTGGACCGCGCTGCTCGATTTCGAGAAATGCCAAGGCGCGGTGTCTCTGCGCCGTCGCCGCGCGGGCGATCGCTTTCAGCCCGCGGGGCTGGGTGGACATACGCAGTCGCTCCACGCGTTTATGATCAACGAGAAAATTCCACGCGCCGCGCGCGGGCTGCTCCCGCTGCTCCTCGTCGACGAACAAATTGTCTGGGTGTGCGGCTGGCGCATCGACGAGCGCGCGCGGGCGACGGACGCGACGCGTGCGTTCTGGCAGGTATCTTTTCGCAAGAAGGAAAAACGTTGAGCATCGAAACCACGAACGTTCCCGCGCGCGTCGCCGCGCGGCGCGAGATTCCGCTGCGCGGGTACATTGTCGTTCTGACCGGCACTGTGGTCTGGGCGCTCACCGGCATCGTCATCAAGCTTCTGCTAACGACCTATGGCGTGGACACGCTGACGATCGCGTTCTGGCGCGTTTTTCTCGTCACCGGGTTCATGTTCCTCGCGCTCTTGGTGGTGGATCATCGATCGCTCCGCATCGCGCCGCGGGACATGCTGGCTTTTTTCATTTACGGACTCGTTGGTATCGGCATTCATCAAATCGTCTGGATTTCGTCGGTGCAGTACAACGGCGCGGCGGTGGCGACCGTCATTATCTACACCAGCCCGGCGATCGTCGGTGTGCTCGCCACGCGCTTTCTCGACGAAAAGTTCAGCCGGACGAAACTGCTGGCGCTCGCGCTGACCATCCTGGGCTGCGGACTGGTCGCGCGTGCGTACGACGTTCGACAGATTCAGTTGAACGCGCTGGGCATCGCCGCCGGGATCGGCTCGGCGTGCACGTTCGCCACGTATTCGCTGATGGGGCGATTCGTCGCGCGGCGTTATTCGCCGTGGACGAGTTTGTTCTACGCGTTCTTCTTTGGTCTCGTTTTCCTCGCCCCCGTGGTTCTCTGGGCGAACAGACTGATGCCCGCGAGTCTTCCGCTGGATGGCTGGAGTTGGCTGGTGTTTCTCGCGCTCGTGCCGACGCTTGGCGGGTTCGGCGCGTACACCGTCGGTTTGAGCCATTTGCCCGCGAGCATTGCCAGCATCCTCGCCGCGTTCGAGCCGGTCACGACCGCGATTGTCGCGTATTTTGTTTTCGGCGAGGTGCTGGACGCGCCGCAGCTCGTCGGCGCGGCGTTGATCCTCGGCGGCGTGGTCCTGCTGCGTCCCAGATCGTAACTGCACCTCGCGAAGAAATGCCAGAGGCGACCGCGCGGTCGCCTCTGGCATTTGGGCTGCTTGCAGTACGCTGTCGGGAATCGGCGCAGTTATTTCTGATCGCTTTTCGCTTTTACCGGCTCACGCCAGCCGAAGATGGCAATGAGGATCAAGACCCAGCCGACCAGATTTGCGAACACTTGCGCGATGACGCGGATTGTCAAGAGCGTCGCCAACAGGCTGATGCGTTCGCGCAAGATCAGCGGGAGGACGATCCCCATCCAGTCGCCGACGAACGCGGTGAGGAAGAATAGGATGAGCGCGATCAGCGTGAGCAAAGAGACCGCGGAATGTTTCCGCCAGTTGACGATGCAGAGCACCGCGCCGGCGAGCCAGACGAGGTAGAGCGGGACTTGAAACAAGAGCTGACTAAAGTTTGCTGCGACCAGCTGCATCGGAAACTCCTTTTGCGCGTGATTACCTATATTCGATTCCACCGCAGAGACGCGGACCCTGGCACTCCCTGGCACTCCCTGACACTCCCTGGCACTCCCTGACACTTGCGTTCCCGCCAGGGCAAGTGTGCGTTCCCGCCAGGGCAAGTGGAACGCGGAGAAAAAATTAGTAAACTCTGCGACGCTCTCTATGGCGGATGGGCTTGTGGGTCAACACCAGGCGCGTGACCATTGACACGCGCGGGAAAATCTGGTAGAATGCCGAATAGAACACAAGTTCTATGCCGTCTGGAGTCCAGTGATGCCCAAGCCGCGCAAGAAGACCAAGCATCTGGAAGTCTCGTACGAGCCGGAGAATCGCGATCAGGACAAGCCGCCCGAAGACTTGGTCGGCAAGTTTCTGGTGGGCGCGTTCACCGCGCTCGTCACGGCGCTCATCAGTCAGGCGGTATCGAATCAGGTCAACTGGCTCGTGGTCGCGTTGGCGGCGACTGCAGCGCTGGTTGTGTTGGCGGTGTACCAAAATCGGTAGGGATGAACGATCGAATCGCCTGCGTTCACCCTTCCGTTTGAGACCGCGTCTATCTGTTTTGCATCAGTTGACGCAGTTGTTTCCACACTCTCTCCGGCGTCATCGGAATCTCGTTCATCCACACGCCCACCGCGTCGTACACCGCGTTTGCTACCGCCGGCGCGACGCCATCCATCGGGATCTCGGCGACTGCCTTCAAGCCGAATGGGTGCGACGGCTCGTACGTCTCGACGAAGATCGTCTGCAACTCCGGCATCTCGTCCGCCGCAAAAATCTTGTAATCCCCTAATTGCCGAATCACCGAATCGCCGCGCGCGTCGTACAACATTTCTTCGCACACGGCGTACCCCAGCGCCTGCGTCATTCCGCCTTCGATCTGTCCCGACGCGGTAACCGGGTTGACGATCACGCCGCTATCCACCGCCATCACGAGTTTCTCGACGGTGATCTGCCCGGTCTCCGTGTCCACCAGCACTTGGGCGAATTGCGCGGCAAACGGCGGCGGCGATTTCGGCGACACGTACGACGCGACCGCCATAATCTGGAATTGGTCTTTGTGGTGCAGCGATTCCAGCGCAACGTCTGCAAGTGTCACGAAGCGTCCGTCTGGCGCGAAGACTTTGCGATCACGTAATATCAATTCTTGCGGCGTGATGCGTGATGCGTGATGCGTGCCGTTTGGCATATTTGGCTTGTTTGGCTCATTTGGCACATTTGCTTCATTGAACATTTTCACCGCGACCTGCTTGATCTGCTCTGCCACCTGCTCCGCGGCTCTCACGACCGCGCCGCCGGAAATATACGTCGTGCTCGACGCGTACGCGCCCTTATCGAAGGGCGTGAAATCCGTGTCGCTCGAATAAACGATGATGTCGTCCACCGGGCAGCCGAGAATCTCCGCGGCAAGTTGCGCCAGCACCGTGTCAGAACCCGTGCCGAGGTCTGTCGCGCCGACGAGCAGATTGAACGAGCCGTCGTCGTTGATCTTGATCGACGCACCGCCCATATCGAGGTACGGAATCGCCGTGCCCTGCATCACGCACGCGACGCCTTGTCCGCGGCGGAGGTGCGGTTTGTCTGGGACGATGTGATAGTCGCGTATGGCATGTCGCGTATGGCGTG
>Ga0272448_1002681_pt1 | contig 21940 bp, 23 predicted proteins | sample YNPCB0191_FD_202220 | JGI IMG/M metagenome (GOLD analysis project Ga0272448, IMG submission 202220) | Hot spring sediment microbial communities from Yellowstone National Park, WY, United States - YNP-CB-019-1 | ecosystem: Environmental > Aquatic > Thermal springs > Hot (42-90C) > Sediment... | reverse complement strand
TAACCATCTCCGTTATTTCCGTGAAGCTGCTCGGCCTCTTCTCCCAGGGAAACGCTTTAAGCGCCTGGTTAATCTGGTCGTTGATGAAGCTTTGAACCAGCGACCTGGCTTCCTTGACCAGCGGGCTCAGAGGCACGGGTATTAGATGATACTCTATCCTCTTAACGTAAGGAGCAACATCCCTGTCGTCCCGGGTCCTGAACTCCAGGTTTTTTATCGCAAGGTTTCTCATCAGCTCCTCAATATCCTCCCTGCGGGAGCCCGGCGAGGCTGTTAACCCCAGTATTAGTGGGGACGAGCATTCCGAAGCATAGCGTTGAGCAATAGTTATGTAAGCATAATTCCCTTTTGCCCTATGAGCCTCGTCGAAAACAATGAGTCCTACGCGGCTCAGCTGAACATTCCCTTTAAGAATCTCGTTCCTGAAGAGTTGCGGGGTTGCGAATACAAGCCTGTAGTCGGTGAAAACCCTTTTCGCAACAGGAGTCTCCCCTGTCCAAAGTGCTATAAGACCCGGGTCAATGTTCAGGCAATCCTTGAAAAAATTGCGGTGCTGCTCCACCAGAGGCTTGGTCGGCGCTAAAACCACGCAGACCCCTCTACCTGTTCGAAGCCTTTCAGCAGCCACTAGGAGAGCTATCACAGTCTTCCCGAGCCCCGTGGGCAGCACTACGAGAGTATTGCCTTTAAGAGCAGTTAGCGAAATATTCGTCTGGTAGCTTCTTGCACGAACCCTCCCGTTTTTAATCAAAGGATGCGTGATGAAGCCCTCCGGATCCGTGATGAAGATGCTTTGCGGAGCAGCCATTATTCAACCCGTTCCAAGCTCATCCCTGAGTTTTTTCAAAGCTTCGACGAGGCTTCTCAATTTAAGCTCGTCCTTAGTGTTTAACAAGAGTTTTTCAACATCCCTTAGAAGCGATACTGCATCCTCTCTGAGGTATTCCAAGGGGGAAAGCTCCTCGACGCTTCCCGTGCCGGGGGCGAGGCGGTAGAGCCTACCGCAGTTAACACACTCTATCCTCCCGTTTTTATGCCTGAACAATGGTGCTCCACAAGACTCGCAGTGAACCGCCATCATTACAGCTCCTCTCTGCAGGGCCTCCGCCATCTTCTTAATATCGAACTTTTCATAGGACATTGCTACCAATACATCTCCATGCGGGATTATTTAAGGGGAATGGAGAAACATATATTAAAACCCTAGCACCTAATAACTGGATTAAGGGGAGGACGAAAAATGTCTAAGACGCAGCGTAGGAGAGACGTGGAGAACGAGGAGAAAATCTCTAAGGCAGTGGAGATGCTGAGCTTCGTGATTAACGACGTAACCACCCCCCGCAACATCAGAAACAGTATTAAAGAGGTTATTAACAGCCTGTCCAAGAAGACTACTACCCCGGGAATAAGGGCAGCAGCCGCTATAAACGTTTTAGACGAGATAAGTCAAGATCCGAACCTATCAACAATATCTAGAACGAGAATATGGAGCTCTTTGACACTTCTTGAAGATGTTAAGGACTAGTTTTTACTAGTTGCAGCCAAGCTATATTTTCAGATAAGTTTATAATGTCGTTTCAGTATCCACCTATAATATCTGTTAAAGGATGGGTGAACCCAGTATTCCTCTGATAACAGTTGGCATAGTTGTGTTAAACAGGGATTGGATTATTGCTAAAGTGCTTAACTCAATCTTATCGCAAACATACCCTCACGAAAAAATCTTTATCTTAATAGTTGATGGTGGAAGCGTGGATAGAACAGTAGAGGCTGCTAAGAGGGTTTTGGAAGCATCGGACTTTAATGGCTTTGAAATAATCGTAAGGAAATGCAGTATTCCTGAAGGCAGAAACATTTGTATCGAGAACATGCGTGGCAGTATGCTTCTTTTTTGGGATAGTGACGTCATAATGAAACCGAACGCAATAGAGGAACTGGTTAACACGATTGAAAGCGAAAAAGCAGATATCGTTACTGGAGAGACGTTTTTTGTATTCACCGATTCCCTGAGCAAAGTTGAAGATAAATTCTTTCTGGAAACGAGCCCGCAAACACATTATGAAAGTTGCATTAAACATGTTCCGGCAGTCATGATGGGAGATACATTAATTCGGAGAGAAATTTTTAATCAAGTCCGGTTTGACCCCGATTTAACTCTTTACGAAGACATGGATTTCTCCGTAAAGGCTAGAGAAAAAGGATTTAAAATGGTCAAAAACACAATGGTTAAGGCGTTCGATATTAACATAGTAAACAAGAAGTATAGCGATATCTTTGCAGATATGCCGATCAAAGAGTCTATTAAAGGAATCCGTAAAAAATCCAGGGTAAAAGTCTTATCTCTCGACTTTTCAGTAGATTTGAAAAAAATGGCAGAATATTTCTTGAAAAATAAAAGGTATCTCTTTTACCTTAGCTATCTACCGATGTTCCTTTTATCGATTTACGCCTTTTCAAAAAATAGTTTGCTATTTTTAGTATTCCCTGCGTTCTTAATCTTCTACTTGCTTTACCAGTTAACATATAGGGGGATTAAAAGAGGGCTGAAAGTATTTGTAAAAAGTTTCCTGGTAGGTTTTCCAATTTCCTTACTCATGGTCTACTACTTTTTAAAATACTCTCTTAAAAAATAATATGTTAGATTTTTAAAGCACAGCTTGCTCCTCCACCTATAACATTTCCCAACCCTCATCAGCCCGCAACCTCTACGTTAGCTACTCACTCATATAGTAGTGAGAGGCTAAATCTTTTATATAAGACTTGGATCGCAGTACACAGCCAAAGGAAATGTCTTACAGCGTCGTCATGTGCGCACACAACGAGGAGAAGTATATTAAACAGGCTTTGAAGTCGGTCTTCCTTCAAACGATCAGACCTAAGAAGGTGATCGTTGTGCTAGATAGATGTACTGATAGGACTGGCGAAATAGCTAAAGAATTTCCAGTAGAGTTAATTGAGAAGAAAGAGAAGATGTGGGAAAACTCCTATGCTGAAAATCTTGAACTTGCAAGGCAGAGTATAGAATCTGAGTTCTATGCAATAGTTGATGCAGATGTTGTACTGGAGCCAAACTATTTCGAAGCCCTACTGTCTGAAACGGGGGATAAAGATGCTTGCATAGGAGGGAAAGTTGTCACGAGAAGCAGAACGTTTCTGGGGAGACTCCTATTCTTGTGGGAGAAGACTTATAGGATTTCTCCTTCTAGGAGGCCAAGGGGGTGCGCTCTACTCGTAAGAAAGAATGTATTAGATATTGTTGGTGGTTTTGCCGATGTGCCGGCTCCAGATACATATGTTCAAGACAGAGTGTTAAAACTTGGATATGGAATAAGAATCGCACCTAAGGCTAAAGCCTATCATATTAGAGAAATAACCTTTAAGAAAGCGGTTAGAGCCCAGTTTTCAGCAGGGATAGCAAGATACGTTCAGCGAAAAGGAGTGGTAAAAACATTTCTACATTCGTTAGTAAGATTAAGACCCTTCGTATTCATTGGGTATCTTTATGGCTTCCTAACCCGTATGAAGAGAAGCCCTAAACAGGTAAGTAATTTCAATGAAAAATCTTGACGCCTACCCATAGAATATTGTTTCTGCTTATGATTCATCATTTCACGTATATTGCCCGGACTGTTTTTACCTTACAAAGACTTTAACCTTTTAGCGTTACTAATTAAATTAAGTATCACGAGACCAGTGTTTTGCCAGTGATAAAGCAGTATACCCTTGGACCCAAATAACTTTCTTAAAACGTATTTTCGGCATTCCTGTTTATGCTTCTCCAGCTCAATATTAACCTCGTAATCCTTAGGACTTAACTTGTGTATAAATTTTGCATATGGAGTCATGAAAAGTGTACCAGGATACTTTTTGAAAAGCGTATGTGAAAAAAGAATATCCTCCATGAAAGAATAACCTTTCAGGTTTTCATCAAATCTGAAATGATCAAAGACTTCACGCTTATATGCAGAATTTGCTCCGCTTAACCATTCGCATTCTATCACTTTCGAGAGACTGGAGGGATACTCGAATAGCTTACAACTATCCTTAGGATATCTATAATACGTGTGGAATATTCTGTTAAATATATCACGCAAAAAGTTAAGCCTGTCTTTCCTCATACTCGTATTAACAATATAGCCTTGTACACCGAGAGAATGAGGCTTCTCATTAAATACATCAATTATCTTCTCAATATAATCATTAAAGAGAAGCACATCGCTGTCTAGAAATAAAAACAATTCTCCACATGCTTTTTCAGCGCCAATATTCCTCGCAATCGCTGCCGAGCGTTCTCTAGGATTCTTAGCGTATATTAGTTTAATATCCGATTCATCAAACTTGGCACTGTATTCTTCACAAAGATGCCTGATGTCATCATTAGGAGTATCGTCAACGACTATCACTTCTAAAGGCTTATACGTTTGTACTAGAAGGCATTCGAAAAGCTCAGCTAAATCTTTTTTCCGGAAGTATGTTGGAATAATTACTGAGACTCTCATAGCCCCGACACCCTATGCGATTTCTTTATAAACTTCCAAGTATTCTCTAGCGGCCTTCTCCCATGTGAATCTTCTTGCCCTTTCTAGGCTTTTTTTAGAAAGTTTTTCATATAATTCTGCATCGTATACCAGAGACAGTAATTTCTCTGCGAGATCTGAAGGATCCTGAGGCTTGAAAGTGAGTGCAGCTTCACCAGCAACTTCATAGGCTCCTCCATTACCGGGAACGATGACTGGGAGACCGCTTCCCATGGCTTCTAATATCGAAAGACCGAATGGTTCTTTAGAGCACGTATGTACGTAAATGCTACATGAATTATATAAATCAGGTAATTTCTCGAAGGGAATTCTACCCATCATAACTATATGTTTCTCCATTTTGTTTGTATGAATCCATTTTTCGATGGAATTCCTGAGAGGGCCATCGCCCCGGATAATAGCTGTAAAATTTAACTTGCCACGTATCATTGCAAGTGCTTCAAGAAATATAAAGGGTTCTTTCGAAGAAACAAGTCTAGAAACAAATAGTACCCTAAACTCCTGAGGATAGCTTTTGGGTACATTAGAAACAAAAATAGGTAGTATTCCACAGTGGATAACCCTCGAAACTTTAATTCCCATAGTCTCTAACATTTTAGCACTATAATTGCTTACTGTCACTATTGGTACCCCAATTTCGTAAAGCCGGAGCAGCGCTTCACGCTCCTTTAAATAATAGTATCGTTCAGGTTCTTCGACGATTTTCGGATCAGGCCATCCATGCTCCGTAATCAGCAATTTATTAAATTGGCCTGAAAAATAACCCTCTTGAGAGCTATTAGTATGAATTACATCATACAGCGGAGATAGGAACCTGAAAATCGACCATTTCGCAAAGCCTTTAAAATGGGGAATCGGCAAATCAACAACCAACTGGTTAACCTTTACATTAAACCGCTTTGTTGTAAGCAACGTTAACTTCACATGCTTCGAAAGCTCTTGAGAAAGACCTACCGTATAATGTTCTATATGTGGAGTAAAAAGGACTCTCATAGGCCTCTCCCTTCAAGGAGAGCTTTTTCAATAAAAGCTTTTACTGATTCTCCGTATCTTTCCCAGCTAAAGCTCTCTTTCACGTAAGCCCTTGCTTCTTTACCGATAGTTTTCAAATCAGCTTTTTGCAGTTCTTTAATCTTCTGTTCAAAGTCGTTAAGGTCAGCAATTGCCCCGAATAATCTTAATTCCTCAGGAAAAGCTTCTCTGGTTACCAAAACAGGTTTCTCACACGCATACGCTTCCAGGATAACGCTTGGAAACCCTTCTGTTATGCTTGGAAGAACTAAAAGGTCGGCCATGTTATAAAACTCCGGCATCTTTTCAAACGGGAGCTTGCCCAGATACCTAACGTTTTCAGGAAACTTGACTTCCATATTCTTAGAACCAGCTATTATAAACTCGATATCTTTCATCTTTTCAGCTATTTTTAGAAAATCGGCTATTCTTTTTTCGGGGCATATTCTCCCAGCATATGCGACTGTAAAACTACCTGACCGGGGAACAGCCATAGGTCTGAATATATCGGTATCTACTCCATTATGCACGGGCTCCACAATCTTACTTTTTTTAATACCCCACTTATGCAGCTTTTCATAAAGACTCATACAATTAGGTATGACAAATGCAGCTCGATTAAGATATTTAACCTCTAAATAATTTGCAATCAGCCTTTTAAACCAATTTATTCTCCTAGCCTCTCTTACCTTCCTATGGTCTCCCCGCACCCAGACAATAAAGGGAATATTAAGCTTATTTGAAAGATAGGACGAGAACTCTAACGTCCAGAGTTCACTCAGAACAAAAATGGCATCGAAGCCACCCTTTTTTAACTGGCTATAAATTTTCCCCTTAGACAAGAGGAATTCCAGACTTTTGCTTCTTCTATTATTAAGCTCTAAATTCTGAAAGGAAAAATCCTGCTTCCAATCTTCCCTCGCTTCCCCAGTGACGTACACTATATATATTTCCGAGAAGTATTTCCTTAGACTTCTAACTAAATGGTAATAAAAATCCAAATCCCCAACATTGTAGAAAGGCACTAATAGTCTGATATTGTTTTTCTTCATCTTTCGGTATTTCTCCATTTAGAGACCCATTTAAGGCTTGCTTTTACTGGATGCCAAGTTTAAATAGAAATCCATTGATGAGCATCTTCCTTTCAGTCGCTTTTTTCAGAAAAAGCTAGCACTTCGTCAGTAGCGTAGGTAATACGCTGCGTCATCAACTTTAATATCCGCAGTCTTTAGTAGCTAAAGTAACTATGGCCAACCATCTGTGGGAAGCCCCTAAACTTCCATCGAGGAAAAAGGCATTGAAGATAGGGCAATGTCTATTTATAAACCGCTAGGAGCATATTTTCACAATTCCCTTATCTGCCCAGAACCGTAGACAATGTACTTTGTCGTAGTGATTTCCCTTAAGCCCATAGGGCCCCTCGCATGGAGCTTCTGCGTGCTTATTCCCACTTCGGCGCCGAAGCCGAATTGGCCTCCGTCCGTGAACCTAGTCGAAGCGTTAACGTATACTGTGGACGAGTCCACGAGTCTCGTGAATAATTCGGCATCCCGTAAGTTGCTAGTTATTATCGCGTCGGAGTGCTTTGAGCCATACTTGTTTATATGTTGCATGGCCTCTTCAACGCTATCCACTATTTTAACCGCTAGCGTCAGATCCATGTACTCCTCATACCAGTCTTCCTCAGTGGCTTCAACCAGAGCTGGAACTATTGTCCTGCTTCTCTCGCATCCCTTGATCACAACGTTGTATTTCCTTAGGGTATTCACCAACTGTGGAAGGTATTTCTCCGCTATCTTGCTATGCACTAAGACTTTCCTCACGGCGTTGCACACAGCAGGCCTCTGAACCTTAGCGTTTACTATTATCCTAGTGGCCATGTCTAGGTCAGCATCCCAGTTCACGAAAATATGGCAGTTGCCCGCTCCGGTTTCAATTACGGGTATCAGTGAGTTTTCTCTGACGAACCTGATGAACTGAGCGCTCCCCCTCGGGATTATAACATCTATGTACTTGTCTTGCTTCAGGAGCAAGCCAACAAGCTCTCTACTGGGGTTTTCTACGAGTTGTATCGCCTCAGGGTCGATGAGGCCTTTCACGGCATCCCTCATTATTTTCACCAGGATTCTATTAGAGTTCAACGCTTCCGAGCCTCCTCTAAGAACAACGGCGTTTCCAGCCTTCAGCGCCAACCCAGTAATATCTACCGTGACGTTTGGCCTAGCCTCGTATATTACTCCGATAACCCCGAGCGGTACACGGACCTTTCTTATCTCTAAGCCGTGCCTGGTTCTCCATCCCTCGACTATTTCTCCAACCGGGTCGGGTAGTAAAGCAACTTGACGGAGGCCTTCAACCATCTCCCCGATGCGTTTCTCGTTGAGCAGCAGCCGGTCTATTAACGACGAGGAGACTCCTCTACTTTCTGCTGTTTCAACATCCTTCCTGTTCTCCCGAACTATTTCTTCTCCGTGTTTTTCAATGTATTCAGCCATTCTCTCTAACGCTGCGTTTTTAACGGGCGTTGGAGCCACTCCGAGTCTTAGAGAGGCTTCTTTAGCCTTTCTGGATTTTTCGACGACCTCCTCCACGTTCAACACGATCTTGAAGAAACTGTTTCTTATGACTTAAACCTTTTCCGGAGGGGGCGGACTACAGTACCGGTGTTTTCACCATTAAGTATTTTCGTTATAATATTTCTCTTCAGACCGTTCGCAATCACCGTTGTGACGCCTGCCCTGGAGGCTATTGCCGCCGCCTGAAGCTTGGAAAGCATCCCGCCTCTACCTAGAGCACCAGGAGACCCGGCGAAAGAGAGAACTTTCCTGTTAATCTTCCTAAGTTCTTTAACAATTCTGACGCCGTTTTTAGCAGGCATCATGAACCCGTCTACATCAGTCAGCATTATGAGCAGATCAGCTTTTATCCTCGACGCTATGATTGCTGACAGCCTATCGTTATCGCCGAATCTAACAGAGTCCGGCACATAGGGGTTTATTGGAACAAGTTCTTTAACGGATATAGCGTCATTCTCATTTATAATCGGAACCACGCCCTGTCCCATAAGGGCGGACAGTGTTCTCCAAAAATTCTTATAGCGGTATTTGTTAGCCAAGTCCTCCTCGGTAAGGAGTATTTGAGCAGTATTCATGCCATACTTGTTGAAATACTTCGTGTATAACGCCATTAAAGTCGGCTGACCTACGGCCGCGCAAACCTGCTTCATCGTAAGCTTCAAACTGCCTGGAGACGCCTCTATCTTAAGCCTAGATAAGCCTGTTGCGATAGCCCCGGAGGTCACTATTATGATTGACCTCATCTTGCTCCTGTTTTCCGCGACCTGCCTCACTATTTCCCTGATTCTCCCCTCGCTAATCCATCCCTTAGGGTTCGTCAGCACGCCCGTACCGATTTTAACCACCACGTCGGGTTTACGAGTCAATTATTGCCACTCGATGACTGAATGGAGGTTAAAACCCTGTATTTAAGGAATACGCTGAAAAAAGAGGCTCATGCTTTGGTTGATAAGGCATTTTAATGTAGGGGATGAGCGTGAAGGATTATTTCCTCACTGTAAAGCTCGCAGTTAAATTTCCCACGGTTACTATGAATACTCCTTCTTCAACAATTTTCTCCGGACCATCTGTGTAGAAGCCCAGCTCAGAAACAGGAATCGTGAAGCTTACTGTTTGCACCTCACCCGGCTCAAGCATTATCTTTCGGAACCGGTATAGCTTTTTCACGGGTGTTGATAAACTGCTTTCAAGCGCGTGCGGTCTAGAACAAAGCGCGCCGCGCGCGCTTAAATTTATAGAAGAAATAGGGACGAGAAAAGCGGAGTTTAAAAGGAAGTTTGAGCTGATAAAATCGATAAACGGAAGAGGAGATGATTGAAGAGGATGCGTGCAACCACTGTTTGGGGATGGGGGGAAAGGTTCGAGGATGTTGGAAAAAACTGTAAGAAATATGTTGATAAGAAATGGGATGAAAGCATAAAGGAGTGTAGGATGGAGATTATGGCTAGGGAGAGAAATGACGGTATTTGTTACTGGCTTACTGCATACGTAAGTAGCCCCGAAAATGTAGAAAGGATAGCAGAGGATTTGTTTTACACAGCGCTCTTTAAGGGAGATACCAAGATAGACTTTGTAAACATCTACTTATTCGACTCGATGATTTCAAATAAAGTGGCATATCAAAAGTCGATAGATGAGGTTAGAGAAGAGTTTGAGAAGTTTATTAATGAAGTTGCCGAGAGGTTCAGAAATAACTCCAAGATAGAGCCTATAGCAAAGGTAAAGAAGCTAAAATTCAACGTGGATATTTGTTTGGTGTGCGGGTTGGAATCTGCAGTTGCTAATAAGGTAGTCATAGATGCAATTCATTGGGATTTCGAGCTTCTGAGCAATTTTGTTAAATCGCTGAGTGATGATTTGATGGAGAAAAAACTGACGAACTGCGTTTGGGGCTACGATCTGCGTACCAGTAGCATCGACAGCCTTAAGATTGCAGATATTGACCCGCATAAAGAGATAGCTTTCGTGTGGCTTGTGCGGAGAGATCAGTCTGTCGACAAAAATGCAGAGTCGCAGATGTTTGGAGAGATAGGGTTCTGATGTGACTTATGAGATAAGTGCGGAGGGTGGGATTTGAACCCACGAACCCCTACGGGACGAGGTCCTGAGCCTCGCGCCTTTAACCAGGCTTAGCCGCTCCTTGGCTTTGGCGACCTCCGCGGTTACCCTGGTTTTGACAGGTGTTCTACGCATGTTTTGGCTTTAGTCTCCTAATAAATTTTGCCGTTAAGGCTTCTCCATTATTATGCCTTCCCTGCTCATGAATTCCACCAGGGCTTCTTCCGACTCGAATATTTTTGTTGAATAATAGTTGAAAAACGGGCTTTCAGGTCCTTTGAAAACCACGAAGACCTTCTTATTGTTGCTGAACCCATACGTCATTTCTGAAAGTACTCCGGGGGACATTACAGGGGAGAAATAGTAGACTACAAGGAAATCGCTCTGGTCGATAAGCTGGTAGTCTCTTGCAACAATCTGGTCGAGCAGGTCTTCTACAACATTTTCGATCTCGCTTACGCCAATCTCTATTTTGGCACTATTCTCGTCGACTACCAGTTTGTCTTCCCCAGACTCCTTCAACTCCTTAAGCTTATAGAGTAGTAGGGAATCCTCTATTTCACCCGGGTCGAACACGGTTAGCCCAAGCTTTCTAAGCCTGTTTTTAAACTGGTCTTTATAAGCCAGCCTAGACTCCCGGTCCTCTATGTGTGTTATAGGGTAGCTCAGATATACTTTCTTTGAATGCTTGTTAAACATGAGGTTGTAGAGGGTTTCCGGAGGGGAAGAAAACGGAATAATGTAGAAAGGCCGTCTACGGTAGTCGGCGATACTCTTAGTCAAGAGGGTTTCCTCATCTCTCCAGACAAATATTTCTTTAAGAGTGAGGCGCCCCTTCCATTGCGTTGAGGATTCCAGCCTTATTTTTATGGGCAACGCGGAATCCGAGATTGTTATGAAAGCGTCTGGCGAGAGCTCGTTAAGATAATGAAAGTCAAACGCTTGAAAAACGTGCTTCTTCCACCTGAAACAGGCATGCGTACTTATAATGATGTTCTCATGGTTTTCAGCCTCCCTTATGATCTGCTCGAAAACTGTAGCCCTCAGAAAGTTTAAGGAGGAGGAAGATAGATCTAGGATCTTGTCTTCCTTTATCTCAATGCCAAGCTTCCTCGCCGCCTCGAACATCATGCTGCCAACCGAGAAAAGCTTAACTCTAGTATTCCATGCTTCTGCGAATTCGACGAACCTTCTGAGATGCGCCTCCCGGCCACTGCCGCTGATTCCCGTTGCCACTATCCTCAAATATCCTCTAAGAATTCTAGACGAGCCCTTTTAAAGAGTTTACACTCTAAATGAGGAAAACCCTTTAGAGTTAGCCTTATATAAGGCCTTTAAAACACGGTGGTGAAAATGAGAGTAATAATTACGAATGATTATGACGAGATGAGTAAGAGAGCAGCAAAAATAATGGCTGAGCAAATAAGAAGGAAGCCGAATTCTGTTCTAGGCTTGGCTACGGGCAGCACACCACTCGGCACCTATAGGGAGCTGATCAGAATGCACAGGGAAGATGGTCTAGACTTCTCGAAAATAGTGACCTTCAACCTCGACGAGTATTATGGGTTAGCCCCGACTCACCCCCAGAGCTATCATTACTTCATGTTCGAAAACCTCTTCAACCATATCAACATAAACCCCAAGAATGTTCACATACCTGACGGCCTTGCTAAGGATGTTAAGGCGTTTTGCGAAAAATACGAGGAGGAGATTAGAAAAGCAGGCGGAATAGACCTCCAGCTCTTAGGGATAGGCAGGGATGGGCATATAGCTTTCAACGAGCCCGGCTCCCCCCTAATGGGGAGAACCACCATAGTAGCTTTGGCTGAGGAAACCATAAAGGATAATGCCCGTTTCTTCAAAAGCGAAGCGGAAGTCCCAAGGCTCGCCATCACAATGGGCTGTGGAACCATCATGGAGGCTAGAAAAATAATACTTTTAGCCAACGGCGAGGGTAAAGCAGATGCTATCGCAGCAACTATAGAGGGACCAATAACCTCCCAAATTACCGCTTCGATACTGCAGATGCATCCTGACACGGTAATTATTGTTGATGAAGCAGCAGCATCAAAGCTCAGAAGAAGGGACTACTATAGACATGTGGACAGACTGCTGGAGGAGCAGGGACTCTAGGCATCGGCAGCAACCTGAATCCTCACCGGTTAACCAACCGGGATAGTATTGTTTATCCACTGCATATTGAGGTTCTATTAGAATCCATTTTCCTGAGGAGAGGTCCAAGTCGATCAAATCATCATAGGAGTGAAACCCATATGGATCCAGATTATCCAATGTATCAGTACCATAGCGCGCGCTAGAAAAAGCTTAAGCGCCGTGGGCAGGAGTCTCCGGCCTACGCCTTTTGAACCTGCGCTCCCCGTGTAGGGGAACCGGGTCTCGAGCCCGGCGCATTACCACTCTGCCACCACGGCGCGAGAAAGCAATACTCCCTCTTGCTTTTTATATTTTCTGCAGAATCGAGACAAATCCTAGAATCCTCGCTTTTCTCCCTATAAAAGACCGTTTAGAAGGGCATCCTCCCTCAATGCTTCAAAAACATGGCTTTGAGGAACTGAAAGGCTATACTTCTTAGTTCTCCCATACCTACCCATGTTTACCAGTTTAGAAGAGATTATGCCTGACGATTCCAACTCGTTAAGCAGAGACGAGAGCCTTCTGTCAGTCAAGGGTTCTAAACCCATGTTTGCAACCAGATTCCTATACTCGCTGTAGATTTCTCCACTGGTGTGCTGAGCCTTAGGGTCTCCAAGATTCTTCAAAATAGAAACCAGCAGGATCTTGCTCTGAATCGGAAGCGTTTTAATAACCTCGTTAACCTGATCCCTTTCGATCTTCCTAAGGGCTTCTTGAACACACTCCGTTGTTATCATTGATTTGCCATTCCTCTCTGCTGTTTCTGCCGCTACTCTTAACAAGTCAAGCGCCCTTCTCGCGTCTCCGTGCTCAGAGGCGGAGAGCGCCGCAATATATTTTATTACCATTGGGTCGCAGACAGCGTCGAAAAATGCTTCTATAGCCCGTTCAGTAAGGATGTCGAAAAGCTCGTCCGAAGTATACGGTTTAAAAACCAGCTCTTCCTCGCTTAAAGCGCTTAATATCCTTGGATCGAGAATTTGTTTAAAAGTTATTTCGTTTGAAATCCCTATGAAGGAAACCCTATGCGTCGAGAAGTTTTCGTTAATCCTTGAAAGCTCGTAAAGCAGGTTTTCCCCCTCCTTTCTTACGATAACATCAACTTCATCTAGAGCGATAAGCAGGTAAAGATTGTTCCCCTTTACATAGTTGACAATCCTTCTGAATACTTCTGCCGTCGCTAACCCTGTAAAAGGTATAGAAAGCCCTATTTGACGAGAAATTGAGGCAAGAATCCTGTATTCGGAGCCCTCTAGCCTTGAATTCACTAGCACACATCTTATGTTTGCCCTCAGCTCACCAGCTTTCTTCGAAAGAGCGTTTAAGACAAATCTTACGACAGCTGTTTTCCCCGTTCCAGGTTTACCATAAACGAACAAGTTGGAAGCTTTATTATGAAGAAGAAGAGGAGCAACAACTTCACCTATATACTTTATCTCATCCTCTCGATGAGGAAGATGATCCGGTATGTAATCATGTCTTAAAGCATCCCTATTCCGGAAAATATTGGTTTTTAAAACCATATTGTTGAATACCTTGTTCAGTATTTCTGAGCTCTCCTTCGCAGCTTCCATTGGAAAGCGGAAGGCTCTCTTTGAGAAGAAAAAGAAATTGGAGAATTGTTTAGAGAAAAAAATACAGAAAAATGGAAAGAGAATAATGGAAACGCCCGCACCCCTTTGTTTCTTATCCACACACTTTTTCCATCAATATAAATAATTAAATTATTGGAAATACTACTCCCCACACTGTTTTCCTTATGCTAATTATGAATAAAAGCCTTTCATATACCATCTTTTAGTTAAAAATAAACTTTTCCTGTTAGATCCTTCTTTTTGCAAATCTAGCGCGCGCTTTCCACTAGAAATAGAAGGGTGGAGGAGTCTTTTTACTCTTCTTTTCTGTAGAAACACTTCTTCTTCATCTTTCGTCTCTTCTTCTTCATCTTTCATCTTTTTTCTTTTTTCTCCCTCCTCTTTCCTCCTATTTTTTCCTTCATTTTCTTATTTATTCCCACACCCCTCCTTTTCTACTGGAGTTATAATATCTTCACCTTATTCTCTCCTTTGTAGAGGAAACTCTGTAAATTTCTCCCATTTTTCAAATTACTCTGCATTTTGAGCCTATTGATTTCCACTGGAAAACCTGCCTGTTAACGCTTATTTACATGAGTTTAGCTTAGCAACCATCAGTCGACTGTGAATAACGGAGATATTCGTAAAAAACTTGAGATTCGTTTCTCAGATGGTTCAGATGTACTTGTCTCTCTTAAGTTGGAGGGTTGTAAACTAGATAAATATGAAGCAATACTTTCTAGGCTTCTCCCCCTTATGCTTTCTCAAGGAGCCCCTTCCCAAGGCATGCTTTCTTCCCTGCCTTCTGAAAAAGTGGTGAAGAAACTTGGAGGAGATCCCGGGGTCTTAGTTTTACACGGACAGGGAGAAATGCTGAACAATATTTTGAAAGTTATAAGAGAATTTAGAGACATGGATTTTTCCTCTCGGGATATTAAGAACAGGTATGAGGAAAGAATTGGCAGACCTATCCAACTCAGTACAGTTGCCACATACCTTCTGAGACTTCACGACAAAGGGTTTCTATTGAGAAGAAAGAGAGGCAAGGAGTATATCTATCAGGCTGCAACTATTCTTCTCAAAAACGAGTAATAAGGGTTATTTTTCGGCAAGCCTGTAGTAGAAAGTTTTTCCTTTTCTTTCTCTGATTAAAATTCCCTTTTCAACAAGTCGTTTTAACAGCCTGCTTACATGTTCCTTCGATCTTCCTACATGCGCATAGCATTCGCTCACAGTTAATATTCCTCTTTTCTTAATCTCCTCCAAAAGTTTTGCCTCGATCTCAGTAAGATATTCCTCTGCTGCAGGCTCTTTCTTTCTAATTACCGGTAGAGGTCTTTCTTCTATCCGTTGTTTTACTTCTTCCTGTGTCCATTCTAAGTCCTTCAAATAAGTAATTATCTTATAGACTGCTTCAGTTAAGAGCCTTGTTCCTCTCTCCACTCTCTCAATTTTTTCGACCGTCTCTTCCAACCTTCTCTCCAGAAAATCGTTCTTCTCTCTAACCTCTGAAAGTATCTTTTCGATCTCTTGTTCCTTCCTGCCTCTTCCTAATAACGGCGTCATTTACTAGTGATGCTACACTGATGCTATTATATTTTTGCTTTTCATCAGAATGTCAATCTTGGTTATTATGCCTTCTAACCGTCCATTTCTAGTTACTAAGACGGCGTTATGTCCCTTCAAAAGGTAGTCTATGACGTCTGTTATGCTAGTCTCGGGTTCAACCATGGGGTATACCGAAGAAATTGCTTCCAAGACCTTTTTCTGATAGAACTTCTCAACATTTTTCTCCCTGGAAAAGGCCTTCAAAAGCTCTAATTCCTCAACAGCCCCTATTGGGGCTCCGTTTCTTAAGACGGGTAGTTGCGATATGCCATATCTACGCATAAGCTTCACGGCTTTTTCAATAGTGTCATCATGATTCACCACGATGACGTCGCGCACGGCAATGTCTATGGCTCTGGATCCTTTCTGCCGCTCTTCCTCTATTAGGGCTTCAACTATTTTTCTAAGCGTTGAAAGACGTGGGTCTACCTGCTCTTTCTCTATTCTGGCTATCAGTGCCTGACTAACTTTCGCTTTTCTGGCCAGTGAACTCTGGGTTAAACCCTTACTTTTTCTCGCTTTTCTTATTTCCTCCCCGGGTCTCTTTAAAAGGTTGAGCAAATCCATTTCTTTGTTTCTACTCTGGGCTAAGTATTTTTACTTTTCTCTCTTCCTTACATCAATAGTGGCTTTGAGCTTTTCTAGAAGAGAATCGGTTAAGCCTTCATCTTGTTCTTTGATTTGCATCATTATGCCTGTTATTTGCATAATCGCGCTAAATTGATTACTATCCATTAAACCTAAATAAGCCATCATTATCAAAGTTATGACTGATCTTCTGACGTTTTTCTTGGCTTGGCTTAAAATCCTGAAGAAAGCACCCTTAGGGACTTTTTTACCATCGAATTCCACATACCCGTTCTTAACGATTCTCTGCTCCATGTTATCGGAATATAGCAGCAGGGCTTTAAGCTGCTTCAAAGTAAGAGTTGATTCTTCTAAGAGTTTTTCCACTATAATGTCTTTTTCCCATGCTCTTTCCGCCATTTTTTCTATTTTCGACATCGACTGCCTGTAGTTATACTTTTTTGTATAACTATGCTTGTAAAGCCTACGCTTCATTCCCGCTGCATAAGGAAAGGGAAAAATAGATGTGGCAGAAAGAGATCTTGAGATATGGCTAGAAGAAGGAGGAGAGAGGCAAAGGTTATTCGCAAGGTGATTCCTAAGATTTTTCCATGCCCAAAATGCGGTGTACAGGCTGTCTCTGTAGTTGAAGACAAGGCTTCAGGGACAGTGAGGGTTGTCTGCGGTAATTGCGGCTTGGCAGCAATATTGGAATGCGTTAAGAATTTGGAGAATGTGGATTACTTCAACAGGTTTGTAGACAAATATCATAACGGAGAGATTTCTTAGGCGCCTTTTTAGATTTATATTGTACGGCAACTCGCCTTAAACGGGTTGCTGATAGGAAAAACAGAAAAATACTTGTACGAGAAGATTGAGGAAAATGGTTTCGTTCATATAACCTTAATCGACCCCGAGAAAATGAATAGAATTGAGGAAGTGGTAAGGGCTGCTGAGGCTTCCGGCTCCTCGGCATTCATGGTTGGAGGAAGCACTTCGCACAGGACCTCTGATTATGAGGAAGCTATAGCTAAAATTAAGTCGAATTCGAAACTGCCTGTGATAATTTTTCCTAGCAACGTCGCAAGCATAGCCCGTGGTGCTGATGCAATCTGGTTCATGTCTTTGCTTAATTCATCAAATCCATACTATATCATTGGGGCGCAGGTCCTTGGAGTCAAGATCATAAGGGAATTGGGTTTGGAAATCATTCCGATGGCATATCTGATACTTGGTACTGGTGGAGCAGCTGGATACATTGGTGATGCCAGGCCCCTTCCTTTCGAGATACCTGAGTTGACAGTCGGTTATGCTATGGCTGCGGAGGCACTTGGGTTCAGATTTGTTTATCTTGAAGCCGGTTCAGGTGTTAGGATGCATGTTCCTGAAAAACTCATAGGTATGGCTAAAAGGAGCATTAGCATCCCGCTCATTGTCGGAGGAGGTATAAGAGACGGCCTGGCTGCTGAGAACGTTGTTTCTGCTGGCGCTGATGTAATAGTTACGGGCGATGTCTTAGAGGAGGTCTGCCCCTTGGAAGAGAAGCTTTCCGAGATAATAGAAGGCGGAAGAAGAGGTGTGTTAAGGAGAAGCGGCGTGAAAGGCCTCGGCTGATACCAATGAAGACGAGTATTGAAGGATATAACCGAGTTCTACAGGAAAAATTCTGGGAAGCATATAACTATGCTGCCTGCGCCAAAGAAAATGGGTACGATCCCGAGAAGAAACCAGAGTCTATAATCTCGTTCTCTCAGGCTGAAACTATTGAGAAGATACTTGGTTTGAACGGTTTTAAAGAGAGGTTTGAGGAGCTTAAAAAAACCCTTCCGCCTATAGAAATCCCGTTTAAAATAGCTGAAGATATAATACTTGGAAGGTTTGGGCCATTTCCAGAAGAAAAGGCTGCGGAACTCGCTTTGAAAGCAGCACTTGCTTCATTGACGCCTCCTGGCACCACAGCGGCTCCTATAGAGGGTATAGAAAAAGTTTTGATAAAGAAAAATCCTGATAATAGCAGGTACTTAGCCGTTTACTTCTCTGGGCCTATGAGGTCTGCTGGCGGCACTGAGCAGGCTCTTTCAATAATTCTCGCGGACTTTATAAGGAGGGTGTTGAAACTCGACAGATACAAGCCTTCCAGGGACGAAGTCTCGCGTTACATAGAGGAACTAAGGCTGTATGAAAGAGGTAAAAACAGGTTTCAGTATAAGGTTGCTAAGGACCAGATAGCCGAGGTTATAGAGAACCTTCCTATAGAGGTTACTGGCCCTCCATCTGAAGAAACCGAGGTGGTAATATATAGGGATCTCCCAAGAGTAGAGACGAACAGGCTTAGAGGCGGTGCCTTAAGGATTATAAATGACGGAATAATTGGTAGGGTTAAGAAGTTCGAAAGCATTATTAATAAGCTTAACATATCCGGGTGGTCTTGGATATCCAATATCGAGGTTGAAAGCGCAAAGTCGGAGTATCTTAAAGAGGTTTTAATCGGGAGGCCTTTCTTCTCGTCCTCGGAGGCGTTCGGAGGGTTCAGAATAAGGTATGGAAGAGCTAGAAACACTGGCTTGATGGCTATGGGGATTCACCCTATGGCAATGGAGCTCCTCCAAGGCTTTCTGTCAATAGGCTCCCAGCTTAGGATAGACCGGCCCGGTAAATCAGCTATTGTTATGCCTGTTGATTCAATCATGCCTCCTATAGTTAAGACTAAGGACGGATCGGTGCATCTTATTGAGGACGAGGATAAGCTGAGAAGTATTCGGGGCGACATTACTAAAATCCTTTTTCTTGGGGATATTCTCATATCTATTGGTGACTATATCGAGGGGAATTCTCCTCTTGACAAGGCGGGTTATACTGAAGAGCAATGGGCTGCTGAACTTGAAGCTGCCTTGAAAGACAAGGAGGCGAAGCTTAAGAGCCTCCCTTTTGAAGCGGGTTTTCTCTGGGAAATAGTTAAGAACCCGGCTACTAACATTGATTTTGGGACGGCCCTCCAGATAAGTTTGGCTCTAGATGTTCCACTCCACCCTCGTTTCTACTTTTTCATAGAGAATTTGACTGCCCCTGAGTTTCTTCATGTAGTTGAATGTTTCAGGAAGGCTGAAGTTAGGAAGGATTATGTCATGGTTCCAATAGATGGCAATGTTCTGTTAGACGAGTTAGAGCGGATTTGTCTTCCTTTCCAGATTGGAAACGAATTCGTAAGTGTGTCTAATATCCACGCGGAGTTCCTAATATATCTCTCTAAGTGCACTTTACGCCCAGCGGGTTCTGAGGAAAATTCTATTGATTATCTTAACTCTGTTCTTCAATTCAAGGTTAAGCCTAAGAAAGGTGCTTTCATATCCGCTAGGCTCGGAAGACCTGAAGCAGCCAAACTCAGGGAGATGCGTCCCCCCTCTCATATGCTATTTCCAGTAGGTCTAGAAGGTGGTCCAAAAAGAAACATGGTTGCCGCGGCGGCACGTGGAAACATAATCGTGAACATTTGCAATAGGTACTGTGAAAAATGCAACCAGCTCACCTTCTATTTCCACTGTCCGCAATGCAAGTCTCCCACCTTGCCTGTATACTACTGTGCCAAGTGTAATTCATACTCCAAGTCTGAAGAATGTGAAAAATGTGGGGGGAAGTGTAACTCGCCTCATGCGACAAACGTTCCGCTTCAAAGCATTTTAAAAGATGTTGAGAATAGGCTTGGAATAACAGTGGAACCCGAAGTCAAAGGTGTGAAAGGATTGATGAACAAGAACAAGGTTCCGGAGCCCATTGAAAAAGGCATTTTAAGGGCTAAGCATGGTTTGACGATATACAAGGATGGAACGATCCGTTTTGATGCCACTAATGCTCCTTTAACCGCTTTTAAGCCTGAGGAAATAGGGGTTCCCATAGAGGTTTTGAAGAAGCTGGGCTACGATAAGGATGTCGACGGTAACCCTCTTACAAAGAGCAGCCAACTCTTGTATCTTTATCCTCAGGATGTAATTCTTCCTAAGGAAATGGGGGATTCTCTCGTTAAGGTTGCGAGTTTTATCGATGATGAGCTCAGGCTCTTCTATCATGTGGAGCCATATTACAATGTTAAGGCAAGAGAGGACCTTGTTGGGCACCTTATTCTGGGAATATCTCCTCATACGCTTGGGGCCATAGCTGGTAGAATAATAGGGTTTACTGATTCACAAGTCGTTTTTGCACATCCCTTTTGGCATCAGGCTAAGAGAAGAGACTGCGATGGCGATGGTGACTCGGTAATTCTTCTTTTTGATGCCTTCTTAAACTTCTCTAGACATTATGTTCCTGATGCTGCAGGAGGGTTAATGGATACTCCACTTATAATAATGCCTATCTTGAAGCCTGATGAAATAGACGATCAGGTCTATAATATGGAGAATATGGCGAAGTACGGTAAAGACATTTACTTGCTGGCTGAGCAAGGTGCGAAGCCGAAGGAACTCTTAGACAAAATGAGGCTAGTAAATAAAGAGGATCCCAACATAGCATGGTCTCATGATACAAGCAGCATTGTAAAAGGTGTTAAAAGAAATGTATACAGTACTCTGGGCTCTATGGAGAGAAAATTAAAACTGCAATTGGAGATCACTTCTCTTCTAAATGGGATAGATAAGAAGGATTTTATAGAAAACCTTTTAAATTCACATTTATTAAAAGATATTTCCGGAAACATCAGGACGTTTCATATTCAGAAGTTCCGGTGCAAGAAATGTGGTAGAAAATTCAGAAGGCTCCCACTGGTTTCCAAGTGTACTTCCTGCGGGGGAGAACTTTTACCAACAGTATACATAAGCGGCGTTAAAAAATACCTGGCGCTTGGGAAAAAGGTTTCAGTATTATATCCATTGGATCCATATTTTTCAAGCAGCCTAGAGTTGCTGGAGAAGGAGCTTTCGTTCTTTCTTACGAAGGAAGATAATGTGCGGCTTACGCAGAGGAAATTAAAACAATACTTTTAATAAGTATTGTCCTTAATAACTTTCTTCACGCCCATTAATCTATGCCCACATATGGGGCAGACGGTTCCTGAATATCCCGAGTATTTCCTTTTGCAAGCAGGACAATACTTGATATATAAGAATGTTTTTCTTATTTCTCTAATCCCTATGGAGATGTATTTCAAGTTTAGAATTGCTGCAGCGTTCTGAATATCATAATCATCGGTTATTATCTCTATATCATAATCTTCCTCGCTATGTAGCTCATAACCCAGAGCTAGGATTTTAATATCCGGCTTCGAAAGTTTATCATATAATCCATATTCCTTGGCGACCCGCCCCACTTTCTCCATGCCTCCAGCAGTGGGTTCGCGGATCACTAGTTTACCTAGCATCATTGCCGTCTTAATTCTCATCCACCTCCTACCGATCTCTCCAATTTCATCTAAAAGCTCTCTTATGGTGAACGATTCTCTTTTAAGGGAGTTCGGGTCTACTCCCTGTATTATAGCCGTAGAATCTAGAACATAACCTTCCTTAACCGTTTTCACCACCTCCAGTCACTCTACTCATACGTTTAATGTTAAAAGAATCAGAGAATCGTATAATGTTAACTGTTTCACCCGACCCCGTAATCTTTATGATTTCCCTAGGATCCACCTTGAAAGCCTCCTCCCCGTCTATTATCATCTGTACTTCTTCACCACTTAAATATTTCACCTTTATTACCTCGTCTCTATTAACTATTAGTGGCCTCAGAGGTTTTCTTGCGCAGAGTGGGGTGCATACTAGAACATTTACATTGGATAAAACAAATGGTCCCCCCGCGTTCAGCGAGTAAGCGGAGGAACCCATAGGGGTTGAAACTAAAAACCCATCGCCCTCCACTATGAAGGCCCCCT
>Ga0272448_1002680_pt1 | contig 21944 bp, 15 predicted proteins | sample YNPCB0191_FD_202220 | JGI IMG/M metagenome (GOLD analysis project Ga0272448, IMG submission 202220) | Hot spring sediment microbial communities from Yellowstone National Park, WY, United States - YNP-CB-019-1 | ecosystem: Environmental > Aquatic > Thermal springs > Hot (42-90C) > Sediment... | reverse complement strand
CCGAACTGGAAACCAGGTTCCGCCAGCGTGCCCAAGCGCGACTGGAAGCCCAAGCACGCGCCCTCGGATTCCGCCTAGCTCCCGTCGAGGGATGAGGTTCCTTGGGAGCTCCGCAAAAACTCCGCCCCCAGACGTCACCCGCCGACCCAGACCGCATCTGGGAAAACGGAGGAGACTAATTGATGACCATCGAACGCTATCTCCGGCTGGTCGCCGGGCTTTTCGTGTTGCTCAGCGTGGCTCTTGGCTGGTGGGTGGACGCGCGATTCTTCCTGCTTACTGCATTGCTAGGTTTGAACCTCTTGCAGTCCGCCTTCACCAATTGGTGCCCGATGGTGACGATACTGAAGAAGCTCGGCGCGCGCCCCTGCGTCTGAGGCGTCATTCCCCTATCCGCTCGCCTTACACCGCGCCGGACTAAGGCGCGATCGGCGGCCGCGGCCGCCGCCGTATTACGATAAGCGCTGATGTTTGCGCCCGCTTGGTTCTGCCTGATTCTATGGCTCCTGCCGGCCGCTGAGCCCTGGTTGACTTTCCGAGGCGAGGCCGGTCCAGGTCGCGGCAAGCACATCGTGCTCATCAGCGGCGACGAGGAGTATCGTTCTGAGGAAGCTCTGCCGCAACTCGCCAAGATCCTGGCTTTGCGTCACGGATTCCGCACGACGGTGCTGTTCGCCATCGAGCCCGCAGACGGCACGATCAACCCGAATCGCCGCGATAACATCCCCGGTTTGGCGGCGCTGGATTCCGCCGACCTGATGGTCCTATTCACGCGCTTTCGCGATCTTCCCGACCAGCAGATGCGGCACATCGCCGACTACGTCGAATCCGGGCGGCCCATCATCGGCATACGCACCGCGACGCACGCCTTCCAACTGCCCCCGACCTCTGCCTACGCCCGTTACTCGTGGCAAAGCAAGCAATGGGACGGCGGCTTCGGGCGGCAGGTGTTGGGAGAGACCTGGATCCGCCACCACGGCCGGCACGGGCGGCAAAGCACTCGCGGAATTTTGGTAAAGCAGCAGGCCGGTCACCCCATCCTGCGCGGCATCAAGGACGGCGAAATCTGGGGGCCGACCGACGTCTACGCGGTGCGCCTGCCGTTGCCAGGCGACTCGCAGCCCTTGGTCCTGGGCCAGGTCCTGGAAGGTATGGACCCGGCCTCGCCGCCCGCGCCCGGGCCCGTCAATGATCCAATGATGCCCGTGGCTTGGGTGCGGACCTACCACAGCCCGCAAGGCCGAGCAGCGCGAGTGTTCACCACTACGATGGGATCCTCCCAAGACTTGCTGAACGAAGGCTTCCGCCGCCTGCTGGTCAACGCTTGCTATTGGACGCTCGGCATGGAGGACCGCATCCCTGCCCGCTCCGATGTAGAGCTGGTTGGCCCCTACAAGCCGAGGCCTTTCGGTTTCGACGGCTTCGCGCGCGGACTGCGGCCGGACGACCTTCGGTAAGGAATCCATGATGCGCAGCGTGTTGCTTTGCGGAGTCACGATAGCGGCGTACCTGGCTCCGGCCCAGGTGATCGAGCGCCGCGGGCAAGCGGCCTGGCCCACGCGCAATCAAATGCGCTTTGCGGTTCGCGCCGCCGTGCCTAGCGGTCGGCCTCTGGCGGCTTCAATCCAAGCGCCCGCGGATCTGAACCCCGATTCGGTGCGCTTGATTGACTCGCGCCAGAGGGTTGTTCCTTGCAAGGTGGACTGGCGCCGCCCGCGTCTGCGCGTGAGCTGGTTGTCCACCGGACCGGGTGAATATCACGTCTACCTGGACGTGCACGGCTCGGGTGAAACCGAACGCCTGCCCGAACCCGCCATGATCGGCGCCGGCGACCGCCTCGGTTATGGGCGCAGTGGCGTTGTGGGCCGGCTGGCGGTGGGCCTTTGGGCCTACCCGGCGGCAATTGACGCCGACGGAGACGGTGATCTGGACCTGGTAGTATCCTGTACGGATCGTCCTTCCAACGGCATCTACCTGTTCCGCAACCTGGGCGACAATCGAAGCCCCCTCTTTGACCGCGGCGAGTGGCTGGGCCCCGGCAAGAAAGATCTGGTGGCGGCGGATTTCAACGGCGACGGCGCACTGGATCTGGTCACCAGCGGCGGCTATTACAGCGACTTCGCCCGCTACCGCCTGTCGCGTTTCGTACCCATACGCCTGGAGAGAAACTATCACGTCGGACGAGACGATCTCTGGTTTCCGGTTGACTGGGACGGCGACGGGTTGACGGACCTGCTGGTCGGCGTCAGCGATTGGCGGGAATACGGATGGGACGACGCCTACGATGAACAGGGCCGCTGGACCCGCGGCCCTTTGCACGGATACGTTTACTTTCACCGTAACGTTGGAACCAATCAGAACCCCATCTATGCCGCGCCCGTTATGCTGGAGGCCGGCGGCCGGCCTGTGGATCTTTATGGCAGTCCCTCACCCAATCCGGTGGATTGGTTTGGGCGCGGCGTGTTGGACCTGATAGCCGGCAGCTTTGTGGACACCATTACGCTGTTCCGCAACGCCGGCGCTCGCCGCTGGCCGCGGCTGTTGGCCGGTGAACTGCTGCGTGTGGACGGTGAGATTCTTCGGATGAATCTGTGTATGATCCAGCCGCGAGTCGTCTTCTGGCATCCAGACGGGCGGCCTTCGCTGATCGTTGGGGAAGAGGACGGCGCGGTGGCGTTCCTGGAAAACCTGGCCCCGCGCGGCGAGCCGCCGCGACTGGCTCCGCCCAGCTATTTCCAGCAACGCGATCCCTATCTGAAAAGCGGCGCGCTGGCCCGCCCGGTGGCGGTGGATTGGAACGGCGACGGGAAGTTAGATCTGGTAACTGGTAACTCAGCCGGTTATATCCAATACTTCGAGAATGTAGGCGATGCGCAGCATCCGGCATTTCTCGACAAAGGTTACCTGAAGGCCGGCGGCAAAGTTATCCGACACATGGCGGGACCGAACGGATCCGTTCAGGGACCGGCAGAGGCGAAGTGGGGTTACACCAATCCTTCGGTCGCGGACTGGGACCTGGACGGCGACCTTGACTTACTCGTAAACGACATACGGGGCGAAGTTGTCTGGTATCGTAACATCGGCACGCGCCGCCGGCCGGAGCTGGCCCCCGCCGAGCCCGTCCGGGTCGAGTGGCCCGGCAAGCCGCCCAAGCCGGACTGGGTGTGGTGGGAGCCGCGCGACAAGCAGTTAATAACTCAATGGCGCACCACGCCGAAAGTCGTGGACTGGGACCGCGACGGCCTTCCCGACCTGGTGATGCTTGACTACCGCGGCTACCTTGCTTTTTACCGCAGGCAACGCACGGCACAGGGGTTGGTGTTACTGCCGCCGGAGAGAATCTTCCTCGAGCCTAACGGGCGGTTTCTCTACCTGGCGCGCGGGCGCGGCGGCGCCAGCGGACGGCGCAAGATCGAGCTGGCCGATTGGGACGGTGACGGAGATCTGGACTTGATTACCGACTCTGACGACGGTCCCATCTGGTATGAGAACGTCGGTTCGCAATCCAAGCCGGTTATGGCTCTGCGCGGCCCGCTGCTGAACATCAAGATCGCCGGTCACAATCCGACGCCCAACGTAGCGGACTGGAACGGCGACGGCAGGCTTGATCTGCTGGTAGGCGCTGAAGACGGCTTTCTTTACTATTTCGAGCGCTCTTTTCTGGAAAGCCCCGTTTGCTTTACTCTCCCACTACAGTGACGGTTACTTCGCGCTCCCGCGGCCGGTTGTCGAAGTCGCAGAGCACCACTTGCTGCCAGGCGCCCAGCTCCAGAGAGCCGTCGCGCAGCGGAAAGCTCTTGGCGGTCCCGATCAGCGCGCTGCGCAGGTGAGAGTACCCGTTGTCGTCGCCCCAGCGCGCGTTGTGTGCGTAGTCGTGATCCGCAGGAGCGATTTTTTCGAGCGCCCGCTGGAGGTCGGCTACCGCTCCGGGCTCGTACTCGATGGTGGTGATCCCCAAGGTGGAGCCCTTCCCTGAGACATTCACCACTCCGTAGCGCAGCTTGCTGTCGCGCACGATGCGCGACACCTGCGGCGTGATATCCAGCACGTCCGCGTGGCCGCGGGTTGGGACCCGGAAACTCTTCTGGTAAACCGGCATCTTCGCTTGTCCTCGACTTGCCGCGATCGGACCGCCTGCGCCGCGCGCCGTTGCAGGCTCTGGCGCGTTCGGCCGACCCCTGGCTACAATATTAGCGGAAAGACTCTGAAGCGGAGGTATCATGCCTCAGTATTCTTTCGTCTGCCAGGACTGCAAGAAAGCCTTCACCGTGTTCCTGCACATCGCCGAGATGGAAAAGGGCGGCGTCAAGTGCCCGGAATGCGGCAGCACGCGGGTTGAGCAGAAGCTGGAGCCTTTCTTCGCCAACACTTCCAAGAAGAGCTGAGCCCGGGGAGACTTGGTTCCCCCGGGCAGCCGATTAAGGTTCACGGCAGTGCGCAGGGGGGCGCCGGCGCACCTTGCGGCCGCTTTCAGGCTTGTTTCCCTCGCCGCACCGGCGGCTCGGCTAGAATCGCCTCATGGTGAAAAGCGCGCTCTGGCTGAGCGTGGCCGCGGTTCTGGCGGCTCAGCCTTCCTATCTGCTGATTGACGAGGCCGGCATCCAGGTGGCGCGGCGCAAGGCCGAGAGCCTGCCCTGGGCGCGGCGCGCGCTGGACAACCTGCTGGCCGCGGCCGAGCGGGATTTGCACGAACTGCCGCCGATCCCGGAGCGCGGCGGCCAGTGGCCGCACTGGTATAGTTGTCGGCGCGACGGCGCTACGCTGAGGACGGTGTCGCCAACCGAACACCGCTGCCCTGTGTGCGGCGAGGTGTACCGCGGCGATCCCTACGACGCCGTCTTCATCTATCGCGTTCACAACCGGCTCAGCCGGGCTGCGCGCGATCTGGGGCTGGCCTTCCGGTTCACCGGGCGCCGGGAGTTCGCCCGCCGTGCCGGCGAAATCCTCAACGGCTATGCGGACCGCTACCTTTCCTATCCGCGCCACAACACGCAGGGTGAGGACCGTGTCGGCGGGGCGCGGGCCACCGCTCAGACGCTGGATGAAAGCGTGTGGCTCATCCCGCTGGCCTGGGCGTACGCGCTGGTCCGCGAGACCCTGCCGGAGCAAGCCCGGCGGCACATCGAAAATGACCTCCTGCTGCCTGCCGCCGAAGTGATCCGCCAGCACAAGATGGGCGTGCACAACATCCAGTGCTGGAAGAACAGCGCGGTGGGGTTGGTGGGGCTGGTAACCGGCAGCGACGAGCTGGTGCGCGAGGCGATTGAAGATCCCGACCGCGGCTTTCGCGTGCAGATCGCGCGCGGCGTCACCCCGGACGGTTTGTGGTGGGAAGGATCGCTGGGCTACCACCAGTACACGATGCAGGCGCTGTGGCCGCTGGCGGAAGCTGCCCGGTTGGCAGGCATTGACCTCTACACGGAACGCTACCGCAGCCTTTTCCAGGCGCCTCTGGCGCTGGCGCTGCCCAACGGCGATCCGCCGGGATTCAACGACAGCGCGGGCGGAAACTTGGCCGCCGCCGGGCCGCTGTATGAGCTGGCCTACGCGCGCTGGGGCGAGCCGGCCTTCGGCCGCCTGCTCGCCCACACCCCGCGAGAGAGTCTGGAAGCTTTACTGTGGGGCCGGCCGGAAGCAGCCGGCGGCCCTATGGTGCCGGCGGAAAGCGTCTTGTTGGCCCACGCCGGATACGCCGTGCTGCGCTCCCCGGCCATGGTTGCAGCCGTGCGCTTTGGTATGCACGGCGGCGGACACGGGCATCCCGACAAGCTCAACATCGTTACCTACGGGGCGGGGCGGCTGTGGGGATTGGACCCCGGCTCCATCAATTACGGCGTGCCCCTGCACCGGGAATGGTACCGCTCCACGATCGCTCACGACACGGTCTCGGTTGACGAACAGTTGCAATCCAACGCCGACGGGAGCTTGGTCAAATGGGACGCCGGCGAAACTCCTACGCTGGCGGCTTCCGCCGACGCCGCTTACCCGGGCGTGCGGCTGCGGCGGACACTGCGCTTGAGCGGCAACGAACTGGAGGATCGCTTCGAGTGTTCTTCAGAAAGCGAGCACGCCTACGACTGGGCGTTTCACGCCTCCGGGCGCTTGACGGTCTCCGTGCCGCTCGAGCCGCGGCCGGGCCCGTTGGGTCAGAACAATGGCTACCAGCACATCACGCAGGTCTCCGCGGGCCGCACGGATGAAGCCTGGTGGGCGCGTTGGGAAGCTGCGGGGGCCGAAATGATCTTGCGGTTTGAGCGTGGGCCGGTAACTGAGATCTTTGTGGGTCTGGGCCCCGGGCGTGACCCGACCGAGCGGGTGCCCGTGCTAGTGGTCCGGCGCAAGACCAAAGCCGCCGTTTTCAGCGTCCGGCATCAGGTCCGGCAAGCGGCCCGGTTGCGCTAACCTTGATACTGAATGCGGGACCGGGGCATCATCTCGGCGGCGGCGCGGGAGGACGAACGCCAGTTCGAAGCCAGCCTGCGCCCGCGAAGGCTGAGCGAATTCACGGGTCAGAGCAAGCTTAAGGAGATCCTTTCAATCGCCATCGAGGCCGCCCGGCAGCGCGGCGAGGCTATGGATCACGTCCTGCTGTGCGGCCCGCCGGGCTTGGGCAAGACTACGCTGGCCGGCATCATCGCGGCCGAGCTAGGCGTGAACCTCGAGCAGACTGCGGGGCCGATCTTGCAGAAGAAGCTGGATCTGACCGGCGTGCTGAGCCACATTCAACCGCGACAGGTCTTCTTCATTGACGAGATTCACCGGCTGCTGCCGGACGTCGAGGAGATGCTATACGCGGCGCTGGAGGATTTTCGCGTGGACATCTTGATAGGGGCGGGCCCCGGCGCACGCACGCATTCGCTGCCCATACCGCGCTTCACGGCTGTCGGCGCCACGACGCGGCAGGGCCTTATCAGCGGCCCGCTGCGCGGCCGTTTCGGATTGATCCTCCGCCTGAATCACTACACCGTCGAGGAACTCAAACAGATCGTGTTGCGTTCGGCGGGCTTGCTTCAGGTGGCCATTGATGAGGCCGGAGCCGAGGAGATAGCGCGCCGGGGCCGGGGTACGCCGCGCATCGCCAATCGCCTGCTGCGGCGCGTGCGCGACTATGCCCAGGTGCGCGCCGGCGGCGCCATTGATGAGGACGTGGCGCGCACCGCGCTCGACCTGTTGGAAGTAGACCGTTTCGGGTTGGATGAGGTGGATCAGAAGATCATGCTCACCATCCTGGAGAAATACTCCGGCGGGCCGGTGGGCTTGAGCACGGTGGCCGCTTCGATTGACGAGGAGCCGGACACCATCGAGGAAGTGTATGAGCCCTACCTTATTCAGCTCGGTTTCATTGATCGTACGCCGCGGGGGCGCGTGGCCACCGAGCGCGCCTTCCAGCACTTCGGCGTCAAGCCGCGGTGGCGCGACGGCGTTCAGCGGACGCTGTTTTGAAGAGCGGTGAAGCGCGTCTACCTTTCGCTGGGATCTAATGTCGGCGAGCGTGAAACCCTCCTCCAGCAGGCCTTAGTGCGCTTGGCGGCCTCGGGGCTGCGCTTGTTGCGGGTCTCCTCGGTTTGGGAGACCGAACCGTTGGAGCGCCGGGGCCAGCCCTGGTTTCTGAACCTGGTGGTGGAGGCCGAGACCGACCTGTTTCCCCGCATGCTGCTGGCCCGGCTTCAGCGTATCGAGCGGGAGTTGGGCCGCAGGCGGCTGGCGCCGAGAGGCCCGCGCACAATTGACATTGACCTGTTGCTATACGGCGAGGCGATCGTGCACGCGCCGGAGCTGGACATTCCCCATCCGAGGATGGCCGAGCGACGTTTCGTTCTGGAGCCTCTGGCGGAGCTGGCGCCGGATTTGCGGCATCCGATCAGCCGCCGGACGGTGCGGGAATTGCTGGAGGCCACGCGCGGGCAGACAGCGCGCAGGGTCGCCTTTCGTCCCGTGCTTCCCCTCTGATGCCGGCCCGGTTCAGGGAATGCGCTCGGCCAGTCGGCGCGCCAAAGCGGCGGCGTCTTCGCCTTCCTTGAGGTTTGCGAAACCGCCGACATAGCGGCCCTTGCGGAAGAAACAGAGCCGGCCCAGAAAACGATCCGAAGCCAGAAAGGCTTCGTCGGCGACCGTGACCGGCTCATGCCGGCCCATCCGCGTCCGCAGCTTCGCCATCACGCCGGCGGCCGCTTCGGCGGTGGTCTCGGTCACCAGGAAGGCCTTGCCGAATTCGTACTCGGCCACGTAACCGCGTTGAAGCAAACGCAGGCCCAGCACGCTTTCGGGCACCAGGCGAATGGAATCCGGCAGGAGACGCTCGCGGGGGAACCAGCTCAGAATGTCAGGCGTCTGAGTGCGGCCCGCAATGCGTTTCTCCATGGCCAGCACGAAGGCGCGCAGCGCCGCGCGGTGGTCCTTGTCGGGTTCCGCGGACAGCTCGACATAGTACTTATCCTTGGCGAAGGTCGCCTTGCGCGGCAGGATTTGGCCGCCCATGCCGATTCTCTCGGTAGGGCCGGCCGGATCACGGTTGGCGGTGAAGATGCCGTAGGCCCATTCCGGATCCGCCATCTCGGAAACGTCGAAGACGATGGTGTCGCCTCCGGAGCGGCAGGTCACGCCCTGCATCCGCACGAAGCGATAAAGCAGGTAGCCTTCGGCGTTGCCGTCCATGTACTCGAACAGGTTGTCGGGTTCATGGACGCGGGCCGGCCCGTGCTGGGTCCAGCCCGGGACCAGGCTGCAATCCGGCTTCTGGGCACAGGCCAGCCCGGCCGCTACCAGCAGCCGGCTTGCCAGGCGCCAAACCGACAGACTCACGCGAACAACTCCTGCGCGCGGCGCATGCGCTCGGCTACTCGCACGCCGTTGGGACACCGGACGCCGCAAGCGGCGCAGTCCCGGCAGCGAACCTGGCGGGTGTGCGCCGGCAGCTCCAGGAAGCGCTCGCGGCCCAAGGCGAACTCACCATAACCCTCGGCGTACGCCAGGCAGCGCAGCATCTCAGGGATGGGCAAACCTTGCGGGCACTGACCCTGACACCGGTTGCAGCCCCGGCAGTAGAGCGGCCCGATGTAACGCAAGTGCTCGGCCAGGATCTGCTGGTCGGCTTCGGTGAACGGCGAGGTCATGGCCCGCATGTTCTCTTCGAGCTGATCCAGGTCCGTCATGCTGGGGACCGTCGTATGCACGTTGGGATTCCGCAGCACCCATTTAAGGGCGGCCAACATCGCGCCTTCGCGGCTCAACTTGACGTGCAGATCCGTGCCCGGGCGAGCCTTGCGGAAGCCGCCGGCCATGGTCTTCATGGCCACTACTCCCAGCCCGGCCTTGGCGGCGACTTCCAGCGCCGGCTCCACCGTCTTGTGCATTGTGAAGTTGTAAGCCACCAACACCACGTCAATCTTGCCGGTCTTGACGGCGCCCTGGATGACCTCGGCCTGGTTGGAGTGTGTGCTCAGGCCGACGAAGCGGGCCTTGCCTTGCTGTTTGGCGGTCTGCTGCGCTTCCAGCATCTCGTCGGTAAGCTGCGCGGGATTCCCTATGCCGTGCAAGTACCAGACATCCACGTAATCGGTGCCCAGCTCGCGCAGGCTGGTTTCCAGGTCCGCCAGCGCCGCCTGTTTACTGGAGCCGTGCGTCTTGGTGGAAATGTAGACCTGCTTGCGCCGGGCTTTTAGCGCCGCCCCCACCATGCGTTCGTTGTTGCCCCCCTGATAGCCCCGAGCAGTGTCGAAGTAATTGACCCCTGCTTCGGCGGCGCGCTCGATCACGCTGGCGTCGGAGGTGATCATGCAACCGAAGCCCACTGCGCTGACCTTCAGGCCGGTCCGGCCCAATGTGCGGTAGCGCACTTCGCCGGCTTGCTGCAAGGTCGGGGTTTCAATCGTCGGACCCAGGCCCGCCGTGCGCGAAGCCAGGCCGGCGGCCGGCAGGCCGAGTCCGGCCGCCAGGAAACTGCGACGAGAAGCGCTTTGATTCATCCTATGCCCCCTGTCGTGCTCCGCGAGGCGGAGCCCGGTTTGGATATAATCGGATGCGAACTTCAATTATAGGCCGCCGGCGGGCTTGTCCGGTGCGTCATCGGAGGGTCTAAGCATGAAAGATACTTTCTCGCGTCGCGGATTCCTGCACTGGGCGGCGGCAGCGCCGGTCTTGAACCACCGGCCGGCTACGGCCCAGCAGGCCCCGGCACGCTACGAGCCGCAGCCGGTGTTTCCCGTCGAGCGCCGCTCGGTGGTGGCTCTGCTGAAAGGGGAAGAGCGCCGCAAGCTGATCCATGACACTTTGCAGGCGATTGACGACCAGATACGTCCTTTGCTCAAGCGCAAGAAGTACGTGGTCATCAAGCCGAACAACGTGTCCACCGTGAATCAGCTCGCGGCCACGCACGCCGACACCCTGCGGGGCATCCTGGATTACCTGGCGCCGCGCTTTAAGGGCCCGGTGGTGATCGCGGAGTCCTCCGCCGGCGATACCATGTCCGGTTACGAGAACTTCAAGTACCCTCAGGTGGCGGCGGAATTCCGCTCGCAAAAAGTAAGTTTGGTGGATTTGAACGACGAAGCCCGCTACCAGGTGATCCCACTGCTCACGCCCGACCTGCACGTGCAGCCCGTGCGACTGGCCGCGCGCCTGTTGGATCCGGATGCCTTCATCATTTCGGCAGGGATTCTGAAGACCCACAACACGGTCATCGCCACACTTTCGGTGAAGAACATGACCCTTGGGGCGCCGCTGCACAACCGGCCCAAAGAGACGCCGCGCTGGAACGACAAGCGCAAGTATCACGGCGGCGTGCGCCAGACGCACTACAACATGATGCTCACCGCCCAGAAGATGGCCCCCTATTGGGGGCTGGCGCTGCTGGACGGCTACGAGGGCATGGAGGGCAACGGCCCGGCCTCCGGTACTCCCGTCCCTCATCGCATCGCCATCGCTTCCACGGACTTCATTGCTGCCGATCGCGTGGGTGTGGAAGTGATGGGTATTGATCCCAACTGGATCGGGTATCTGCAATACTGCTGGCAGGTGGGCGTCGGCCAGTACGATCTCGCCCGGATTGACGTGCGTGGCGAACAGATCGGCGCGGTAAGGCGCACCTACCGGCTGCATAAGGACATCGAGCGCGAACTTCAGTGGCTGGGCCCGTTGAACGAGATTCCGCCCAAGCTGGGCTGAGTGGGAATCGCTGCGGCGCCGCGCAGAGCGGCCTCAGCCGCCGCCGCGCGCTGGGCCTGAGCGCCGTGTCGCTGCTTGGGGCCCGGGCCGGATACCGGCGGCCCAACCTGATTCTGCTGCTGACCGACGATCAGCGCTTCGACACCGTCCGGGCGCTGGGCAATCCTCACATCCGCACGCCCAATCTGGACCGCCTGGCGCGTTCCGGGTTTGTGTTTCGCAATGCCTACTGCATGGGATCCAACGTTCCGGCGGTCTGCCTTCCCAGCCGCAACATGCTGCTGAGCGGGCGGGCTTATTTCCGCTTCGAACGCTACGCCTCCGGCCGCGATGCCAACCTGGCGGACTCGCTGCGCGAGGCCGGCTACTACACCTGGCACTACGGCAAGCGCGGCAATTCCGCCCTCGAGATCCACAAGCGGTTCGACTTCAGCCGCTACCTCAACGACGAGGCCGACCGCACCTCGGGCGAGCCGGGGCGTGAAATCGTGGATCAGGCCATCGCCTTCCTCAGGTCGCGCCCGCCCGGGCGGCCGTTCTTTCTCTATTTGGCCTTCGCCAATCCGCACGATCCCCGCGTGGCCGCACCTCACTACCTCGCCATGTATCGGGCAGAGAGAATTCCCCTGCCGCGTAACTATCTTCCCATCCATCCCTTCGACAACGGCGAGATGAAGGTGCGCGACGAACTGCTGGCTCCCTGGCCGCGCACGCCGCAGGAAATCCGCCGTCACCTGCGCGAATACTACGCGGTTATCAGCGGCTTGGATTTCCACATCGGACGCCTGCTGCGGGTCCTGGAGGAGTTGCGGCTTTACGAGAACACCCTGTTTGTTTTCTCCTCCGACAACGGACTGGCTCTGGGCAGTCACGGCTTGATGGGCAAGCAGAGCCTTTACGAACACAGCATGAAGGTGCCTTTGGTGCTCTCGGGGCCGGGCGTTCCGCAGGGGGAGTCTCGGGCCCTGGTCTATCTGTTGGACGTCTACCCCACGTTGCTTGATCTGATCGGCGCTTCGATCCCGCCGGGACTGGACGGCCTGAGCTTGAAGCCGATTCTTAGCGGGCAAGCCCGCGCGGTGCGCGACACCTTGTTCACCGCTTACCGGGATGTGCAGCGCGCCATCCGGGACGAGCGCTGGAAGCTCATCCTTTATCCTCACATCGGCCGGGCGCAGTTGTTTGACTTGCGTCGTGATCCTGAGGAGACCCGCGATCTGTCCGCTGAGCCGCATCATGCGCCCGTCATAAAACGCCTGAAGCAGCGCATGGAAGAATGGCAACGCCGGCTCGGGGATCGCCTCACGATCTCCGACTGAGGCGGGGCCGGCAGCTTGGCTGCGCTGACAACTTCCTGCCCGGCAACTGAAAAAGCGGTGAGCTTGCGGCTCGAACTTCATGGCCGCAAGCTCACCGTGCGGGGGTCAGAACAGGAAGCGGAGGGAAGCCTGGCCTACGCGGGGTGTGCGCGCCGCGGTGAGAGTTCCCAACGAGGCGTTTACCTGCTGGCCGGTCGCGGGATTGAACTGCGCCACGGTGTTCATGGACGAAAACTGCGTGTGGTTTAAGGCGTTGTAAGCCTCAAACCGCAGCAGGAAGCGATACTTCTCCCGGATCGGGATGTATTTGTTCACGGCCAGGTCAATGTTGTTGATTCCCGGTCCGCGCAGCGAGTTTCGGGCAGCGTTGCCGAAGGTTCCCTGCGCGGGCATGGCGAAAACATCGGGCCTGAAGTAACGCACCAGGCTGCGCTCGCTCTTGGGTAGGGTGGGGTTGGAAAGCACGATCGGGCGGACCCCGTCGCCGCCGCCCGGGATGTCCAGGCCGGTGGTGGTGGAAAGGGAAACCGTGGTGGGGCCGCCGCTGACGAATGAAGCGATGCCGGACAGTTGCCAGTTATCGGCGATCACGCCCACGATCCGGTTTTTTATTAGCCGGGTGGCTTTTGGCACGTCCCACAGCGCGTTGATCTGTACTATGTGCGTGCGGTCGAAGTCCGACAGGCCGTAATTCCATACACGCCGCGGTGCCCATTGCGCCACGGAAGCCCAGTCGTTGCTGCCGTAGTCCATGCTCTTGGACCAGGTCCAACTGGCCCCGAACTGCAATCCGCGGCTGAAACGACGGTTAACCTGAAGCTGCATCGAGTGGTAGTTGGAACCGCTGGAGAACTCGTCAATGGTCACGCTCGAGTAGCCGCGGTAAGGCACCAGGAAATTGTCCGGCAGGGGTCGGCCGGTGGTGGTGTCCTGGCTGGCAGGCAAGAAGCGGTAGCCGTAAGGCAGGGTGTTGATGTTGCGCAACAAGAGCAGGTGGCGGCCCAGAGCCCCGACATAGGCCAGATCCATGACCGTATTGAAGCCCAGGCTCCTCTGGATGCCAAGACTGAAGTTGTAAACGCTGGGAACGTCGCCGGGGGCGGCCAGACCGGCAGTGGACACCGGGAAAAGCGTGCCTGCGCTTCCCAGCAACGTTGTGAAAGTGCCGTAATAGACGGTCGGAGTGTATTGCACCGGCGGCGTTCGGGCCACATCCAGCAACAAGACGCGCTCGCGCGTGTTGTACATGATCCCGAAACCGCCGCGGACCGCAGTCTTGCCGTCGCCGAAAACGTCGTAGGCGAAGCCGAAGCGCGGGGCATAAAGGATCCCCTGGTGCTTCATGAGGCCGCGGTCTATGATCTTGCCGTCGTCGAGCACCATGCCGTTGGCGGTGTTTCCGGAGTTTGGCACGATAGCCCCGATCAGCACCGCCGGGGCGTAGGTCTTGGTGACCGAATCATAAGCTACGCGCCGGCCGCCGGCGTCCAACACCGGATAGTAAAGCCGGGGAGCCTGGTTAGGATCGAAGCGATCGGGCATGAAGCTGGCGGCCTGTGAGCGAGCGTCGGTATACGGGGTGTACCAGGTGAAGCGCATGCCGTAGTCCAGGGTCAGCCGCCGGCTGACGCGCCAACTGTCTTGAAGGAACCATTCCAGAGTATTGCCTCGCCCGTTGGTCTCTACGCGCGAATTGCTTTCCTGGTACGAGCGGAAGACGCCCATAAGAGCGTTGCTGTAGGCGTAGCCCGTGTTAAGCGGGTTGTTAGTGTCGCTGGCGAAATCAAAGCTGCCGAAGTTGGTCCCATTGCCGCTGCTGAAATATCGCACCCGCTCGTAAAAAACGCCGGCCTTGAAGGTGTGCTGTCGCCAGATCTTGGCCAGACTGTCGGAGACGGTGAACACCGTATCCGCGCTCTTGGTCGGGAAACGACTGTCGGTCACGAAACTGGCGGCGCCTGTGATGCCTCCGAACGTGCACCACGGTATCAGATCAATGACGTTGTACTGCGGGTAGAACTGGGGTATGTTAATGCCGTTCTTGGACCGGCTCATGCGGTCCAAATCCGCCTGGCTGTTAGGAACCGCCAGTTGCCTGGGATGATGCACGCCGAAGTTGAATTCGTTCACCGTGGTGGGGGTTAGGGTGTAAGTCGCGTTCAATACCCCGGTATCATCGTCGTACCGGTTGAGCGCTTTCAGCATCCCCCAGGCGGCGCCGGAAGCCGCCCCGCCGATAAGATAGCCGGTCTGGCTGAGGCGGAAATTCGAGCCGCGCAGATAGAGGCGCAAGCGGTCGGTCACGTTGTAGTCTACGCGGTAGACCTCGCTGGTGCGGGTTGCCGGTATGACCTCCTGGAAGGTGTAGTTATAAGCCCCTCTGGAGAGAGACACGTCAACGTTGGGCAAGGGAAACAGCGACAGGAGCTTCTGGCCGTTGGGATCAATGCGGCTGGCAGGCACGATGTTTCCCGGGAAGGGGGTTCCGGTTTGCGGATCGCGGATCACGGTGGCGGGCAACTGGGCGGAGAAATCGCCCTGACGCTGGGCCGCGGTGGGCACGGTCACGTTCTGTATTGCTTGCGGCGTGGAGGTGGGCAGGATCTCTTGCGAAAAGAAGAAAAATAGCCTGTCCTTGGTTCGGGCCAACGGCACCGGGCCGCCCAGGTTGTAACCCCAGGTGTTGTAGCGATAGCGCGGGATAGGCTGCCGGTTGCGGTTGGCAAAGAAATTGTTCGCATTGAACATTTCGTGCCGCTTGTAATAGTAACCGCCGCCGTGAAACTCCCGGCTGCCGGACTTGGTGACGACCTGGACCAGGGCGCCCGCCGTGCGTCCGTATTCCGCCTGGTAATTGGTCATCAGGACCTTGATCTCCCCCACGGCGTCCAGGTTCATGGGCGCGCCCATCACCTGCATGCTGCCCAAGTCGTTGCTTGAGACCCCGTCTATCGCCACCGTGGGATAACTCATTCGCATGCCCTGGATATTGGTCAAAGGGGTGCGCCCCAGGGATTCCATCTCGTTGGGGGGCACCACGCCCGGCAGCACCTTGACCAGAGTGAAGAAATCTCGCCCGCGAGCCATCAACGCGCCGACCTGACTGCTTGTCAGCACCGCCGAACGTTCCGGACTGGCGGTTTGCACCGCCGTGCCCTCGGCGGTGACCGTGATGGCCTCCGTGAGGCTTCCGACTTCCAGGACCATTTGGCCGGCGGCCAGTCGCTCGGCCGCGGTTACATTCAGGTTCTGCTTCTCGATGCGCTTGAAGCCTTGGGCTTCCACCGAAAGGGTATAGCGTCCGGGCAAAACAGCGGAAAACACGAAGTCCCCGGTGGTGGTGGTGTTCTGGGTCCGCCGGTCGCCGGTGGCTTCGTTGGTGAGGGTGACGACAGCGTTGGGAACGGGCAGTCCGCTGGAATCTACGACCGAGCCGCTGACATAGCCGGTCACCGTCTGAGCGTGCGCGGCACCGATCCACAGCAGACCCGCGCCCAGCAGGGCGACGAACCGTAGCGAGCGACGCAACAGATTCGACATGGCCTTAACTCCCTCAGGAAGCGTTTCCTGCCTGCCGCCGGCTCTGTGCCGGCGGCAGGCTGATCTACAGGGGAGTTTATGCGGGGCGGCGTGTGTTGACAACCGGCGAGAGAGTGGAGGGGCGCGGATTCCGCTTTGCGGAACGAAATCCTGAGCGGCTGACACTGTCCTCGGCCTGGGGCGTGACCTGACACGGCCGGGCTGGTTCCGCTATGCGGAATAAGACCGCCCTCAAAACTCAGCTCGCAAATTGAATTGCAACACCCGACTGGAGCCCAGTTGGCTTCGGACCTGCCCGAAGGTAGTGCTGGTCGGGTCGGTATCCGGCGCAGCGAAGTTGGTGTGGTTGGTGGCGTTCAGGGCATCCAGCGCCAGCACGAATCGGCCGTGCTCGCTCCAGCGGAAGCTGCGTAGCAGTCTCAGATCCCAGTTGCGGATTCCGTCGGCCCGCAGCTCGGCGACGCGAGGTGGAAATGCGCGGACGTGGAACGCCCCAGGCTGCGAACCGCTGCGTCCTTCAAAACCCACGAAACCGGCCGGAACGGCGCCCGCGCCTTTGTAGGCAATGGCAGGATCGAACCAGAGGTGAATGTCGGCCTCATGCACTTGCTCGTGCCGGGCGATTTCCGCCAGTTGGCTGAGGTCCCCGTAAAAGAAGCGGTTGGCCCAGGAGGTGGGCGGGCCGGATTGATACTGATAGATCCAGCTTAACTGCCAGTCGCCTACCGCGAAACGCAGGGGATTGCGTGCCAGCCATCGGCGGCCGGCGCCGAACGGCAGCTCGAAGATGCCGCTCCACACGAAGCGGTGAGGCCGCACGTCGGTGGGGGGCACGACACTTGGCTTTGGGTCGAATTCGTTCAGGTAAATGCTCTGCTCATCCTCAGAGGCGCGGGTGTAAAGCAAGGCGGTTTGAAACCCGCGGGAGAACCGTTTCTCAAGTTGCACCTGCAAGTCTTTGTAACTATCCAAAGCTCTGGCGGAATCGAAATCCGCACCCGGACGGATTCCGGTCAAAGTGCCCATGTGAGCGAAGCTGCGCAGCAACACGTTCTTGCGGATGGTTGTCGAAGTGAACAGGCTTTGCGTGCGCAAGTAGCCGTACAACTGCGGCGCTGAGGACGCCAGCTCGCCCAGATTCCCGATGTAGAAGGGATTGGGCACGTTGCGGTTCATGTCGTCGTCAATCGCCTGCTGCCGAACGTTGCCCGTGGCCCAGTACTGTTGCGGGAGGTAGTTGATCCGGGGCGGATTCCAGAACCTGGACCGGGCGCCGGAGTAAGCCACCTCCAGCACGAACTGTCCCGGCAGTTGTCGCTGCAACCCCACTCTCCAGCGCTGCTGCCAATCCGGGGTGAAATCCCAGGGGTAGGCGGTGAAACTCCGTCCGACGTTGGCCATCAAGCCCAGTGAGCTGCGGTAAGGAGTATCGAAACGCGAGCCGCCGGCGCGCACCGGAAACGGATCGTGCATGGGGGTAGCGGACGATCTCAGACCCGCCGCCGGGCCCACGCCGCAGCAAAAGGTGAGTCCGTTATCGGCGCTGATGACGGTGGTCGTAGGTTGGCTGAAGCCGTACTGGCTGGGACGAACGGTGTTCAGCGCGTTCAGGGTATCGTAGTACCAGCCGTAGCCGCCTCGTATGGCGGTCTTATCGTCAATCGAGAAAGCCGCTCCCAGTCTCGGCAGCCAGTTGTGCGTTCCGGCGGTGAAAGCATCCCGGCGGACGCCGAGGTATTCGGTTCCGCCCATGACTTGGAAGGCCGAAGCCAGCAGCCCCGGCAGGGGATTCTTGGCGTATGCCGCCTGCACCAAGTCGGTAATGGGCAGCTTGGCGTCGTAAAGGAACTCCCCTCCGATACCTCGGTTGAAGCGTTCCCGGATGCCTCCCTCGCGCTCATAGCGTAACCCTAGATTCAGCGTCAGGCGGCGCCCCAGTCGCCATTCATCCTGGAGGTACAGGGCGCGGTAACGGTTCGACCAGAAGGCGGAATCGTTGGTGTCTATGGTGCTGGTGGTGGGCACGCCCATCAGGAAAGCGGCGAATTCCAGACCATAGTTGGACGCCGTGGTTGTCGCGTCAGTGGCGCGCATATAGGTATTGGAAAAGGTGAAAGAGCCGGCCGAGTAGACCGGATCCACAATCGGCTGCCAGTAGCGCCGCTCGCTCCAGCCGTACTTCAAGCTGTGTGCGCCGCGCACGGAATTCATGCCGACCTTCAACTCCAAGGTGGTTCCTTTGCCCCGGCGGGACTTGGAAGGATATTCGCGGCTGATGCTCTGGAGATTGGAAAAGGCGATGCGCGGCAACTGTGTGAAAGCGCCCGCCTTCTCATCCAGGTACTTCGGGAAACCGGCGTCGGTCGGCTTCAGGGAGGCCTGTACAGGGATTACCAGCCCCTCCATGAATCGGGTTGCGCTCAAGCTGAGGTCCAACAGGTCCGTCCCGCTGAGGGTCCGGAGGTAATTGGCGGCTCCTCCTATGTTCACGCGGTAGCCGCCGCCGTCCGCCAGCCCGGGCAAGGTGTCCTTGGCCCAGTCGCCGCTGTGATCATGCCTGCGGGACCAGTACCACTTGAAGTAAGTTCGATCGGAGGCGGAGACGTAGTAATCGTAACGGTTCAGCACCGACTGGTAGCGGTCCTTCTGGCCCACCGCGGGATCGAAGTGGTTATTGATGCCCTCGGCGGTCACAAACCCCGGCGTGTTAGTAGCCTTCGGGTACAGTTTTGAATAGAAGTTGAAGACCGGGTTTAGCACCGGGACTCCTTTGTTGCCCGGGAAAGGAGTGCGCACCACGCGGCTGCCTTCCAGACGCGCGGAACGCGGATCGTAGACGGTGTACTTGACCGCATCCACCGCCTGGATGTCCGAGAAATCGCCTTGGTACCAGGAATCATGCGGCACCGACCGGGCCCCGGTTCCCGCCGAATCTATGGCGTAGCCGTTGTAGGTGATGAAGAAGAACAACTTGTCGCGTCCGTCAAACAGTCCGGGAATGCGGACCGGGCCGCCCAGCGTGGCCCCATAGTTGTTTGACCGCCCGCTGGTCTGCTTGGGGTCGCCGGGCTTTTTGTCCCCGCGGCGTATCTGGGCCTCGTAAGCCAGGCGCGTGAAGTGCGGAGTAGCGTTCCAGCGGTTCTGCCAGTGCTGATCGAACAGGGAACCGTGGAAGCTGTTGGTCCCCGAGCGACTGCTGACATTGACGGTGGCCCCCGAGGTGTGCCCGAAAGAGGCGTCAAAGCTGGCGGTCTCCAGCTTGAACTCCGCCACGGCGTCCAGAGGGGGCACGTAGCCCACTCGCCTTTCGGTGCCGGTCACCGGAGCGCCGTCCAGCGTGTACTCGTTCTGCCCGATGTTGCCGGCCGTGTTGAATGAACTTGTGCCGCCGACGTCGAAAGCGCGCTGCATGCCGCTAGGCGTGCCTGTCCACTGCATGCCCGCCGCCAGCCCGGCCAGCAAGAAAGGATTCATGGAGTTGACGGGCAGCTCAGAGATCTCCCGGCTGCTGACCAGGCGCCCGCCGGAAGCCGAACGGGTTTCCAGTAGCGGTGCGGCCGCACTCACCTCGACTGTTTCCGCCAGCGGCCCCACTTCCAGCCGCAGCTCCAGCGATATTCGGGCGCCCACGTTCAGCTCCATATTCGCCCGGACGGCTTTCTTAAAACCGGCCGCCTGGACGCTGACCGAATAGATCCCGGGGTTCAGCAGTGCAACTTCGAAAAACCCGGTGCTGTTGGTTACGGTTTGGTGCTCGACGTTGGTCTGCATATTGGTGACCGTCACGTCGGCCCCCGGCACGACCGCTCCTTGGGGGTCCAGCACTGTGCCGCTGATGCTGCCGCGGGATTCCTGCGCACGCGAGGGCGCCGCTAACAGCAACAGCGCCGACAGCAGGCGCAGGCAGTGGGTGGCACGCCGGTGGTTCTGCATGATTTTTCGTCCTCGCATATAGTTTAGGACCCAGGGGGCGCAGCTCTCAAGGCGGCGAGACGAGCTCTCGCGTTATTTCGCACTGCGGCACGGACGTCTCGCATCGGGCGAATCTACTGTCCCGCCCGTTGTTCCGCAGCTTGGAACCCGCGCCCTTCCCTCAGGTCCCCGAGATGGTGGCTTGCGCCCGCGCGTCCAGCGGGTAGAACAGGTCCACGTTCTCAGCGGTCAGAAGCTGGTGCTTGACGAATACCGCCGAAGGCAGCGGCTTGCGCTGGAGGATTCCCAGAGCCAGCGGGATCACCTCGTCGCCGTAGCGCTCAGGGAAATAAGCCACCGTGCCCACCAGCCGTGAGCCGCGCCGTCGCAGCTCGAGCCGCGCGTCTATGATGCCGTTCTGTCCCATGGCTGCGCAAAGCTGCGCCGCCCCGGCCTCCTCGAACGCTCTTATGGCGCCCAGCACCGCCATGTCGTTTATGCCGCCGATCAACGTGCGCCGCCGCGGGCTGCGCCGCAGGTGCTTGCGGACCATCTCGAGATTGCGCTCAAAACCTCCTTTGCCGTCCAGGTGCGTGACTAGCGCCCTTTCAATGCCGTGCAGCTCCTGGCGCAAGCCCGCCAGCAGACCCGAGATTCGCAACTGGGGCAGCGAACCGGCGATCGGCAGCTCCAGCAGCAAGACTTCCTCGACTTCGCCGTTCCAATTCGCCTTAGCCCAGCGTCCCAGCGCCCGTCCTCCTATCAAGCCGGCCTGATAGTTGTTGGCGCCGAAGTAGGTTGCGCCCGGGTGCGGAATCTCGAGGGCTATCACGGGGATATTGGCTTCCAGGAACTTCGAGGCGATGATAGGCGCCACGCGCTCATAAGTCTGGAACTCGATGACCAGATCCACGCCCTCGCGTATCAGCAGATCCGCGTTCCTGAGCGCAGTTTGCGCGCTGTAGCGGTTATTGACCGTTATCAGATGGACGCCCTCGCGCACGGCGGCGCGCTCCATGCCTTGGGCAACTTGGCGGGAGAATTCCGAGTCGGTTTGAGCCGCAAAGCCCAGGCGCACGGTGCGGTTGGAAGCAGGCGTGACTAAGCTGCGGTAACCGCCCTTCTTAACGCACTCGGCAAGGCCGCCGCGCGCCAGGCTGCGCATCAGGCGGAACACCGTAGTCTTGCTAAGGCCTGTGCGTTCAGCCAGCTCACTGAGTCCGAGCACTTCCCCTCGGTGGCGGAAAGCCTTAAGCAGTTCGCAAGCTCGGACGACGGCTTGGACCTCATCGCGCCGCTCTGCCATGAACGGAAACCCGACCATTGTCCCACCAAGCGGAACAGTGGGTCAAACCCGCCGCCTCCGGCGCGCGGCAGCCCCCGGCGAGCCCGGCCCGGCCGGTTATTCCGCATCGTGGAATAAGCAGCCGCGCTTCAACCAGCGCTTGTCTTGGCTCCCACCCAAGCCCTAATTTGTCTGTTGACCGTCCGCTATCCGGAGGACCCGTGCAATGACGCGTTTCAGCCCCGACCGCATCTACGCCTGGTACCGCATCGAGACCGCCTTCCCCTTGCAGCAAGCGGCGGAAATCATGGCCGGCGAGCAATCCTCGGGGACTTTCGTACGAGTGCCCGGCGAGACCGACCAGTTGCGGCTGCGGCACTCTGCCCGCCTGGAGAGCATTCGTGAACTGGATTCCGGCTCCGCGCCCTCGCTGCCGGGCGCGGGCTTGCCGAAAAGCCTCTCGGCTGCTCCGATCTACCGCCGCGCCGAAGTATGCCTTTCCTGGCCGCTCGACAATCTGGGGCCTTCTTTACCCAATCTGATGGCCACCGTGGCCGGCAATCTTTATGAGCTCAAGCCGTTTTCGGGCCTGAAGCTGATGGACCTCAAGCTGCCCGAGGCCTTCCTGGACGCTTACGCCGGGCCGCAATTCGGCATCCAGGGCACGCGACGGCTGAGCGGCGTCCAGAGGCTGCCGCTGATAGGCACCATCATCAAGCCGAGCG
>Ga0272448_1002678_pt1 | contig 21952 bp, 29 predicted proteins | sample YNPCB0191_FD_202220 | JGI IMG/M metagenome (GOLD analysis project Ga0272448, IMG submission 202220) | Hot spring sediment microbial communities from Yellowstone National Park, WY, United States - YNP-CB-019-1 | ecosystem: Environmental > Aquatic > Thermal springs > Hot (42-90C) > Sediment... | reverse complement strand
GAGAGAGATTTCCAGAGATAAATGAAGGTGTGCTTAATCTACCACCAATAAGGCTTGAAAGCTTACTTGAGCTATGCTATAAAGAAAAAGACAAAGGTGGATACGATGTACCTATATCAGTCCACACCTTTGTCAAAAGGATTTGACAGAGTTATTTTAGGATAGTAAAATGGATTTCAATTATGGAAAAAAATAAGAGATTAAAAGAAAAATTAAAGTATCTGATTAAAAGACAGGCTTTCTTCAAGCAGAAGGTAAAACTTTCTTCAGGAAAAATCAGCAACTATTATTTTGACTTAAGAAGAATAACTCTAAATCCCGAAGGTAGTTATTTAGTAGCAGAACTTATCTTTGATTTTATTAAGAGGAATAGATTTAGTAGTATCGGTGGTCCTACCATTGGTGCGGATCCGATCGTTTCCTCGGTAGTTATTTTAAGTTATATTAAAGGTTTTCCCATTAAAGGGTTCTTAGTAAGAAAGACTGCCAAAGACCATGGACTTATGCGCCAGATCGAAGGACCAAATTTGACTAAAAAAGATAAGATACTTTTAGTGGATGATGTGGCTACTTCCGGAAGTTCGTTATTAGAGACCGCTTTTGTTTTAAGAAAAAAGGGGCTAAAGATAAATTCGGTGATGGTAATTTTAGACCGTCAAGAAGAAGCAGAAGAAAACTTAAAAAAAGCAAAAATAAAACTTTACTCCCTTTTTAAAGCGGATGATTTTAGATGAAAAGGATTATTTTCTATTTATCGATTTTTTTATTTTTTGGTTGCTCTACAGAATACAATATTGCTACACAAAGAGAAGAGACCTATTTTTATTCTACGGATAAGGAAGTACAACTCGGAGAGTCTTTATCTAAAGAAGTGATTCGCAAATTCAAATTAGTGGATGACCCCCTGATTCAGGAAAGAGTAAAGAGAATCGGTGAAAGAGTAGCGAGTGTCTGTGATCGCAAAGAAATTAAATATCATTTTTTTGTTTTGGATGAGGAAGAACTAAATGCCTTTGCTTTACCCGGTGGTTTTATCTATGTAAATAAAGGTTTGGTTGAGAAAGCAGATGATGATGAACTGGCAGGAGTTTTAGGACATGAGATTGGCCATGTAGTTTGCCGGCACAGTATTAAAAAACTTCAGGCAAGTTGGGGATATTCTTTAGTTATGGTTTTATTTTCTCAGACCGCTAAAGATGTGGATGTAGTAAAGGCTTTTGATTATGTCCTTAATGAGATTTTTTTGGGTTATAGTCGTCAGGATGAGTTTATGGCAGATAGGTTAGGCTGTCGTTATGCAAAATTAGCGGGATTTAATCCTAAGGGAATGATTTCATTTTTAGAAAAACTTAAGAAGTTTTATCAAAATAAAGAACCCCAGCCTCTATCCTACGCACGCACCCATCCTTATATTCCGGATCGCATCCGTGTGGTTAAGCAAGAATTAGGCGAGGCAATGGATTTTAAAGATTATATAAATATTGAGGAAAAATTAAGACAATGAAAAATCTAAATAAATTTGCATATATTGTTAATAGCCCCTATCTAAAGAGAACTAGATAAATGAAAGAATTAATTTTTTTCTTACAGCATCTACCTTATTATGTTAATCCCGTGGCTTTAAGATTAGGTTATATCCAAATCCGTTGGTATGGGATTATGTATGCTCTATCTTTTTTTATAACTTATAAGATTATCGTTTATAGGCTAAAGAAAGAAAAGATCAATATTTCTAAAAAAATAATCGATGATTATTTTTTCTGGATGATTATAGCAATAATTTTAGGAGCAAGGATAGGTTATGTGCTATTCTATAATTTGAATTATTATTTAAAGAATCCCTTAGAGATATTTTTACCTTTTGAATTTAAAGAAAGAATAAGATTTATCGGTATATCCGGTTTAAGTTATCACGGAGGGTTAATAGGTTTGATTTTCGGGACTTTAGTTTTTTGCTATAGAAAAAAGATTAATTTTTGGGAACTCTCTGATTTAGTCGCATTATCCGTTCCTTTAGGTTATACCTTTGGCAGGATGGGAAATTTTTTAAATTTAGAACTTTACGGAAGGCAGACAGATTTTATCTTAGGGATGTATTTCCCGACAGACCCTTTAAATAAACTGCGCCATCCCTCTCAACTCTATGAGGCGTTTTTAGAAGGGATAGTTCTTTATTTAATTCTTTCTTATTTACATAGAAAAATAAAGATTAAGGGTTTAATTTTTTCTTTTTATCTTTTTGGTTATGGATTTTTTAGATTTGTGGTAGAATTCTTTAGAGAACCGGATGCACAACTTGGATTTGTCTTGAGCGGTCTTACGATGGGACAGGTCCTTTGTTTTTTTATGATGATAGCAGGAGTTTTAGTTTTATTATATAATATAAGAAGAAAGGAGAGTTATGTATAGTTTTGTACTTACTGAGAAGAATTTTAAAGAGGAGGTTTTAGAGGCAAAGGGATTGGTTTTGGTAGATTTTTGGGCTCCTTGGTGTGGGCCTTGTAGAGTGCTTTCGCCAATAATAGAAGAGATAGCCAGAGAATATAAAGATAAAGTTAAAGTAGGCAAACTCAATGTAGATGATTATCCACAAATTGCCTCCGCTTATGGAATAATGAGTATCCCAACTTTATTAATTTTTAAAGATGGGAAAATTCTAAATTCTATAATTGGGCTGGCGTCTAAAAATGAAATAATCTCACAGATAGAAAATTATGTCTGAAAAGAGATATTTTTTAGGATTGTTGTTTTTCTGTCTTTTACTTAACTCCTGTGTAAGTATTCCCCGACAGCCCAGCGGTCCTTTTGAAGTATATCCTAAAATTCCCTCACCGGTAATAAGACAGGATATTTTTCATACCGTAAGTCCGGGAGAGACGCTTTGGAGGATCTCCAAGATGTACGATGTAAGGATGGAAGATATTATCCGGGCAAACAATTTAAAGAGCCCTCAGAGTTTAGAAAGAGGACAAGTTTTACTTATCCCCAAAGCAGCTCCTTTAAGACCGGTGATCCCTTTATTTCCTTCTAATAAATGGAAATATATCATTATTCATCACAGCGCAACGGATATGGGCAATGGCTTATCTATATTTGATTTACATATAAGAAGGGGGTTTCAGGGAACGGGTTATCATTTTGTAATTGATAATGGAACTGAAGGAAAACTTGATGGTCAGATTGAGGCAACTCCCAGGTGGATAAATCAAAGTGATGGTGCACACTGTCGTGCGTCAGGGATGAACTATAAAGGGATCGGTATATGTCTGGTAGGAAATTTTAGTAAGGAAAGGGTCTCTCAGAAACAATTAGAATCTTTGGTTTACTTAGTAAATATATTAAGGAATTATTATCATATCCCATTAAAAAATATCTTAGGGCATGGTCAGGTTCCTGGTGCAAGAACAGAATGTCCGGGCAAAAACTTTCCCTGGCATGAATTTTATAGTTTACTTTTAAAGGAAGAGAAAAAGAGATGATTTTATAGATATGAGAATAAAATCTTCTTTAGGTTTTAGTTTATTAGAAGTGATGGTGGCGGTGGGGATATTGACTTTTACAATCGTTACTTTACTTTTAGGTTTTATTACCTGTAATCTCTCTATACAATCAAATCATAACTTATTACTTGCTTCTACCTATGTCCAATATATTTTAGAGCATTTAAGAAAAATGCCTTTTGATGAAATTTCCAATTACACTATTTCAGAAGGGTTCTATAATCCTTTTAATATTACTTTAAAAACTAATATAAATAATAATCTTGCTAATATAACCGTTAATGTTAGCTGGTATGAAGGACAAAAAGAAAAAAATTTTTCTCTTACTACTTATCGACACAGAATTCAATAGAAATAAAAGCTTCACTATTGTAGAATTATTGGTAGTAACTTTGATAATAAGTTTTCTTTTTGGGGTTTTATTCTTTGTTTTAAATGTTGGACAGGTTTCTCAAAAGGTTAGTTTAGAAAGAGTTTATTTAGAAGCAGAGTTAAGAAGATTTATGGATTGTATCTCTAAGGATATCCGGCAAACCACCGCTTATAATATTAAAGAAAATAGTCCTAATTCTGGATATATAAAATTTAAAAAGGTAAACGATGTAAACACCTCTGGCGTTGATAATCCACTTTTATTTTCTGATGATTATATTGAATATATTTATTCTTCCGATGGTGGAAGTATGATACGCAGAATGATTTATTCAAACGGTACTAATCAAACTTTGTTTTTTAATACTACTCTTATACAGGCACCTTTTTACACTTATAATATTACTAATGATATTGTGCCTTTAAATGAGAATGATTTATTAAATTCAAAAAAATTATTAGTTAATCTAACTGCCCAGAGAAATATAAAAAATCAAACTATAAATTGTAGTCTAATCCAAGAGATAGCGATAAGAAATAATTGATAAGAAATAATGAATAAGAAAGGTGCAATTTTAATTTTTACTTTAATGGTGGTAATGGTGTTGGGTATTTTGTTAATAGGATTTTTTACTGCGGTAATAAGTGAAAATAGATTGGTGAGAGATTATGTAGATGGTATACGCGCTTTTTGGTTAGCAGAAGCAGGGATCGCCAGAGCAATTGACTATTTACCCAATAAACTTAATACTACTGAATATATAGGAAACTACAATTATACGGTAAAAGTCGATGAGCTTTCTCCTTTAATTATTCCTGGCAATAATACTACCGTTACTTATTATTTTTATAATATAACCTCTACAGGTTATGCAGGAAGTAATTCTCGGAAATTAAATACGGTTGTTCGCAGAAAGACAGAGTTAAATGCCACCAGTAATTCTTTTCCTTATAGTTTAGAAAGCACAGTAAATATAGATGTAAGGGGCAGTGTTGATATCACTGGTGATAATGGATGCCAGAATTGTACAGGAGGAGGATGTGGTTGTATCGAACCTCAATGCTGTAGAGAAAACTCAACCTTAAATTTTCCTGCGCTTTTCGGTGTAAGTAAAGAATATTTAGAGTCTTATGCAGAATCAATAGGGAAAAAATATACTCCTGGTAATTTACCTTCCGAGATAAGCGGTTTAAATTGGGTTGAGGGCAATTTAACTATTGCCTCTTCCAATAATCTACGCACCGCAGAAAATCAAACTGCGATTTTGATTGTGGAAGGAAATGCGCGTTTTAGTGGAAATATAAATTTTGATGGGATTATTTATGTTATTGGAGAACTTACTATTACAGGTACAGTGGATATTAACGGTGCGGTTTTAGCGGAAAGTAAAGCCGAAACAGAAACCGATGTGAGAGGAAATGTACTTTTAAATCGCAATGGAACAATAATCCAAACAGCTTTAAATACAGCAATACCTGCCAATGAAACAGAACGCACAGTAATCTGTTGGAGAGAATTTTAAACAAAAATTTTTTAAATCAACCAACCACTTTATTAGGAACTTATACCCATAAAATTAAAAATGTTAAAGAAACTGCTAATTAGATACGGTCTTACAATATTATGTATTTTTTCTGTAGTTTTTCCTTTCAATCAAGCAGAAGCAAATTTAGGTAAAAAAAAGAATAAAGTTGGTGTTGTATATTGGCACGGCGATTTAAATCAAAAAAAGATCGCGCTTACTTTTGATGACGGTCCAAACGAGCCTTATACCTCTCAAATCTTAGATATTCTTAAAACATATAATATTAAAGCCACATTTTTTTTAATTGGTAAGAATGTAGAAGCCTATCCAGAAGTGGTAAAAAGGATGGTTAAAGAAGGCCATTCTATAGGAAATCATACTTACAGCCATCCGGAATTAGTGCTTAAACTTAAATTCCAAATCAGAAGACAGATAAAGAAGGCAGAAGAAGTTATATTTAAAGTTACGGGTATAAGACCATATCTATTTAGGCCACCTTATGGTTTGGATAATCCTTGGGTATTTGTTGAGGCAGAAAAGATGGATTATTTAATTATTAAATGGTCAGTAAGTGGTGGAAATGGGGGTAAAGAAATAAGTTATGATAAGATTTTAAATAAGGTTTTAAGCAAGGTAGAAAATGGTTCTATAATCTTACTTCATGATGGAAATAGATTGATTAAGAAAGCAGACCGCAGTCAACTCGTAAGAGCATTACCCTTAATTATTGAAATCTTGGAGAATAAAGGTTATCAATTTGTGACTATTCCGGAATTATTGGGTCTTGAAAACCATGAATGAGGTATGTATAAGAAAATATAAAAGAGCTGACCGTCAGCGCATTAGAGAGATATGCTATGCGACTGCATTTAAAGGTGAATCTGGAGATTTTTTCTTTGACGATAAGGAAATATTATCTGATATAGTAACTTTATATTACACAGAATATGAGCCAGAATCTATATTTGTGGCTGAGGTAAAGCAAAATATCGTAGGGTATTTAACCGGATGTAAAGATACTAAAAGATATTACTATATCTGGATGAGAAAAATACTAATACCGCTAATAATTAAGGCTTTATTTAGAGGGGTTATTTTTAATATAAAAAATTTAAAATTTTTATATTATACTGCGCTAAGTTATATGAAAAAAGAATTTAAAAGACCCGTTGATATTTATGAAAAATATCCTGCGCATTTCCATATCAATCTCATTAAGGATTATCGGGGTAGGGGTATTGGCTCAAGATTGGTATATAACTTTTTAGATTATCTTAAGAGAAATAATATAAAAGGCTTGCATATAATTACTGCTTCTGAGAAAGCAAAGAGATTTTTTGAAAAGTGTGGTTTTAATTTAATATATTTTCAGAAAATCAGTTCCCTTAGATTTCTATTAAAAGAAGATATTTTATTATATACTCTGGCAAGATTAATTTAAGAGACTATTCTGACTTCCTTTTTGTTCAACTCCTATATAAATTGCGGAGAGGGGGAGTTGAACCCCCAAGGGCATTTGCCCATATGCTCCTGAAGCATACGCGTATACCAGTTCCGCCATCTCCGCAAATTTCCTAATTTAAGTATAACCTATACTTTTAATTCTGTCAATTGGAGATGATAAATCCTCTTGACCCCAAGACTTTTATATTGTATAATTTAAAATCTATTTAACAGAAAGGAAGCGCTATGTATGCAATTATAAAAGTAGGGGGAAAACAATATTGGGTTAAAGAAAACGAGATTATTGAGACAGAAAAACAAGCAGTCCAAAAGGGTCAAAAAATAACGCTTAAAGAGGTTCTGTTTTTCTCTGATGAACAAGGAGAGATTAAAATAGGAAGACCCGTACTTAAAGATGTAGAAGTAATTACCCAATCTTTAGGAGATTTTAGGGCAAAAAAGGTTATTACTTATAAGTATCGCAGAAGAAAAGCCTCCAGTCACACTAAGAAGGGACACCGTCAGAATTTAACCCGACTTTTGATAGAAAAAATAAAAGTAGCTTAAAGTGTTATTTATAGACCAGGCTAAGATATATGTAAAAGCAGGAAAAGGCGGTGATGGTTGTCGGAGTTTTTATCGGGATAAGTTTACGCCTTATGGTATACCTGATGGAGGAGACGGAGGAAAAGGCGGTGATGTAATTATTAAAGCAGATCGCAATTTATATACCCTTTTAGATTTCAAATACCGCAGTTCCTTTAGTGCGGAGTCAGGCAAAAATGGTTCAAGCAAAAACAAAACGGGCAAAAACGGAAAAGATTTAATTATCTATGTCCCCCCAGGCACTTTAATAAAGGATGCTAAAACTGGTTGTATTTTAAGGGACTTGGTGAAAGATGGTGATTCCGTTGTCGTTGCCAGAGGTGGAAGAGGAGGTAGGGGTAATCAGTACGGAAAGGATGCTCAAGCTGGCAGTCCTGGTGAAGAGAGGCAGTTGATTTTAGATTTAAAACTGATTGCGGATGTAGGATTGGTAGGTTTTCCCAATGTAGGAAAATCTACTTTGATCTCTAAGATTTCTTCTGCCACACCTTTGATTGCCGATTATCCCTTCACTACTAAAAGACCGGTTTTGGGGGTAGTAAACTTTGCTGATTTCAAATTTGTAGTGGCAGATATTCCGGGGTTAATCTCTGGTTCGCATCAGGGGAAGGGTTTAGGCGATAAATTTTTAAGACACATAGAAAGAACAAAGTTAATTTTACATATCATCGATATGTCAGGAAAGGAAGGAAGGCTCCCCTGGGAGGATTATTATAATATAAATAAAGAATTAGAGTCCTACAGCAAAGAACTTTTAGAAAAACCCCAGATTTTAGTTGCCAATAAAATGGATTTAGAAGGTGCAGAAGAGAATTTAAAGATATTTAGAAAAAAGATAAAGAAAAAAATTTATCCTATTTCTGCTTTAAATAACCAAGGATTGGAGGTTCTGGTTGAAAGGATTGCTGGCGAACTTCAAAAGATGGGTAATTAAGATTGGCTCAAGTTTATTTGCTTACAGAGGCGTTTTAGAGGAGATTTGTAGGCAGGTAGCCTTTCTTTCTAAAGAAAAAGAATTAGTTTTAGTTTCTTCGGGAGCCATCTTCTACGGGATGGAGATTTTGGGTCTTAAAAAAAGACCTACGGAATTAGTTGAACTTCAGGCGATTGCTTCCTTAGGTCAGAGTAAACTTATGGAGATTTATAATACTTATTTTAAAAAGTATAATTTAAATTGCGGACAAATTTTGTTGACTTGGGAAGATTTTAATCAGAGGCGTAGATACCTCAATGCCCGCAATACAATTTTAAAACTTTTACAGATAAAGGCTATTCCGATTATCAACGAGAATGATACGGTGGCGACAGAAGAGATAAAATTTGGGGATAATGACCGACTTTCCAGTTTAGTAGCCAGTTTAGTAGATGCGGATATTTTAGTTATCCTTTCGGATGTAGATGGACTTTTAGATGAGAAGGAAAGACTTATCAGGATAGTAGAGGATATTAAGCCTTATATTCATCTATGTCGAGATACCGATAAGCAAACCTGTGTAGGAGGAATGATTTCAAAATTAGAATCAGCACGTATTGCTTTGGAATCGGGTATCTTTTGTGTGATCGCTAACGGTAAAAAGAAAGATATACTTCTTAAGATTTTAGAATCTCCCTTTGATAGTGGGACATTGTTTTTACCGCGCAAGGAAAAACTTTTGGCGATCAAAAGATGGATCGCCTTTGGGGCAAAACCAAAAGGAAAGATCTTTGTTGATGAGGGAGCAAAGCAGGCGCTTTTAAATAAAAAGAGTCTTTTAGCAGTAGGGATAGTGGCGGTTGAGGGGGAGTTTAAAAAAGGAGATATCGTAAGTGTATTTGATACTAAAAATAATGAGTTCTGTCGAGGAAAAGTAGAAATAGATAGCAAAGAGATTCAGAATATAAAAGGAAAACGCTTTGTACATGAGGTTATCCATCAGAATAACTTAGTTATCCTATGAAGATGAAAGAGAAAGAAGAGATTTTGGAGATTTTAAAAAAAACAAAAGAATCCACTTTTAAATTAATGGAAATTTCTTCTAAAGAAAAAAATAAAATCCTTTATAGTTTAGCAGACGCTCTCGATAAAAATAAATCCTTCATTATGAAAGAGAATCAAAAAGACATAGAAGAGGCAAGGAGGAGGAATTTATCTTCTGCTTTTATAGATAGGCTTACCTTAACTGATAAGCGCATCGAGGGGATGAAGAATTCGCTTTTGAATTTAGTAGAACTTAATGACCCAATAGGTGAGGTAATTAAGGAATGGACAAATTTTGTAGGTCTAAAAATTAAAAAGGTAAGGGTTCCTATAGGAGTAATTCTAATTATTTATGAATCAAGGCCAGATGTTACTTCGGATTGTATTGGACTTTGTATTAAATCTTCAAATGCGGTTATTTTAAAGGGAGGTTCAGAAGCCTTAAATTCCAATCTGGCTATTTTTAAGATATTTTCTAAGGTTTTAGCGGATTTTAATTATCCTAAATTCGCAGTAAATATCATCTCTACTAAAAAAAGAGAGATACTCAATTTACTTTTAAAGCAATCCGATTATATAGATTTAGTCATTCCGCGCGGTGGAGAAGGGTTGATTAAAAAGGTAACTTCGCTTTCCCGTATCCCGGTAATTAAGCATTATAAAGGTATCTGCCATATCTATGTGGATGAGTATGCGGATTTGGAAATGGCAAAGAAGGTATGTTTTAATGCGAAAGTGCAAAGACCCGCTACCTGTAACGCTATGGAATCACTTTTAGTAAATAAGAATATCGCAGAGAAGTTTTTATCTCTAATGCTTAAAGAATTTATAACCGCTGGGGTTCAGATAAGGGGTTGCCCTAAAACATTATCCATTGCCAAAAAATTTGGCCTTTTAAATAAAGAGATGTTTAGGAAGGCAACCGAAAAGGATTATTATACTGAATACTTAGACCTTATCCTTTCGGTAAAAATAGTAAATAATTTAGAGGAGGCGATAGAGCATATTAATAAATACGGCTCGCACCATTCGGATGCGATTATAACTTCTGATATTAAGCGGGCAGAAGAATTTCTAAAAAGGATAGATTCTGCCTGTGTTTATCATAACGCCTCCACCCGTTTTACCGACGGGTATCAGTTTGGTATGGGAGCGGAAATAGGAATTTCTACAGATAGAATCCATGCTCGCGGACCGATGGCTTTGGAGGAGTTGACTACTTATAAGTATGTCGTTTATGGTAATGGGCAGATAAGAACCTAAGTTTAGTAGTAAGTAGTAAGTATTGAGTATTGAGTAGTGAGGAAGTTAGGAAGTTAGGTGAGTTAGGGAGTTAGGAAGTAAAATAACGAAAATAACGAACTCAACGAACTCAACGAAATTAACGAATATGAAGATTGGGATATTAGGGGGGACATTTAACCCGATACATTTAGGGCATTTAATTTTAGCAGAAGAGGCGATGCATAAATTGAATTTGGATAAGATTATTTTTGTTCCTACATATCTGCCACCGCATAAGGACAATTCCGATATTGCACCGGCAAAAGATAGATTTAAAATGGTAAAGTTGGCAATAAAAGATAACCGAAGATTTTCTGTCTCGGATATTGAGATAAAAAGAAAGGGTAAATCCTATACTATTGATACGATAAAAGAATTTAAAAAGATTTATCCCCAAGATGAATTATACTTTATCTGCGGTTCAGACCTACTTAACTATTTAGATTCATGGAAAGATTTGGATGAGGTTTTAAAACTTATTAATTTTATCGTGGCTACTCGACCCGGATATCCTTTAGATAAAATCCCTGCGCATATTCAGCGGATAGATATAAGGGCAATAGATATCTCAGGTTTTGCGATACGTCAAGCAATAAAAAATAAAAAGCCTTTTCGGTATCTTCTGCCTGAGGCGGTTTATAGATATATAAATAAAAAAGGACTTTATCGATGATAAAAGTTGCCGCTTCTTTACTTTCTGCAGATTTTAGTAGATTAGAAGAGGAGATAAAAAGAGTAGAGAAAGCAGGTGTAGATATGCTTCATTTGGATGTGATGGATGGGCATTTTGTTCCAAATATAACTTTTGGTTGGGGCTTAATAAAGGATATCCGCAAAACCACCAAGCTTCCTTTTGATGTGCATTTAATGATTGATAACCCTTTAAAGTATATTGACGATTTTATTAAGGCAGGTTCCGATATGCTTACTTTACATATCGAGACCGTTTCATCTTCGCAAGTTAAAAAATTGAAAGAAAAGTTATTGAGAAAGAAAATAAAGTTGGGAATTTCTTTAAATCCTCCAACAACTTTAAAATTAATTGAGCCTGTTTTAGATACGGTAGATTTAGTTTTAGTGATGACAGTCAATCCAGGTTTTGGAGGCCAGAGATTTATTAAAGGAGTAGTTCCTAAGATAAAAAAACTGCGTGAAATTTATAAAGGGATTATCTCTGTAGATGGGGGGATAAATGATAAAAATGCTCCTCTTTTAGTTAAAGCAGGAGTAGACATATTAGCCAGTGGTTCTTATTTATTTGGGGCAGTTGATATTAAATCTGCAGTTAAAAAATTAAAATTAGCATAAGAAAGGATGGATATGAAAGAGATTAAATTTGGTACTGATGGTTGGAGAGGGATTATCAGTGAAGATTTTACTTTTGATAATGTAAGGCGGGTTGCTTTAGCCATTGCAGATTATTATAAGGAAGCCAAAATCCCTCCTTTTAGGATAGCGGTAGGTTTTGATACGCGTTTTCTTTCTTCCACCTATGCGCGTTTAGTGGCGGAAGTTTTAAGTAGTAAAGGAATAGAGGTATACCTTTCATCCAGATTTGTTCCCACACCTGCTTTAAGTTTTATTACCCGTAAGAATAAATTTACCTGTGGGATTATGATTACTGCCAGTCATAATCCTCAAGAATACAACGGAATAAAAATTAAAACTGAATACGGAGGCGCAGCGGGTCCCCAAATTACTAATGCTATAGAGAAAAGATTAAATTCTAAACTTAAAAATTTTGATTTGATTAAGCCTAAAACTATAAAGATTGTAGATTTTATCCCTGATTACATTAAATTTCTGCGTCAGTATATCAACTTTGAGAAACTTAAAAATAAAAATTATAAGATATTGGTAGATGCGATGTATGGTAGTGGCAATGGTTTTATAAAAGAGGTTTTAAAAGATACGCGGATAAAGTTAGATTTTATCCGTAACGAGATAAATCCTTCTTTTGGAGGCTTAAGACCTGAGCCGGTATTGGAGAATCTTCTTCCTTCCATTCAACAACTTAAAAACAAAAGATACGATTTAGGTTTGGTTTTAGATGGAGATGCGGATAGGATTGCCTGCTTTTTAGGTGATGGAACTTTTGTTTACCCTCAGAAGATTTTGGGTTTACTTACTCTTCATCTGGTAAGGAATAGGAAATTAAAGGGAGCGGTGGTAAAGACGATCGTGGGCACAACCCTTATTGATAAGATAACTAAAAAATTGGGTTTAAAATTATACGAGACACCTGTAGGTTTTAAATATATCTCTGAGATTATGCAAAAAGAGGATGTTTTAATTGGGGGTGAAGAAGCAGGGGGGATTGGCTTTAAGGGGTATATCCCAGAAAGGGATGGAACTTTAGCAGGACTACTTTTAATTGAAATGATGGCTTATAGAAATAAATCTCTTGATTATCTGTTGAAAGAGATGGAGGATGAGTTTGGTAGGTATTTCTATATGCGTCAGGATTATCATTTAAAAGAGCCAGTAGATAAATCCGTATATCAGAAATTTAAAAAGATGAAATCTATTTTAGGTAAAAAAGTTGTTGAGGTTAAGGATTACGATGGAGTAAAATTGCTCTGTGAAGATGAAAGTTGGTTAATGGTAAGATTATCGGGGACAGAGCCAATTATCCGTTTTTATGCCGAATCTAATTCTATAGATAAGACCCATAAACTTCTTGAATTTGCTAAAAGATGCTTTATCACCTCTTAAAACCAATTGCTCTTTTTTTATGTAAGATTTTTTTTCGGATAGAGGTAAAAGGTAAAGAAAATATACCCAAGAAAGGAGGTTTTATTTTAGCCAGCAACCATCTTAGTAATTTAGATCCGGTTATCTTAGGAGTGGCTTGTCCAAGAAAACTCAATTTTATGGCGAAGGGCGAACTCTTTAAAATTCCCATATTTTCAAATTTTATCCGTTGTTTGGGTGCTTTTCCGGTAAAGAGAGAAACGGTTAGCCATTCAACTTTTAAAGAGGTATTCAAAAGGCTAAAACAGCAAAAACCGATAGTGATTTTCCCTGAAGGAACAAGAAATCCTAAGGGAGAAAGAATTATCCCTAAAGCAGGAATTGGTTTTATTATTAAGTACGTATCTGTTCCGGTAGTTCCTGCTTATATTCAGGGAACAGATGAGGCGCTCGGTCCTCATGCTAAATTTATTAAGCCAGTTAAAATCTCTGTATATTTTGGCAAACAGATAATTATAGATGACCGCAATCTCTCCAATAATTATATAGAGATCGCTACAAGGATTATGGATTCGATAAGAAAGATAAGAGAAGATTTTAAATTTAATTAAGATAAGGAGGTAGAATATATATGAATCAGAATAATCAAGTTTCTATGGAAGAACTTTACAACACCACTATCAAACCGATCAAGGAAGGCCAAATCATCAAAGGGAAAATTGTAAAGATAAAACCAAAAGAGGTATTTGTCGATATTGGATTTAAATCCGAAGGTATAATCCCGATAAATGAGTTTTTGCCTGAAGAGTTGAAGGAGGGAGAGGAAGTTGAATTGCTTGTGGACTCTATTGAGGATGAGAACGGGATGATTGTTCTTTCAAAAGAGAAAGCCCGTAAGATAAAGGTATGGGATAAGATATTGAATATCTATCAGAATTCTGAATTACTTTCTGCAAAAGTTGTGCGTAAGGTAAAAGGCGGTTTTATGGTAAATGCGCAAGGCATCGAAGGGTTTTTGCCCATGTCTCATTCGACTTTTAAAAATATGACTGATGAGCAGATAATCGGCAAAGAATTTAAATTTAAAATTTTAAAATTGGATAATGTAAGACACGCTATGATTGTTTCCCGTAAAGAAGCGCTCCAGTTAGAAAAACAGAAGCAGAAAGAAGAGTTATTTTCTAATCTTGAGGTGGGTAAAATTGTTTCCGGAACAGTAAAGGCAATTACCGATTACGGTGCCTTTATTGATTTAGGCGGTATAGATGGGCTTTTACACATCACCGATATGTCCTGGTCAAAGATAAACCATCCTTCAGAGATACTCACGGTGGGAGATAAAATAGAAGTGATGGTTTTAGGTGTAGATAAGCAACAGAATAAAGTATCCTTGGGACTAAAACAACGCTATCCGGATCCCTGGCAGGATATTGAGAGTAAGTATCCTGTGGGTAGTAGAGTAAAAGGAAAAGTTATAAATGTACTGAACTACGGGATAATCGTGGAGTTGGAAAAAGGGGTGGAGGGTTTGGTGCATGTTTCCGAGGTATCCTGGACAAAGAGAAGCGAACACCTTAAGGATATGTTTGCGATTGGAGACACTGTGGAGGCGCAGGTGATCAATTTAGATAAGGAAAATCGACGCATCGCTTTAAGTATTAAACAATTGGAGCCTAATCCTTGGTTGGAAATAGAAGCGCGCTATCCGGTGGGTTCAAAGGTAAAAGGAATTGTGCGTGGTTTTACTAACTACGGCGCATTTGTAGAATTAGAACCAAATTTAGAGGGGATGATTCATATCTCTGATATGTCATGGACAAAAAGGATAACCCATCCGCAAGAGGTATTGAAAAAAGGACAAAAAGTAGAGGTAGTAGTACTTTCTGTTGATAGTCGCAATCATCGGATTTCTTTAGGGCTAAAACAGGCGCAACCCAATCCTTGGCCAGAGATTGCTCAGAAGTATCCTCTCAATACTATCTTAGAAACAGAGGTGGTAAGTATTACGGATTTTGGAGTTTTTGTAAAAATAGATGAGGATTTGGAGGGTTTAATTTATGCGGGCGAGATAGATAAAGAAGTGATTTCTCAACTTAAGGTTGGCGATAAGATAAAGGCAAAGATTATAAAGGTAGATATAGAACAAGGAAAAATTGGTTTATCCGCTAAATTATGAAAAGGATAGATGTTTACAAACAGCTTGAGATTATAAAACGTGGCGTAGTAGAAATTATTTCTGAGCCAGAGCTGATTGGCAAGTTAGAAAAGAGTATAAAAGAAAAAACCCCTTTAAAGATAAAAGCAGGATTTGATCCCACCGCTTCTGATCTCCATTTAGGGCATACTGTCCTTTTAAGAAAATTGCGTCAATTCCAGGATTTAGGCCATACAGTTTATTTTCTTATCGGAGATTTTACCGCAACCATCGGAGACCCTTCGGGTCAAGATAAGATGCGTAAGCGACTAACTAAAGAAGAAGTTGAAAAGAATGCCCAGACTTATAAACAGCAGGTCTTTAAAATATTAGACTCTAAAAAAACAAAAGTTGTATTTAATAGTCACTGGTTTAGTAAGATGAACGCAGGAGAAATCTTAGATTTAGCATCGCATTCTACATTAGCCCAGATTTTGGCAAGGCAAGATTTTAATCAACGCTATAGCCAAGGAAAAGATATCTCTTTATTGGAACTTTTTTATCCTTTACTTCAGGCATACGATTCAGTATACCTTAAAGCAGATGTCGAGATCGGTGGAACAGACCAGAAATTTAATCTTCTTTTAGGTAGAGAACTTCAAAAAGATTTTGGACAAGCTCCTCAGGTAATCATAATGCTTCCGCTTTTGGAAGGGCTTGATGGGGTACAAAAGATGAGTAAATCCTTAGGGAATTATGTGGGAATCACTGAACCAGCAGGTCAGATGTTTGGAAAAATTATGTCCATAAGTGATGAATTGATGCTTAAATACTATACCCTTTTAACTGAAGAGGACCTGGAAGCAGTAAAAAAACTGCATCCGATGGAAGCAAAACTAAAACTGGCAGAGATGATCACTTCCCAATACTGGGGAAAATCTGAGGCGAAAGAAGCCAGAAAAGATTTTGAGTTAATTTTTAGAAAAAAAGAATTACCTAAAGAACTGCCTGAATATAGTCCAAAACAGAAACCGATAAAATTAATTGAACTTTTAGTAGAAAGTAAACTCGCCTCTTCGCGCAACGAGGCAAGGCGTCTTTTACAGCAGGGAGCGGTATATTTAGACGGGAAAAGAATAAACGAAGGAGATTTTCTTGTGGAAAAAGAAGTAGTTTTAAAAGTTGGCAAACTACGTTTACTTAAAGTAACCTTCCCGACCGCCTAACGCAATGAAGGATATCTACCAAATCGATAGCCAAAACAATCTCATTATCAAAACAAAAAAACAAAAACTCACCCCGCAAGGAAATTTTAAAATTACTCATAATAATCGACTTAATTTCTGGCTTAATGAACCAACCGAATGGCTAAGAAAGTATAACCTACCTAAAAGAATAGAATTTTCTGGTAGATGGAGTCTAAATTCTAACCATGATTTAGAGCTTTATCTCTATCAGGATAAAAATCTTTTACAAGAAGAGCCTCTGGTTTTAAAAGGAGAGATTATTTCTGCTCAACCAGAATCTTTATCTTTTTTGATAAAGACTCAAAATAAAAACGGAGTTCAAAAATTTAAGATTTTAAAATTAACCGGATGTTGGCAGGCAGATAAATATAATCGGATAAATTTTTTAGTTGAGAAAAAAGATAATCCCGATACTCTCATCTTTAGAAACGCCTGGCAAATTAATCCGAACCAAAAGATCACTTATACTTATCAAAAGACTGACCTTATAACTAAAACCAAGACCCAAAATACAATAGAATTTGAAGGTTTCTGGCAGATAAATTCTTCTGATAAACTTACCTATATCCTTTCGGGTTCTGACCGCTCCTATTTTGATTTTCGCATCCAAAAAGAATCTTTAAACCTTTATCCTGAAGATGGTAAAATAAAATATCGTATAGGTATAGGGATAAAAAAAGAGAAAACACAAACCATTTATTTATACGGAACCTGGAAGTTTTCCAAAGAGGGAGCACTTTTATTTGAAATGGATTACGGTGAGGGTAGGATAAAGGCAATAGAATTTTCTCCGGTATTAAATATAACCAAAAAGGATACCATAAGTTTTTCTCTTTATAATTTTAAGAATGAACCTTTAGGGATAACTATAAATTTTTCCCATCGTTTCTTAAAAGAGCTCGATGCAGAATTTTATTTAAAGATTAAAAATCAACTTAAAGAAAAAGCAATAAATGTAGGAGTAAATATTCCCTTTTAAAATTTAAGCCTAAAATTTTAACTCGACATATTAAATTTGCAGGGTAAAAATGAATCAAGAATTCCTTATTAAATTAATCGGCGTATGGCTGGGAGTTTTAGCGCGGATGACCATTCCTTTCTGGCGCAAACTATATAAAGGAAAGACCATAAAATTTAATTTTAAGTATTTAAGAAGGACACTTGCCAGTTTAGTATTGAGCACTATTTTTACTATTTTAATTTTCCCTAAACTTGAGACAACTGGTGAAGGCGCAGTTAATTTTGAATCTGCTTTTAAGTTATTCTCTTTAAGTTTTGGCTTTGGTTTTGGTTTTAATTCCCTTTTGTTAGAATTTGCCAGTTGGTTTGAAAAAAATTAAAGAATGAGTATTATCCCATTAACGGATTTAAAAGCCCAATATAAAAGTATAAAAGAAGAAATAAATTCAGCAATTAAAAAGGTATTAAATGAGACTGATTTTATATTGGGAAAAGAGCTAAGTTTATTGGAAGAAGAGATCGCCAATTATTTTGGCGTTAAATTCGCTATAGGAGTTGCTTCTGGAACGGATGCCTTGGTTTTATCTTTAGTTTCCTTAGATATCAAAAAAGATGATGAAGTAATTACTAGCCCTTTTACTTTTATTGCTACCTCTGAAGCAATAATAAGAGTAGGCGCAAAGCCGGTCTTCTCGGATATAGAATACGATACTTTTAATATTGACCCCAAGAAAATAGAAGAAAAAATTACCAAGAATACAAAAGCAATTATCCCGGTTCATCTTTATGGAATGCCTGCTAAAATGGATAAAATTATGGAGATAGCCAGAAGATATAATCTAAAAGTAATTGAGGACTGCGCCCAGAGTTTTGGTGCTGAATATCAAGGGAAAAAATTAGGCACCTTTGGCGACTGCGCTATTTTAAGTTTTTTCCCCGCGAAAATCTTAGGCTGTTTCGGTGATGGAGGGATGGTGATCACCAATAACCAAGAGGTTGCTAAAAAGATAAAGTTAATACGCAATCACGGCGCAGAAGAAAAATACTACTATAAAATGCATGGGTTTAATTCAAGGTTAGATACTTTACAATCAGCGATATTGAGAGTAAAATTAAAATATGTAGATAATTGGATAGATAAAAGAATAGAAAATGCAAAATACTATAACGCTCTTCTTTCTAAATGTAAGGAGATAATTACACCTTCAATACCAAAAACAGTAAAACATTCTTTCAATTATTATACTATTAGAGTAAAAAATAATAAGCGCAACCTTATCCAACAGCGCCTTAAAGAAAAAAATATTGCCTCAGCGATTTATTATCCTTTATGTTTACATCTTCAAGATGTTTATAAAGATTTAGGTTATAAAGAAGGCGACTTTCCAGTTGCCGAGCAAGCCCAGGATGAAGTTTTATCTTTACCGATGTATCCCGAATTAAGCAAGAAACAAATAGAAGGAATTGTAAAAGTAATCCTGAGCAATGCTTCTAATAATCAAATTTTAATAGGGAAAAACCATAAATCCTTGAAAATAAATAATTAAAAACTATAGGAACCGTCCCTAATATACGAATGAACGATAAACAAATAACTATTAAAGTGAAAACCAATGTATAAATATACCCTGCATTTTAACCATTAAAAGGAGTTATGCTTATGCCATACAACTGGTCAGTAGATGAAAAAAAATTTAAAAAGGAAGACCCAAAAGCATACAAGATCTGGCGAATACAACAGATGATAAACTATGGATTAGCAGGCGAGAAATTAGATGAAAAAGAGGTAAAAAAATATTGGAAAAAACTTTTTATGGATGAACCAACAAGAAAATTTTTAGAACTATTATTATGGAACAAGAGGCCAAAATTTTAACACCGCAACAAAAAGAATTTTTAGACATAGTATCTGAAGAGAAATATTTATGTAAAAAGTTTTACTTAACAGGAGGTACACCACTTTCAGTATTTTATCTCTATCATAGAATTTCTGAAGATATCGACCTTTTTTGTGAGGAAGAGATAAATTTATTACCCATAAGAGCGTTTTTAGGTAAAATTCAGAAAAAATTAAAGTTAAAAAAAATTGATTATAGAAATTTTTTAGGACTTCATTCCTTTGAACTATATTTTTCTAAAAAAGAAAAATTAAAAGTTGACTTTAATTATTATCCATTTCCAAGAATTGAGAAAGGTATAAAATATAAAAATATTTTTGTTGACAGTATTTATGATATTGCTGTTAATAAGGTCCATACCATAACAATGAATCCTCGTGCAAGAGATTTTATTGATATTTATTTTATAATCAAAGAAAAGAAATATTCTTTCGACGATTTGATAATGAAGGCAAAAGCAAAATTTGATTGGCATATCGACCCCATACAACTCGGTATAGCATTTACTCAAGCAGCAGAACTCAAAGATTATCCAAGAATGATAAAAAAAGTTGACCACAAAGAATGGAAACAATTTTTTATAGATTACGCAATAAAAATGAAAAAGCAAATTTTTAAATAAAATTTTTTATCACAAAAATGAAAAAAGCACTAATTACCACAATAAAAAGGAGTTTCTATGAAAATAAAAGAAATACTTAAGGAATTTAGAGCAGAGATTGAAAAATTATATGGTAAAAGACTTAAGAATCTCTTGATTTATGGCTCACAGGCAAGAGAAGATGCTAATGAGAAGTCAGATATAGATGTGCTTATCATTCTGAAGGGAGAAGTTATTCCTGGTAAAGAGATAGATAAATATACGAAAAGAAGGAGTTCTGATATGAAAGAAGTAAAATCACTGATTCAAAGAGCAAAGAGTGAAGCAATATTACTTACAAAGGGTTTATCGTTTTCGTCTCACAAAGGTGTAATTTCTGTTACCTAACCGAAACTTAAAACCGATGGACGATAAACAATATCGGTAATCATTACTACAAAAACGAGGAGGTAAGATAAATGGATAAAATTCCTACTAAAGAAGAAATAGTATCTTACTTGAAGAGAAATAAACAATTTTTTAAAGAAAAATTTGGTGTAATTCATATAGGAATTTTTGGAAGTATAGTAAGAGGAGACCAGAATACCCAAAGTGATATAGATATTATTATTGAAATGGAAAAGGAAAAAAAGAATATACACAATTTTTTAAATTTCAAAAGATTTCTGGAAAAACAGTTAGGTGTAAAAGTGGATATAGGGTTAGAAAGCAATATAAAACCAGTGGTAAAAGAAGAAATTGAAAATGAGGTAATCTATGTTTGAGAAAAGAAACATTAAACTTTATTTAAAAGATATTCTTGATTCTGGAAACGCTATTATGGAATTTACAAAAGGTTTGTCCTTTGAGGATTTTATAAGAGATAGAAAGACTTTTTCTGCAGTAATTAGAGAATTTGAAATTATTGGTGAAGCGGTTGGAAGACTCCCTGAGGAGTTAAAAAGTAAATATCCTCAGATAGAATGGCAAGATATAAAAGACTTCCGAAATTTGTTGGCTCACGAGTATTTTGGTGTAGATAGGGAAATAGTATGGAAAATTATTCACGATGATTTACCAGTTTTATTGGAGGTAATAAATACAATATTAAATAAATTGAAGTAAGGGTAACCCAATTCATATATTCGTAAAGATTCGTAATTTCATAGATAAGCTCTGATACATTCGTATATTCGTATTAGATTCGTAATTCGTAGATATTACCGTAATTCGTATATGGATAAACTCCAACCGATGAATGATAAACAGATAACTATTAAAGTGAAAATCTAATGTATTAAATATACATTGCATTTTAACTATTAAAATGTTAATATTCAAGATAGCCAATTTCAGAAAAATAGACAAAATAAGAGATGAAATATCAAAATAATATAGCAAAGATTAAAAAAAGAATAATTTCTATTCTTGATAAATATTTTGGAAATGACTATATTCTGTTTTTATTCGGTTCTTTTGCGAAGAACAAGATAGATAATCTTTCTGATTTTGATTTAGCAATATATTCTAAAAATCCTATACCCGCTTCAAAAATAGTTAAAGCAAAAGAAGAATTGGAGACCAAAGCCGGCACTTTAAGAGATATTGAACTGATCAATCTTACCCAAGAAGTAGATAGCCTGCTTTTAAAAAATATATTAGAGGAGGGGATATTATGGAAAAAGACGAAAAATTCAGAAGAACTTTTGAGAAATTTGAGAAGGCATTTAAGAAATTTGAAGAGATAACTC